>Ga0210123_1000890_pt1 | contig 16648 bp, 14 predicted proteins | sample Muzzi_PWB_D2_FD_185535 | JGI IMG/M metagenome (GOLD analysis project Ga0210123, IMG submission 185535) | Wetland microbial communities from San Francisco Bay, California, USA, that impact long-term carbon sequestration - Muzzi_PWB_D2 (SPAdes) | ecosystem: Environmental > Aquatic > Marine >... | reverse complement strand
CAGTACGCAGTTTGTCTCCGAACCTGGCCTGAACCCAGTCGCGAAGGAGAAATCTGGCTGCCAGGAATGCCAGGGTGGCGCCGATGGTGCTGGCGAAGGAAACCGCAACCAAGGCCGTCCAGAGACCGAAGAGGGCGCCTCCGGCCAGGGTCATTACGGTAGCGCCCGGCAGCGACAGGCCGGTCACCAGAATGTAGACCGCCATGTAGAGACCGATGGTCAGGGCTGGATGCGTTTGATAAAACCCGTCGAAGGCCTGCTGCCTCGATTTCAGATAGTCGAGGGTCAGGAAATGGCCCAGATCGAAAACGAAAAACAGCACGATCAGGACCAGGATAGCGATGAAAAGGAGAAGTTTGATGTATTTTTTGGTCATGGAATGTAAAGAATCGGAAAGCTCAAACCCGGTACCGGGCAGGAATTCAGTCTGGAATCGTTGCCCCCGGACCGTTCAGACCGGCCGGTTCAGATTGGCAACGCTGGGAAAAAACATTTTTAATTTAAAGATGTTATCAGAGGAATACAGGAAGGCAACGGCACGGATAGGATTTGAACTGATCATTAACAAATCATTGACTGATCATTACATAAGACAACCAGGTGAGGCGGGCATTGCATCGGTAAAGTCTTGTTATTGGCCTGTACTTATCTGAATTATTTGAATTGGGGAAGACCGTGAATTTGGAACCCGTCAGGGCGGAGGTTCCTTCCGTTCCGCGTTGATCGCCTCGAACATGGCTATCTGTTCGGCGATGCTCAGTTTCTTGCGGCAGCCGCTTTTTAGGCAGAGCCGGCAACGGTCGTCGGAACACCACTGGCACTGGCGGCAGTCCGGGCAGGGATGTTTTTTATCCATGGGAACTCCTTGCCCGTCCAGTTTAAGCTCTAACCCCGGATCGGCACAAGACCGCCCTCGGCCAGAAATTGGTTGCGCTGCCGCCGCAGAAAGGCGAATTCCACCAGTTCGGATGAAATCAATAGAAAAACGGCCATGGCGATTCCGGGGACCGGCATCGGCACCAGGGAAAGAATTCCCCACCAGGCGACCATGTACAGGGTCTTGATGATTGTGGACAGACCAAGCAGGGGAGTTCGGTGCGCGCCGGCAAAAAAGCCACGCAACAGATTGGTTCCGCCGTAAAGGAGCGGGTGGAGGGCACAGAAAGCCATCGGCAGCACCAGGTAATGGCGCATGTCGGCATTGAGCCCGATGATTTTCCCGAGAACCGCCCCGTTCAGGGGAAAAGCGATCAGAACCATGATCAGGGCCATCCCGCCGCCGGTTTTCCAGAGGAAAGCCTTGATGACGTCAAAATCTGCCCTGGACTTGGCCAGAGTCAGGAAAACCTGCTGGAGATTACGCATGGGGCCGCTGACCAGGAAGATGAATCCTCGCAATACCCCGAAGGCGGCCAAGGCCAGGGTACCGTCGGGAAGCCGGCTGATAACGGCGTTAATCAACAACGGAATGGTCTGTTGCAGGCAGGAGGAATAGGACAGGGGAAAGGCATAGCGCCAAACGCCCATGGCCCCCTTTTCGTCTTCCCCGCTGGCCGGCAAATGGACTCGCCAAGCGAAAAGACCGATCACCACCGTTTCAACCCCGACACAGGACAGCAAGGCAAAGGCCCCTATCCTCGCACCGCTGAACCAGCGGTCGCCCAGCAAGAGGAACAGCAACAGGGCGCCGATGCGTATGCCGGTGGCAAACGAAACGAGGCTGGTGCGCCGGGACTGAATCACCAGGCCCTGGGCCAACCCGCGAAAACCCGTGAAGAACGGGAGGAAAACCAGCAGCCCGAGGACCCCCCGAGCCTCCCGGGCAACCGCCGGTTCGACCCCCAGCAACGTCCTGAGGACAAAGGTTCCCAGCGGGGAAAAAGCCACCAGGCCCAGCATCACCGAAACGTAAGTCGCCACGAGCAGGACAAAAACCACCACGCCCCGCAGGGACCGGCGGCCCCGCACCATGGCAATGGTCACGGTGTGGTTCTGGTAGGACGGAGAGGCCAGAAAAAGATGCAAAACCATTGCTACGGAAAACCCGGCCAAGGCCGTTACAAACGCCTCCTGCCGGGCCAGGACGGCATTGATGATGGAGTGTGAAACGCCCATCAACTGGACGTTGAGGAGAAGTGGAAAGAAGAACCGGGCGATCCCTTTTTGGCTAATGGTCGGGGAAGTCATCGGAGCCCGTCCGGGAAAAGCCGCGGCAGGTCTGCCGGCGTTTCAGCCCGGAAATCATACGGCAACCCCTTGTCGTAACCAAATCCCCAGGTACAGAAGCAGGTTCTGACCCCCGCAGCGTGCCCGGCCGCCAGATCGACATAATGGTCCCCGACCATAACGGTGCGAGTCGGGTCGGCCCCCAGCTGTTGGATTGCCAGGAAAACCGGCTCCGGCCGGGGTTTTTTATGGGTGCAGCTGTCCCCCCCCACAACGGTGCCGAACAGGGTCCGCAACTGAAGTCTCGCAAGCAGCTCCTCGGCCAATAGCAGGGGTTTATTGGTCACCACCCCCAATTTCCCGGGAGGGTGCTTTTTCAAAAACTTCCTGATCCCTGGGTATGGGAGGGTGTGATCAGACAGCCCCTGGCGATAAAGCTCCAGAAATCTCTGCAGTCTGGCGGCGCTGAAGAGGCCATCCGGAAGCGCCCGCCGCACCAGCATGGTGGCACCGTCCCCGATCATTGCGCAAACCTCGACCGTCTCCAGCAGTTGCAGGCCGATTTCCTCCCGGAGCCTGTTAACCGCTGCCGCCAGATCGGCCGCCGAATCGACCAGCGTCCCATCCAGATCGAATAAAATAGTGTCGACAACCATTCCGGGGAATGACCTCAGAAGAGGCCCGCAAGCCACTCGAAAAGTCCCGTTTCCTTGATTTTGAAGAAAAGCACGACGGCGACCGCCAACGGCGAAACGAACCGGATCAGAAAATGCCAGGTCGGATAGACCCAACCGGCACCCCCGGCGATCAGCTCTTCTTTCTCTTCCTGACCGCTCCAGAACCAACCGACGTAAAGAGCGATCAGCAGGCCGCTGATCGGAAGGAGGTAGTTGGAGGCGATCAGATCGACCGAGTCGAAAAAGACCCGGTCGCCGATTAATTTCCATTCGGCCAGGGAATTATAGGAAAGAGCGGTGGGAATGCCGACCACGAATGCCAAGCCGGCCAGAAAAACGGTCGCGCGCTTGCGCCCCCAATTCCGGTCATCGATCAGAAAGGCGACTTGGGCTTCCAACAGAGAAATAGCGCTGGTCAGGGCGGCAAAGGCCAGCAGCAGAAAAAAGACGATGGCCAGAAGGGGCCCGCCGGGGATTTTGGAAAAGACCACGGGGATGGTTTTGAAGACCAGTCCCGGCCCCGCCGCCGGCTCCATGCCGACGGAAAAGACGACGGAAAAGATCGCCAGTCCCGCCATCAGGGCGATGACCGTATCGAGGATCACGACCCGCAGACTTGCCGCCAGCAGGTCTTCCCCCTTGTCGAGATAGGAGCCGTAGGTGATCATTGCCGCCATACCCAGCGACAGGGTAAAGAAGGCATGTCCCAGAGCCTCCAGGACCGATCCCGGGGTCAGGTGGTTAAAATCGGGGCGGAACATGAAAGTTATTCCCGCCCAGGCCCCCTTGCTCATCAAGCCGTTGACAAAGAGCATAGCCAGAAGAACGAAAAGGACCGGCATCAGGATTTTACTCCAGCGTTCAATCCCTTTCTGCACCCCGCCGATGACGATCCCGAGGCAGAGTAGGACAAAGACAAAATGCCACAGGATCTGCCGCGGACCGTCGGCGATAAGGCCTCCGAACATCCCCTCGATCGTTTCGGCCGCCTTCCCGGAAAAGCCGGCGGTAAAGGAATGGAAGAGGTAGTCGAGGGTCCATCCGGCCACCACCGAATAGTAGGAGAGGATCAGAAAAGCGGCGCCGATGCTGACCCAGCCTGCGGAAATCCATGGCGAGCGACGTCCCTCAAGCTGAAAGAACGCCCCGACGGCGTCCCGTCTGGTATGCCGGCCTATCATCAGTTCGGCCATCATGATCGGCAACCCGACCACGGCGATGCAGACCAGGTAGACCAGTACAAAGGCGCCACCGCCGTTCTTCCCGGCGATATATGGAAATTTCCAGATATTGCCGAGGCCCACCGCGCTGCCGGCGGCCGCCAAAATGAATCCGAGACGGGACGCCCAAAGGGCTCTCGGAAGGGGGCACTGGTCCATCCTACCAGCTCTCCCGTTCCCCGAAAATCGCCGTGCCGACCCGCACCAGAGTGGCCCCTTCTTCAACCGCCACCTCGAAATCGTGACTCATCCCCATGGAAAGCTCCTTCATATCCACATTGGGCAGGTTCAGCGCGGCCATATCCTGGGCCAATTCCCGCAAGCGGATAAAATACGGCCGAACGTCCTCGGGATCCGGGAAGAAGGGCGGCAAGGTCATTAATCCCCGAATCCGCAGACTTGGCAACTCCCCGACTTCGCGAACCAGGGTTTGAAGTTCCTGCTCTCGAACGCCGAACTTGGTTTCCTCCCCTGCCAGATCAACCTGGATCAACACATCGATCGGAACGTCCCGCCCCTGCCACTGGCGATTGATTTCAAGGGCCAGACTCGGGCGATCCACGGCATGGATCATGTGGACGATTCCGGGCAGAAATTTCACTTTATTGGTCTGGAGATGTCCCAGAAAATGCCATTCGACCGGTGCCTTGACCTGCCCGGCCTTGGTCACCAGTTCCTGCACATAGCTTTCGCCAATGATCTGCTGGCCGGCCGCAAAGGCCGCCTCAACCATCGCCGCGGGTTTGGTTTTCGCGACCGCCACCAGGCGAACCTGACCCGGGCTCCGTCCCGCGCGCGCGCAGGCCGCCTCGATCCGGTCCCTGATTGATGTAAGATGGGTTCTGATTTGATTCATCCCGATCTACCCTTCGGATACTGCCGAAGCCGAATGGCTCCCAGCCGTTGCAGCGTTTCCAAAACCTCGCACAAAGGAAGCCCGACGACGTTGCTGTAGCTCCCCTCGATGCTACGAACCATAAAAGCTCCCAGCCCCTGAATGGCGTAAGCGCCAGCTTTATCCAATGGTTCACCGGAGGCAATGTAGCCCGCGATCTCCGCCTCTGTCAACCGCCGGAAATGAACGGTGGTCATGACGCTGCCGCTGGACATTTTATCCCTTTTCCGGTCAAAAACGGCGTATCCCGACCAGACCCGGTGGCTGCGCCCGGAGAGACTCCGCAGCATGGCGCTCGCCTCCTCCCGGTCCCGCGGTTTGCCGAGGATCGTACCATCCAGCGCCACAACCGTGTCGCTGCCGAGGAACCAGCGCCCCGGAACGTCGGTTCGCGAGGCGACCTCGGTCGCCTTTTCCCGGCTCAGCCGTTCCACATGTTCCGCCGGCGGCTCTCCGGAAAGCTCGGTTTCTACCACCCCACCGGGGATGGCGACAATGGAGATCCCCACCTGTTTCAGCAGCTCCCGTCGGCGCGGCGATGCGGAAGCCAAAATGATTGCGGATGGTGTTTCGAAAAACCGTTCGGACATTAATAGGCAGGGGGAGAAGGGGGTGGAAAAACTAATTATCCAAGCTGACGGCCGAATTTTACGCTGGTCGGGGGTTCGCTCAGGACGATGCGGTTGCGGCCGGTTTCCTTGGCATGGTAGAGGGCTCGGTCGGCACTTTGCAGCAATACCTCCGCCGTATCACCATCTTTGGGGAAGGTCGCCACCCCGATGCTGACCGTCAAATTTTCGCTAGGGAGGTTCTTTTCCTGGGGGAACGGCTCATTTTCAATGGCACGGCGTATCCGATCGGCGACAAAGATCGATTCCCTTTTGGAGGTGGCGGGCAGAACGATACAAAATTCCTCGCCGCCGAAGCGGGTCACGATGTCCATGTCTCGAGCCGAATGGAGCAAAAGCTCGGCCGATTTTTGCAGTGCCCGGTCGCCACCCAGGTGCCCGACTAAGTCGTTATACCGCTTGAAGTGATCAAGGTCGAGCAAAATGACGGTGAACTCCAGCTTGTGGCGGCTGCTGCGGCTCAATTCTTCATCCAGGCGCCGCTCCAGAAAACGTCGATTATAGATTCCGGTCAGCGGGTCGGTCATCGCCAATTCTTCCATTTGATCCGCATTTTCAAAAATCTCGGCGCGTTCGGTCATCGATGCGACATGCTTGGCAAAGGTCATCAGGAGGTCCAGATCGGTTTGATTAAAAGGATTTTCTCCCTCCTTGTCGGCAAGATTGAGGACCCCGATGGTTTTATCCCGGAGAGCCAAGGGGACGCTGAGGAACGATTTAGTTTTAAAACGAGGGCGGTTGGAGGTGGCGATGCGCCGGTCCTTTTCGATGTTGGCCACCAGCAACGGGGTCCCGTTGTTGGCCACCCGGCCGGCGATGCTGGTTCCAATACGGACGGTCATGTTTTTAGCCAGGGATTCGCTCATCCCCCTGGCTGCGACCATGACCAGGTTCTCTCCGGTCACATCGACCAGCATCAAAGAACCTCTGGATGCCCTCAAAAGGTCTGCCGCAAGGTCCACGGTCTGCCTGAAAAGTTCCTGCCGGGTCTTGACCAATGAAAGGGTGCATATCATCTCCACCAGGCGTTCTTGCCGCCCCTTTTCAATGCGGGATTGATCCTCCCAGGCCAGTCGCCCCAATTTGGCGGCCGCTCTTCCGGTGAGCAGTTCGATCAGCAATTGATCCCGGGCCAGAAACGAGCCGCCGAACAAGGCCAGCAGGCCCAGGTGCCTTTCACCGTCCACGAGGGAAAGGCAAAGAGCAGGCCGTTTCCTTTCACCGGGGAAAAGGGATCGGGCATCATCGATCGGAACAACCCTGCCGGGGGGATTTTCATTCAGAACCTTCCGAATGGCGCCCTGATTGAACTCTTCGGGAGCCTGGCCCAGGGCCTTTTTCACAAAAAAATCGGCCCCGGTCTCATCCACCAGGAGAACGATCACTGCCGACAGATTAAAAAGAACCACCAGGAATTCGGCGATCAACGCCGAAACCTGTTCCGAGTCCCGGCATTGCTCAATCTCAGCAGTCACGTCGGTCAGGGTTCGAAGTTGCCCGGTCGACTTTTCCAGGGTCTGGGCGTAGGGATTTTTTTTCAGGACCGACAGGAGAATTTCCTGGACCGTCTCAGCCGCCGACTCCACCTCTTCAAGATCGGCCGAAGGCTGAAGGTCGCCATCTTCCAATCCGGTCGCGTCCTTGGAAGAATCAGCCTCCCGGAAACGTTCGACAGGGTTTGCGGAGGGTTCGGCAGGGGAATTTTCACGAATTCCGGCGCCCAGAATACAGCAGATCCGGTTGCGCTCGTCCCAGAAGGGAGCGGCAAAATTCAGAATTCCCTCGGGACAGCGGAATACCGCCGGCTTCTGCTCTTCTATGGCTCGAAACACCGCCTCGTGAAGCCGGCGGCGGCAGCCCTCTTCACAAGGGGGTTCGTGCTGGGCGGTGCCGCACGTTTCGTGAATCGGCACGTTCTCTTCGGAGGGATTTTCCAGACAGTGGATCGAAAGACGGCAAGACAGGGTCAGCTGCTGCTGGATAGTCTCCAGCAGGTGTTCAGGATAGACCGGAGTTGAGATACCCTGCGTCACAGTCATTCTTCCGGATCAATCTTCTGGCCGAGGAATGAAAATGCAAAAGGAAGAAGGAGTGGTCCCTAAGAAAATACCAATTCCACAATTTAAAAACAACCACTGATTTGGGAAAACCTGTGAAAAAAACAGGCATTATTAAAACCGGGGACTTTATTAATGACTGTCCCGAAAACCGGTGGTCTTAAGCACCGGACTGGGCCGGAAACATGGGGGAATTTCAATGGAAGGCCCTGCCGCCGCAAGCCCGTTGGGGCCCGGTACCGGACCCGTTTTTCAGAAGGCGTCAGTCCGCCATTTTTCCAGGTCCGCCAGAGCTCGGTCGGCCAACGCCAAGCGCTGCTCGGTCCGTTTGCGACGGGGACCCGGCAGGGGGGGGAAAAGCCCGTAGTTAATATTCATCGGCTGAAAATCCTCGGCAGAGGCGCTGCCGAGATGACTCAGGAGCGCGCCGAGAGCGGTTGTCGGCGGGGGTGGCACGACCTCGAGGCCCTTCAGCCGGCAGGCGGCAATTCTGCCGGCCAAAAAGCCGGTGGCGGCCGACTCGACATACCCTTCCACACCAGCGATCTGGCCGGCAAACAGGATGCGCCGGTCCGCCCGTGCTTCCAAGTGGGGCCCGAGGCAACGGGGGGCGTTCAGGAAGGTGTTGCGGTGGAGACTGCCGAGGCGGGCGAACCGGGCGTTTTCCAACCCCGGAATAGTACGGAACACAAGGCGCTGCTCCGGGTGGGTCAACTTGGTCTGAAACCCGACCATATTGAAGAGCGTGGCGTGCCGATTGTCCTGGCGCAGCTGGACCACGGCGAAAGGTTCACGACCGGTGCGCGGATCGGGCAGCCCGACCGGTTTCATCGGCCCGAACGCCAGGGTCATTTCCCCCCGATCCACCAGATCCTCCACCGGCATGCACCCTTCAAAAAGGTGCAGCTTTTCAAACTCCCGGGGGGCGACCCGATCGGCCTGGCTCAGTCTGGCGATGAAGTTCCCGTATTCCTCACGGGTAAGCGGACAGTTGATGTAATCGTCGCCTCCTTTGCCGTACCTTGAACCTTTCCAGGCCACGGAAAAGTCAATGGAATCAGCTTCGACAATGGGCGCAATGGCATCGTAAAAATAGAGCTGATCGGAGCCGGTCAAATGACTGATGGTCGCCGCAAGGGGCGCCGAGGTCAAGGGGCCGGAAGCAACGATCACCATCCCGGAACTGGGTAATTCGACTACTTCCCGGCGCATGACTTCAATCAGCGGATCGTTTTCGATCCGCTCGGTGATGAATTCGGAAAATCCCTGCCGGTCCACGGCCAGGGCACCGCCGGCCGGGACCGCGGTTTGATCGGCGGCCTGGATAAAAAAACTCCCGGAACGGCGCAATTCTTCTTTGAGCAGGCCGACGGCATTCTGCAACCCGCTTCCCCGCAAGCTGTTGGAACAGACCAGTTCCGCCAGGCCGGCCGACTGGTGCGCGGGGGAAAACCGGTGCGGCTTCATTTCCAGCAGCCGCACCTGAACCCCGGCCCGGGCAGCCTGCCAGGCGGCTTCACAGCCTGCCAGACCCCCACCGATAACTGTTAATGGCTGAATTTGTTTCATCCTGGGATTGACTTTGGCGATACCCGCACCACCGGGCGGCACGAAAAACCCCGGCCGGCGGGCAGCAACGATTCAGGCCTCGTCAGAGGGAGCGGCCTCCTGGAAGGTGCAGTTTTCCTGGGGACAGCGACGGACCGTTCCCTGCCGCTTGGTGGTTTTCTCCACCTGCAGGGGGAATCCGCAGAGGGGACAGGGTTCGGCAACCGGGCGGTCCCACAAGGCGTATTTGCATTTTGGATAACGGTTGCAGGAATAGAAGATTTTGCCCCGGCGACTGGTCTTTTCCATCAACTCGCCCTCCTTGCAGGAGGGACAGTTAATCCCCAGGCCTTTCGGTTTTTTCAGCGGAAGGGTATTGCGGCAGTCCGGAAAGGCCGAGCAGGCCAGATACTTGCCGAAACGCCCGTCTTTTATCAGCATGGAGGCACCGCATTTTTCGCAGCTTTCTCCCGACTCCACCGGTTCTTCTTTCCGGCTGGAGTCGACCGGCTCGGTATGGGAGCATTCGGGATAACCGGAACAGCCGCAGAAGTAGCCGTTGCGGCCATAACGCTGCAGCAGCGGCTTGCCGCACAGGGGGCAGTCCCGCCCGCATTCCTTGAGTTCGGGATACCCGGGAGGGGTATCGACCTGTTCCTTGAAGGGTCCCCAGAAATTCTGCAGGAATTCCTGCCAGTCCTTTTCCCCTAGGGATATGGCGTCCAGGTCCTCTTCCATGTGCGCCGTAAATTCGACATCCACGTAGCGAGGGAAACCGTGCACCAGGTAACGATTGACTTCCCGGCCCAGGTCCTCGGGGAAAAATATGCGCTTTTCCAGCCGGACATATTTTCGTTCCACCAGCGTATTCATGATCGAAGCATAGGTGGAGGGGCGGCCGATCCCGTTTTCTTCCAGCATCTTGACCAGGGACGCCTCGGTATAGCGCGGCGGGGGCTGAGTGACGTGGGCTTCGTCCCGCAGATTGACCAGGGTCAGTTTCTGCCCTTCATCAAGACGGGGCAGCGTTCCTTCCTTGTCTTCACTTTCCTGGTCCTTCCCCTCGATATAAAGTTTCATAAAGCCGGGGAACCGGACCACCTGCCCGGTGGCACGGAACAAATGCTTTTCGCCGGCCAGGATATCCACCGTGGTGGCATCCAGGATAGCGGCGGCCATTTGACTCGCAACGGTCCGTTCCCAGACCAGCCGGTAAAGCTTATACTCCTCGGGGCTCAGGAAGGATTTGATCTGGTCCGGCCGCCGAAACAGGCTGGTGGGCCGAATCGCCTCATGGGCCTCCTGGGCATTTTTGGCCTTGCTCCGGAATACCCGCGGCTTGGCGAGGGCATATTCCGCTCCGAAAAGCTCGGTGATGAGCTCACGACCTTCGGTTGTCGCCGTCTGGGAGAGGGTCACCGAATCGGTCCGCATATAGGTAATTAACCCGACCGGCCCCTCGCCGATATCCACCCCTTCATAGAGACGCTGGGCTATTGCCATGGTTCGGCGGGCAGAAAATCCGAGCTTGCGGTTGGCCTCCTGCTGCAGAGTACTGGTTGTAAACGGCGCGGCGGGATTGCGCTTTTTCTCGCTTTTGCTGATCTTTTCCACCTGAAAGTTCTGGTTCCGGATAGCCGAAACCAAGTCTGCCGCATCTCCCGCGGAGCCGATGGCGAACTTGTCCAGCTTCTTCCCATCAACCGCGTGGAGCCGGGCACTGAATCGTTCGGCATCGCGGGCCGCAAGATCGGCTTCAATCGTCCAGTACTCGCGAGGCTGGAAACTTTCAATCTCCTCTTCGCGTTCGCAAATCAGGCGTAGCGCCACCGACTGAACCCGGCCGGCCGATCGACTGCCGGGAATCTTGCGCCAAAGAACCGGCGAAAGGTTGAAACCGACCAGATAGTCGAGAATCCGGCGGGCCTGTTGCGCCAGGACCAGATTTTCCGAAACGTCCCGGGGTTCGGCCAGGGCCTGCTGTACCGCATCCTTGGTTATTTCATGGAAGACCACCCGTTTGACTTCTGATTGGGCAATTTCCTTTTTCAGTTCCTGAACCAGATGCCAGGCGATCGCTTCCCCTTCCCGGTCGGGGTCGGTGGCGAGGATCAGTTCAGCAGCATTTTTAGCGGCCTGTTTTAACTCCCGCAACGGCTTTTTGGCCTTGGTGGAAACAACGTATTTTGGTACAAAGCCGTGTTCCACATCGACCGAGCCGTCCTTACTGGGAAGATCGCGGATATGCCCGTAGGACGCCAGGACCTGAAAATCCTTGCCCAGAAATTTTTCGATGGTCTTTGCTTTGGCGGGAGATTCAACGATAACCAGAGATTTTGGCATGAGACCTCATACTAAGGTTGGTATGGAATCTTGAGGACGCGGAACCGGCCGGGAAGCATCCAGAGATGTCCCGTTCATGCTCCCGAAGAGGGTGGGAGGTCCTGGTGTGACACAGCCGTTCGAGCAGGCGGCCATTGGGGCGCCCGCAAACTGCTTAATGATAGATCCGCGGCCAGTCGTCTTCCAGGATGCAATCGATCTCCCGATGCCACCGATATTGCGACCGGGTGAACAGGGATAGGGCGGTGATGGCCTGAATTTCCTTCAAGGAGAGTTCTTCGTCAGCCTGCAAGGCCCGATCGATGACCTCTTCAGCGACTTCGTCGTCAAGGATGCCCATCATGCGCAGGCGGATCAAAAAACCTTGTGCTTCCTGCGAAAGGGCTCTTGCCTCTTCCGGAGAAAAAACCCGGTGACTTGTGGGATCGAAAGGAGACACCCCATCGCCGACCGGACGGGCCATGCTTTCCATCCACTGAAATGCCGCATCGATTTCCTCGGCTTCGAAACCGACCGCCAGGAGTTCTTCAACCAGATCAGTTTCATTGACCGACTGCCGCTCTTCCAGAACGTACTGGGCAATAAAACTGACAATGGCTAAAACACGTTCTCTCAAAGTTCACCTGTTGAAATGGAGCGGCGTCGAGCTTTGGAACCCCGCACGAACCGCTTCCCGGGGAGTTGTTCAACCGCCCCCTGAAGCTCCAAGTTGAGTAAAATATCGGAAAGGATTTGGGGTGTCAAGCCACTTTTCCTAACCAGATCGTCCGCTTGGACCGGCGCCGGTCCCAACAACTGATAGATTTCGCGGGCCGTTCCGGTTAACTTTTCCATGGGATCGGGTTCCCCGGGAAGCGTTCCGCCACCGCAGTCGAGGTCCGGCCAGAGCAGTTCGAGAATATCCCGGGCGCAAGTGACCAAATGGGCGCCGTCCTTCAAGAGCCGGTTGACCCCTTCGGCAACCTTGTTGAAAACCGTCCCGGGGACGGCAAAAACCTCACGTCCCTGATCCAGGGCAAAATCAACGGTAATCAGGGAGCCGCTGTCCGCGGCCGCTTCGATCACCGCCACGCCCCGGGACAACCCGCTGATGATGCGATTTCGCCCCGGGAAATGTCCTCCCAGAGGCGGGGCGCCCGGAGGATATTCGGAAATCAGCCCGCCCTGCTCCGCGATTTGATGGAACAGGTGGGCATTTTCTGGCGGATAGACCCGATCGATTCCGCACCCCAGCACCCCGATTGTCAAACCATCTGCCGCCAGGGCGCCCCGGTGAGCAGCCGCATCGATTCCTCTGGCCAGTCCGCTGACCACGGTAATGCCGGACTCGGCAACCTCCATCGCCATGGTTTCTGTCAGGCGAATTCCCAGGTCCGAGGCCTGCCGGCTTCCGACCATGGCCAGGGATTCCGGACCAGGCAGCCTGCCCCGAACATAAAGAAGGAGGGGCGGATCATGAATCGTTCTCAGGGCCGCCGGATAATCCCGGTCCCACCAGGTGAGAATGCGGGCTCCAATCTCTTCCAACGATTGCCGGGCGACCTCCAGCCGCCCGTCCTCGATATCCGGGATGCCGGCCAGAACCGACGGCCGGATGCCGACGCGTAACCAGTCCTTCGGGTCGGCCGCCAGCGCGGCCGCCGGGGATCCGAATGTCTCGATTACTTTTGCCAACCCCGCCGGTCCGAGGCCCTGGGTCAGATGCAACCGCAGCCAATCCGTCTTGGTTCCCGTCATCACCCCCCCCTTATGTGTCGCTGTTTAAACGAAAAGGATTGCCCTGAACTTAGCGGGCAATCCTTTTCCGTAGCAGAAAACGCAGGCCAAACACCCAGCGGCCCGGTAACCAGTTCGATTTTTCTTATTCGGTGACCGTGCGCACCTGATCCCCCCGGTAGATCGGGGCGGCGGATTTCAGCACCAGGGCTGAAGAGGTGTGGGCGCCGGCCTCCAGAACCACCGCCGACCCGAGCAGGACGTCGGGGAGGCGAACTTCCTCGCCCTCCAGGCCCAGTTCGCTGGCCGTCCGAAGGCGGGAAATATAGACCAGATTCCCCGCTTCCAAACCGTCCATGGCCCCCAGGTCAAGATAAATCACGTCATGCTGGCCAAGAGCAATTTTTTCGTTTTTGGCCGCCACCACGTAGCCGGAGATATCCTGCTCGGAGCGTTTAAGTTCCACCTCCATAACCGACGGCAAACTCGGAAGGACCAGGGCGCCCCGGAGAATCTCCCGGTAGGAATCGGTGATGCGGGCAGTGGCCACGTCAGCGTTGACCTGTTCGATTTCCAACCCCCCCAAATCAGCGATCTGCTTGCCGATAATTTCTCCCGTTACGGGATGCTTAACATCCTTTCCAACCTCAACCAGATCGAACCGGTCGCCTGGGATAGTGGTCTGGAGGTTGGCCATACTCAAAAAAACCATTTCCCCTTCCCCCATCAGAATCCGGTTATCAACCGTATCGACCAGGACTCCCAGACTGTCCAGGCCATCCAGGGCGATGAAACCCTCGGACCCGCCCATGGTTTTAATAGTGATCTTTTCCTGCGGTTCGGCCGAGGGAACCGGCTCCGGCGCGGGGGGCATTTCCTCCGGGGTGCCGGGAACGATTTCAATCCTCCCGTCATAGATCCTCACCGTCTGCCCGGGATAGATGAAATGGGGGTTGGCGATTTCGGGATTGTTGGACCAGAGATTGGGCCAGTAATAGGGATCCTTGATGAAACGCTGGGAGATTCCCCACAGCGTATCACCTTTCTTGATGACATAGGTGCGGCCTCCGGCCTGGGCCCAAACCAGCGTTGGCAACAGGATCAAACCAACCATCAGCCAGCAAAAAACAGATTTCTTCATTCCTACCCCCTGTCCAGGTGGTAATGACCAGATACGGAGATCCTTTTACCGCGTCCGTTCCCGGGCCTTTTTCGCCGCCGGGCTGTCTTTGTATCGTTCCTGCAGAATGGCCAATGCCTCGCGGGCACGGTCTTCCTGCCCCATCTGCTCAAGAGCCAGAGCCATTTTCAACAGGGCCTCAGGGGTCTTTCCTCCCCGGGGATATTCTTCCACGACTTTATTAAATTCGATCGCCGCAAGACTGTAACGTTGCTGGGAATAGTAGCATTCTCCGAGCCAATATTGGGCGTTGCCCGCATATTCATTGGCCGGAAAGTATTGCAGGAAGGTCTGAAACCCTTCTATGCACTGCGAATAGCGGCCTGCCGCATAATCGGAAAAGGCCTGCAGGTAGGTTTCGGTCGGATTCAGGGTTGTGGCAGCCGGGACCGTTCCGGAAGCCGGCATGGTCGGTTCGACGCCGGGCTCCGCCCTTTCCCCGGGAGAAGTGACCTTTTTCGCCATTTCCCCCCGGCGCAATTGCTCAATGATCTGCTGTTGATCGCGGAACCTGGCTTCGAGCAGCATCATGTTATTCTGCAGCTGCTCTATCTGCCGGGCCAGGCCCTGCTGGGACTGCTGGACCCGCAACAGGTCGTCCCGCATGGCGTCCCGCCCTGAGGGGGCCGACGCAGGAGTGACGGTGCATCCGGCAAAAACTCCCATCGCGAGAAACAACCAGCATCTTTGGGTGAAAAATTTTACGGTCTGGGTCATGGTGGAATACTCTTCACGGCTCCTGATGAGGATAAACGTTAAAAAAGTATAGTTTTTTTAGGTATCTGTCAAGCCACAACCAATGTAAACGCAGTTCCCGACCTTCTTTTGGCGACCTTTTTGTGATAGCTTGGAAGGGCTCCCGACCCTTTTACCGAGGCCTGCGTGAAATCGTCCGTCGAACTCCTGGCTCCCGCCGGTGATCTGGAAAAATTGAAAACCGCCCTGGATTTCGGCGCCGACGCGGTCTATGCAGGGGGGAATCAATTCAGCTTGCGGGCTTTTGCCGCCAACTTCCCCCTGGCCGATCTGGCCAAAGCGCGAGAGCTGACCCTGGCCCGGAACAAAAAGTTCTACCTAACCCTCAACGCCTATCTTCTTCCGGACGAAATCGAGGCTTTTGGGCGCTATCTGGATGACCTTCGGTCGCTGGATATCGACGCTTACATCGTGTCGGACCCCGGCGTGCTGGCCCTGCTCCGCGACCTCGATCCGGACCGTCCCATTCATCTTTCGACCCAGGCCAACACCACCAATCCGATGGCGATCCGTTTCTGGCAGCAACAGGGTGTCGCCCGCATAAATCTGGCCAGGGAACTGACCCTTGAAGAAATTCGCCGAATTTCCTCCGACTGCAAGGTGGAACTGGAAACCTTCATTCATGGTTCTCTCTGCGTCGCGTATTCGGGGCGCTGTCTCCTCTCCGCCGCCATGACCGGGCGCAGCGCCAACCGGGGCGCCTGCACTCATCCCTGCCGCTGGCAATATACGGTCCAGGAAGAATCCCGGCCCGGGCAACATTTCCCCATCGAGGAGGATGCCCGCGGCACTTACCTTTTCAACAGCCGGGACCTCTGCCTGATCGAGTTCCTCCCCGAACTGATTCAGGCCGGAGTTACCGCTCTCAAAATCGAGGGACGGATGAAAAGCCGCTACTACGTGGGGGCTGTCACCCGGATTTACCGCGCGGCCCTTGATCTTTACCTGGCCGATCCGCCCGGATACCGCTATGACCCGGCCTGGCTGGATGAACTTGAGAAAGTCAGCCACCGACCCTATGGAACCGGATTTCTCTTTGGCAGAAACGAAGCGGGGCTCGATCCCGACGACCGGGGCTACCTGCGCACCCACGATTTCGTCGGGGTTGTAACGGAAGCCGGGCCCGACCACCAGCGGCTGGTAGACGTCCGCAATCGGTTTTTCCCGGGTGAGCTCCTGGAGCTGATCGGTCCCGGCATGCGGCAGGAAAGCTTCCGGGTCGAAACCCTGGCAGGGGCCGATGGTCATTTGGCGGTCGCCCAACCCAACAGCCGGGTATCGATGGAACTGCCGTTGTCGGCCCGGCCGGGGGACCTGCTTCGCCGTGCCAGAGAGAACCTGTCCGTTGCTATCGACGGCCCTTAAACCGTGACCTCTTTGGGGACGACTTGCGCCGGGAGCCATCATGCACGACCCAGGCTCCTAAGAGGGGGTTCAAAAAAGGGTGTCTGGAAAAAACGG
>Ga0210123_1000889_pt1 | contig 16657 bp, 19 predicted proteins | sample Muzzi_PWB_D2_FD_185535 | JGI IMG/M metagenome (GOLD analysis project Ga0210123, IMG submission 185535) | Wetland microbial communities from San Francisco Bay, California, USA, that impact long-term carbon sequestration - Muzzi_PWB_D2 (SPAdes) | ecosystem: Environmental > Aquatic > Marine >... | reverse complement strand
CAAGCCCTTTCATTATGACTGAAAGGACACGCAGATCATGGACCCTGTTACCTGTGCGCATGATTTCGGCTGACTACACAGCATCATCGGTGGCATATCGAGTTCACGACACCGGTTCGTGTTCTCGTATCAACAGCGCCGGTCAGGCGCCTTCCTTTCCAGACAGCACATAAACATCATACTCCAGCAGCTTGTTCGAGCTGATCACCGAATTCAGCTTCCTGACGTATTCGCTGCTTGTTTCGCTGTAGCTGTCGAGATGAGGCACCAGGTTCTGCACGTCACTGCCGCTGGCGCGGTGTTTCCTGAATTCGGCGTAGGGGCCGCGGCCGATGGTGATGAAGTAATCATCGACGGCTTCGATCAGCGAGCTGTATTTTTTCACATAGACGTCTTTGCCGTCACGCGCTTCGCCGGCCCTGACGCGCGGTTCATTCGCGTCATACGACCATACGCCGAAAGCATTGTTGGCTTCGACAAAGAACCGTGACGAGCCCCAGCCGGTTTCGATTGCGGCCTGAGCGAGCACGATACTGGTTGGATGATCGTTCAGCCTGAGCACAAGACTGTCCGCATCCCGGATTCGGTAGAGTTGCTTGAGCTCGTCGAGCCAGACGCGGTCACGGGTGCCGAGCTTTTCCTTTTTCAGCAACTCTATGGCGCGTTCGCGCTTGATGCGCAGCCTGTCCTTGCTGATCAGTATCGCGGGCAGCATCATGTCGATGAACTTCTGTTTCCTGGTGTCGACGGCGAGATCCGAGAGTGACACGACACTGGTATAGGCGATCGGCCGCACGATCCGGCTGTTGATGTCGACGATATCATCGGGTGTGTTTATATCCCTGTAGATGATTTCGCGTTGACTGCACAAATAGAATGCCGCTGCCACGAGCGCGAGCAGCGAGAGGACCGTCAGCGGGACTGCTCTGCCAGCGCGCATGATGTTCTTTCCACGGGCGTTCACGGTTTGAATCGTTGCCGTCTATATCAGAAACACGGTGGCCAGCCCGAGAAACACGAACAGTCCGACGATGTCGGTAACGGTCGTCAGCACGACACTGCCGGCGATGGCGGGGTCGATATGCAGTTTCTTCAGCAACAGCGGGATCGTAACGCCCGTGAATGCGGCTACCACCAGATTGATGATCATCGCGGCGGCGATGACCAGACCGATATCCACGGCGCCGAACCACAGCCAGGCGGTGCCGCCGACGACCAGCGCCCAGATCGAACCGTTGAACAGGCCGACGATCAGTTCCTTGGAGATCAGCCAGTTGCGATTGTTCCTGCTGACCTGGCCGAGCGCAAGCCCGCGCGTAACCAGGGTCAGTGTCTGGGAGCCGGCAATGCCGCCCATGCTGGCGACCACATTCATCAAAACGGCGATGGCAACCACCTTCTCGAGCGTGCCTTCGAAGTTCGATACCACCCACGAGGCCATCAATGCGGTTACCAGGTTGATGCCCAGCCAGATCGCGCGCCGGCGCGAACTGGGCACGACCGGCGCGAACAGGTCCTCTTCCTCGTTCAGGCCTGCCATCCCCATAACCGAGTGTTCGCCTTCGTCGCGGATCACGTCGACGACGTCGTCGATGGTGATGCGGCCCAGCAGTACGCCGTTGCTGTCGATGACCGGCGCGGACAGCAGGTCATGGTCCTCGAAAATGCGCGCGACTTCGCTGTCTTCGGTATCCGCCGTGATGGTTTCGATATCCCGGGTCATGACTTCGCCGACGGTGAATTCGGGATCCGATGTCAGCAGCGTGGACAGCGGCAGGATGCCGACGTAGCGGTTGTTGCGCGTGGTTACGATCAGGTTGTCGGTGTTTTCCGGCAGCTCTCCGAGCAGGCGCAGGTAGCGCAGCACCACATCCAGCGTGACTTCGGCGCGCACCGTGATCGTGTCCGTATTCATCAGGCCGCCGGCGCTGTTCTCCGGGAACAGGAGTACGGCTTCGAGCCGCTCGCGATGCTGTGCGTCCAGCGAGGTCAGCACTTCGGCGGTGACCTTGTCCGGCAGCGACTGGATGAAGTCGGCGAGGTCGTCGACATCCATGCTTTCGGTGGCGCTGACCAGATCCTGCAGCGGCATGTCGCGGATCAGCGTGGTGCGCGCTTCCTCGCCGACTTCGAGCAGGACTTCGCCTTCCTTGTCGCTTTCGACCAGGTCCCATATCAGGTTGCGTTCGGTGTAGGGCAGCGATTCGAGCAGGTCGGCGATTTCCGCGGGGTTGAGCTCATTCAGCATGCGTCTCGCATGCTGCATCGTGCCCGTCTTCAGCGCCTCGGAGAGCGCATGCAGCTGGATCTGCGTTTTATCTTTGAGGTCGATATCAGCCATGTCGGGTCAGTATTTGCCGGCGGGCGCCGGCGCGTCAGTGCGTATTACCGTTGGGGAGTGTAGCATGCACGGCTATGGTGAAGTACCGGGCGGCGTTTCAGGGAGCCTCTGAAGATCCATGACCGGAATTACACGCGATGACAAAATCGAATGGAGCGATTTCGAACGGCGCTGGCCGATTCCGCAGCGACGAGGGCATGGACAGCCCGGGCAAAACGAAGAAGACGAGATTTGTTTCTGCATGTTCAACGGCGTGTCAGCCGCGGAATTTGTGGTGCATGCGTGCGTCTGGCAAGCCCGGTTAAACCGGTGCTTCCTTATAGATTCAGTTTTTCGACCAGGCTCTGGATTTCCTCAGGCTCGTCGCAGTCCAGGATTCTTCTGGTCTGTCTGCGCAACTGTTCGACATGACTGTTGTTGATGATGTGCTTGATTTCGAGCAGGCTGTTGGTCTGCACGCTGAAATAATTCAGACCCATGCCCAGCAGCAGCCGGGTGTAGACCGGGTCACTGGCCATTTCCCCGCACATCGACACGGGTATGCCTGCCTTGCTGCCGGCATCGATGGTGCGCTTGATCAGCTGCAGCACGGCCGGATGCAGCGGATTGTACAGATAGCTGACTTCGTCATCGATGCGGTCGATGGCCAGTGTGTACTGGATCAGGTCGTTGGTACCGATGGACAGAAAATCCAGCTTGCTCGCGAAGGCTTCCGCGGACAGCGCGGCGGACGGAACTTCGATCATCGCGCCGATTTTCAACGCGGGATCGAAGCGCGCGCGGCGTTCCCCGAGCTGTTCCTTGGCGCGCGCAATCAGCTGGCACACCTGTTTGAGTTCGCCGATCCCGGTCAGCATCGGGATCATCATCTGCACCGGCCCGTAGGCGGCGACGCGCAATATCGCGCGCAGCTGGTTCAGGAATTCATCCGGATCCTTCAGGCAGCGGCGGATCGCGCGCAGACCCATCGCGGGATTGTGCGCCATCGGGCCCTGGCCGAGTGCATCCTCGATTTCCTTGTCGGCGCCGAGGTCGAGTGTGCGGATGGTGAGTTGCTGGCCCTTGAGTCGCGTCAGCGCACGTTTGTAGGTGCGAAACTGCGTCTCTTCGTCCACGGAATCGTTTTTCTCAATGAACAGCATCTCGGTGCGGTAGAGTCCGACGCCGGTGCCATTGACCTGCCCGAGCTGGCGGATGTCTTCCGGACGGTCGATGTTCACCTGCAGCGTGATCGCGGCGCCGTCCAGTGTTACCGCGGGTTCGTGGCGAAGTTCGTCCAGCTGTTTCCTGCGCGCAAGCGCGCTGCGCTGCAGCTGACGGTAGCGTTTCAGCGATTGCTGGTCGGGATCGTTGATGATCATGCCGTTATGGCCATCGACGATCAGGTGGTCATTCGGGTGAATCAGATGGCGGGTATTGTGAACGCCTACGATCGCCGGAATGCCCAGGTTGCGGGCGAGGATCGCCGTGTGCGACATCGGGCCGCCGTATTCGGTGACGAAGGCGGCCACTTTCTGGTGCTGCATCATCAGCGCGTCTGCCGGGGACAGGTCATCGGCGATGACGATTCGGCCCTTGAACTGCACCGGTTCCGCGAACGGTTCGGGCTTGTTGGTAAGGCAGTTCTGGATGCGCTGCACCACGTAGATCACGTCGTCCTTGCGGGTTCGCAGGTAAGGGTCCTTCATGCCGTCGAACACCTGTACCAGGCGGTCGCACTGCACCTGCAGCGCCCATTCGGCATTGCAGGAGAATTCGCGGATGATGGCCGTGGCGCCTTCGTCGAAGGCCGGGTCTTCCATCATCAGTAAATGTGAATCGATGAAGGCGAGGATGTCTTCGGGCGTATCCTTCGCAATCTTGTTGCGGATCGCGTAAAGCTGCCTGCTGGCTACCTTGACGGCCTTGTGCAGGCGACGGATTTCCGCATCGTGGTATTTGGCGGGGACATTGTATTCCCGCGCCTCCGAAGTGGCGCGCACGTAAACATAGGCTTCGCCGATGGTGATGCCGCGTGATACGCCGATGCCGTTGATCAGGATGCTCAAGTGTCTGTACCCGCGGTTATGTTCAGCTCTGGATTGTCAGCGTCTTCATTCATCTTCATCGAAGCGGTTGTTTATGAGTTCCGCCAGCGCGTCGGCGCTCTGTTGCGCGTCATCGCCATCGGCATAGATGGTCACCCTGGTGCCTCTGGCGGCGGCCAGCATCAACACGCCCATAATGCTTTTGCCGTTCACGCGCTGGGCGTCGGTTCCGAGTTCGATATTGCTGTCGAACTGTGAAGCCAGTTTGACGAATTTGGCCGCTGCGCGTGCATGCATGCCGAGCTTGTTGATGATTTCAACGTCGCGGCTGATCTCCATCACAGGTTATACACGGTTATACCCTTGCGACCGCCCGACAGCGCCTTGCTGGTGAGTTCGTCGAGCGACTGATCGCGGTAATTCAGCACGCGAATCAGCATCGGCAGGTTGAGCCCGCTGATCAGCCTGCACTGGCACGATCGGATTATGCTGCGGGCGATGTTGTCCGGCGTGCTGCCGTAGGTGTCCGTCAGAATCAGAGCGCCGTCACGGCTGTCGAGTATCTTGAGTGCATCCTGCACCTGTTGCTCGATGATTGCGGTCTCGGAGTCCATCGGCACATCGATGCAGGCCGTATTACCGGCCTGTTCGCCCAGAATGCTTTCCGCAACCATCAGCATGTTCTTGCCGATATTGACATGGGTGACGAGCAGCAGCGCAATATTCATCCGAGTTCCCGGTGGCGTATCGAGACATTATCGATCAGATCGCGGAAATCTTCGCACAATCGTTCGACCAGATAAACCGAACGATGCTGGCCGCCGGTGCAGCCGATCGAGATCGTCAGGTAATATCGGCTCTGCTGTTCGAACCGGGGAATCCAGTATTTGAGGAAATCCCTGATGGAATCCTGCATCCTGCGCACGTCCGGTTCGTTCGCCAGGAACTTCATCACCTCGGCATCCCGTCCGGTCAGCGGGCGCAGGCTGGGTACCCAGTGCGGATTGGGCAGGCAGCGGACATCGAACACGAAGTCGGAGTCCGTCGGGGTGCCGTGCTTGAAGCCGAACGACTGGAACAGCACCGACAGGCCCTCGTTGCCGTGCTTGATGACCTGTTCCCGGATGATCTCGCGCAGCTGGTTGACGTTGGTGTAGGTCGTGTCGAGAAACAGGTCCGCATCAGTCGCAACTTCGCCCAGCAGCTCGCGTTCCATCTCGATGGCTTCGGGCAGCGGCAGGCCCTTGCGCGTCAGCGGGTGTTTCCTGCGGGTTTCGCTGAATCGCTTGATCAGCGTCGCCAGTTCGGCCTGCAGGTAGATGACTTCGATCGCAATGGCTTTTTCACGCAGCGCACTGATGATGCGGCTGAACTCGCGCAGGTCGCTCGCTTCGCTGCGCGCGTCGATGCCGACCGCGATGTTTTCGTAGGGCTGGGTGTTCCTGTTGATGATGCGCTCGACGAACTCGGGTAAAAGGCCCAGCGGCAGGTTGTCGATGCAGTAGTAATCTTCGTCTTCCAGTGTGTGCAGGGCGATGGTCTTTCCGGATCCGGACAGGCCGCTGATGATTACGAGTTTCATATCAGTGATACACGCCTGTTCCGCGCGCCGGACGTGGCTGCGTGCAAGGGATAAATACGGCGGGAACCGTGTACAGGAGTTCGCTGGCTATGACTGCTGTGCGTTTTGAACATCTGTTCAGGGAAGCATGTTCTTGTCTTCGATCGCCTGCTGTTGAAGCCGGATCAGCTGCTCGGTTGCGTCCTGGCCTTTTTCGCGCAGGACATGGTTGCTCACGGCCGCTTCGACCAGCACGGCAAGGTTGCGCCCGGGAGCGACCGGGAGCAGCATCTCGGGTATCTCGACCCCGGATATCGTGCGGATGTTGCGGGTGCCGTTCAGACGGTCGAGCGCCGAAAGCTCATCCGTGTTCATTTCTTTCATATGGATGATCAGGCGCAGGTACTTGTTACGTTTCAGCGCGTTGTCACCGTACATCTCGCGGATATTGAGCACGCCAAGGCCGCGCACTTCCATGAAATCCCTGAGCATTCGCGGGCTTTTGCCATTGAGTACGTTCGGTGCGGTGCGGGTGAATACCGGTGCGTCATCGGCGATCAGGCGATGCCCGCGGGTGATCAGTTCCAGCGCCAGTTCGCTCTTGCCCACGCTGCTGTCGCCGGTGAGCAGAACGCCGGTGCCGAGCACTTCCATGAATACGCCGTGGATGGTCTCCTTGCTGGTGAACAGGTCATGCAGGTAGTAGCGCGCCATGTCGATGACGTTGTTGCTGTCGGCCTTGCAGCTCAGCAGCGGCACGTGACCGGCGTTGGCGCATTCGATCAGGCGCGCCGGCACGGGAATGCCTTCCGACATGATGATAGCGACCGTCTTGCCGCCGAAAATCTGGTTCAGGATGCTGGTACGGAAATCCTCGTTCAGGTTCTGCAGGTAATCGCACTCGGTCTTGCCGATTACCTGGATGATGTTCTCGTGGATCAGGTTCAGATGGCCGATCAGCGTGGCGTGATCGGCGGCGTCGATCTGGTGGAGCGGCCGCAGCGGATCTTCCTCGCCTGCGATCCATTGCAGTTCGATCTGACTCGATAGATTGACGATAATGGATTCGGCTGAAAGAAGCTCGGTCATGAGGCCTGGCTGCTGAGCTGCCAGCCGGTGATGCATTTGTAGAGATCGGCGTCGGTCGTGCAGGCGCGCAGGTTGTCGCAGAATTGTTCATCGCTGAACAGACCGGCGAGTCCGGCGAGTATTTTCAGGTGCTCATCGGTATAGTGTTCCGGCACCATCAGCGCGAACAGCAGGTCGGTGGCCAGTTTGTCCGGGCTGTCGAAATCGATGCCCTGTTCGAGTTTGACGAATGCACCGACCGCCTTGCTGCAGTTGCCTGTGCGTGCATGGGGCAGGGCGACGCCGTGCCCCAGTCCGGTGGATCCCAGTTTTTCGCGTTCGGTCAGGTGCTGGAATATCTCCAGCGCATCGCTCTCATCCGAACTGGATGACAGCAGTTCGGCGAGCATTTCAAGCGCTCGCTTCTTGCTGCCGACATCCGCGTTACAGATGACTGATGCGGGTTTGACCAGTTCCTGCAGGTTCATCAGGCTTGCGGGACTTCGCTGTGCTTGTGGTGCAGGTGATTCTTGAGTTTTTCCTTGTGTTTCTTCACCTGGCGATCAAGTTTGTCGACCAGGCAGTCGATCGCGGCGTACATGTCGTCTTCGAGTGCATCGGCGAAAATGTCGTTGCCGCTCAGGTGTACGGTGGCTTCCGCCCTGTGTTTCAGATTCTCGACGCTGAGGATTACGTGGGTGTTGCTGACCTTGTCGAAATGCCGCTCCAGTCGCCCCAGTTTTTCATTCACGTAGCTCCTGAGGGCGTCGGTAATTTCGATATGGTGACCGGTCAGGTTGATTTGCATTGCTTGGTTCTCCGGTTGTAGCCTCTCACGCAAGTCGTTTGCGTTCATTTGAGGGTGGGATGGACATCGCTTCCCTGTATTTTGCCACAGTTCGGCGTGCAACATTAATGCCTTCTTTCAGCAGAAAAGCCGAAATCTTGTTATCGCTCATTGGCTTACGTGGATTCTCGTTTTCGATGAGTCTTTTCACCATCGAACGAATCGCGGTAGCGGAGCATTCGCCGCCGTCAGCGGTGCTGACGTGGCTGGAAAAAAAGAACTTGAATTCGAGTACACCGCGCGGTGTGTGCATGTATTTCTGCGTCGTCACCCGGGAGATGGTCGATTCGTGCATTTCCAGTTCTTCGGCGATGTCGCGCAATACCATCGGTTTCATGCCTTCATCGCCGTATTCAAGAAACAGGCGCTGGCGCTGTACGATAGCATTACCGACCCGCAGCAGGGTGTCACTGCGGCTCTGCAGGCTTTTCAGGAACCAGCGTGCCTCCTGCAGGCTGTTGCGCAGATAGGTGCTGTCCTTGCTGCGGCCGGACTGTTTGACGTAACCGGCGTAGAGCGGATTGATACGGATTCTGGGTGCGGTATCGGGGTTGAGTTCAACGCGCCACTGGCCGTTATGCTTGCGCACGAACACATCCGGCACCACGTACTGGGTGTTGTTCGGTGAAATCGCCGAACCCGGCCTGGGGTTCAGGGTCTGGATGAAACCGATCAGCTCGTGCAGTTTTTCCTCGCTGAAACGCGTCGATTTGAGCAGGCGCGCATAGTCGTGCGCGCCGAGCAGTTCCAGGTGGTCCCTGATCAGCAGGCGCGCATCCTGAAGTTCTTCGACATCGGCGTCGTACTGATCCAGCTGCAGCAGCAGGCATTCACGCAGATCGCGCGCGCCGGCGCCGATGGGGTCGAAATGCTGCACCAGGTGCAGTACGGCCTCAACCTCGTCGAGCTCGATATCGAGCTCATCGACCAGGCTGGCATGGATGTCCTCGATGCTTTCCGTCAGGTAGCCGTCGTCGTTGATGGCGTCGATAATGGAAACCGCGATGATGAAATCGGTATCGCTGACCGGCGTATTGCGTAATTGCCAGAGCAGGTGGTCCTGCAGCGAGTCAGCTTCGCCGCTGCGGTTCTCGAGGTAGTCATTAAGACCGTCCTCTCCGGACTGGGCCGCGCTGCTGATGCCCGCAGTGGCGACTTCATAGATGTCTTCCCAGTCGCTGTCGACAGCGAGGTCGTCGGGAATCTCCTGGGTATTGTCCAGATCGAGCTGTTTTTCATCGCCGTTCAGGCTGACTGCATCCGTTTTGTCGCTGGACGGGGATTCGACGGCCGCCTGTTCTTCCTCGATCTCCAGCATCGGGTTTTCTTCCAGTGCCTGCTGGATCTCGGTCTGCAACTCGAGCGTCGACAGCTGCAGCAGGCGGATTGCCTGCTGTAGCTGCGGCGTCATCGTGAGGTGCTGGCCGAGTTTTAGCTGGAGTGAAGGTTTCATGTTGTGATCAGGATACCAGAACAGCCACTCCGCCTGCTGGTGGCGAGACCTGCTCCGTGCTGTATGACGTGCGATGACCGGCCGGTCTGAAGCATTGATACATCGGTAATTGATAGTGTTTACAGGTCAATTGTACCTCGATACCGTATTTATAGTCGAAAATCCTTGCCTAGATAGACTTCCCTGACCTGTTCATTGGCGAGAATCTCGTCCGGCTGGCCCTGCGAGATGATGCCGCCGTTATTCAATATATACGCTCGGTGGCAAATACCCAGTGTTTCCCTGACATTATGGTCGGTGATCAGGATGCCGATATTGAGCCTGATCAGGTGCTCGATGCTTTTCTGGATTTCGATCACGGAGATCGGGTCGACGCCGGCAAACGGCTCGTCCAGCAGGATGAACTCCGGCCTGGAGGCCAGTGCGCGGGCGATTTCGACGCGCCGGCGCTCGCCGCCGGACAGGCTGATGCCCTTGTTCTCACGAATATGCTGGATCTGCAGTTCCTCCAGCAACAGTTCCAGCTGTTCCTCGCGTTCAGCGGCGCTGTATTTCTGCGCTTCGAGTACGGCCAGGATATTGTCTTCCACCGACAGTTTCCTGAAAACCGAGGCTTCCTGCGGCAGGTAGCCGATGCCCATGCGGGCGCGCGTATGCAGCGGCAGGTCGGTGATATCGATGTCATCGAGCAGGATGCTGCCCGCGTCGGCCGGAATCAGCCCGACCATCATGTAGAAACTGGTGGTTTTCCCCGCGCCGTTGGGGCCGAGCAGGCCGACGACTTCGCCGCTGCTGACCGCGATCGACACACCGTCGACCACGGTGCGGGACTTGTAGCGTTTGACCAGATCGATCGCTTTCAGCTCGGCCATGGCTATTTGTTGCCGTCAGTGCCGGCTGCCGGCGCCGGTACAGCCTGTTCAGGTAATTCCTTTTTCGGTGTCAGCGTGATGTTGACCCGGTCCTGCGGATTGATCTGTCCGGCCAGGACCACTTCCTGGGCGCTGTCGTAGATGATGCGCTGGCTTTCGACGATGTGGCCGGCCTGTTCGAGGCGGGCGCTATCAGTGAGTATCAACTGGTTGCTCTTGCTGGAATAGGTCATTTTGAGGCTTTCCGCCTTGATGGTCTCGCCATTGTCGACTGTCTGGCGGTAACGAGCCGGGCTGCCGCTGACATCGAGCTGTTCGATGGCGTCGTCCGTCTGCTTGATCCTGACCGAATCGCCGCTCAGTTCGATGCCTTTGTACGAGAACTGCACATTGCCGGTATAGCTGCTGATGCCGGTTTTCATGTCGTATTTCATGTTGTCGGCGCGGATATGCGCGAGGCCGGTTTCGTCGATGTGCGCTGTATCCGTATCTGCCCGCGAGGGAAACGCGGCTGCAACCGCGGTTGCGAGGCAGAATGCGGCGAGCAGGCGGCGGCCGGGTGCGGGCATGTCATCCACCGAGATCATACGTGCCTCTGACCCGGGAGCGGAATTCCAGTATGCCGCTGCGGCTGTCGTATTTCATGCCGCGCGATGTGATTTCCTGCCTGTCGCGGTGGATCCTGACCGGTCGGTCGGTGTCGGCCGTCAGCGTGGCCGTGTTGATGCGCAAGCGGCTGGTTTCCAGCCGGATCGGGTCCGGCGTGCCGCTTTGCAGCATGACGACGTCGTCGCGCAACACCAGCCAGGTGCCGTCGCGGTCGATATTGCCCCGTTTTGCGCTGATTTCCCAGTTGGTTTCCGTATCGTCTACACTGAACTGCGGTTTCGTGATCAGGGATTCCTCGGTATCGTTGTAGTGTTCGAGATAGTCGGCCTTCAGCACATAGGCGGGTTTGCCGGCGGCGTCCATCTGCGTCATGGTGAAATCGCGTATGAACGCATCGACGAAGTGCGGTTCGAGCTCCGTTTTCGCCTGGTCTTCCTTGCCGGATCTGAAAGCGCTCCACAGCCCGAGCAGCGCGACCGCGATGAAGGTGACCGCCGTGAAGCGGGTTTTGACGTGTCGCATCGGTTCAGTCCGTTATGTCCTGCCTGTACAGGTATGAATTCAGTGCCTGCGCCAGCAATCCCTTCGCTTCCAGCATCAGTTCGCAGACATCGCGCACCGCGCCGCTGCCGCCGGCGTTCTGCGTGATCCAGTGGGCGTGCTTTTTCACGTACGGGTGCGCGTCCTGCACCGCGATCGCGAAGCCGACACGGGTCATGATCGGCAGATCCACCACATCATCGCCGACATAGGCGACCTGGTCTGAGGACAGGCCGCAGCGCTGCATCAGTGCCTCGTAGGCCGGAACCTTGTCGCGGTAACCCTGGTACACCAGGGTGACACCGAGATCTTTCATGCGGTAGTCGACCAGTTCGGACCTTCGCCCGGTGATCACCGCGGCGTTGATCCCGCCTTCGCACAGCATGCGCATGCCGTGGCCGTCCCTGGAGTTGAACATCTTGTACTCGCGGCCGTCGTTGTCGAAGAACAGGCCGCCGTTGGTCATGACGCCGTCGACGTCGAAAATGACCAGTTCGATTTTTTTCGCTTTTTCGAGGGTATCCTGCATGTGACCAGCCTGTGTGTGTTTATACAACGCCCGCGCGCAGCAGGTCGTGCATGTTGAGTGCGCCGATCAGACGGTTTTCCGTATCCGTGACCAGCACGCCGTTTATTTTGAAATCGTCCATCATTTTCAGTATTTCGGCCGCCAGGTCGTGCGCATCCACGGTCTTGCAGCCCGCGGTCATGACCTGGTCGATACAGGTGTGATTGATATCGATGTTGCGGTCGAGCGTGCGGCGAAGGTCGCCGTCGGTGTAGATGCCGAGCACGCGCATGTCCGTGTCGACCACCGCGGTCATGCCCAGGCCCTTGCCGCTCATTTCCAGCAGCGCCTGCGACACTGTCGCGTCCGGGCCGACGCGGGGCATGTCCTCGTCACAGCGCATGATATCGGAAACGTGCAGCAGCAGGCGCCGGCCGAGGCTGCCGCCGGGGTGCGACAGCGCGAAATCCTCCGCGGTAAAGCCGCGCGCGTCCAGCAGCGCGACCGCGAGCGCGTCGCCCATCACCAGCGCCACCGTGGTGCTCGAGGTCGGCGCCAGCCCCAGCGGGCAGGCTTCCTTGTCGACGCTGACATCGAGGTTGACGTCCGCCTCGGTCGCCAGCACCGAACCGGGTTTGCCGGTTATGCAGATCAGCGGCACGCCGAGACGTTTGATGATCGGCACGATGGTGAGTATCTCGGCGGTATTGCCGGAATTCGACAGCGCCAGCACGACATCCTTGCTGGTGATCATGCCCAGGTCGCCATGACTGGCCTCGCCGGGGTGCACGAAAAAGGCCGGGCTGCCGGTGCTCGCCAGCGTGGCCGCGATCTTGCCGGCGATGTGGCCGGATTTTCCCATTCCGGTGACGACGATGCGGCCGTCGCAGGCGAGCAGGATTTCGCAGGCGCGGACGAAGTCCGCGTTGATGCGGCTCCTGAGTGCATCGACCGCGGCGAGTTCGGTTTCGATGACCGCGAGCCCGAGTTTCCTGAAGTCAGTATGCGACATGGTCAGATGGCCGTGTTATAGAGCAGAATCTGATAGCCGAAAAAACCCGCGATCAGTATCGAGCCTTCCCAACGGTCGATGCGTCCGGGGCCGCGGAAGCCATAGGCCATGATCACCAGCGCGATGGTCAGCAGAAACACGGTGGGGATGTCCCGGTCGAGCACGCCGGCGTCGAGTCGCGCCGGGTACAGCAGGCCGGGAATGCCGAGCACCGCCAGGGTATTGAACAGGTTGGAGCCGACCACATTGCCGATGACGATATCATGCTCGTTCTTGAGTGCGCCTGCAATCGATGTCGCCAGTTCCGGCAGACTGGTGCCGATCGCGATCACGGTCAGTCCGATCACCAGATCGCTGACACCGAACGCGGCGGCGATATCGACCGCGCCGATTACCAGCAGTTTAGAGCTGGCGATCAGTACGATCAGGCTCAGCACCAGCCAGAAAATCGCACGCGGCATCGGCATGCGGGCCGACAGTTCCTTGCTGTACTCGACGTCCATCGGGTCGGTGTTGCGGTTGCGCATCGCCTGGCCGGTCATCCACCACAGCAGCAGCAGCAGCATGCTGATCAGGATCAGCCCGTCCGGGCGGCTGAGATCGTCGTCCTGCAACAGCGTCATCGCCAGCAGCATCGCGACCAGCAGCAGCGGCAGTTCCTTGCGCAGGATGCGTGAATGCACATTCAGCGGCATGATCAGCGCGGCCGTACCGAGCACCAGCGTAATATTGGTTATGTTGGAACCGATCGCGTTGCCGACCGCCAGTCCCGGGTTGCCGTTCAGCGAGGCGATCGCCGAGACCAGCATCTCGGGCGCCGAGGTGCCGAAGCCGACGATCGTCAGCCCGATGATCAGCGGTGATACATTCAGGTTGCGCGCGGTCGCGGCGGCGCCGACAATAAACCGGTCGGCGCTCCAGATCAGCAGCAGAAAGCCGGCAAGGATAGCGGCAATGTCGTACAGCATGAATCCAATATACCCGTGTAATCCCCGGACTGGCCCGGACTGGAGATTGTACCAGACAAGGTCAGGCTGAATCATGAGCTGGCGCATGCCTGGTTCTCGGCACTCCGCAGTTATGCTCCATGGTCGTGACAGTTTTCTCGCAAAGCCGCCGGGTACGCATGGAAATATCCGCCATCCATCGAAAACAACCGGTTGTATCGTGCTGTTGCGCCTGTATATCGTCTCCGTGGCGATCCTTGCTTCCCGGCGAGAGTGTCTGCAGGCAGTGTATTCAGCTAAATCATAACGTCCTGCATAGGTGCATCCGCGTCCTCAAGCGCATACAATACCCGCCCATCCGTAACCACGCATGACCGATACACCGCCGGGACATCACTTGAGCGACACCCTGATCAAAATTCGAGGACTGCACTTCAGTCATGGACAGCATGTCATATTCGACGGTATCGATATGGATATCCCGCGCAAGGGCGTAACCGCGATCATGGGTCCCAGCGGTACCGGCAAGACCACGCTGCTGAAACTGATCGGCGGTCAGCTGAAGCCGGGCAGCGGTACGGTCGAGGTCGACGGCGAGAACGTGCACCGGCTCGGCACGGCCGAGCTGTACGCGCTGCGCAAGCGCATGGGCATGATGTTCCAGAGCGGCGCGCTGCTGACGGACCTGAACGTATTCGACAACGTGGCTTACCCGCTGCGCGAGCATACCCGCCTGACCGAGGCCATGATCCGGCAGCTGGTGCTGCTCAAACTCAACGCGGTCGGCCTGCGCGGCGCCGCGCAGCTGATGCCTTCGCAGCTGTCCGGCGGCATGGCGCGCCGGGTCGCGATGGCGCGGGCGATATCGCTGGACCCGATGATGATCATGTACGACGAGCCGTTCACCGGGCAGGACCCGATCTCGATGGGGGTGCTGGTGCAGCTGATCCGTAATCTGAACAATGCGCTCGATATCTGCAGCATCGTGGTCTCGCACGATGTCCGGGAAACCCTGTCGATCGTGGATTACGCCTACATCATCTCCGCGGGCAGGGTGATCGAACACGGCAGCCCGGACGACCTGCGCGCCAGCGTGTCGGAATGGACGCGGCAGTTCATCGACGGCCTCGCCGACGGGCCGGTGCCGTTCCATTACCGGGCGCGGCCGTTGCTCGAAGACCTGTTCGATAACGGTGGACGGCGATGATGAACGCCGTGCTCGAGCGCTTCCGGACCATCGGTCATCGCACCCTGTCCAGCATTCGCCGCCTCGGGCGCGGTCATCTGTTTCTGCTCAATGTGATATCCGTGCTCGCCGGCATGATGACCCGCCCGGGCCTGCTGATAAAACAGATGTACTCGGTCGGCGTGCTGACCCTGATCATCATCGTTGTCGCCGGCCTGTTCGTCGGTATGGTGATGGCGCTGCAGTCGTATTACGCACTGGTCGATTTCGGCGCCGAGGATTCGGTCAGCGTGATGGTGGTGCTGTCGCTGCTGCGCGAACTCGGGCCGGTGGTCACCGGGCTGCTGTTCGCCGGCAGGGCGGGTTCGGCGCTGACCGCCGAGATCGGCCTGATGAAGGCAACCGAGCAGCTCTCGGGCATGGAAATGATGGCGGTGAACCCGATGCAGCGCGTGATCGCGCCGCGTTTTCTGGCCAGTTTTCTGTCGATGCCGCTGCTGGCGCTGATCTTCAGCGCGGTCGGCGTGATCGGCGCGTACATGGTCGCGGTGATGCTGCTGGGCCTGGATGACGGCGCGTTCTGGTCGCAGGCCCAGGCGCACGTCGACGTGCATCTCGATATCGTCAACGGCATTATCAAGAGCGCGGTGTTCGGTTTCGTCGCGGCCTGGATCGCGGTGTTCGAGGGCTATGACTGCATCCCGACATCCGAAGGACTGGGCCAGGCGACCACGCGCACCGTGGTGTACAGCTCGCTGGCGATACTCGGGCTGGATTTTGTATTAACCGCATTGATGTTCGGCGACTGAAAACCGAAACGGGGGATTCGAAACTATGAATACACGAACGATCGAACTGATGGTCGGCCTGTTCGTCGCCGCCGGTCTGGCCGCGCTGTTCATGCTGGCGATGTCGGTCAGCAATCTCACGACCTACGGTGATAACGACGGTTACGTGCTGAAGGCGCGTTTCGACAATATCGGCGGTCTGAAAGTGCGCTCCCAGGTGTCCGCCAGCGGCGTGCGCGTCGGCAGGGTCACCGGCATCGAATACGACAACAAGGGTTACGAAGCGCTGGTGACAATGTCGATCGATCGCCGATATGATAAATTTCCGCTGGATACGTCCGCGAGTGTACTGACATCCGGGCTGCTGGGCGAGCAGTACATCGGACTGGATCCCGGCGCGGAAGAGGAATACCTGAAGTCGGGCAGCGTGATCCACATCACCCAGTCCGCGCTGGTGCTGGAACAGATTATCGGCCAGTTTCTCTATAACATGGCGGACAATAAATAATACGGAGTGATCGGAACCTCGATATGAACAGACTTAGTTTGCGTGCTGCCGTTAAATATCTGCCGGGTGCTGCCGCGGCGATACTGATGTCGATCGCGGTGGCCGCCGACACCGTGCCGCCGCTGGAAATGCTGCAGAAGACGTCGGATGACGTGATCCGCGTGCTGAAGCAGAAAGCCGACGAGCTGGAGCAGCACCCGGAGCAGATCTACGATCTGGTCAATCAGTACATCATCCCGCATCTGGACGATGTTGCGATGGCGAAGCTGGCGCTGGGCAAGAACTGGAACAAGGCCAGCCGCGAGCAGAAAATCGAATTCGTCGACGCCTTTCGCACCCTGCTGGTCAGGACTTACGGCAAGTCATTGCTCGAATACCGCGACCAGACGA
>Ga0210123_1000885_pt1 | contig 16674 bp, 13 predicted proteins | sample Muzzi_PWB_D2_FD_185535 | JGI IMG/M metagenome (GOLD analysis project Ga0210123, IMG submission 185535) | Wetland microbial communities from San Francisco Bay, California, USA, that impact long-term carbon sequestration - Muzzi_PWB_D2 (SPAdes) | ecosystem: Environmental > Aquatic > Marine >... | reverse complement strand
ACATCACCGGCGAGCAGACCTGCTGGACGGACAAGGACACGCACTTTCCCTACGCCTACTTCACGTTCGAGCATCACGTGGAGTGGCTGGAGCGCGACGTGAGCTCCTGCGGCGCACCCGACCGGTGGAAGCAGCGCGTGCTGCAGGACGGTCCGGCCATGCAGATATTTCTCTAGGCGCAGATACTAGAACAATAGCGTTCATCAATTGACGGTTCCTTGGGCGCGCAGCTCGTTCCCTCGGACCGCCCTTCGGTCGCCCGCGGCAAGGACCGCCGAGGTGGTGGTGTGTCGTCAGGGGCTCGGGATCAGAGCTTCTCTTCGGCCCGGGACGGCGTGCTTGGAGACCGTCAGCCCATTCACCGTCGGGGCGAAGCCCCGGCGACGAGAGGAGGCAGTGATGTCGAAGAATCGTGCTCGGAGCATGATCGTCAACACCCTTCCGATGGTCTGCATGTCGATGCTCGTGCTGATGTGTGGACCGGCGTTTGGCCAGCCGGCGCGGCACGGTGGCGTGGAGACCGGCCAGGATCTGCCGGTGAGGGCGGTCTCACCGGTCGCGGATCTCCTGGACCGGGGTGTGATCGAACCGGACCAGGCACGGTTGGTCATCGAGACCGCCTATCGCACGCTGGAGGAGTACTCGGGTAACGCCCTGGCGTTCCAGCTCGACGCCTTCGAGACCGTTCCGGCAAGCCAGCTCGATCGGGTGCGGTTGGCCGAGATCGCCACGCTACCCGGCGGGCGGCTGATCGACGTCAGCCGACGGGTACGTCAGAACTACGCCATCGGCACCTCGGCCGTGGTCTATGCGCCGAGCTGGTCGACCAGTGAGGTCGTCTGGCTGGACGCAGACGTGGGCGTCGATCTCGACCGGGTGTCCGTGGCCAAGGCGTTTTCGCAGGCCGCCGAGGGGCAGCCGGGCCTGGCCCGTGTACGGGCCCTCACCACCTACTCGGTGACCGTGACGCTGGAGGGCGAGTCACGGATCTACCAGGCGGCGTTCCTCTGGCTCCCCTCGGACGAGAGCGGCCGACTGACCTTCTTCGCCATCGATCACATCGTCCAGGGGGTCGGCGAGGCGGCGCGAGAGGTTCTGCCGTACGGCACCGGCACGCTGGTCGAGCCCGGCGTCCTGGAGAGCTTCCCGGCCGCCGCCGGCACCCAGATCTGCACCGGGTGGTCGAACACCAGCTCGCAGACCCGGGAGCTGACCGGTACCAACGGTCACTACTCCGGGGACTACCACCGGTCCCATGCCGAGTTCCAGGTCACCTGCGGCTGCGACACGAACTGCAGGTCCACCTGCGACGCCTACGTCAACAACGAGTCCTGCGTGGACGTGGGCTTCTTCTCCAAGGACGCCTGTCACAAGCTCGCGAGCAACGTCCGTGCGTCGTCGGATCAGATCGACGACGGTCCGAGCGGCGGGGCCGCGTGCGGAGGGGGCTACGGCTGTATCCAGAAGGCCTGCCTGTTCTGCCTCTGCGGCCTGAGCGTGGAGGTCCAGATCTCGAAGGCGGCCAAGGTCACCTTCGCGTCGAGCGGCGATCCGAACTGGCAGGGGAACCTCGAGTACACGCGGACCTGCGGCGCCTGCAACCCGGTGGAGGAGTACTACGTCACCACCGGCGGCACCCACGCCATCATCCCGCTGTCGGGGGGCAACACCTACAACCCGGCGCGGACCATGGTGAACATCGCGAGCGGCGTCAACAGGACGGGCGCGCGCCTGACCGGCCAGGGGCACAACCAGGACGTGGAGGGCATCGCCCGGGTGATGCGGGTCAGCGTCAACAGCAACGTCTACACGGTGATCTCGTGGCTGAGCGGGGGGCAGACGAAGTCCTTCGACTTCACCATCCCGAGCGGTGTGTTGACGAGCGGGTGGAACGACATCCGCGCCTACATCCACTGGGGCAACGACGAGTACGACAACGGCCACTGGGTGAGCGTGAACCTGGTGCTGCCGTAGACGGGGAGCGATCCTTCGGCCGGCGGCGGGTCCGTCGCCGGCCGAAGGTATCGGAAGCCGGCCGCCTCAGAAGCCGAGCGTAAAGCCGGCCGAGTAGCCGGTGAGGTCGCCCGAGTTGCGGCCGTCGAGGGTGGTGTAGCCGCCGACGAACAGGCCCAGCCGCTCGGTCGCCCGGGCGAAGACCTTGGCGCCGACGCGCTCGGTCTCGTCCTGGTTGCCGGGGAAGGTGAAGCCGGGGTCGCCGATGTCGCTGCCGCCGTCGGCGAGGTAGCGGAGGTAGAACCCGTTCACGGTCACCCGGCCGACGGTGTAGCCGGCCTCGGTGTAGAGCGGGATGCCGTCGGGCACGTCGTCGCCGCGGAGGTCGTACCCGAGCTGCTGGGAGACGTAGAAGCCCCCCGCCTCGAGCTGGTAGACGAGCCGGAAAAGCGCGTCGGTCGAGGCGTCGCCCAGGCTCACCGGGCTGTCTCCCTCGTAGCCGGAGAGCGGGGTTCGCCCGCCGCCCGCCACCACCAGGCGATGGCGCACCGACGAGCCGCCCTCGAAGGCCTTGAAGACGACCAGGGCGGTTACGTCCTGGAGCCCGCTGTCACTGAAGCGGGCCGACCCGTCCGAGGACGTGTCGACGTAGGAGAGGTTGCCCACCAGGCAGAACCGGTCGGTGAGCCCGTACCGGGCCCAGAGTGAGGTGGACCAGTTCTCGACCTCGCCGAGGAAGGCTGGGTTCTGGACCTTCTGGTTCCCTCTCCAGAAGTGGTCGTAGCTCTCCGTGCTGTAGGAGAGGGCGAGGTCGAGCCCGCCGGGGGCGGGGAAGAAACCGTTCATGTCCTGGGCGCTCGCGGGGAGCGCGCCGGCGAGCGTCCAGAGTGCGAGGGCAGCGAAGGTTGCGAGGCCGGATCGCCGGCCGAGTCGGCCGGGCCGAGCGGAATGAGAGGGCACCAGGGTCCTCCTCGTAGAGGGTGCATGGTCGATGATCTCCGCCCTCCGGCCGGTTCGCTGATCGGCTCGAATGCCGGGTCGCTCGACGGCCGGCGGACGGAGGCCTGCCAGGAGTCGTCCGGTAACTTGGCAAGGGCTGTGCCACGCGGTCGCCGATCGTCCTCTGGCGCAGGGATCTCGATCCAAGTCATTGAAATGGAAAAGCTTGGAGCTCCGATGCTCGGTCTCGGCGCGCCGGGAGGGGCCGCCCGGAGCGGTGCCGAGGTCGTACGATCTATGAGGTCGCGCCGGTGGGAAGCCTCCCCCGGCGGGCACGGAGCCCGCCTGGAGGCGGTCCGCAATGGGATTCTTAGCTTTTATGAGCTACTGCTTGATCGATCGCGCGCCAGGAACGGAGCCCGGGCGCGACAGGCTGTACGAATGGGGCATGGGGTGAGTGACTCGGCGGTCGAGCTGTTCATTCTGGGCATGGGATGGCAGTGGCGGTCGCTCGTCTTTCTGCCGATCCATGCCGCAGATGATCGTTTCGTGGTCCCGCTGGTACGGCTCGTGGGTTGATTGAACAGCTCATGGAGCACCGGCGGCGAGCCTCTCCGCGGCCCCCTCGAGCGTCAGCTCGCGGGATTCGTCCAGGAGGCCCGCCCGGTGGGCGGCCTCGCCGAGGACCGCTTCGGCGCTCCAGCCGGCGGCGCGGAGCGCGCGGATGCCGGTGTCGCCGTCCGACTTCGAGAGCTTCCGGCCGTCGGCGTTCCGCACCAGGGCGTGGTGGAGGAAGCGGGGGGGCTCCGGGCGGTCGAGGAGCCGGGCGAGCTCGATCTGGCGGCCGGTCGAGGCGAGGAGGTCCTCCCCCCGGATCACCACGTCGATCCCCTGATCCCAGTCGTCGACCACGACGGCGAACTGGTAGCTCCAGTGGCCGTCCCGGTCGCGGACGAGGAGATCGCCGCACTGCTCGGCCGGCACCTGCCGCTGGGGGCCGAGGCGCAGATCGTCGAACCGGATCGCCTCCGGGCCGAGCCGCAGGCGGCGGATGGGCGTCGCCTGCGGATCGACGTTCCGGTCGCGGCAGGTGCCCGGGTACCAGAGCTCGTCCCGGCGCCGGCCGTCGGCTCGGGCCTGGATCTCCTTGCGGCTGCAGGTGCAGGGATAGGTGAGACGGCGTCGGTCGAGCTCGGCGAGGATCTCGGCGTAGCGGGCCCCCCGGTCGCTCTGGCGGAGCGGGTGGGCGCCCGTCCGGTACTCCGCCGTGGTGCCCTCGTCGGGTCCGAGACCGAGCCAGTCCAGGTCGTCCAGAAGCGCCGCCTCGTAGTCGGGCCGCGAGCGCACCAGGTCGTGGTCCTCGACCCTGAGGAGCACCCGCCCGCCGAAGGCCCGGGCGAGGCCCCACACGAAGAGGGCGTTGACCACGTGCCCCAGGTGCAGATGTCCGGTGGGCGCCGGGGCGAAGCGGGTCCGCCACGGGGAGCGGGGGAGGTTCCACATCGGGGCGGATTCTACCGGCGAGGGGTCCGGGCCCCGGTGGGTCACCCGGTGGGCGGCTCGTAGAGCCAGACGCGGCGGCTCCGGGCGGGGACGGACTCGAGGGCGTCGACCAGGTCGGGCGCGAGCTGGCTGGCGTGGATGCGGGCGTCCCGGACCAGGTAGTCCCAGGCCGGGCCGCCGAGGCGCACCATCCAGCGGGTGGCGTCGAAGGTCAGGAGCGGGGATGCCTCGCCGTCTGGAGACAGGGTCGTGGCATTCGTGCCATTCGAGGAGTCGATCGCGACCCGGGTCTCCAGTAGCAGGACCGCCGGGCGCTGGGCGGCTGGAAGAGCGTCGACGGCATCGAGCACCAGTCGGCCGATCGCCCGATGGTCCCCGTGGCCGGTGCTGCCATGGCGGGGGTCGAACGTCACCACCGTCTGCGCTCCGCTCTCCAGGATCAGCGCCGTGACCCGGTCGAGGAGGGCGCGTTCGCCGCCGGCGGCCACCGACCAGGCGGCGCGCACGGCGATCGGGCTGGGGGCCGGGCCGTCCGGCAGGCTCCAGAGCTCGAGCCGTGCGCCGAGGAGAGCCGCCGCGCGCTCCATCTCCGCCGCGCGGACCGTGGCCAGGTCGGGGAGGCAGCCGCCGGGAAGGAGGCAGGCGCCTCGCTCGCCCCGGGTGGCGACGGCGACGGTGCAGGAGCCATCCAGCTCGACGCACACCTCCCCCAGGAGCGGCGCCAGGAGAACCTCGTCGTCCGGGTGGGCGGTGACGACCAGGAGAGGGCTCGCCGCCAGCTCCAGGGCGATGGACGGGGCGGGGGGCTCGTGGGCCGGTCGCCAGGTGGTGCCGGCGAGGAGGGTGGACCAGTCGATCGGGACGGTTTCGGCGGCGCCGTCCTCGAGCGGAACGACAGCGGCGGAGGGGCCCGGGCCCGGGGCGGTGCCGCGGAAGGTGGGATGGCGCAGGTGAAGCGTCGTGCCGGGCGGGGCCGTGGAGCAATCGGGGGACCGGTCGTCGCCCTCGCAGGCGGGAAGCACCCGGAGGACCCCTCCGAGCAGGCGCCCGGCGGCGTCCCGGGTGACGCGAACCGTCGCCGACAGGCGGCCTCCTGCTCCCGCCGCCTCCCCGAGGACCGCGTCGATCCGGATCTCGTCGGAGGCCGGGCCCGGGTAGATCGCCACCCTGGCCGGCCCGGGGCCCTCGATCCGGGCCACCCGGGCGAGCACCTGGAGGGCGTGCATCTCCTCGTCCGTGAGCGACCTGTGGCAGGGGGCGAGCAGGTGATCCAGCCCGCGGCCCGGCCTGGCGGCCGACCGTCCCCCGGGTGCGGGGAGGTTGTCGAGGACGATGAGCTCCCCCGCGTCGGGCTCGTTCGGACGGGGGGCGAGCGTGGGATCGACGGTGATCCCGATCGGCACCGCCATCTCCTGGCCGACGAGGTCAGAGGCGAGGTCGTTGCGGCTGATGGAGAACGACGCGAGCTGGGGGCGCTCCGGGTTCCGGAGGAGCGTGCTCCCCTCGGTCAGGACCGAGAAGGCGAGGAGCGTTTCGGTGCCGCCCGGGGAGATCGCGTAGGCGAGCCCCTGGAACGCCCCGGAGGGGGTCAGCGTCAGGTTCACTCCGCCGGTCGTGTCCGGCGGCGCGGCGATCGTGGTCCGCTGCAGGAACCCGAGCAGCCGGTTGGCGTCGCAGGCGACCGCCGCCGGGGTGCGGGAAGCCGCGGGGGGCTCGCCGGCCGCCGGCAGCGCGAGGCCGGTCACCAGGAGGGCCTGGACGAGCAGCGGCGGAAGCTTCAGAGCTCGGCGGCGGATCATGCCAATAAAGCATATTCTGTAAGGGGACGGTGCGCAATCCTCGGCGGGTGGCCCAGTACCAGGGCAGCAAAGGAGTTGCCATGGACCGATCGACGCCCGCCCCGTTGCGCTCGCCGCGCGCGACCCGCCGCGCCCTGGGAGCGTTCACCGTGACCATCGCGTGTTCGTGCCTCGCCCGGCTCTCCGGCCTCACCGACCCGCGCCGCCTGGACGAGGTGCGCCAGATCGCCGAGCACGGTCTGGCCAGGCAGAGAGACCGTTGACGCCCGGCGACGGACGGAGAACGGGAGGAGAGGGAAGGGGAGTTGGGGGGCGATCGAGACGATTGGGGCGATCGAGAGGCCTACGGCTCGAACCCCTCCCGGTCGAACAGCCCGAACAGCGTCTCGCTCCCGGGCGTCGCACCCGGCAGGACGTAGTGCTGGAGCGCCCCGGTCGTGAGCTGCTCGATCCAGACGTCGATGCGGGAGGTCGAGAGTCTCGACAGGGTCGGCCAGAGGAACCCGTTCGCCCGCGGACCGACGATGCGCACGATCAGCTCCGCCCGGTCGGGCAGAGCGCCCGCGACGCACAGGGCCTCGGCGAGGCAGGGTGAGGTCTCGGTGCCCCAGATGGTGAACGAGTTCCCCGAGGTGATCCGCACCCAGACCCGGAAGCCCGGCAGCTCCGGGCTCTCGAGGGCGAGGTCCTCCGGCAGCTCGGGTGTGTCGGCGGCCGGGCCGAGCACCTGACCGAGGATGACCGGCGGGGCTCCGGAGGAGGGCCAGACCAGGAGCGCGCCCCGGTCGCCGCCGGTCAGCTCTCCGGGGACACCGTCGGTGGTGGCGACGTCCATCGCGGGACCGACGGGCGTGGCGTCGAGGCTGAGCTCCTGGGCCCGGATCATCGTCCCGGTCGGATTGACCGGGGCTGGGACCGGCTGCACGAGCCAGCTCAACCAGACCGTGCCCTGCTCGGTCATCGCCACGGAGGGCGCCACGTGCGGGTTGGTGGCGCCGCGCTCCACCACCTCCTCGAGGCCGACCGTGTCTCCCGTGGCGTCGAACGCCTGGAGCCGCACGGCGAGCCGGGGCTGGGCGTTGGTGTCGAACGGCGGAGCGTCGAGGCCGCGCCAGACGAGGACGAAGTCGCCGTCGGCACCGACCGCGAGCCCGGGGCTGGCCAGGCTCGTGCCCTGGTCGACCAGGATCTCGGGCGAGGCCGGCGTGAGGTCGGTATCGAACACCCGGGCCCAGATCCGCTGTCCGTCGTCGTCGACCGAGTGCCAGGTGACGACGATCCCGTTGCTCGAGGTGCCGACCTGGGCGGAGCCCTGGAGCCCGGCCCTGTCGTCATGGACGCGGACGGCCGGGCCGACGGGCAGCCCGCCTGGTCCGAGACGCCGCAGGTGGATGTCGTAGTCCGTGGGGTTGAGCGGATCCGCGAGGGGATCGGCCTGGATTCCGGTGTGGGAGACGAGGGCGAAGCTGCCGCCCGGGAGCGGTGCCACGCGGGCTCCCGACGAGATCACCTGGCCGCCCACGTCGGGGATCGGGTCGTCGTAGGCGAACCTGCGGACAAGCGAGTCGTCGGCGGCGAAGAGCGCTCCGCCGATGCCGAGCTGGTCCGCGCCCGCGGGCTGGGTCCAGAGCACGAGCAGGCGGGCCGAGGTCGAGTAGGCAGCCGTGATTCCGTTGACCTGGACGTCGAGCGATGGGGTCAGCGTCCGGATTCCCGGCTCCGGAGCTCCGGCGGCCGAGACCACGCGGCTGACGAGCGCCAGGCTCGAGGGATCCTGCCAGACCAGGAGGTAGTCGCCCTGCAGTCTCGCTGCGACGGCCACATCGACGAACTCTCCCGGGTCGGCGAGCTGGGTCGGCGCGGCGGCGTGGGAGGCGGGGACGAAGAGACAGAGTGCGAGGGAGGCGACGAGCACGCGGAGGGCCGAGTGCCACGGTCGTCGGGGGACGGGGAAGGTGAGGATCATGGGGCAGGTCTCCTTGGGCCAGCGTTGCTTGGGCCAGCGTTGCTTGAGTGGCTCGAGTGTATGCTGTTTTAGCATTGACGTCAAGGGGTCGTGATCGATTCGGAGAGAAAGGATTGCTCCAGGTATCTGGGGGTTGGGACGGGCATCATCGGCGGCTTGCTCATGTCGTCAAAGCATGGATGGCCGTCTGCCGCCGGGAGAGGCGCGGCGGTGCGCTATCGTTCGCTGAGGAGAGATCACCCGACCATGTCGTCACTCCGATTGCTGGAGGTCGTCGTTCCCGGCGACCGTGCCGACGATCTGAAAGCTCTGCTGGACGAGGAGCCGGAGCTTCTGGGGCGTTGGACCGAGACCGTCGACGATCAGACGGCGCGCGCCCGGCTGCTCGTGCCCCGGGATCACACCGAGGGGGTGTCCGACCGTCTGAGCGACCGGTTCGACGGCATCGAGGGCTTTCGGCTGATCCTGTTCGACGTCGAGGCCACGGTGCCGCGCGTCGAGGAGCCCCAGCCGAACGAGGAGGTCGATGGGGAAGCGGAGACCGCCGCCGAGGCCGCGGCCGCCCAGGAGCCCGCCCGGGTGAGCCGGGAGGAGCTCTACACCGATCTCCAGGAGGCGTCCGAGCTCTCGCCCATCTACCTGGTGACGGTCGCCCTCTCGACGTTGGTGGCCGGGATCGGCCTGGTCCGGGGGGACATCGCCGTCGTCATCGGCGCCATGGTGATCGCCCCGCTCCTCGGTCCGAACGTGGCCCTGGCGCTGGCCGCCACGCTGGGGGACGGTGCCCTCGCCGCGCGGGCGCTGAAGACGGTCGGTGCCGGTGTCGCCGTGGCGAGCGTGCTGTCGGTGTCGATGGGAATGGTGCTGGAGGTCGACCCGACGGTGCCCGAGATCGCCAGGCGCACGAGCGCCAGCCTGCCGGACCTGGCCCTCGCGCTCGCCGCCGGCAGCGCCGGCTCGCTGGCGTTCACCACCGGCATCTCGACCGCGCTGATCGGGGTCATGGTGGCCGTGGCCCTGCTGCCGCCCCTGGCCACCGCGGGTCTTCTGATCGGCTCCGGGCACGTCGCCGAGGCGGCGGGCGCGCTGCTGCTGGTGCTCACCAACGTCGCGTGCATCAACCTGGCAGGCATCGTCACCTTCCTGGCGCGCAAGGTGCGGCCCCGCTCCTGGTGGGAGGAGGAGCGGGCGCGGCGCGCGATCCGGGTGGCGGTCTGTTTCTGGTCGGTGGTGCTGGCCCTGGTGGTGCTGGTCATCATCCTGATCTGGGAGAGGTGAGCATGGAGGCTCCGCGAACGAAGCGTTCTCCGAGGGTGCGGACACCGTGGACCACCCTCGGGGCGCTCCTCGTCCCGCTGGTGCTGTTCGTCCTTCTGACCGGCGGCGCCCACGTGATCGAGCCCGGCATCCCGTTCCAGCCCGGGAACGGCCGCTACGACTTCAGCCGGCCGCTACTCTGCAAGAACGCGCGGGCGGTGGTCGAGACCGCGCGGGACGACCAGGTGGTGGTGCGCTATCTGGGCGCCGGCGGCCTCTACGTGGGTTGGCGGGGCAAGGCGGTGCTGCTCGGCCCGTTCTTCTCCAACCCGAACACACTGCGGGTCGGCTTCGGGCATCTGCACTGGCGGCGCGGTGCGATCGAAGAGGCGCTGAGGCCGGTTCCGGTCGAGGACGTCGGCGCGATCCTCGCGGGCCACTCCCATTACGACCACATCGGCGACCTGCCGGTGATCGCCCGCGACTACACCACGCATGCGAGCCTGTTCGTCAACCGTTCCGGCACCGCCGCCCTCCAGCCCTATCCTGACCTGACGGCGAGGGTGCGCGAGCTCGAGGGGATCGAGGGACGGTGGCAGCGGCTCGAAGACGCTGGCGGGAAGTCGCTGCCCTTCCGGCTCCTCGCCCTGCCCTCCGATCACGCCCCCCACGCGGCCGGGCTGCTGCTGATGGACGGGGAGACGAAGCCGCTCCGGAAGGACTGGAGGAAGGCCCGCTACTGGAAGCTCAAGACCGGGCGCACATACGCCTTCCTCCTCGACCTGCTGGGCGAGGAGGAGGGAGGCGGCGAGCCGCCGGTGCGCTTCCGCATCCTCTACCAGGACGCGGCCGCCACGGGGTTGGCCGCGGCGCTGCCACAGGCTCTGAGCGCCGGGCCGCCGGTCGACCTGGCCGTCCTCTGCATGCCTTCGGCGCACCTGGTGCCGCCCTATCCGCAGCGGGTGCTCGCGGCATCGAGCCCGGCCCACGCGCTGGTCATCCACTACGAGAGCTTCTTCCGGCGCTGGGGGCGGCCCGGGCCGTTCGCGCCGTTCCTCACCCGGCCCCGGGCGGAGAGCTTCCTGCGCACGGTCGACCATGTTCTGGGCTCGGTGCCGTCCGCTCCGAAGGCAGCCCCGATGCCGCCCGCGGTACTGGTGGACCGGGACGGTGCGGACGAGCCGCTCTGCGGCCCGCAGGGCGACCGCTGGACCATGCCGCTGGTGGGGGAGTGGTTGGTCTTCCAGTAGCGCTGCTAGCATGTCCCGATGCTCGGACGCAGAGAACGGACCCTCCTCGAACGCGCCCTCGGGTACCGGTTCCGCGACGGGGGTCTGCTCGACATGGCGCTGACCCACCGCTCGTTCGCCAACGAGCAGGGGATGGATCGCCACAACGAGCGCCTCGAGTTCCTGGGGGACGCGGTGCTCGGGGCGGTCGCCGGGGAGTGGCTCTACCGGGAGCTCCCGGAGCTGCCGGAGGGCGACCTCTCGAAGCTCAAGGCCTACCTGGTGAGCGCGCCGGCCCTGGCCGGCTTCGCCACCGAGCTCGGCGTGGGCCGCGAGCTCCGGCTGGGGGTCGGGGAGGAGCGCTCCGGGGGGCGGGCGAAGCCCTCTTTGCTGGCCGACGCGCTCGAGGCGGTGTTCGGGGCGATCTACCTGGACGGCGGCCTGGCGCCGGTGCGCAAGGTCGTGACACCGCTCTTGGAGCAGGTGCTCGAGGAGCGTCCGAGGGTGCACGAGGAGGACACCAAGACCCGGCTCCAGGAGGTGGTCCAGGCCTGGGGTTGGCCGCTCCCCGAGTACCGGGTGGTGGCCGAGGAGGGGCCGGACCACGCCAAGCGGTTCACGATCGAGTGCGTCGTCCAGGAGGGCCCGCCGGGCAAGGGTGAGGGCCGGAGCAAGAAGGTGGCCGAGCAGCGGGCGGCGGCCGAGGTCCTGGACCGGCTGCTCGACTCCGACGACTCCGTTTGACCACGTTCCGGGGATCGTCTAGCCTTTGCGTTCCTGGTTTCGAACCCTGCCTTTCGCGGCGACCCTCGAAGCCCACTCACAACCCAATCACACTCCCTTGTGGATCGAGCCATGACCGAGACCACCGCGCATCCAGGTTCCGTTTCCATCCGTCACCTCGCGGACTACGTGGACGAAGAGGTCCGGCTGCTGGGCTGGCTCGAGAACAAGCGCTCGAGCGGCAAGCTCGCCTTCCTGATGGTCCGGGACGGCTCGGGGACGGTGCAGGCCGTGGTGAGCAAGAAGCAGGTCAGCGCCGAGGCCTGGGAGCAGGTGGAGCGGTCCACCCAGGAGTCGACGGTGGCGGTCACCGGCAAGGTCAACGCCGACGAGCGGGCGCCAGGCGGCCACGAGCTCCACGTCTCCGACTTCGAGCTCCTCCACCTGACCGAGGACTACCCGATCACCCCGAAGGAGCACGGCACCGCGTTCCTGATGCAGCACCGCCACCTGTGGCTGCGCTCGTCGAAGCAGCGGGCGGTGCTCCGGGTGAGGAACGAGGTCGAGCAGGCGATCCGGGACTTCTTCTACGAGCGCGAGTTCGTGCTCATCGACTCGCCGATCCTGACCCCGGCCGCCTGTGAGGGCACCTCGACCCTGTTCGAGACCGACTACTTCGGCGATCCGGCCTATCTCTCCCAGTCGGGCCAGCTCTACCTCGAGCCGGCGGCGGCGGCGTTCGGCAAGGTCTACTGCTTCGGGCCGACCTTCCGGGCGGAGAAGTCGAAGACCCGGCGCCACCTGATGGAGTTCTGGATGGTCGAGCCCGAGGTGGCGTTCCTCGAGTTCGGCGGCCTGTGCGAGCTCGCCGAGGAGTTCCTCTCCTACGTCACCGGCCGGGTGCTCGAACGGACGAGCGACGAGCTCGAGGTGCTCGAACGGGACCGCTCCAAGCTCGAGGTGGTGGTGGCGCCGTTCCCCCGCATCACCTACAGCGATGCGGTGGAGACCCTGCGCAGGGAGGGCTACGAGATCGAGTGGGGGGACGACTTCGGCGGCGACGAGGAGACGGTGCTCGCCAACCTCTACGACCGGCCGGTGATGGTGACCCACTACCCGTCGAAGACCAAGGCCTTCTACATGCAGCCGGACCCGGAGAACCCGGATCTGGCGCTGGCCGTGGACGTGCTCGCGCCCGAGGGCTATGGCGAGATCATCGGCGGCAGCCAGCGGATCCACGACCACGATCTGCTGCTTCGGCGCATCGACGAGCACGAGCTCCCCCGGGAGGCCTTCCAGTGGTACCTGGACGTGCGCAGGTACGGCAGCTTCCCCCACAGCGGCTTCGGCATGGGGATCGAGCGCTTCGTCGCCTGGATGTGCGGCGTGCCTCACCTGCGCGAGACCATCCCGTACCCGCGCATGCTGTACAAGATCTATCCCTGAGGCGAATGGCGACCGTGCGCCGGCTGCCCCTGTACTGGACCGTCTTCTCGGGCGGCGGCGTGCTGATGGCCCTCGAGATCCTGGCGAGCCGCATCCTCGCGCCGTACTTCGGCAACAGCGTCTACGTCTGGGGCTCGATCATCAGCGTCTTCCTGGCGGCCCTCTCCGTGGGCTACTACTTCGGCGGGAAGATCGCGGATCGCAAGCCCGACCTCTCCGGGCTCGCGTGGATGGTGCTCCTGGCGGCGGCGAGCGTCGGCGTCCTGCTGGTCGTCGGGCCCCGTCTCGCGTCGACGTTCGGTGAGATCACCGACGGGTCGCCCTGGGGCACCCTGGTGGCCGCGGCGGTGCTCTTCATTCCCCCCAGCGTGCTGTTCGCCACGCTCTCGCCCTACGCGGTGCGGCTGGCGGCCCAGGACCTGGAGCGGTTGGGGGGGACCGCCGGACGCCTGTACGCCGTCTCGACGGTCGGCAGCCTGCTGGGGACGTTGGGTTGTACCTTCGGCATGATCCCGTACCTGGAGCTCGATTCGAGCCTCGCTCTGCTGCTCGCCGTGACCTCCGCCACCGTCCTCGTGCCGGCCCTGGCGGCGCCCCGGTCCGGGCGCGTCGTGGTGGCCCTCGCCCTGGCGCTGCTGGTCGCCGCCGTCGTGGTCCGGCCGCACCCACCGCGGGTCGCCGGGCTGGTCTACGAGCGGATCACCCCGTACCAGACGCTCCGCGTGCTCGACGAGGGGGAGGTGCGGGTGCTCGAAAGCGACCGGGTGCGCCACGGGGCGATTCGCCGCACGGACGGGGAGATGGTGCTCCGGTACGGGCGCTCGTTCCCCGCCGCGCTTCTCCTCTCCCCGGACATCGAGAGCGTCCTGGTCGTCGGCATGGGCGCCGGCAGCGTCGCGGAGTACTTCCGGAGCCGGATTCCGACCATGGAGCTCGACTTCGTGGACGTCGATCCCGCGGTCCCCGAAGTCGCCCGGCGGTTCATGGGGTTCGAAGAGGGGCCCGGAGTCAGGGTGCACGTCATGGACGGCCGGCGGTTCCTGGAGACGACCGGGCGGAGGTGGGATCTCATCGTCACCGACGCCTACATCGGCCTCTCGGTTCCGTTCCACCTGACGACCCGTGAGTACCTGGAGCTGGCCCGTGACCATCTGACGGAGCGGGGCGTCTTCGCCCTCAACCTGGCTGCCGGCCTCGAGCATCCGTTCTCGCGCGCGATGGCGAGGACCGTGGCGGCCGTCTTCCCGCGGGTCTACCTCTTCCACGCCCCGGGCTCGGGCAACGTCCTGGTGTTCGGTACCCGCGGCGACCACGAGGTGACGCCCGGGGAGATGGCGCGCTTCGCGGATCGTGCCGAGACGCGTCTGCTGGATGGTGCGGAGCTCGACCCGAGCCTCGCCGACCTGAGGGCGTTTCGCATCCGGGGAGGGCTCGACTTCTCCGGCGTTCCGATCCTCTCCGACCGGTTCGCGCCGGTCGACCGGCTGATCCACATGACGGCGGACGAGATTCCTCAGGCGGAGGGGGACGCCGCTCCGGGGGGCCGTCCGGAGGAGCTCGCGGGAGCGGCGAGGTGAGGCTGCGCGTCGCCGCGGCCTTCGTCGCCATGACCCTGATCTGGGGCTCGACCTGGGCGGCCATCCGGATCGGGCTCCAGGGGATTCCCCCGTTCGCCGGCGTCGCCATGCGCTTCGCGGTGGCGTCGGTGCTGCTCCTGGTGCTGGCCCGCGTCCTGGGCATCGGTCTCGGCAAGAGCCGGCGCGAGGTGGTGCTCTGGTGGGTCAACGGGCTGCTCACCTTCGTCGTCACCTACGGCCTGGTCTACTGGGCCGAGCAGCGGGTGCCGTCCGGCCTGGCGGCGATCCTCTTCGCCACCTTTCCTCTGTTCGTGGCGCTCCTGGCCCAGCCGGTGCTCCCGGGGGAGCGGTTCACGCTCCGGTCGGCGGCCGGCATCCTGCTCGGGTTCGTCGGCGTCGGGGTGATCTTTTCGGAGGACCTCGTGGCCATCGCCGAGCCGGGGGCGGGGTTCGCGGCGGCGGTCCTGCTCCTCGGGTCGTTCTCGGCGGCGGTCGCCAACGTGGCGGTCAAGCGGTGGGGGCAGGGCATCCACCCGATCTCCCTCACCGCGATACCGATGGGGATCTCCGCCGTGGTCATGGGCGCCGTCTCCCTGACGGTCGAGCGGGGCCAGCCGGTGGCGCTCGACGCGGTGTCGGTGGGCTCGGTCCTCTACCTCGCGGTCTTCGGCTCCGCGTTCACCTTCTACTGCTACTTCTGGCTCCTGGAGCGCCTGCCGGCGACCCAGGTGGCGCTCTCGAACTACGTCTCCCCGGTCGTCGCGGTGGCCCTGGGCGCCCTCTTCCTGGGCGAGGTGCTGACGCCGCGGGTGATCACCGGCTCCCTGCTGGTGGTGGTCGGCGTCGCGGTCACCGTGACGCGCCGCCGACGGCGCCGCGCGCCAGCGTAACCGGTCCGGACCCTTCCGGCCCCGGTGCCGGAGCGCGACCCGGCCCGAGCGGTGGGCGGGCCGTGGCTCGACCGATGCCGCAGGGCGGAAATTTTGTGCTGCGTTGCGGCGGATGCTAGGATCATCGACAGGCCGGCATACCCGTTTCAACCACCGAAAGGGTAGGCGAGCCGGGCCGGAACTCGAGCAAGGAGACTCCCATGAGCGATCGGCGGCACGTGAGCGAAAAGGAATCGATGGAGGTCGCAGAGGCCTCCCGTGAGACGGAGTGGAAGAAGCCCAGCTTCATGCGGGAGCTCTTCCTCGGCAACTTCCGGCTCGACCTGATCCACCCATACCCTCTCGCGAGCCGGAGGGAGCGCCCGGAGTTCGCCGCTTTCTACAACGCTTTCAAGGAGTTCCTGCGCACCGAGGTCGATCCGATGGAGATCGACCGTTCCGGTGAGTACCCCGAGCACGTCGTCGACGGCCTGCGCAAGCTCGGCGCCTTCGGCATGAAGATCCCGAAGGAGTACGGTGGCCTCGGCTTCACCAACACCGAGTACCAGAAAGTGATGCAGCTCCTGGGCACCTTCGACGGCAACCTGTCGGCCCTGCTGTCCGCCCATCAGTCGATCGGCGTGCCCAACCCGATCAAGCTCTTCGGTAGCGAGGAGCAGAAGAAGGAGTTCTTGCCGCGCTGCGCCAAGGGCGAGATCTCCGCCTTCGCCCTCACCGAGACCCACGTCGGCTCGGACCCGGCGCGCCTGACGACCACCGCCGAGAAGACGGCGGACGGCAAGCACTACGTGATCAACGGCGAGAAGCTCTGGTGCACCAACGGCACCATCGCCGATCTCCTGGTGGTCATGGCCCGCGACCCGAAGACGAAGAAGATCAGCGCCTTCGTCGTCGAGACCGACTCCCCGGGCGTGGTGGTGGAGCACCGCTGCCACTTCATGGGGCTCAGGGCGATCGCCAACGCCCAGATCAGCTTCACCGACGTCAAGATCCCGGTCGAGAACCTGATCGGCGACGAGGGCAAGGGTCTGAAGATCGCCCTGACGACCTTGAACGACGGCCGCCTGTCGATTCCCAACGGCACGGTCGGCGTCGGCAAGGCCTGCCTCGAGATCGTGCGCAAGTGGTCGCGGAGCCGTGTGCAGTGGGGCAAGCCCGTGGGGCGGCACGAGGCGATCTCCCACAAGATCGCCGACATGGCGGGCTACACCTTCGCCATGGAGTCGATCTCCAACATGGCCACCGCCATGGCCGACGACAAGGGGTACGACATCCGGCTGGAGGCCGCGGCCTGCAAGGAGTGGAACACCTTCCGCGGCTGGCAGGTGGTCGACGAGACGATGCAGATCGTCGGCGGGCGCGGCTACGAGACCGAGTGGTCCTTGAAGGCCC
>Ga0210123_1000883_pt1 | contig 16700 bp, 16 predicted proteins | sample Muzzi_PWB_D2_FD_185535 | JGI IMG/M metagenome (GOLD analysis project Ga0210123, IMG submission 185535) | Wetland microbial communities from San Francisco Bay, California, USA, that impact long-term carbon sequestration - Muzzi_PWB_D2 (SPAdes) | ecosystem: Environmental > Aquatic > Marine >... | reverse complement strand
ACCGCAACCGAACTATACCGCACAAAAGACGTATACAGGCGACGGGGCGCAATTGTGGGAACGGTGGCTTAATGAGGTTGCCAAGCCTGCATTGGACGCATACGCGCCTATTGTGAAGCCATACAAGGGCGACGGCTGGCGACGGGTGCGACCTGATGACAATGATCCTTCATTCAGGATTAGTTACGACCAGAACCCGTTAGGCGTTCCAATGGATAAACACGGGGCGCAAAGCTGGGATGAAACCGCACAACAGATAGGCGCAACCCCGTTCAAAGACTGGATTAAGTCACAGGGTATTGAACCGCGTCAAAAGTCCAAACAGACGAAACCAGCAAAACAGAAGGCAACCCCCACACAACCCGTTAAACCGACTGGAAAACGCGCCTCAAGGCTACGGGACGCCGTTCAAGTGCATGGTCGTTATATGTCTGATGTTGCCGCCGCCGTCCCTGATAAGGGGGTGATTATTTACAGGGGCGACATGGGCAACGGGAAAACCCATTACATCGTTCATCATGCCCTCAAGGGAGTGAATCGCAGTCTGTATATTGCACCATTCACAAAACCGATTGATAACCTATGCGAGACGGCAAATCAGGCGGGTATCACGGTTCACAATCATGGGGACGTTCGTAAGGAACATGCATCAAGTGACTTGCGTTCATTCTCTCATCTGGCGACCACACCATACCAGTTATGGCGATTACTTGACCCTGAAACGGGGCGTGTTCAAGTGCCTGATTTACTGGTTATCGATGAAGCCATGATGTCCCTGCTATCCTCATTTTATAATAGCGAGACGATATGGTCACAATCAGGGGCAATGAAGGAACCGCACAAAAAACAGTCGTTAGCGGTACTTGAATACCTGATAAAGAACACGCCTCAAGTCATGATCCTAGATGCGTTTGTGAACAATGCCCTTGTGGAGCATATCAAGGCAATACGCGGCGCTGGCGACGTGACAGTCATCGAAAACACGTTTGCCCGAAAGCGTGGCAATAAGATCATTTATAAACACCCTGATACCGCACTGGACACAACGGTTCGTGACTGGTTGCAACGCGGCGGCTTGGCTGCCTACTGCCATACGTCGGTTACACAGGCTAATGAGACGTTTGATTTATTGACCACACAATACGGCATCGATGCCGATTCCATCCTGACAATCACGGGGGAAACGTCGGGCACGGGAGCCGCCAAGCAATTTGCAAAAAATCCAGACGGGTATCTATCCGAACACCCCGAAATACACCACCTGATTTACACATCGGCTTTAGGTGTTGGCTTTTCCATCGAAACACTGTTTAGCGTGCTGTTTGGTTGCTACCGAAAAAATCCACTGAATCACATCGCTAATTTGCAGATGGAAAACCGTGTTCGGAACGTCTCGCAATATCATGTCTATGTGGAACCGAACCGCAAAGACAAACAGCCGGAATCGGCACAAGCCATTTATGAGTTCGAATTAGGACGGGCAAAATCGACGGCGGGTATTGCCGCGTTTGATGCTAATGGCATTGCCGTTATTGAGGCATGGCAGGATAAGTTATTGAGAATGCAATCGACATTTCAGGCGATTGAAAATGTGGAAACAAACCGATTCAGAGATAGTTATATCAGGGATAGTGAGGGGCATTCCCTCATTCGTTTTAATGGCGATACCGACGGCATTAGCACAATTAAAGATGCAAGGGAGCATCTAGGGGCAACCCGTCAAAAACGGGAAATTGAAGGGGTGTTAGCGGCTGATCCAGTCGATTCACAAACCTATGCCAAGATAGCCCAACGGGGCGAAACCACACAGGAAATCATTCACGGCTATTTGCGATGGAAAATTGAAGGGGCATTAGGACGGGGCGACCTTACCGAACGGGACGTTACCCGTTACCGATCTGGCAATGAACGGTCTGCCCTTAGTCGGTTTGTTGACGTTCGTCATGAGGCAACCGAAACCTTACAGGCAATGGACCGTAAACAGGCGGCGGGTTCGGTCAACAGTCGCCAGCACCGAACATTGAACGCGGTCACACTGCGAACGTTTACCAGAACACTCTACAACGGAAACCAGGTATCACCCGAAATTGAGTTCGAACGGGATGAAATTGAGGCGGCTACCAATGAATTTGTGGCGACGTTCCCGGACTGGAAACAACGGTTCGGTATTCGTTCCGATAAAAGTATCTCTCTCATGAGCATTGCCCGGCGGCTGTTTAAGATCATGGGGTTAAAACTGGTTTCCAGAAATACGACGGGCGCTGGCGGGGCACAACGGCGGGTATACCGTCTGGACAATGACACTTATCAGGAAACCGTAACGAACGGGGCAACGGCATATCAGGCACGGCTTGAACATCGGCAGGAAACCAACGAACCGCCGCCGCGACTGGACACGGGCAAAAACTACAAAAACGGGAATAGTATTCTTTTGCCCCCTTCCATCCCTGACTATTTACCCGACATTTCACCGCCTGACATTGCCTATCGCAATCAGGTTATGGCAAATCTGGAGCTAATCTGATGCCAACCTATCAAAAACGACTATTCAAACGCGGTCAAAGTATCACCGTATCGTGTGGCGACGGGGCGCAACTATCTGCTGATGTGTTTTTCAGTCACCTATCGCAGTGCCTCAAGGGGCAACCGCTGGAAAACGGAACCGAAATTCACATCGCACCGGACGGGGCAATTCTAATAAATGGCGACGTGGCGTATATGCCACGCCAAAAGAAAGCGAGTTGATTATGAACATGAGTACCTATAAGACCTTGCCAGATGACTACAACCTAGAGACAACACCGTTTCCGGTGATTCTGGAATGTTATCCCGGCATTCTGGACTGGCAATACACAACCCTGCAAAAAGAGTTCGGGGATCGTGCCTACGACTTGAGACGGTATGCCGTGATGGTCTATACCGATTACATCTCATGGCAGGGCTATCAAGAGTCTCTCAAACCGATTTCACCGATGTTTCAAAAGCCTCTCATATGTGACTTTGACGCGGCTTGAGGGGTGATTTATGGTATAATATTCTTGGATATGTACGCGGCAAAATTTAACATGTCACGCATACTTGCTACTATGCGTGACAATGCTCAATTAGAACCCATAGGAAGGGGTGAAACATGCTTAACCAAAATTCAATACCACTGGATCAAGTATCCGAAATTGAACACAATCGACTGACCACCGAAACAGCGGGTAAGGTGATGGATGTCAAACACCATATTGGCAAACTTGCTAATGATACCTTTGCAGCGCTGGAAAAAATCGCTGCTGATGAACGGTACACTGGCGACCACAAAAGCGAATTGATTGCACAGGAACGGGATAGCGCACTGGAAAGTATCGACTTTCATTATGATTTGACTGCTAAGAAAATCGAAAAAGAAATTGATGAACTCGAACCCTTCGTGCAACCGAAACTAACCCCCTCTGATGCAGACGCGCCCAAACTTCAATACACGCGTGACATGCTAACGGCACAGTGGAGCATTCGGGATGAACCGCTTTCATTACTTATCGACTGGCAACGGGTTATTGATTCTGGCGATTCGATTGCAGCGCGGGTGTATCGTGACTTTCTGCCAGCGTTCATAAAACAAAACCAAAAACATTACACGCCGGGCAACCGTGAAAGCGCACTGGTTCAGGCGACTGACGAATTGCTGATGACACCCAAGCAAAAAGCCGCGTCAAAGCGATTGAATGTATTGCGTGAATCGCAGGTCGAATTGAAACGGGAATATGTCGGAGTAAAGGCACGTTTGCAGGGGGCGGCTTATCAACGCGGTCAGGTGATGACCGGACTTGAGCGAGATATTCAACGAATCACAAGGATGTAACCATGTATCTTGAACACAAGCGCCTGAAATACGCATGGGGCAGGGGTAACTTTAGTTGTGTAGTCGTGTCCAGTTGGGTACATGCTGATGTGCCCGGCTTGCCTGACCCGCGACCACAACCCGCGCAACCGCGTTCCATCCCGGCAGAATTGCCTCTTGAGGATATTGCAAGTTTTGAACGGGCGCGTTGTGTTGCTGATGCAAGGTTTAATGATGCCCGGCAAGTTAGTACTTATATCGACTTTCAGCGGCGGCGGGTTGCCTCAAAACCGGACGGGTTCAAGCAATTCAATCCCAGCTATGGCAAGCCGAAACGGACGCGGGCAACCGCAAAACAGGCAGCATAATGGTATACACACATGTCCTGTTTTTGCAACTGGTGCAAGTCATGCCTCACAAGGTTTTGTGCGGGAAATGTGAGGTAAAAGTACGGTAAAAGTCTATTGATTTAGGTAAGGTGTCATGAGCTATTTTGTCAATAATCGCTGGTATATGTACACAGCACGTCAAACGGTGGATCATGCGCTGTTCATCGATGCCCAGCACTTGCGCGGTTACTACCAGACCAATGAAGACTTTGACAATCAGGTGTCATCTGGACGGGCTATCGGCTGGCAAGTGAACGGGCGCTCCACTGGATCGGCAATGGTGTTTGTCAACTGGATTGATGGACACCCGCGTCTGGAATTGCGGTACACGGTCAGCGGCAAACACGACATTAAACAGGTGATTCAGACGGAAACCACACAACCGTATTACGGCGGTGTCCGGTATTGGTTTACATGCCCACAATGCAAACGACGTTGCAGGAAGCTCCACTTACCCGGCGGTGCGTTACGGTTCTATTGTAGGCAGTGTCATGATCTCACTTATGAATCGTGCCAGTCACAGCGCAAGCACGGCGGTAAACTTGGCGCGTTGTTTTCATCATTTGAGGATTACCGACGTGTGGAGCGCATATATGAAAAATTACACCGTGCAAGGGTTGGGTCAAAACGTTGGCATTATTGGAACCGACTGGCAAATAAATATCGAATACGGGCGATGGCTGCCAGCGCTGCCTTCGATGGAATGAGTGTGTATGATTAGTTCGCTCTCATTCGTTACCCCATGAGTTGCCTGTTTTGATAACCTCATGGATGCCCGGCAACCTCATGCAAACAGATGAACCGTGACAAAACGTTACATATGTGACACCTAAAAAGCTAACCCCCTACTTTCTCCTTCCAACGCGCCCCGTGATAATCGGTCACGGGGCAATGATCCAGATAATTCCATAAAAATAAAACCCATCGGCAAGTTTCCGCAAGAATCGGCAGATAATTCCATGATTTGCCACCGCCGTCTCGACATGGTTACAATTCGCGTTATCGTTAATAGTGGAGACCAATGGCATGAAAAGATATGCGAGTGCTTTAACACTTGTCGGTGTGTTGAGCGGAGCGGGCGGCGTCATTGCCGGGTTAGTATTGTTCATTAGTGGAGAAATCGGATTAGGATTGGTTTACTCTTTTGTTGGTATTTCGGGCGGTGTCGTGTTTGGTGCGGCAAGTTTGGCACTCACGACGCTACAGGAATTGCTCGATAAGGTGAACGAACTGGACAAGAAACTGAATCGTCTTGCCGGAATGATAAAAGGGAAATGAAATCGTGGTGTGATTTATGGGGGGTATCCTCAAGGGCACTGTGAACCCCCTCTATACTCATATCAAATCAAGATTTATCAAGTATCGGGCAACGGATTGCACCCCCTCTCAACTTGTATCAACGGCATTGTAAACGCGCTGGCAATGATCCCGACTTTACAGATTGGACACCTAAAAAAAGGGGTGGAATTGGTACTTGTGGCAAGTCTATACATTTCGTATAATGTAGAGAATAGGTAACGTATAGAATTTGCTGGCATGGTTTGCTGTGAACACCCGACAAGATGACACGCAACAAACCATACACGAAAGGTATTTTATCATGGCTTCAAAATCAGACGACATTAAACACTTTATCAGACAGAATTATCCATCGCTTAAAGGCTACACTGTTGAGCATGGTCGCAGTGGCAAATCTCATTACTGGTATGTCCGGTTTGATGATAAGGACATTGGTCTATATTACAGTGTAAGCGAGGCTAAAGAACAATTGCCTCATGACATCGCAGAGTATCGCCAGCAACGCACCGCACAGGATGAACCCGAAACAATCACACCCGACATTGTGACCGATAGCGCTATAGTGGAACGCACTGCACAACCTGCGCAGGTTGTGCCGATTCGACATGATAGCCTGATTGAAGCCATTAAAACCATTTCCCCCAACGAAACGTTTTTGCAGTGGCTTGATAGTGACGATAGCAAAGACCGCAAAAGCCGTATTGAGTTGTTTGTGTTCTGGTTGGATGATTCAGGTAATCACTGGATCGATCCTAAGTTGGGGCAATATCTGGACTATCTGCGCTCTACTAATCGCATGGTGCGCAAGCCACACCGTAGACCTGATGCATTTAGCGAACTTGAGTTTGATATTGTGCCAGCTAAGCCATTATCGGCTGCCAGTGCCAATGCACACCTTGCCACCATACGCGGCTACTATCTCGATTTGATTGAAGATAGCGAATCTGATTTTGAGGCGGTCTTAGATGAGTTTGTTTATCAGGAACATGGCGACCTGCCATTGTCTGATAGGCAGGTATTGGTAGACAAGCTATTCAATCGGATACAACGGGCGGTTAAACCGTCCCGGCGGCGCAAGAAAAAAGAGGAGAAAAAGGCTAAGGTCATTAAAAAACAGGATACCCGCGCTGATAACCATCTGCGATTAAAACGCGCTGAAGCAAATCGACTCATGAGTGCGCCGGGAACAAACACCTATACCGGACTAAGGGACACTGCAATCATATCGCTGATGCTTGCCACTGGACTAAGGGAAGGGGAAATCGCCGCGCTGACTGTTGATGACTTACGCACCTATCTTGGCGGTTCCGATGTTGTGAGTATTTTTGTTGCTGAAGGGAAGGGTTCAAAATCGCGTTATGTCCCTTACGGGGCGTTGGTCAATGTACTGGATTATGTAGAGCGTTGGCTAGACCTTGCCAAAATCAAAGAGGGCTATGTGTTTGCTGGTTTCAAAGCTGCCTACAATATCGATGTGATAGGCGTGATGTCCACACCGGACGGGCAACCCGTCGCACAACTGCCGGAACGCTTGCGCCGGGATGATAAGGGCAATGTAGAACCCATCACAACCCGCGCTATTCAAAATATTCTCAAGAGCTATCCGATTCGACTGGACAATGGCACAATCCGCACTGTGAAGCCTCATGATTTGCGTAGAACTTGCGCCCGTTTGTTGCATAAGTCCGGTATGGGAGTTGAGAAAATTCAATACCTCTTTGGTCATAAAAGCTATGATACGACATTAGGCTACATCGGCTATGACAATGAAGACTTAGAAGAAATGAAACCGGGCGCGATTCTTGACTTTCCCGAACTTGCACCCATACCGAAACAATTAGACCTGCCAACGGACTAACACCCCATCGGCAGCACGCTCCACACCGAACCCGGCAGATTGTCGGGTTTTTTGTTGCATCCATTCAAATAAGTAGGTATAGTCTAAGTGCAACCTATTCATAGGAAGGGGAAAACATGAGCAACATCACAAAATCAGGCATTATCCGCTATGTACAGGATAACCACCATTTCAAGCCGTTCGTGAAATACAACCGAACCGAAAAGGCATATTATGTTTACACCGATGATCCAGACGTCAAGAATAGCAACGCGGTGTTTCTGTGCTGGTTTTTTGGCAGTGACCCGGACGCCAGACAGAAATTAACCAATGCCATTAATGAGATACGAGAAGCTGCCCACAATGAACCCGAACCGGAAACCGTAGCAAGTGAACCCGAACCCGTTGCCCCTGTGAAACGACAGTCTAAGGCAGTAGGTAAAAAGCCAGCTATACCTACTAATCAGGGGATGAACCTAACCCTTGCTATCACCCTTGTCGGGCAACTCTACTATGACACGTTGCGAGACGTTCGTGATTTGCTCGAATACAAGAACCGTGCCGATGACATTGAAGCCGCTGCTGATGAACGCGAGCGGGAAAAGTTGCGCTCCACTCGCAATCGAATCAAGTTGCGAATCAGGGGACGGCACTCTACACGGGACGGCGGCGGTAAATCATGGGATGAACTGACTTACCCGGACGGTCTAACCGACGTGCCCACAATGGACAAGGCAAGCCGTGAAGCGCTGCTGGCGACGGTCAAGGCACTGATTCAGGCTAAGCAACCCAAAGCCGCACAACGAACGAAAGCGGACGGTTCAAGTGTTGCAAGAGGATCATTTCAGGTCAAAACCAAAAAGGATTATTTCATCGTTCGTGATTTAGTGACGGGCGAAATCATGCGAGACCCGGACGGCAACGCGATTAAAAAAGATGCCCACTATCTGTATTTTCGGCTCTACATCACAAATCAGGACGGCACAAAGCGCAGTGCATCTATCTATATCGGTTCAATGAATCGCAACGAACCGAAACCATTTTATGCGGCTGTGAGGGCTGCCTATGATGCCGAAACCAACGGGCAACCGATTGAAGATTGGATGATAACCCGTGACGATTTGATCCAGCGGTTCGAGCGCGGCGGCTATGAGGCGGTCAAGGAATGGCGTAACGAAATGGATGAGGGCATAGAGTGATAGGTTAGTTGTGAGTTATACCTACCAATAAAAAGGGGCAACGGTTTGGGGGTTAGGGTGGCGAAGCTGCGGTGAAGTGCAGCTCTTTTAAGGGAACTTTAAGAGATTCCGCACTTTTTCATCAGAGCCGCCATATAGCTGGTGTAAATAAATCGCGTTATACATAGCTATTGCTTACCATAAGGGCGGTTACGGCAGGTAAACAGTTGCGCGACCGCTGTAATGAACTACTTCTGTTAATCGGGATTAGGCACCTGTGAAAGTCTTACCCGTGCATCACCAATTTTTCTGAGTAAACGTCACTACTGTGTGTTTACTGCACTTCGAATAAATAAACCGGTTTTTTGAACCAAAGCAAACACCTTTACTCGTATTCGAGTGACATTCTGTAACGGATTTGCAAGAGATTCTTAACTCAAAGGAAATTGTTCTTTCCAATAATGAACATGACTGTCAGTCTCGTTATCTCGCTCAGGCATCCTGAGCGATTCCTGAAAACTAGAAACTGGAGCAATTTTCCATGTATATCACAAACTATCGGAGACCAGCACTTGGCGGATTCCTCCTCCTCTTGCTTGTGGTCTTCACCTTTGTACCAACGTTTGCACAGGATGATGGTATCGCCCCCGCCCCGCCTTCCATTGGAGCGGACGTGCCACTGACCTATTTTGGACCTGCACCCTCGAACGTTCAGCGCGAATTGATTGGTCCTTACCAATTACTAAAATCTGGTCCACTAGACTTGGATAACGGAACGATTACACTGCCGCTCTATCGTGGGCAAATGGTAAGTGGTGAAACGGTCTGGTATATCCTCACCGACACAGATGACGAGGGCAACGCGGCAGCACTGGGATTGAATTACTCGCCCAAGCTGACCTACTCTGATGTCGGCAATGCGGTGCGTCCTGCACAACTCGAGCCGGACGGTAGCGTGACCTTTGAGCGTGGTACCGTTGATTTTTCGGCAGTCCACAGCGTTACACCGGGTGAACAACCAAATCCGTTCCCACCGAGCGAGTTCCAAGCCGGGGCGATTGGTGACGAGTTCTACTCCCCCTTGGCGAAGATCGGTGACTACATCTACAACGCTCCCATGATTGCTTTTGGTGTCGAAGCAGAGCAGATTTCGTTCTGTAATGGTGATCCTGATTTGCGCTTAGTTCACAACAAAGTTGTATCAATCTGTCCAGAAGAAGGCACAGTGACGCTTGCGCTTACATCAGGTTTCAGTTTCGCTCGCCCGGTGCTGTATCTGAGCACGGATGCAAACCACCCACTGGCGGCAGCGATGGAAAATGTCACATTGGCGCCAGCGTTGGCGGATATTGGTGTGGGGCGTGACGATAGTGCTTTCAGCGCGGTGGAACGGATCTTCGCCTTTGCCAACGGACCAACCGGTAACGGCAATCCGCAACGTCAAGGCTTCAATAGCGCTTTGAGTGGTGAAGGTTCGCCGCTGAACGTGCTGGGTGGTATCCCGACCATCGCCACTGATTACAGTCCTTTGTGGGACCTCAATCTGGGCGTGTGGACGCAGGAGGCGATTGATAATGGTTATCGTTCGCGCTTGACCGAAGAGTTTGCGATCTTAGGCTTCGCTGAGCAGGGCTGGATCACCGGACCGGACGGCGACTATGGTTCTACGGGCATCATCGTGAACTGTCCAATTGTCTGGCGCTTCCTCTAAGTATGAGGCTTGTGGGGTGGGGGTAATCTCCCATCCCCATTTCCGAGTTAGAGGACCTTACGGTGAAATAGCGTCCTAGGCAGGACTCCCAACTTCCAGGGGAATACATCCCGACTTATCCCACAAATCAACATTGAACAGCACCAGATAACATTGTGCCCGCTACCACCAACAGCTTGTGTGAAATCGGGTTACACACCAATTGCTTACCATAAGGGCGGTTATGGACGACAAAAGCAAGCTCACACAACCGATCTCGAAGCGACAGCACCATAACCGTTTTTAACGGTTCATAAAAGATCATCAACATTTCGAATTTTCAACGAAGGGGTTAACGCAGAATCTCTTAAACTTCCCTTAAAAGAGCTGCACTTCACCGCAGCTTCGCCACCCTAACCCCGTTTGAGATGTTGCCAGCGCTGGCGATAGGTTCCTAAAGGGCGATATACATAAGCTATGCGGCGGTTGGGATATGTTGGGTAATGGGGTGAATGCGGTTTTTTGGTATCATCCCCCAAACAGGTTAAAGTAATATCATGACCTGTTTGGAGAAAACACTATGCGTGGCTGTCTGCGGCGAATTCGCACTATATTTTTCTGGATCGTTGGGGTATTAGTTGCCTGCATTGTGCTTTTTATTGTCTCAATAAATCAGGGGTGGATTGAAGTCACAAGTTCGACGGAAATTGCACAGACCCGCGCTGTCGAAACACAGGCAGGGGAAACACAGGTTGCTCAACAGGCTACCGACGATGCCAATGCCACCGCAACGGCAACGCTATGGACCGACACACCCACTGCCACCGCGACAAATACACCTACCAAAACCGATACGCCTACTGTGACTGACACACCTACCGATACGCTCACACCCACTGATACACTTACACCTACTCATACGAATACCCCGACAAATACACCTACCAAAACCGATACGCCAACAAGTACCCCAACACCCACTAACACGAATACCCGAACGCCTACAAAAACAAACACCCCAACACCCACAAAAACACCGTTTGTAGTTGGTGAAATTGAAATCACACCATTTGTATCTCGACAGGTATTCTATGCCACTGGCAACGCGAACGTTCGCCCCTGTCCAGAAATAACCAATGCTTGCGCGGCTGTCGGTTCTGTTGTGTACGGTGAATCCTTTATCGTGCTTGGCAGTGTTAACGGCGATGAATTTGCCGGGTCTACCGTCTGGTATTACTTCAAATTGGATAATGAGGATGTGTTTATTCACAGTTCACTGGTCAGCGATGAGCCACCCCCTACAGCAGCACCGATTGTCCCAACCAGAGCGCCACAGCAGGCACAGGCTACGGCGGTTCCACAGCAACCAGCAGTAACAAGTCCCCCAGTAATTTCCCGTCCCGGCAATTGTAGCACTGCTGTTGCTATGGGACTGAGTGCGCAGCAAGCCGCACAATGGAATCACTTAGATAGAGATGATGACGGCGAGGCATGTTATGGGAATTGATTTTCATACACTGTGTAGGATGTTACCAGCCGGAAACCACCCCGATCTGCCACCGCGACAGCTTCATTGTTCCTACACAGTGTCCAAAGTCGGCTCAAGGCGACTGCAAAAGTATGGTCACGACCACTGCCAACACGATAGCAGCGGCAATAGCAACGGCTATCAGGGCTATCCATAGACGGTTCACCTCAATACGGCGGCGGTCAAAGTCGGTTCGTTCTCTCTCAAGGTGTTCTAGCTTGCCTTGTGCCGTGCCTAACTCCCTCTCAAGTCGGTTGATTTCACCCTGCAATTTGCTGGTATCATCCTGCCAACGCTCTATTGACCTGTTTAACTCCGATTGTAACCGTTCTGCCAACTGCAAAGCATTGTCACGTTCTGCGATGGGAACCAATTCGATAGCTTGCCGTGCTTCTATTTCATCCTCACTTGGTAATTCTGGTATTTCATCGGCACGTGTGCCTTGATCCAGCAACCCTTTAATCTGGTCATGAGTGAAGCCCTTTTCGCGTCCATCGGCAACGGTAGCGAATATCACAAGGTCATTATCATTGAACTTGTGCGCGGCGTTGGCTCGTTTATTGACCACCTTATCCGATAGATAGCCCTCATAGACTTGAACCCATTTTCGGATTGTGGCTGTTGTAACGTCTAATCGCTTGGCAACGTCGCCTGTAGTGTGACTCATACTCATGTGTACCTTACGGTTCGGATTAAATCAGAATATAGCAGATTCTTGCGTTCTATCGCTAATTTTCGGTTCGATTTGTCCTTGTGACATTGGCACTAGGGCAAAAAGTGTTTGCAGACTGGATTGAGACCGTGTATACTGAAAATCGAAAATAAAAAATCCCGGCAGTGCTTCAACACTCCGGGTAACGTCCGAACGTTTGATGGAACGTCGGCAATTACAGGATAACACATCCTGACATTACCAGACAATCCCCTTAGACATTTCGGGCACTCTTGACCATATAGTTATAGGAGTGTTCCAAACCTCATGAGTGACCTCACTCACATTAAAACTATTCAAGATGCTGAAATGTTCGCAGCATCTCAAGGCGTGCGACTCAATAGCGCGGCGTATAATGCTGCTGATGTTGCCCGCAAGGCACACACTGTTGACATTAATCAGGATGAACTTGAGGCATGGCAGAAACGCACAGCGGCTATCATTCACGCTGGCGATAGCCTGCTGGCATTGACACAATCCACAATCATTGGCTTAGGCGTGTTTATGGCGCTGATATTCCTGCTGATTGTCGAAATCGTGCGGGTTCAATCGGGTATTCGATTGTTCGAACACACGCAATGGCTTGCCGCGTTTGCCGCGTTCGTGCTGGTATTTCTGAATCTCTCTCTTGAATTTATGGTTCACTACATCGAAACACGGGCGGGTTATTCCCATCAAACCGGATACAAGCGGTCATTGCGTGTCATGTGGACAAACGCGCTGTATTTCATTGGCATAGGTGACAACTGGCAACCCATACCGAAATCGCCAGCGGCTCCCTACCGGAAAATGCTGGCAATGGTTAGTTGGACAATCATATTCATTGCGTTGCTGGGTTCGATGCAAGATGTGATTTTGCAGCAAAGTGAAGTCTGGTATTTAGCACTGGTTGCCATTGCCACACAAAGCGACCTCATGACACTGATTACATGGTTGTCTGGACTGGCTTACACGGCGGCTATTGTCATCGGAGCGCAACGGGTAACGGGTTATGTTGCTGCGCGTGTATCCGAAATCAATATGGACATCATTGGATCACACGACCATGCAGCGGCTGGCGAACGAGCGGCGGCGGCTGCAATCATTGGACACGTTAATCAGGTCATTGCCGGGCGGGAACAAAAAGCACAACTCAAAATGATGGAAGTAAGTGATGACCCAAAAGAAGTCATGAGTTTGCGCCCGTCGATGAACGGGTACACGAACGGGAACGGACACGATTAGACGGAACCGGACGCCAGCGTGTTTATAAGACGTGTCCAGAATGCGAGAATCGATTCAGAACCCGCAATCCAAACAAGGTTTTTTGCAAGAAATCATGCAGGGTGAATCACTGGCAAAAGGAACATGCAAATTAACGCACAGTGTCCCATTTTCGATAGGTTCATATCAGGGTGAAAAGTGCCCTGTTTGACACAACAAAAACCCTGCCTTGACCAAACTTTTGAAGGGGTTAAATCAAGGCAGGGAACCAACACAAATAGGTTTTGAAGGGATTATATCATGCCACGCTACATCACGATTGAACACGACTCAGACGATTGTCAGGAACCAATAGACACCTATGTTTCTCCTGCGAATCACCCGAAACCGACACGAAAACAAAAAGCAAAAGATCATATTGAGGCATTGCGGCAACGGGCAATTTCCGAAAACAGGCAATGGATGCCGATAAAGCACTGGGATATTTTTGCGGATGATCCGTCACGAAAACAGGCATTGCTTGAGGTATGGGTCCATCAACACCGCACCACTAAACTGTATAATGTCCGTGTGGACTATTTCTACTATAAAACGACAGGGGGCAACCGTAGACTGATACTGGACACCCTTATCAACAAATCAGGGTATGTCGATTTTACGGCGGCACTGAATGAGGCGGCTCATGTTGCAGGGTATGACACGACAAGGCAATTCAAGCAAGCCGTTGACGCTAGTACCCAGCGTCAATTGAAACGAGAAAAGCAATGGAAGTACGATTACTAAACATATGATAAAATTGGCAGTGTGGCGCGTCCGCACTGCCACACTTATATGTAAAACAATAGTGATGGGAACTACCGGAAATGAACGCCTATCAATGCGCTTTTTGCAGTGGGAACGCAAAGGGTTATGCATGTTCTCAATGCATAAAGAAATACAAACTCGAATATGGGGACGACTGGATAAACACTGATTGGGCGCGAGCACTCATTCAAAGCGAACGTGAACGCCGAAATCGCTACAAGGAAGAACGCCGACACGGTAATGAGTGCATGGACTTTAACGACCCTGCTAATGCCGAGACAATCACTTACAATAACATGCCCGATTTTAGTAATTATGAGGTACAGACTTTACTTTATCAAAGTCTGCATCAATTCCGTCGGTGGCTTATCAGTCCATATTTATCGAATGATGAGCGGCTTATGTTGAAAAACGAACTTGATGCCATCCGCGAAATTGAGCGGACAAAAAAACATGTCGGCAGCAAACAAAAGGCGGAATGGTTCTCGGTTGTTACCAATGAGCCAATGAGCGCTGCCACCTATCGCAAGCGGTGGGAACGCCTGCGGGAAAAGTTACAACAAAAACCGGAACGAACACTTTAGAGATGACGTTTTTGATTTTGTGGAATACGTCCTCAGCGAACGGGACATTGATATTCTTATCAATGAATGGGCGGCATCGGATGGTAGACGGAATAATGGGGGGGAACCATTTAATTTATCGTTCAAGGTTCAAGTGTTCAATGGGGAACACAGGTCAATATATACGGTGGACACCTATCAACGTGAATGGAAACGGATTGTGGACACTATCCGGCATGATACCGTCGTTCCGTTTTACACATGGTTTCATGAAATCGATGGGCTGTTCGATGAGGACATTGATTAGATGAAATGTAAAAATGCTGTAAAAACATGGCGATTTTCCGCCAATATTGGCAAAAAGATGTCACAAAAACGCTTTTTTTGCCTGTGTATAGTAGAAGGCATTCACCATGCCTTTTTTGTTTGGATGATTTCCGGCATCCAAACCCATCACTCAAGCCGAATCAGAAACACCGTGCGGATTTCCCGTCCAATCGGTGTTTTTTGATTCACATTTCTCGATGATCTAGTAGTAAAGGGAAATCGCAATTCGCTAGGGGAATGTGGCAGAAAACTTTACAAAGTTGGTCTGCCGACGAATAATTAGTGAGGAAGTTTTACAGATAAAAAACGCGCCGCCAACGATTCTACCAAGCTTAGCGACACAGAAAGAATCAGAAGGCAACGCGCCATTGAGTGCCAACACATAAAAAGAAACACCGTGCGATGAACACGGTATGGGCTATGTGATGGACATTTGTAGACGGCGGAAACCGTCGTTTTCATTACTTGAACACACTAGGAAGGTGTGCATATTCAATGACCAGTATAGCAGATTTACCACTCAGCACCATTAATTTTTCGTTACATCTGGCGATATTGGATGCATTGTCGCCACATTTCACAGTGGAGCGGCGGTTCACTGCCGGCTGTGACGTGCTGCTGATTGTTCGTGCAGATGACACCCTTACCTATACGAAAACTTATACGAAACGTGTACAGCCTGCAAAGGTAGGTGTGTAACTATGAATACGAAAACAAACCGACATGAGCGGACAAACTCATATCCAGATAATGCGGCTGCAAAGCAATTACGTGATTTAGGACTGTTAGACGCGGCGGTTCGGTACGGTGTCACGACCACTGGCAAGAAATGGATTGTGCCCTCGTATGATCCGATTACGGGCGCATTGTCCAGTCGAAACCGTGTGCGAACGGTTAACAAGAAAACCTTTTGGAACGGTGATAAGTCTATCCCTGTGAACCTCATTTCAGGCTTGCCGGGATGGAAGCAAGCGGTCACGGCTGCCGACGGCGTGGTTTATCTTGCGGCGGGTGAAAAGGATTATCTTGCCTATCTTGCGGCGGGGCTTTTCAACACCCTGTTATTGTTTCAAGAGATACCCAACAGAGACACCCTCAAGGCGATTTTAGCTGATGCAAATATCAATTCAGTCATCTATCCCCATGATTGCGATGATACAGGGCGCAAGGGAGCGGCGGCGGTTCGTGATGTGTGTACTGAACTTGGCATTCACTTTGAAGCAAAGCAATTGCCGTTTGATCCTGATAGCAAAAAAGACCTGTTTGATTTTTGGGCACTGGATAGGGGCGGTGATTTACGGGCGCGTTTAGAGGGGTTGCCCGAAAGTGATTTACCCCTGC
>Ga0210123_1000882_pt1 | contig 16711 bp, 14 predicted proteins | sample Muzzi_PWB_D2_FD_185535 | JGI IMG/M metagenome (GOLD analysis project Ga0210123, IMG submission 185535) | Wetland microbial communities from San Francisco Bay, California, USA, that impact long-term carbon sequestration - Muzzi_PWB_D2 (SPAdes) | ecosystem: Environmental > Aquatic > Marine >... | reverse complement strand
ATTTAGGAATTCAAGCTTGCTACCCGCTATTGCGCAGCATGAACCGGACAATCGCTTCGGGTGTCCAGCATTTTGCAGATTACGGCGTTCAGGTGGGTCGGGTTTCCGTCGGCGTGGCCCACGAAACGGGGTCGCAGCAGGTGTGCTTTGGATATGGCGCTGCGGTTATCGTCGGGTAGCACCAGCACCACCCTGGCATCGCGCAGCAGATGGCCAATGGCGATCAAAGCCTCAACTTCGCCCTGGTCTCCGGGAATGAGCACAATCAGTTCCGGGAGTCGGGCCGGTTGCTTTAGATAGGCTTCAAGGTCTTCTATGGAATGAAGGTAAACCGATTGCAAGCCATGGTGCATGGAACGGATGATATGCAGCACCTGGCGACCTGCGGCATTAAAGGGAGATGCGTAAATCAACAACTGCATGCCAATGGTCCTCTCCAACCTTGGGTGAGTTGAACGTATGGGACGGTGTACGGTAAGGCTATCGGCAGTTTCCCGTGGGACTTGAGTCATTGGATAAGATTTTGTGATCTTCTTGAAAGATCCGACCCTGGATAATGCAAATACCTCCGGTGCGCCGAGGGGCTTGGGCTGCAGGACACGCCAAACGGTTCAAGTGCCGCTAAGGCGCGCTGCGGGCGTCCCGCAAACTCGCTGCGCTCAAACAGTGGAAGCTGGTCCTCAACTGCACCTAGGCGGCACTAATACCAATGGCAAACGTCCTTCAGCCCAAGCCCCTCGGAACACCTCGCTCAATCGTTCTGAACCTAATTGCAGCATGAACATGGGCTTTCCGGAAACCGGAAATAGCTCCTTTCCATGCTTGGTGGATTAAGCTGCGACCTCCAAGATGGATCAAGCCTCTTAGCAATGGGGCAAGTAGCCGGCAATGATCACCTGTTGTCCGGATTGGAGCTCCAGGGTTTGTGGAAATAGAGCACCACGCTTTTGCCCATGATTGGATTGAGGGCGGCTTCCAGGAGGCGGGTGGACCGGGGCTTGGCCATCAGGTCCCAGGTCAGAAAACGGTGATACCAGGCCACCGGCGGGAATTGTTCGCGCTCCAGCCCTACCAGGCATTTAAGCCACCAGAAAGGGGCATGCAGGCCGTGGGCGTAATGGGTCTGCCAGTGGATCATACCCTCGGCCTTAAGGCGGCGAATGAGGCCGCGGGCATGATAGATGCGCACGTGCCCCCCCGGGGTGGTGCGGTATCGTCGGGATAAGGCCCAACAGATGGTTTCCGGCCAGCGCCGCGGCACGCTGATTACCAGGTGCCGGCCGGGTTTGAGCACCCGGATGCACTCGCGGATGGCTTGTCCGTGCCCGTGGAGATGTTCCAACACTTCGGCGCAGATCACCGCGTCGAAGCTGTCGTCTCTGAAGGGCAGAAATGTAATATCCGCGCCGGTTAAAGACCAGCGGCCTTTGTCATGGGGGCGGAAATCTTGGTGCCAGCATAACTTGGTGCGTGCCTGCCCAAGGTCGTGCAGATTGGTGTCCGCCCCTACCACCAGGCTTTTGTCCAGGTCGTAGGCCGCCGCGGTGTGGCGCCCCGAACCGCAGCCGATGTCCAGGACAGTGCGCCCGCCGGCCAGGGCAAGGGATTGAAAATCAACGGTAATCATCGATCGCCTGACGATAGGTCGCTACGCTTTTTTGTGCTGCCACCTTCCAGGTGAAGTGGCGCGTGACCCGCTGGAAACCCTTGCGGCCCAACCGCTCTGCCAGTTGCGGATCGATGCACACGCTCTCGATTGTATTGGCCAGGGCTTGGTGGTCGGCCGGCGGGACCAGAATACCGGCGTCGCCCACCACTTCCGGCAGCGCACCGCCGGTGGTGCTGATGACCGGTACGCCACAGGCCATGGCTTCTCCTGCGGGGAGCCCGAATCCTTCGTACAGCGACGGCACCACCGCCGCCCATGCGCGGGCATATTGGCGCACAAATTCGGCATGGCTGACGGCGCCGGTGAACCGAATATGCCGGCCGATGCCCAGATCATGGATCAGTTTCAGAACAGGGCTCTTTTTCTTGGGGTGGCCCACGACCACCAGTTGAAGTGCGGGCCATTTGGGTGCCAGCAGGGCTATGGCCCGCAGCAGGTAGGGGAGGCCTTTCAGCGGGGTGTCGGCGCTGGTGGTGACGATCAGCCGGAAAGGCTGGCGTGAAATGCCGTGTAGCGGCTGAAAACGGTCGGTGTCGATGCCGTTGGGGACCACGCTGAACCTGGATGGCTGCATCCTGAAGGCTTTGACAATATCATGTTTGGCACACTCTGAGACCGTAATGATGCGTTTGAGTTTCGGCGCCACCCGTTTCTGCATTTGAATGAACGAATACCATCGCAGTTGCTTTAACTTTTTTAATATCGATTTTTCCGCCCGTATGGCCAGTTTGCGGTCCACGGTGATGGCATGGTGGATGGTTGCCACCGTGGGAATGTGGCGGGCCATGGCCTGGATGCCATACGACAGGCTTTGGTTGTCATGCAGAATGTCGAATCGGCCCTCTAATGTGCGCACGAATCGTTCGGCACGCATGCCGAAGGTCAATGGTTCGGGAAAACCCATGGTGCTGACGCCGATCCATTCCAGCATATTGATGGGGTCTATCAGTTCCCGAATCGTGGGGGTCCGAAACAGGTTGTCGGGATTGTAAAGATCCAGGCTGGGCAGCCGCTGCAGACGCGCACCATTGTCCAACTCAGGATATGGCGGACCGGAAATGACCGTCACCCGGTGGCCCAACTTGCAAAGGGCATGGGAGAGGTTGCGAATATAGACGCCCTGGCCGCCGCAGTGGGGATGGCTGCGATAGCTGAGCAAACCGATGCGCAAAGGGCGCTGGCTGGATTCGGTGTTCACGAGGATCGTGGTCCTGTCATTATGGTTGCCTGTGCCCCAATGCCGCAAAAGCTGGAGGGCTTCAGAACCATGGAGCCAAGGGCGCAGCCGTAGTCGGCTACTGCAAGCCCTTGGCAATGCCGGATCTGAAGTCCTCCGGATTTTGCATCGTTGGGGCGTGCTCGGCGATGCCAATGGCCTCAGATATCCGCCCGCCGACTCATGGTCAAGAAATTTGTTGCAAAAAAGGAAGCGAGGCCCCGAGGGGCCTCGCCCAGCTTGGAGGGTGAAAGTAAATGGGGGAGGCGTCTTACTTTCTATGTCCAATGAAATCCGTTTCTAACGCAATCGGCGGTCGGTGTAGGAGACCATCAAGGCGCTGAGTTGGATTTCTTTTTGGCTTTCAAATCGACCGGCGCTGTCATGCATGCATGGCCTGACGGCGCCGGCGATATCATGGCTGTTCAGGTCGGCATAGGAGAGCTTAATTTGGTCAAGGCGAAGTGTCCGGACTCCAATGGTTTTTGCTATCAGGCTGTTTTGACCTGTCGCAGGGGGGGCTTTTACGTTCGCATCAAGGGCGGTGGCACGCTCACCGGCAGGACCATAGATCAGTTGCACCAACGCAATATGCTGTACCGTGGTCTGGCCGCTGGGTGCGATGAAGGTATCCAGCTCCTGCCCCCATGCGGGTCTTTCAGGAAACAGGATTACGGCTGCGACCAATACTATCGCCGACAGCCATTGCAAGGCAGGAGACGTTTTCAAGGCCAGGCGGGCCTGGTGGGCAGCAGGATTTTTTGGGGTGTAAAAAATTTGACTGTTCATCTTGAGCCTCCTGTACCGTGTGGTGTCGCCATTTTAATGAGCAAAAGCTTTGCCAAGTTTGTGTGAAAATATAACATGCAGAAATTATTAAAAAATAATCTAATTTGAGCACTTTCCGGACGAATTCCAGGTCTCAAATCGATAGAAACAGCCTTGGGTCCGCTCTCAATTTGATACGGTCCTGCCAGGGTATGGCCGGACCCTGCGAAAATAGGGTCAAGTAATTTACGTATGGGCCGATAAAAAAACTGGGTCGCCCACATCACGGTGCCACCCAAAAACCAACCTTCGGCATTGCTCAGGATGAACCTTTTGCGCTTGGCGCCGGGGTAGGGCACGCTTTGAAAGGCTTTCAGGAAATACATGGACCAAGTCGCCCCCAAGGAAACCATTCTGTTCGTCGATGACGAAGAGAGTATATTGGATATCGCGCGAACCTATTTTTCTACCCGCGGCTACAAGGTGTTGACAGCGTGCAACGGTCGTGAGGCCATTGAAATGATGTGGCACAACCACATCGATTGCTGCTTCACCGATATCAATATGCCTGAAATGGACGGCCTGGAATTGGCGGAGTATCTTCGCAAGCACGACAATACCATACCCGTGGTGGTGATGACCGGGTATCCGTCGCTGGACAACACCATCCATACCCTTAAGAACGGGGTGGTGGATTTCCTGATCAAGCCTGTCAACCTTCAGCAAATGGAAATGTCCGTTCAACGCGTGTTGCGGGAACGCAAGCTGTTCATCGAGAATATCATCCTCAGCAAAGAGGTGGAAGGCAAAGCCGAGCTCGAAGGACTCAACCAGGCGTTGACGGAAAAGAATGCGGAATTAAATGTCGTGAACCGGATTACGACGGATTTTGCAAACCTTCGGGAGAGTGCCGACGTTTTCAAGCAACTGGTGGATCTTACCGTGGAGTTCGCCCATGCCGAGGTGGGTTGTTTATACCTGATCAACGACACATTGGATCGGGTGGTCCCCATCGCCTATGCCAAGGCTCAAGAGGTCGATCAGTTCATCCCTCGGCAGGCTGAAGGGACCTATGACCAATTTCCCCTGTCAGGTGACCCGAAAGTGCTGGAGGTTATTTTCGATGCCGTCAAGGAAGACCAGCCCTTGTTGATCCCCAAGAATAACGGCAACGGCTGTCTGCCGGGCCAGATTAAGTCCTTTATGATGACCCCCCTGAAAATACGCTCCAAACTGCTGGGGGTGCTGGGTGCCTTTGTGTCCGGTAGCGAGGCGCGGTTCAACGAAAAAGATCTATTCTACCTTTCATTCATAGCCAACAAGGCGGCCTCCGCCATGGAGAGTCTGGCCTTGTATGAAAACATTTACAACAATCTGCTGGCCACCCTCTACGCCTTTGTTAAGGCCATCGAAGCCAGAGATCCCTACACCAAGCAGCACTCCAACCGGGTCACGCAGATATCCATGACCTTGGCCAAGGCGTTGGATTGCACCGTCGAGGAGCGGGATATTCTTAACGTGGCCGGGCTGCTCCACGATATCGGCAAGATCGGTATTCGTGACGAGATTCTGTTGAAACCAGGACGGTTGAGCCGTGAAGAATTTGATATTATCAAGCAGCATCCGATCATCGGTGCCGATATCATGGATAACCTCGGCCTCTGGCATCGCGAGAAGATCATTGTACGCGGTCACCATGAACGCTTTGACGGCACTGGCTACCCGGACGGATTGAAGGGTGGGGAGATTCCGTTTCTGGCCCGTATCCTGAGCGTTGCCGATGTTTATGATGCCATTGCCTCTGACCGTGCCTACCGCGGGCGCATGGAAGAGTCCAAAATCCTGGACATCATGTACGGCGGCGCGGGCACCCAGTTCGACCCGGATATTATCAATACCTTCCGGCAGCTCTACCAAGCTGGAGAGTTCACCCGCCTCAATGCCGAAACAGCCTAGCGCCGATCCCGAACAACCTTCCAATCAAGTTGACAATATTAGCTATTGTCTGCCATTACGATATCTTATATGTGCACAAGGGAGCATGCACGCGTAATGCGCGCATGCCGGTCTTTAGGTGTCTTGCTGGTGATCTGGCTGACTACCGAACTTCTCATGGGAAGGAAGCTTCACATGCCATATAAAGAGATCGATCTTTCCGGTCTTCACACCTATTCCGCTGCCCAAAGGGCCTCCAAGGTGGCGGCGGACCTGGAGGGCAGGCCCCCCCAGGCCGGCATGTCCATGGCCCAGTTTTTCGACGGCTTGCCGAAGATCTTGAAAGCGGATGAATTGAAAGCCGTTGCCCGTGCCGTGGTCGATGCCAAGCGTTCGGGCCACCCGGTGATCGTCATGCTCGGCGGGCATGTGATTAAAACCGGATGCAGCCCCATCCTGGCGGATTTGGCGGTCGGCGGCTATATTTCCCATTTTGCTTCCAACGGCAGCGCGGCCGTGCATGATGCGGAACTGGCATGCTGCGGGCACACGTCTGAGGATGTGGCCGCTCACCTGGATGACGGCTCGTTCGGTATGGCCGCCGATACGGCCGCCCTGATCAATGCCGCCGCCGTGAAGTCGGCCGGGTCAAAAGCAGGGTTCGGCGAAACCGTGGGGGCGCTGTTGGTGGCGCAAAAGGCCCCTTTCCTGGAACGCGCGCTGTTGGCACGCGCCTATCAAATGAAAATTCCTTATACCCTGCACATCGCCCTGGGCACCGATATCGTCCATCAGCATGGCAGCGCCGACGGCGCGGCCATCGGCGCGGCCTCCTTGCGGGATTTTCGAATTCTGGCCCACGCTGTTACAAACCTGGGCGGCGGGGGCGTGGTGCTCAACCTGGGCAGCGCGGTGATCATGCCGGAGGTCTTTCTCAAGGCCCTTGCCGTGGCCCGCAACCTGGGCCATGATGTTTTTGGTTTTACCACCGCCAATTTCGATATGATTCAGCACTACCGTCCCATGGTCAATGTGGTAGAGCGGCCGGTGGGCAAAAGCGGCCGGGGATATGCGATTACCGGTCACCATGAAATCATGATTCCCTTGCTGGCGGCGGCCATTCGAGAGATGGATCGCTGATGGGTGGGTGGCTTGCGGCTGTGAGGTAGGTGACGAATGTTTAAATCCATCTTAGATGACCATCTGGCCTGTATGGGACGTCTGGCAGAAGCGACGGCGCAGGTTGAACGCTTCGGCGATGTGCTGGCGGGGACCCTGGGCAGGGGTGGCAAGATTCTCGTCTGCGGAAACGGCGGGTCGGCCGCCGATGCCCAACATTTTGCCGCTGAATTGATCGGGCGTTTCGAGCAGGACCGGGCCGCCTGGCCGGCCATTGCGTTGACCACCGATACCTCCATCCTTACGGCCGTGGGCAATGACTTTGGCTTTGAGAATGTCTTTGCCCGCCAGGTCGAGGGGCTGGGGCAGGCCGGCGACGCCCTGATCGGCATCTCGACTTCGGGGCATTCGGCCAATGTGTCGCGGGCCGTGTCGGCAGCCAAAGAACGCAAGATGGCAACCATCGGGTTGCTGGGCCGCGACGGCGGTGCGCTCGCAGGCCTAGTGGACCATGCCGTTATCATTGATGAACCGAATACCGCGCGCATTCAGGAAGCCCATATTTTTATCCTGCATTACTGGGCCATGCACATGGAGCGGCAGGCCCGGGCATAGGTGATTCGCCGCAAAGCCAAGGGAGCAACGATGCCAATTTCGCCAGCAGATTTCGATCGGACAAATATCCTGGTGGTCGGTGATGTCATGCTGGACCGCTATGTATGGGGCAAGGTCGGCCGTATTTCACCCGAGGCCCCGGTGCCAGTGGTTAAAGTAGAGCGCATCAGCGAAACCCTGGGCGGCGCCGGCAATGTGGCCAACAACCTTGCGGCGCTGGGCTGTACGGTTACCCTCATCGGTCTCTGCGGCCGGGACGAACGGGCCGCGTCGTTGAGGCAATTGCTGGCACAGAAAGCCGTCCATCACAACCTCATTGAAGACCCGTCCCGGCCCACTATCACCAAAACGCGCATTATGGCCGAAAAGCAGCAGGTGCTGCGCCTCGACGAAGAGCGCGCGCATATGCCTTCCGCCCAACTGGTGCAGCAGCTCAGGGACCGGCTGTCGAAAGCACTGAAACAATGCCAGGTGGTGATCTTGTCCGACTATGGCAAGGGGCTTTTTGCTTCCCACGAGCTGGTGCAGGAGGTGATCGGCATGGTGCGCCTGCAGCGCCTGCCGATCCTGGTGGATCCCAAAGGGGGACAGTGGGACCGCTATCAACACGCTACCTGCATTACCCCCAATACCGCCGAACTCGAGGCGGCGGCCGGGATGGCGCTGGATGGGGATGAGGCCTTGTTGGTCGCCGAGGCCCGCAACATCCGCCAGCGCTATGACCTGGAGTGGCTGCTGGTGACACGCAGCGCCCAGGGCATGTGCCTGGCCGGCCCCCATAACGCGGTAACGCCCATCCCGGCCCAGGCGCGTGAAGTCTATGATGTCTCCGGAGCCGGCGATACGGTGATCGCAACCTTGGCCGCTGCTCTGGCCGCCGGCGCCGACTTTGGGGACGCCGCCCGTACGGCCAACACGGCCGCTGGCATTGTGGTGAGCAAGCTGGGCACCCAACCCATTCTCCAATCGGAGCTGGCCACCGCCCTTCGTTTCAGCGACCTGGAACATCAATACCCCTATTCGGTCGCCAAAATGATCGCCCGGGATGCCGCGGCAGGCAAGGTCCAGGAGTGGAAAACCGCCGGTGAATGCGTGGTCTTCACCAATGGCTGTTTTGATCTGCTGCATCCCGGCCATATCAGTCTGCTTTACCAGGCCCGGGCCCTGGGCCATCGTCTGGTGGTGGGCCTCAATACCGATGCGTCGGTGCGCCGGTTAAAGGGCTCCGGACGCCCCATACTCTCCGAGCAGGACCGCGCCGCCCTGCTGAGTGCCCTGGCCTGCGTCGACCTGGTGGTTCATTTCGACGAGGATACGCCCTTGGCGCTGATCAAAGCCCTGCAGCCGGATATCCTGGTCAAAGGTTCGGACTACAAGCCCGAGGAAGTTGTCGGCAAGGCCGAAGTTGAATCTTACGGGGGGGCGGTTAAACTTGTGACCTTGGTCGACGGTTACAGCACCACTGACCTCGCCCGTAAAGTGATCTCCGGTTCCAAAGAGGAGTAGGCGCCTGCCCGCTATTCGTCCCCCAATGACGGTCCCGCCTGAGGGATGCCTCGTCCCTCTCTGCGGTGCAAACACACACAATAAAATTTAAGATCGATTGGCGGCGATGATGCACCGGGAGATGGCGCGCGTTTAACAAACCAACAAAGCCTCTTCCGGCTGTAAAATTCTTTCGGCAGGCTTTTTTTCGGCCTCTTCGAGGTAGGTCATGACCAGCGCAGGACTGATGGCCTGCATGCAGGCCTTATCATGATCACACGGTTTCTTGCAGTAGCAGTTGATGCACTCCAGTTGGGTCTGCAGGGCGATGACGTTGGGGCCCACGGGTTTGATTCTGCGGGGATCGGTGGCGCCGCAGACCACCACCATGGGGGTCGGCGAACAGGAGGCGATATGGGCCGTACCGGTGTCATTGGCAATGATGGCAGCGCTTTGTTCGCACAAAGGGATGATCTCCTGCATGGCGGTCTGTCCGCAAAGGTTGACCAGCCAGTCGGCATTAACCTTGGCGGCGATGGCGTCGCACTCTTCCTGCTCGTCCCGGGCGCCGATCAGAGCCACCTTGTAGCCCCGTCGGCGATGGAGCAGTTCGGCCAGCCCCGCGTAATTGGCGGCGCCCCATCGTTTGAGCCAGCCATTGGCATCGCAGCCCGGCAGAAACACGGCATAGCCATGCGGCTCAAGGCCACGGTTGGCCAATAGTCCGGCCACCCGCCGCCGGTACTGGTCCTCAACGTGCAACACCGGTCTGGGAGTGGTGACGGCAATGCCCATGGCCTCCAGGGTCATGCGCTGATGTTCATAGGCATGCAGCACCTTGCCGGCCGGCGGTGATGGGGCAATGGTGTAAGGGTAGCGGCGGTGGTTGCCCACGCGGTGCGGCACCCGGTAAAAAAAGAGGTGCAGCAGGGTGAGCAGGATGCGGCTGCGGTCATTGGATTGCAAGTCCACGATGAGGTCGTAGCGGCCGGCCTTGATGGCTCGCAACAGGGCCAGGGTACCGGCCAGCCCCTTGCTGTGCAGGTCGATGGCCAGCACGCGCGTAAAGCGCGGATCGTTAAGAAAGAGTTGGTCCCACGGCGGCAGCGTATTGATGTCGATCTCGGCCTGGGGATAGGCATTGCAAATGTCCTGCATCAGGGCCGTAGAAATAGCCACATCCCCCATGGAACTCCACTTCATAATCAGAATGCGCCGAATGCGTCGATGATCGATTTTATGATTTGGTTTGGCCATGGGATTCCTTTTATATTGCGTTGAAACCGGCGTGCAGAACCTAATGAAGTGCGCCAATGTTGTCAAATGTTGATTTTATGTCCAAACCCGCCTAATTAGGGTTCTCATTTTGCCCGCAAGCGCATGAACAGGCATTTGGCTCAGAACACCGGTATATGGAACCGGATAGCAACAACATGATCTTGAGCTTTCAGAATAACCGAGATATGGTTCCTAATCGGCTGGAAGGACGCATCGGCCTAAGGTGTTCCATGAACTTGCAGACCGATGACCATGGAGCAGTATCTATATAAAATAATAGTGAAGCGCAAAAACCCAAAGGCCAGAAGCCATACCCCATGATCCCCTGGTACGCCCCTACCTCCTTTAAAGACAATATGCGGCGGCTGCTGGCGCTGCGTTCGGCCCTGGTATTGTCCGCCATCTTGGCGTTGGCGGTGACGGAATTGCGTTTCGACTGGATCGAGAGCGCCGTGGGGGCCTACCTGGTTTCCACCAATCCCGGGCGCCCCGAGTCGGGCGCGGTTTGGGATCAGGGCCATCAGACCGATATGGCGCGTCAGACTCTCTCCCAATACATGGACCAACGCACCGGCGTCCAGCGCGAGGCGCGGCGAGCCACCTCCATGGGCCAGGTGGTGGCCGGCGTCGAACCCGAGCGGGGCGCCATGATTTCGGCGGACCATTTCGTGGAGCTCTATCAAAAGCTGCCGTCGGTGCTTTCCCATGAGATCGTTTCGCCCTATACCTTGCTCACCCATCTGAGCAGCGGCCAGTGGAAGCGTACTTTTTTCGAGCGCCAGGGCGAGCAGCTTTTTATTTACCTGCTGGACGACCACAACCAGGTATTGCACCGCCTGGCGGTGGGGCCCGTTCTCATCGAACATATTCAGCGCGGCGAGGTGGCCATTCAGACCGGCCTGGACCAGTTGGCCGATTTTGCCGCCCGGATTTATCCGGCCGAACAATTCTTTACCACCCTGAACACTCTGCCCGAAGCGGAAAAGAAAGGCGTCCTGGACAGCCCCGGCAATCTGCTGCAAATCTCCGGCCGCATCTCTCGGGTGGGCATTTCCAGACAGGTCCTGGACGGGGCCGTGGATATCGGGTTCGAAGTCGAGGAGCTTGCCGGCACCAAGGTGATTCTGACCCAGGGGCGGGCGGCGGATGTGCAGCGGCTGCTCTGGCTGCTGGAGGAGCGCTCGCCGACCTTCTGGCCGGGCCGGGAAGGAGGGCGCCAATGAGCGCCAACCGGCGGATGATGAGATGGATCGGCGGGTTGACGGCCATGGTGCTGGCATTGTCCGGCGTAGCGGCGGTATGCGGCACCCTGCTGCTCTTCGTGGTGGTCAAGGACCTGCCCCGGGTCCCGGAGCCCCTGCGACGAATTATCGAAACGCCGCCCACCGAAATATTTGCCGCCAACGGCGAGCGTGTACTCCAATTCGGCGGCCGGGAATACGTGGCCCTCAACCAGGTCTCACGGCATTTCATTCAGGCCATTCTGGCCACTGAAGACCACCGTTTCTGGGATCACCAGGGGCTCAACAAGCTGCGGACCATCAAGGCCCTGGGGATCACCCTGTTTTCCCATGGCCGGGTGCAGGGCGCCTCCACCATCACCCAGCAACTGGCCAAGAACCTATTTTTCAGCTTTGAGCGCACCTATACACGCAAATTCCGCGAGCTGCTGGTGGCTTTGCAGATCGAAGCCCAGTTCAGTAAACAGGATATCCTGGAAGCCTATGTCAACCAGATCTACTTCGGCCCGGGTGCTCAGGGCGTAGGAGCTGCTGCGCGGCTCTATTTCGGCAAGTCGGCCGCGCAACTGAACCTGCCCGAATCTGCTCTGCTGGCGGGACTGCCCAAATCGCCGACCCGCTATAACCCCCTGCGCTATTTTGAGCGCGCCAAGGCGCGCCAGCAAGTGGTGCTGGGCCGCATGCAGACCGCCGGCTTCATCACCCCGGAGGAAGCAGCGGCGGCCGCGGCGGAGACCCTGGCCTTCGACAAAAACGGGCGCTCAGGTCCCACCGGCGGCTATTTTGTGGACATGGTGCTCAAATCCCTGGAAGAACGCTACGGTGCCCAGGTGGTTTATCATGGCGGCCTCAAGGTCACCACCACCATCGATCCCCAGATGCAGGCCCTGGCCGAAGAGAGTCTGCGGAAAGGGCTGGCGGATCTGGACACCCTGATGGGCCTCAAACCGGCGGCAGGCAATGGCCGGGATGCCGTTGAGCGCCCCCAGGGAGCCCTGGTGGCCATTCAGGTCAATTCAGGGGCCGTCAAGGCCCTGGTGGGCGGTCGCAACTATGTGGAGACCGAATTCAACCGCGCCGTAGAGAGCAACCGCCTGCCCGGGTCCGGATTCAAACCGTTTTTATACTATACCGCCTTCGAGCGGCTGGGACTCTCGCCGGCCACCGCCATGGTGGATCAGCCGGTGCATATCCCCGTGGCCGGCGCGCCGGACTGGCGGCCCAAGAACTTTGAACGCGAATACCAGGGCCCGGTGATCCTGAAGAAGGCTTTCACCCAATCCATCAACACCGTCGCGGCCCAACTGGTGGCCCAGATCGGCCCGGAGGCCGTTATCGCTACCGCCCGCAAGGCCGGCATCGAGAGCTCCCTGTCGCCGGTATTTTCGGTGGCCCTGGGAACCTCGGGGGTCAGCCCCTTGGAGATGGCGGCCGCATACGGCACATTCGCTTCCGGCGGGGTGCGTTACCAGCCCTTTGCCATTTGGCGGGTGGAAGATGCCTTCGGGCAGGTGCTGGAGGAACATATCGTGCGGGGCGCCAAAGCACTGGACCCGTCGGTGGCCTACCAGGTGGTGGATATGATGCAGGGAGTGGTGGATTACGGCACCGGCCAGGCCGTGCGTAAACTCGGTTTCCACAAACCGGCGGCCGGCAAAACCGGCACCACCAACGGCTATAAGGATGCCTGGTTCACCGGGTTCACCCCCAACCTGAGCACTTCGGTGTGGGTGGGATTCGACCGTGAAGAAGGCCTTAAAGACGCTTACCGGACCGGCATCACCGGCGGCCGCGGCGCCGCTCCAATCTGGGCGCGCTTCATGGCCAAAGCCACCGAAGGGGAACCGCCCCGGCCCTTCGTGCAGCCCATCGGTATCGTTTTCGAAACCTGCGATGCCTCCACCGGTGAAGTCACCTATGACGAAGCGCCGACCGCCGTGCGGGTAGCCCTGCGCCAGCCCATCGGTGCGGGCCCGGATGCCCCCTTCAGGAGTCCTCAATGAACGCGGCCTGCAGACATTTAAGCGTCCGTTTGTGGCTCACCGCCATTGCCGGCGGCATGGCCTGCATTGCCTTCCTGCCGTGGTGGCAGCAGGCCCTGGGGGTGGAATGGCTGATCTTTCCGGCATTCATCATCCTGGGTGCCTGCTTTGCCGCCGCAGGGTGGATGATGAACAGCATCGGCCTGGGTTTTCTGGGCCGTCAGGTCAACGAGGCGGCGGCCTGGGAGCGGGCCGGCATGATGCCTGAAGCCGAGACCGCCTTTGGCAAGGCCATGGCCACCTTCGACAGCTTCTGGATGTCGCCTTTGCTGCGGCGCGGGAAGCTGCGCTGGTTTTCCGGCCAGACGGCCAGGTTTTACCTTGGCCAGAACGCCAAGAGCGTCTTCGCGCGCACACTGATTGCCACTCACCTGGCCGATTTCCCCCAGGATGCGGCGGTGGCCGAACCGTGGCTGGAGCAATTGCTCGCTTTCGAACGCCATTTGCCCCTGGAGCACGAAGCCGTGGCCCTGGTGGGCGATCATCTGGCCGAGCATTGGCAGATTCAGCGCTTGCTGATGCAGTTTTACATGGCCAACGGGCGGGTCGATTTCGATGCCCTGCAGACCTATCGGCGGGTGTGGAAGGAGCAGCAGCCGCTGCCGTATAACGCCGTCCAGGGTCTGTCGCGCCTGCTGCGCAACGAATACCTGCTCAACCACTGGACCCTGCAGGTCTATCTCAAGGCTTACGAAGGCGGCGATAAAAGCTCCCTGGAAGGGATTGCCGCCGCCGCGCGCTGGTTGCCGGCCACCGAAGCCAGCCGGCCATTTTTAAAGGCCGCCCACAAAATACTGGAGGTAACGGACCCGCAAACATTGGGTGCTCTGAACCCGCGGTTCAAACCCTCGCACATCCAACCCGCCGCCGCGCCGCGGCCCCGGCACATTCGCCGCGCAGACGCCCAACAGATGCTGAGCCGCTGGATGGGCATGCTTCAGGCCCGGGGCAGCGCGTCGGGAGCCCGGGTCAGCAAGTTGGTTTCCCTGCTGTCGATTCGTCAAATCTGGTCGGCCGCGGGCATTGCCCTGGCCCTGGCGCTGGTGGTGGTGGCCGGGTGGCGCTATTTCAGCCGCCCAGTTGCGCCCCCTGCCGCCCAACCCCCCGTGGTCCGGGAGGTGGTGATCACCGATCCCTTCACCATCCAGGTGGCGGCCTACCTGAAATCCGAAGACGCCCAGCGGCTGGTGGATCAGTTGCATCAGGACGCGCTGGACGCTTTCTGGACCCAGGCCAAGAGCGCCAACCGCACCTGGTATCAGGTCAAGGTCGCCCACTTTGCCACCCGCCAGGAGGCCCAGCATTACGGCCAGGAATTGAAATCCAAAGGGTTGATCGATGATTTCTACGTGGCCAACTACGAACACGAACGCCGCAACGATCAAAAAAAATAGATCTCCTTCCTATGCACGGCTATCAGCCGCTACCAGCGCCAAAAACAAAATCCATTTTGTAGTGGCGGACATCTTCCATGATTGTTAGATTGTCTTATTAACCAGGAACCATGAACCAGGAGAGCATCATGGACAAGCACGATTTAATGGATATCGCCGAAGGATTGCGACTGATCGAAGAAGGTGTGATGAAAATTCAAGGGGTCATGCGGTCCAAGGGCATCAAGTCCCTGCAGGAAGTGGCCGCCGAGCTGATCCCCTTTTTCAAAGCCGACGACGACGCCCTCACCGATTCGGTGATCCGTCGGCTGGACCCCCAACATTAACGTCTAAAACGACTTGGAAAACCCCATAAACTGATCGTAATCCACATCCATGCCATTGCCGTCCGCGTCCCTGCCCCTGAAACTGAATACCAGATGGGAAGGATCGATGGTGCCGTCGGCCGTGGCATTCTGGCGGAGGGTAAAGCGCACCGTGGCGGTCAACCCTTTAGCGTCATAATAGACATTGGTGGGCAGCAGCGGAGGATTGACCTCGGTGGCAGGCATTGCCAGGCCGTTGTTGTAGCGCATGCCGGGGGTGCTTTCGGTGGAACGTTCGATGGACCAGTTGAGAATGTCCTGTACCTCATCGCGGTCCATCTCCTTGTTGAACTGAAATACCATGGTGAAAGTTTTACCGGCATCGGCGTTGGCCAGGTATTCGTCGATCACTGAAAGCTGGGTTTTGGGCGCCATATAGTAGGGAAAAGAACTGTCGGCATAGGCGAACATGATTCTGGGTGAGGTGGTCTTGCTGATGTAACCGCCCAGCAGCGCGGCGCCGGCGTCCTGACCCTTCTCCGTCAACAGGTCTTGCATGGCCCGGGCGTCGTCCATTTTGCCGGCGTCGGCGTAGGTGTAACCGATCTCCTCATAGGCGCTGTAAAATTCTCGGTCCTTGCGGATGGCGTTTTCCAGTTGTTCCACGGCGGCATCGTATTTTTTCTGCGCCCGCAGGGATTGCCCCAGGCCGTAATAGCCGTTGCGGCTTTCGATGCCACCGCGCTGAATGATCTTGCCAAACTGGTTTTCGGCATCGCTGTAGCGGCCGGTCCGGATATAGGCCTGTCCCAGGGAAAAGCGGTTGGTGGTGTCGTCATACAAACGCACCGCCTCTTCATAGGCGGAAATGGCTTCGCCATAGCGCTCCTGACCGAATAACAGGTTGCCCATCTCCAATTGCAGCCGGTCGTCGGTCTGGTTGACCGAAATGGCCTGTTCGTAAACCGCGATGGCCTGATCGGATTCGCCCAGGGCCTGGTAGGACATGGAGGCGTATTTGGTGGCCTCGTAAGCAAAATCAGAGTAGGGCGACATGCGGAAGGCGCGCTGGAACTGCTTGGCCGCACCCTCGTAATCTTTGTTCTGGTACTTGTCGATGCCGTTGGAAAGGGCCTGTCTGGCCAGCGTCTCCATACCGGCCCAGCGCGTGCCCGCGGCAGCGAACAAATTGTCGGTTAAAATGGCGGTATACTCGTTCATCAATGGGCACCTGCTGTATCATCATGCCCTCGGCCGCAGCCCAGGGGCGGATTTCACTCAAAATCTATATCGGCAGCTGAATCCCAATCTTTAACTGTCCGATGCAAATAATCTTCAACTTCGCAATTCGCATAGCAACCCGTATGTCTGTTTCTCAGACAATCATGTAACGATATAACAAACCGTTAATATAGAAATAAATAGATATACTGACGTCTGATCCGGTTGCCAATTGATAATTGTCGCCAGAGGAGATCCACCTTCCAGTCTGTTGTTGCGATACTCCAGTGGAGGGCCTACCGTGGAAAACCGCCGGCCGAGGGAAAGATTGATGGGAAGGCTTTCTGTTTTGAAGGTGCAATTGACAAAGAACATGTCAGTGAGGGATAAGGGCGTAATCCGGATGTTGTCGTAATGAATGCT
>Ga0210123_1000880_pt1 | contig 16732 bp, 19 predicted proteins | sample Muzzi_PWB_D2_FD_185535 | JGI IMG/M metagenome (GOLD analysis project Ga0210123, IMG submission 185535) | Wetland microbial communities from San Francisco Bay, California, USA, that impact long-term carbon sequestration - Muzzi_PWB_D2 (SPAdes) | ecosystem: Environmental > Aquatic > Marine >... | reverse complement strand
CGCGCGCTGGCCGCCCAACGGCAGCTATCGAACTGACGCGCCGGCGAACACGCGATTAGGGCCGGCCTGGGTCTTGACACCCCACCCACGGAACCCGAATGAGAAAGCTCACCATCTTCGAACACCTCTCGCTGGACGGGGTGATCCAGGTCTCCGACGACGGCGACGGCTTCCCCCACAGCGACTGGACCGCGCCCTATCGGGCGCCTGCCGGCCGGGACGTACTCCTCGCCGAGCAAGGCGAGCGCTTCGATTTGCTGCTTGGCCGTCGCACCTACGATATCTGGTCGGGCTTCTGGCCCACGGCGCCGAGCAGTCCGATGGCGGACCGCATCAACGCGGCGACCAAATACGTCGCGACCCACCGGCCGGAAAGCCTCGAATGGGGCCCGTGCGAGGGCCTCGCACTGGACATCGTCGACGGCATTCGCCGCCTCAAGTCCCAGGACGGCCCCGGCCTCATCCTCTGGGGTAGTGCGACGCTGACATCGACCCTGCTCGAACATGAGCTCGCGGACGAGGTCCTCCTGGTCGTCTACCCGGTCCTGTTGGGCACGGGGAAGCGCTTCTTCGCGGAGGGGACGCCGCCCCGTTCACTCGAGCTCGTCGGCACGACCGCAATGCCGTCCGGCATCATCCTCAGTAGATACACGGCCGCCGGGCCTCTGAAGACCGGATAGGTCGATGATGCCTTCCGGAAGGACGCGCATGGGCGCCATGATGCTGTCTCGACACCCTACTGCATGGTCGATTCGGCCCGGGGCGCCGGCGGAGTCGCTGCCACCGCCTTGCTGCTCCCCTACCAGCCGGGTGGCGCGCTCACGCACTTCCGGGGAATATCGGGTTCGCTTGTCCATGACCCCAACCTCTCACAGATTGGAGTCTCCGGCAATCCCGGGGCGGTTCAGATTGCTCTGCCACTGGGTATCCATTTCGGGTTGAACTGGATGCAGAGCCTGTTCGGCATGAAGACGCAATTTGCGACTTCCATCTGGACGATTGTACCCGGCCCTGAAGAAGGGATTGTATCGCCACAGTTCATCGGGCTTGGTCTCCAGGTGCTTCTTCTTGCAATTGGCGTCTTGCTGGTTGAACTATATATCCGGAAGCATCCGGAGTCGGCAAAGATCATTGACGATCGCCTCGCTGCCTAACCCATGCTTGCGCCTGACAAACGCCCGGCGCATCGTGGTCCCGCTTGAATTCTGACGGACTTCATCAGTATGCGCTCGGCAGGCATCAGCTTCGTCCGCGAGCCAAAGGGAAGTCCCTACGGGACCGTCGCCCTGTTGAGGTCTCTCCGAAAACTTGTGCGACCTCGGTGAGCTCAGGAACCGCGATGACCGTAATCCACCCACTTCGGCGTGACACGACATTGGAACCGGCGGCGGCGCAGGGGGTGCTAGGAAAGCAGCCGCTTGCCATTCCAGCCAGATGAGCACCGGCACCACCCGGACGCCCCCCCCACGCAGGGAAGAAGACTGTGCGGCACGGGTGCAACCCAGTCCCGGAGCACGGACCTTACGTCTGTTGCGTATGCGCGCTAGGTTAGCTTCGGTGGGAAGTCTGCGCACCAACCCCCGACATAATTGTTTGGCAACGGACAGTGCGAAGTCGCCGCCCAAACTACTTCCCCACAGCACGGAGCGACGGTATGCGACGCGTTCTTTCTCCGATGGTGCTGGCCACCCTCGTGGGGCTCAGTGGGTGCGCCGCGGAGCCGGTGGCTCCCACCGCGACGAGCCTAGATCGATCGGCGGTGGCCTTGTCGTCGGCCACGACCTCGGTACTCACCGGACGCTACATCGTCACCCTCAAGGGTCGGGGCGTTGCGAACTTGGCCGAGGCAGCCGCGGCCCTCGGGGGGAGTGTCGAGTGGATCTCCGCCGGTGCTGGTCTGGCGACCGTGAGCGGGCTTGACGCGACCGGTGCCGCGGCACTCGCCCGCAGTTCCGCGGTCGCCGCCGTGGACGCGGACGAGGCGTTTCCGCTCGACGACCCGTCGGTCGAGTCGGTGCTCGAGGCGGCCGACCCCAGCCCGGCCAGCCAGGCTGCCCCGGCGACTGCGTTCTTCTTCCCGCGTCAATGGAACATGCGTGCCGTGCAAGCCGATGTGGCCTGGGCAGGGGGGAGTCTCGGCTCTCCTTCGGTCTCAGTGTTCATTCTGGACTCCGGCATCGACTACCTGCACGCCGATCTGGCCGGCCTCGTGGACCAGAGCCGATCCGTCGACATGCTTGGTACCTTCACCGTCGGCGGCGTGCCGTTTACCGAGAGCGACACGGTGGCCAAGTACTTCCCGACGCGCCAGGCGTTTACCGACCTGTTCTTCCACGGCACCCACGTCGCGGCGACGGTGAGTAGCAATGCGCTCGCGGCCGCCGGCGTGACATCCCGTACGACCCTGGTGGCAGTGAAAGTGTGTGCCTACCTGAATACCTGCCCCTTTAGCTCGATCCTGGGCGGTGTGGCCTACGCCGCGGACAATGGGGCCGACGTCATCAACATGAGCCTGGGTGGTTCCTTCGCCAAGGCGGGGGAACGGCCGGTTCGTCGGGCTGATCAACATGATGTTCAACTACGCCAGGGCGAAGGGGGTCACGATCGTCGTATCGGCCGGCAACAGCGCGATCGACCTCGATCACGACGGCAACGGCTACAAGACCTATTGCAGCACGCCGGCCACGGTGTGCGTGGCCGCCACCGGTCCCACCTTCCGTGGCTCGGTGAACGGGCCGTTCCAGAATATCGACGCCCCGGCCTACTACACCAATTTCGGTCGTTCGGCGATCAACGTCGCCGCGCCCGGTGGCAACAGCGGTGCGCCGGTTCCGCCCCCGGCCAGTGGAGACAACTTCGTCTACGCCGCGTGCTCCGGTACCAGCCTCCTCGTCCCGATCTGCGGGACGGGCACGTTCGTGATCGGCTCACAGGGCACCAGCATGGCATCACCCCACGTGGCCGGTACTGCGGCGCTCCTGGTGCAGCAGCTGGGGCGGAACCCGGGAGCCATCCGCGCCCGATTGCAGCAGTCGGCCGATGACTTGGGCGCCCCGGGGACCGACCCATACTACGGCACGGGTCGCCTCAACGTCGCCCGGGCCGTCGGCGCAATTCCCTGACCGTCCCGACCCTCGAGCACCGAATCGGCCTCCCGTTGCTCCCACGCGGGGGCCGGTTCGTTGGGCGGCTGCCTTCCACGGAGGAGGAGGATGTGAGGCCACCGGTCCGTGGCCGTACCCACATCCGGCCGGGCGTTCTCGGCGCACGATTGACAACTCAACCTCTGCTTGCACTTCGATCCCGGGGGCCTCATCGGTCCGCACGAAACGGCTTTCGCGCAGTTGTTGATTCCCCGTGCCGGCCTCGGCTGGGCTGACGGCGCCGATGGCCGGCGCCAACCTCTCCGGTGCGGCCAGGTGGCGTTGGTCCCCCGCGGCGTGATGCATTCGGAGGGAAGCGACTCGGCGATGACGGCAGTCATGGTTCAAGTGACGGACGGAGAGGTGGCGCCCCGCCCGACGGAGGTCTAAGCACCCGTGTTGCGGGGACTGGATCCCCACGTTCTCCGGAAGCTGTATGACCGGCTTGCGCGCCGGTACGACGCTCAGCACGCAATCATTACGGCGTGTGCCGATGGTCGTGGCCGGCGGGCGCTGGTCCGGGCGAGCGTACGAAGGGGAGATCGGGTTCTGGATGCGGGCGGCGGCACGGGCTCGACGGCGCTGCTCGCCGCCTCACGCGTCGGCCCGACGGGGGCGATTGTCGTCCTCGATCAGAGTTTCGGGATGCTCGCGGTTGCACGACGACGGGCCACCTCGGCGGGTGTCCGGCAACGGGTCTCGTTGGTGGTCGGAGATATTCACGCGCCTCCATTCCGCGCGGGCGCATTTGACGTCGTGCTCTCGACCTATAGCATGTGCCCGCTCGTTGCGCCGTCGGAGGGCGCCACCATCCTGTACCACCTTGTTCGGGCCGGCGGATGCCTCGGCGTGGCCCACTCGACCGACCCGCGTGGCCGGGTGACGCGGCGGGTTGGACGGCGCGTCGAGGCATGGGCGTGGCGCTGGCCGGGGCTGTCGATGGGATGCCGAGCGGTCTCGGTGCTCCCCCATCTGCGAGCCCTGGGGGGAATGGTGCAGCTCGACCGCCGGCTCGGGGTACCGCTCTGGCCGTTCCACGTGTTCGTCGTGCGGAAGCCGGTGTCCGACGGGGGCCGCCCTCCAGCGCGAGCGAGAAGTTGAGACCCTTCGAAGGCAGGCGCCATGGGCCACCGTGAGTTCCATCGCACCGAGCACATCGGCTGGCTTCGCGCCGCTGTGCTCGGCGCCAACGACGGTCTCATCTCGACGAGCAGCCTAATCCTCGGAGTCGCGGCTGCACAGGCCGCCCGCGAGCCCGTCCTCCTGGCCGGCATCGCCGGCTTGGTGGCGGGCGCCCTGTCCATGGCCGCCGGGGAATACGTCTCGGTCAGCTCGCAGGCCGACACGGAGGAAGCGGACCTCGCCCGTGAACGCCGAGAGCTTGCGACGGAACCGGACCTGGAGCGAGCCGAGCTGGTGGGCATCTATGTCGATCGCGGCCTCACGCGAGAGCTCGCGGAGGACGTCGCGGATCAACTCATGGCCAAAGACGCACTCGGGGCCCACGCCAGGGACGAGCTGGGACTCTCCGAGAGTACCCGGGCGCGCCCGGTCCAGGCAGCCCTGGCCTCGGCCGCCGCATTCGCCGTCGGGGCATTCCCGCCCTTGCTTCTGGCCCTGAGCCTGCCGCTGGCGCGGCTCACGCCCGCCGTGGCCGGCGTGTCGCTCCTCCTCCTCCTCGCCCTCGGCGGCCTCGCCGCCCGTCTGGGCGGTGCCAGGGTCCGGACCGGCGCCGCCCGCGTCGCGTTCTGGGGGCTCCTTGCGATGGGCGCGACGGCGCTCGTCGGTCGGCTCTTTGGGACGGTCGCCTAACTGAGGAGCGGATGCGGTCCGTTACCCACTTCGCCCCAAGGTAGTGCCCGCCCTCCCCGGTCCGCTGCGCCGGCAGTACGCGGCCTTCGCCGTCCTGGCCACTGCAGCGGCCACGCTCACCGCGGCACTTTCCCGCATCGATGCGACTCCGTTTCGGCCCTACTTGCTGGGCTTCCCGCCGCTCCTGACGATCGTCCTCATCGCCCTCGCGGCCACCCTGGGGCTGAGGACCCTCCTCTCCCACGGGCTCCGGGTGTGGCAGCCTGATACCGGCCTCGAGGGGGTCGCCGTCGCGGCCGCGGGGGCGACGCTCATGGCCCTGCCGACCGTCGTACTCGACATCGTCGTCGGCTTCCCCGAGGCCATCAACGTCTCACCGCGGCAGGCGTTCCTGTTCTACCCCGCCATCGGGTTCGTCGCCGAAGTCGTGTTTCACGTGCTGCCCCTCGCCGTGGTCGGGGCAACGATCGGTGTGGTGCACAAGTCAGGAAGGTTGACGATCCCCATGGCCGCCGGGTTCATCCTGGTCGCGACGCTGGAACCGCTATTCCAAGTAGTCCTGCCGGCTTCGCGGCACCAATCGCCGTGGCTGTGTGGCTCCGTCGCCGTGCATCTGTTCGTCTTCAATATCGTCCAGCTGTGGCTCTTTCGCCGCTACGATCTCTTCACCATGTTTGCGTGCCGACTCGTCTACTATCTCCACTGGCACCTCGTGTGGGGGTACCTGCGCCTGCACTTGCTCTTCTGATGCCCGCGATCTAGCCTACCCGCATGGCCGGCTCCCGAGCGACGAGTGCACTCGCCGTGGGTAACCAACGGTCAAGGCGACGGGCTGCTCGAGATGTGTTTGAAGAACCGCCAGCCGGTCATCGGGCAACGGATTGGAGACTGGCATGCGCAACAGAATCTTCGGGGCGATCGGTGTGCTTTGGGGCGGTGGCATTCTCCTGAGCCGTCTGTTCGCCCGCCGTGCCGTCGAGGGCACCGGGTCATACGCCGCCGGCCAACTGGTGGCGCTCGTCTTTGCCGGGCTGCTCTTTGGGGTTGGCCTGTACTACCTCCTCACCGGCGGCAAGAAGGCAAAGAAGACGTGAAATGAAACATGCCATGCGTCAGGAACGACTGAGAGGAATACCCGTGCCACGCCAGTGGGCCGGCCTGGCCGCCATTGCGGCCTTCAGCGTGCCTCTCACCGCCCCGCGGTTGGTGGCGCAGAATCCGTCTCCCCTCCCCCGGCCGGAGGACACCGAAGTCTGGAGCCCCGTTCCACCGGTGGTCCAACCGGGCCCCGACCGCGGCGGGGCTCTTCCGCCGTCCGATGCGGTCGTCCTCTTCGACGGCACCTCCCTCGAGGGCTGGATGAACGTCCGGGACAGCGCACCCGCGGGCTGGCGGGTCCATGACGGGATCCTGACCGTGGTCAAGGCCGCGGGCGACATTCAGACGCGGCGACGGTTCCGGAGCTATCAACTCCACCTCGAATGGCGCGTCCCCGCGGATGTCACCGGCGAGGGGCAGGAGCGCGGCAACAGCGGGCTCTACCTCGCCTTCCTCGGCGCTGGCCGCGGCGGGTATGAACTGCAGATCCTCGACTCGTACCGGAACGCCACGTACGTCAATGGGATGGCCGGGAGCCTCTACAAGCAAGCCGTCCCGCTGGCGAACCCCAGCCGCCCGCCGGGGGAGTGGCAGAGCTACGATGTGCTCTGGACCGCGCCGACCTTTGGCCCCGATGGCTCGGTCACCGCGCCTGCGCGCGCGACGGTCTTCTACAACGGGGTCCTCGTTCAGCACGAGTTCGAACTCCGGGGCGAGACGGTCTATCGGGGAACCCCGGAGAGTCACCCGTACACCGACGCGTCGATCATGCTCCAGGCACACGGCGACCCCAGCCCCCCGATCAGCTTCCGGAACATCTGGGTGCGCGAGCTCCCGTGACCCTCCGGCGCGAGGCCCGGCCGCGTGGATCGGCGGCCGGCTGGCCGGGATGGCCACACGCCTGATGGGCGGCGCTTCAGTGCCGGGTAGGGTGCAGATCCGGTTGCCGCTCGACACCGACGTGGATGCGATCGTGGCCATCTATCGGCCCATCGTGGAGGCCACGCCCATCTCGTTCGAGACCCAGGCCCCCGATCACGGCGAGATGGCACGCCGCATCGGTGACACCATGGGCCCATACCCATGGCTCCTCTGCGACGTCGCTGGAGAGATCGCCGGCTATGCCTATGCGACGCGACATCGGGCGCGCGAGGCGTATCGGTGGTCCGTGGAGACATCGGTGTACGTCGACGGCCGATACCGCCGGCGCGGGGTGGCCCGGGGACTGTACCAATCGCTCCTCGCCTTGCTGACGGCGCAGGGCTACGTCACCGCCTGCGCCGGAATCGCGCTCCCCAATCCGGCGAGCGTTGTGTTCCATGAATCGTTGGGATTCGAGCAGGTTGGGGTGTACCGCCGGATCGGCTACAAGCGCGGCCGGTGGCACGACGTCGGGTGGTGGCAGCGAAACCTAAAGGACGCCGCCGACCCGCCGACGGAGCCGGTCGACGTAGCGGCGCTCGCCGGGGGGCCGGGGTGGGAGGCGCTCATCGGGTGGGGTTCGTCGAGCATGCGCGTCGAAGGCGCGTGAAGACGTCGCACCCGGTGCCGCACCCGCGGGGCCGGGCCGCTGGCGCGTCGAGTCGTGCCGTCGCAAGTTCCCGCTGGCTCGGTGGACCACCGACCCCATCCACGGGAGGAAATCATGCCTCGACTCGCCCTTGCTCCGGCGCTGGCCGCGCTCCTGGTGGCCGTCGCATGCGCGCCGTCGCCGAGCGCCCAGTTGGAAGCCAACAAAGCCGTGGTGCGCCGATTCACGGACGCGGTCAACGCGGCAGAGTGGGACGCCCTCACGCCCATCGTGGCCACCGATTTCTCGCGACACAGCACCGCGACTCCCGGGCCACCGGTGACCTCGCGCGAGGGCTTCATCGAACTCCAGAAGTCCTTTCTCGCCACCTTCCCCGATCAGCGCGTGGCTATCCAGCAACTCATCGCGGAGGGTGCCTACGTCGCCGCACGGGCGACGTATACCGGGACTCAGGAGGGGCCGATGGGCGAATTCCCCGCGACGGGGAAGCGGGTGGAGACCCCATTTCTGGCGGTCTTTCGGATTGACGCCGGGCGTATCGTCGAAGTTTGGGTGGAGTGGGACAATATTGCCATGCTCACCCAGCTCGGGCTCTTCCCTCCCCCGGCGTGACCCCGAGGGAACCTCATGACCCGAGGCGCTGCGATGGCGAACTTCATCCTGGCCTTCGTCGGACGGCGGGAGGCGTTCCGTCGAGCCGCCAGGGAAGGTGGTTAGACGATGGCACCGCGCCGTTGGGAACGGATTGCCGTTTCGGGTGTTGTGGCGGGCATCGCATGGACGCTGGCCTCGATCACCCTCCTCGCCATCCTCGGCAAGGAGCTCATGCGACGCCGCCTTCCACGGTGGATCCGCTCCCTCGGGTTGGACGCGCCTCTTCTTCTTGGGCGTGAATCTCGGTGCGGGGATCTGGGCGATGTGGCTGTACTCAACGATCCGGGAACTCCACGGCCGCGGTCTCAGGACGGCCGCCACCGTTGGCATCGCGTGGTGGGTCCTGCAGACGGTGCATTCCGCCAAGTGGGTGGCGGCCGGATTCGTTCCCGTACGTTCGGTTCTCTGGCCGGGTGCCGTCACCCTCCCAGTCCTGATTGCCGCCACGGCGTTCGGGGCCTGGACCCTCGACTCCTACCGGAGGACGCAGCGATGACCCTCCATCGCCCCATTCGCCGCGCCACCGCCGCGGACGCCGCCGAGTTGTCACGCCTCCTGTCGCCGTTGGGATACCCGATGACGGCGGAGCAAGTCACAGCCCGGTGGGAGCCGTGGGCGGCGGAAGGCAATTTCGCGTTGGTGGTCGAGGGCAAGACCAGCCTCCTCGGCGCCATTACCCTGCACCGGATGACGGTGCTGCACCGACCCATGCCGGTCGGTCGCATCACCTCGCTCGCCGTGGATCCGTCCGCTCGTGGCGAGGGGCTCGGCCGGGCGCTGATGGCGGCGGCGGCGGACGCCATGGCCCAGGCCGGGTGTGGTCTCGTAGAAGTGACGAGTCACGCCCGACGCACGGAGGCCCACACCTTCTATCGGCACCTCGGCTACGAGCACACCAGCTTTCGGTTCGCTAAGACCCTCGGCTAGGTCAACCACCAGACGGCCGCTACGGCCGCGAGGGCGGCGGAGGCCTGGACCGCCAACACCCGGAGGGCCGGTCCGGGACCACGCGGCAGCCATCGCATGGCAAAGTAGACGACGACGGGGACCTGGCCCACCGTGAGCAGCCGGAAGACGTGCGCGGCGGCGCCCTCGTCCGCCTCGTGGACGATGCCGAAGAGCACGGCGTGCCCGAGGACCAGGAGGAGCGCAATGAGCGACATCGCCACAGGAACGAAGGCGGCAGGCCGCTTTAGGAGGGAATCGGTCCGCCGGTGGGTCCGCGGCGGCGGGAGAAGAGGAGTATGCAAAGTACTTTGAATATCAAAGTATATCTCCTTTCCGTCAAGCCCTCGTCCGACACGCCGCCCCCTGCTGCCCACCGCCGTTGGCTCGCGTGGTTCGACAGGGGCTGTCTTTCGTCACTGTCCGTGTTCTGATAGCTTGCTCCAACGTTGGGTGGCGCTGTTCCCACACCTTTCGGGACCGAAGGAGCCGAGGACCGTGAATACACGTAACGGGCGCGGCGGACGGGGGATGGTCGGACTCCTCACTGCGGTCTTCGCGACCGTTCCGTTGGCCTTGGCCGGCGCCAGGCTGGGACCCGGCGATGCCCCTGGGCAAGTCCCCTATAAGGAAGTTCAAGCGATCTTCGATGCGCGCTGCGTCCGCTGCCACGGCGAGACGTCTGCCGCGGCCGGCCTCCGCTTGTTCAGCTGGGAGTCGTTGATCGCCGGATCCGATTACGGAGAAGCGATCATCGCCTTCGACGCCGACCATAGTCCGCTGGTGGAGATGTCGGAGAAGCTTGTCGGCGGCCCGCATCCCGTCGAGCTGGGAGCGCCGGCTCCGACCGCTGCCGAACTGGCCGTCATCCGCCACTGGATCGACGAGGGTGCCCGGGATTCTGCCGGGCGCGTTCCGTTCGACGACGCCGACCAGTTGCTGTATGTCGCCGATCAAGGGGCCGCGATGGTCTCGATCATCGATATGGCGACCAACCTGGTGATCCGGACGGTCGACCTCCAGGATCTCGGGTATTCTCTCGGGGCCATGCCGCATCACATTGTGGTGGAGCCAGATGGGAGCTACTGGTATCTCTCCCTGATCGTGGAAAGCGCCGTCCTCAAGTTCGACCGCCAGAATCATCTCGTCGGGACGCTGGATTTCGAACGCCCGGGCTTGCTGGCCATCGACCCGGGGAGCGACATGCTCTACGTCGCCCGGTCGATGATCGCCGCCAACCCTCCCCAGGGCATCGGCGTCATCGATCGACGCACGATGACCGGCGAGGAGGTCGGGGTGTTCATCCCTCGACCCCACGCGCTGGCCGTCGCGCCCGACGGCCAGACGGTCTTCACCGCCAGTCTGGCGGTCAATCAGATCGTCATGCTCAACCCATGGACGGAAGAGCTCGAAATTTCGGACCTGGGAGAGGCGCGCCCGCACACGTTCATCGGGTTCGCAGTTTCCCCTTCGGGTCACATCATGGCGGGCACCACCGAGTTGACCTCGAGTGTGTTCCTATTCGACCTGGATCGCGCTCCGGATATGACCCCAATCGACACCATCGAGGTAGGGCGGGCGCCCTGGCATCCGGTGTTCACTCCCGATGGCCGCTGGCTCTACGTGGGGAACAACTGGGCGAACAGCATCACGGTCATCGATATGGCGACCCACAAAGTGGCGAAGGTGATCACAGGAAACGGTGTGGCCCAGCCTCATGGAGCGGCCGTGTCTCCGGATGGACGCTACGTGTACATCTCCAATCGCAACCTCGCGATGCCGGCGGGACACACCAAGGCCGGCCATCGCTACACCCCACGGCACGATTTCGCTGACAACGCCGACGTCGGCACCGTCGTAGTGATCGACACGGAAACGCAGACCATCGTTCGGATCATCGAGGTCGGAGACTACGCCTCGGGACTCGGAACGGCGGCGCGCCGCATCGGCGCCGATCCGTGATTCGCTGGATGGCCGGCCCGCGGCGGCGGCGGCGCGCGCACCGGGAAGACCTCCTCGTGCTCCCGGATCGTGCCCGGGACTCTGCAACCACCAACTGCCGCTCGAAGGGTCGGTGTCGGAGACGATGAAGGTCGCCAGCGCGCTTCTCTCAGGTGCCGTCGTCCTCTCGGTCTGCGCGCTCGCCCGGCCGGCCGAGGCCCAATCTCGTTCCTACGCCGTCGCGCCGGTCACCGGTGAAGGAACCCTGACGGGCCGGGTGACCTTCGCGGGCGCGGCGCCCCGTCCGAGCAGGCTCCTGATCACGAAGGACATCGAAGTCTGCGGCACCGGCTATCGGATTCGCCAGGATGTCGTCGTCGCCGACGATGGCGGCCTCGCTGGCGTGGTCGTCTTCCTCGAGGGGATCACGTCCGGCAAGGAATGGACGACCCCGGCCGAGGGGTACGCTGTGGATCAACGGGACTGCTACTTTGCGCCCCACATCCAAGTCATTCCCCGCGGAGCCACGCTTGCCGTCCTGAATTCCGATCCGGTGCTGCACAACATCCACGCGTACGAGATCCTCGACCATGCCAGGCGCAGCCTCTTCAACCTCGGGCAACCTCCGGAGAAGCAGCGGATCGATCAGGCCATCCGCACGCGCCGTGGACACCTCGTCGGCCTCGAGTGTGATGCGCACGATTTCATGGTCGGATGGCTCTTTGCGGCCACCAACCCCTACTACGCCGTCACGGGGCCGGACGGCACATTCGCCATCGATGACATTCCGCCCGGGACGTACACGGTGAAGGCTCTGCACCCCACCTTGCGGCTGCGCGAAACCGAGGTCACCATCGAGGCTGACCAACGGGTGCGCGTGACCTTCGAGTTTGCAGCAGGGGGCTAACCGGCGCCGCCAAGCCGGGCCGACCCGGTCACGCCGCCGCCGGGCACCAAGGTGGATGCGCTTCGGGACACGGCCGGCGGCCGCGGGAGGAACCATGGAGAACACGCCCCGGGTTGGGGTGGGCTTTTGGGTGCTGGCGGCGATCGCCGGGGCAGCCGCCTGCGGGGGTGCCGGCGAGGACAGGCCCGCGGCAAGGCCGGCCGACGGGCGACCAGCGGCCGATGATGAGTCGCCGGCGCGAGGGTACGAGGTGGTCCCCGTCCCCGACGGCGGAACGATCACCGGCGTGGTGGTCTTCGACGGCACGGTTCCACCCCCCCAGACGATCGCCGTTGGGGACGGGGCCGAGGCCTGTGGTGCCACACAGCCGGTCCAGCCACTGCGAGTGGCCCCGGGTGGAGCCTTGGCCGATGTGGTGGTCTCAGTGGCCGACATCCCCTCCGGGGTAGGGTTCGTCCAGCCTGAAACACCGCTGCTCCTGGATCAGGTCGAGTGTCAGTTCGTTCCGCGAGTCATGATCGTTCCGGTGGGGACTGCGGTGACGGTGCGGAACAGTGACCCATTGACCCACAACGTCCATACCGCGGCGTTCGAGAACCGACCGGTGAATCGGTCGCAGCCCCCCGGCGGACCGGCCCTGTCACTCGACTTCTCCGCCCCGGAGCTGGTGCACATCCGATGCGATCTCCACCCGTGGATGGGGGCGTGGATCGCCGTGGTGGACCACCCCTACAACGCGCTCACCGGCCCCGACGGACGTTTTGCCATCGAGAACATTCCGCCCGGTACCTACCGGATCACTACCTGGCACGAGTCGCTCGGTCGCACGACCCGGGAGGTGGTCGTCGCCGCCGAGGACGTGTCGGAGCTGATCATTCGGGTGGCCCCGTCGGCGTCGGCGCCATGAGGCCTGACCGGCGACTCGGCGACTCACGGCGCCGGGGGGCGATAGCGATCGCGGCCCTGGCTGCGACCGTCACCCTTCTGGTGCTGGTACCCCACCCCCTCTGGGGACTGCAGGGCGATCCGCAGATGGCCGTGGACGAGGTGAGGACGTTCTTCGGGATCAGTCCCCGCCTCGTGATTTGGGCGGTCGCCCAGATGCATCTCCTCTTCGCCGCATTCGTCCTCGGGGTGCCGGTCTTCACCGTCATCGTGGAGTTCATCGGCTGGCGGACGGGCGACATCCGCTACGACCGGCTGGCCCGCGAATTCACGCGCCTGTTTGCCGCGGCCTTCGCGACCACGGCCGCCCTTGGCGGACTCCTGGCCTTTACGCTCTTCGGCCTCTACCCGAGCTTTGCGACCTATTTCGTCCGGATCTTTGCGCCGTCGATGTATGTCTACGCAGCGTTCTTCTTTGTGGAGACGGCGCTCCTGTATCTCTACTACAACTCCTGGCGCGCGCTACAGCATCGCAAGGGACTCCACATTACCATCGGCGTCCTCCTCAACTTGGCCGGCTCGAGCCTCATGCTCATCGGGACCGCATGGACGGCCTACATGATGAGCCCGGTTGGTGTCGATTCCGCAGGCGCGTTTGTGGGGACGACCCTCCAGGCCATCGCCAACCCCCTCTGGATTCCGCTCACCATTCACCGGACCTTCGGCAATGTCGCCTTCGGTGGTTTCGTCGTCGGAGCGTACGCGGCGGTACGCTTCCTGTCGTCCACCACCGACGAGGCCAAGGCGCATTACGACTGGATGGGATACGTCGGCAATTTCATCGGCGTATCGGCCCTGATTCCGCTGCCCTTTGCGGGGTATTACCTTGGCCGCGAGATCTACAGCGCCAGTCCCGTGATGGGGAACAACATGATGGGCGGCGCCTTCTCATGGGCGTTCATTATCCATGCCATTCTCGTCGGCATGCTGTTCATCACGAGCAACTTCTATCTGTGGGCGGGGATGGGGCGAATCCCGGGTGCCGAACGGTACACGAGATTCATCAAGTATTTCAATGTCATCATCATCGGCTGCGTCGCCGTCTGGATTACCCCCCGGAATATCCCCCTCAGTGCCGGTGAGCAGCTGTCGCTCGGGACCCAGGTGCATCCGATTCTGGGCTATTTCGGCTTGATGTCGGCCAAGAACGCCGTCATCAACTTCGTCATCCTGGCCACGTTCGCCAGCTTCCTTCTCTATCGGCGGGGCAACAAGACCGACCTGCAGCCGGTGTCGCAGCAGAGCAGGCGTGCCAAGACGGCGCTCCTCGGCGCCGGGGCGCTGTGTCTCGCCCTTCTCGGGTGGTACACCAGGGCCCTACTCACCCTGTCGCCGGCGTCGCTCAATCTGGCGCCCGAGAAGGCGTCCTATTTCGTGCTGCCGATCCTCCTCCTGGTGACCACGATGGCCGCGGTGGTCGTCTGCGTATCCCTGACACTCCGCGATCGCGGGCACCTGGCCCAGCAAATCTATGTGGGGCTCGTGGCCGTCGAGTCGGTTCTGGTCATCGGCGTCTATGGCTTCTTCGTGATGCGGGGGGCCAACCCCTTTCTGCGTCAGCTCGCAGCCGCCCAGTGGATCCTGCTCATGTCCGCACTGTTGCTGGTCACGGCGATCGACCTACTCCTGTTTCGGGGAGCACGCCGCGTGGGGCCCATTCGGTGGGGAACCGTCAATCCGATCTCCCAGTATGCACTCATCGCACTTGCCGTCACCAATGTCATGACCATGGGGTTGATGGCCTTCGTCCGGTCCGGCCTTCGGGAGAACTGGCACATCTACGGTGTCATGAAGGACACCTCCCAGTGGGCGTTCACCCCGAGCTTTGCCGTCATGGCGCGAATGGTGGGCGGGATCACGGTCGTGTTCCTATCGGCGGTGACGTTCCTCTTCTGGCTGGCGCATCTCGGGGCCAGGGGGGACGGCCTTTCCGACGGGGAGACGGCGCCTCGACCGCTGACCGAGACATGAGCTGATGTCGAGCTGGATCAAGCTCCCGGCCTTCGTGCTGGTGCTGATTGGTCTGTTTGTCTGGGCCGGGGACGTCGTGAGTCGCGCAGCCGGCTTCGGAGGCCCAGTGGGCCTCGGCAGCGGGGTGGGAGTGGAACGCGGCAGGGAGGTCTTCTGGGGCGCCGGAAAGTGCTATACCTGTCACCGCGTCGGTCCTCGTGGGAGTGCGGTGCGCGGACCCGCGCTCGGCCGCGACGGCGGCGTCGCCTTCGAGACCCGGGCCGCCGAGCGCTCGAGGGCATTGTCCACGGCGATGAGTGCCACCGATTACATCGTCGAGTCCCTAGCGCAACCGTCCGCGTACCTGGCACCGGGGTTCAAGAACGAAATGCCGCGCGTCTACGAACCGCCGATCAGCCTGGACGCAGAACAGATCGCCTCGGTCGTGCTCTACCTGCAGTCGATCGACGGGGCGCCAGACCCAGCAGCCATCCACCTGCCGGCGGAACTGCGCAGCGCGCGGAGCGGCGTCACCGCCTCCCGGAGCTGGCAACCGTACATGGAGGGCGACGCCGCACGTGGCCGGCGCTTGTTCTTCGATCCGCGCGGGCCCGCGCCGTGTGCTCGGTGTCACATCGTGGACTCCGCCGGCGGCCGAGTGGGACCCGACCTGACGGCGATCGCCGGCACCCGCGGACCGGAGTACATCCTCGAATCGATCCTGCGCCCATCTGCCACCATCGCCGGCGGGTACGAGACCGTTCTGATCGAAACCACCAGAGGACGCATCCTGGACGGGATCATTCGGGACCAGACTGCCGATTCGGTCTTCCTGGTTACTGCGGAAGGAGACAGCATCGCCCTCGCGACCGGCGCGATCGCACGCCAACGCATTCAGGAAACCTCCCTGATGCCCGGCGACCTGGCCGAGGTCTTGACCGTGGCGGACCTGCACGATCTCCTCGCGTACCTCTTGACCCTCCGCTAGAATCGGTGCTGAGGTGCCAAGACCAGTGAGGCGCGGGGGACTCCCTGCCGGCAGATCGGTGTTTCGGCGCGTCATCCTGGTTGCCGCTGTCGCATACCTTGGGATCCGATTCGGCCTGCCCTGGGTGTCGGTCCTCGTCGGCGCCAGCTTGACGCCCGCCCCCGTCCCCGTCTTCACGCTCCGGATGTATGCGGTCTGTATCGCCGTCGGGACGCTTGTCTACGTAGCCAGTGACCAGGCTCGGCTGACCGCGTTTCTCACCCCGGCCGTGCGGCTTTTCGACCTCCGGGGCGGGCAACGCCGCCCCGTGCAGGTGGCGGCGCTGGCAGTCATCCCCCTCGCCATCGGGGTCCTCGCGTGGCGCCGTTTCATCCCGCGCCCCGAGACGCCGCTCGTGTTTCGCATCCAGCATCCCGGGATGCCGCAGCAGTTCATCGCGCGCGAGAACCCGTTTGCCCATCTCGAGGGGGAAGAGCGGGCCGACGTGGTGCGAGAAGGTACGGTGATCTATCAGACGAATTGCCGCCCCTGTCACGGAGCCACCGGCCAGGGCAACGGACCGCTTTCTCGTGGCCTCCGTCTCAAGCCCGTCGATTTCACCGACCCGGGCACGATCGCTACGGTGGTCGAGCAATACGTCTACTGGCGGGTATCCGAGGGAGGCGCCGGCCTCCCGACGATCGGCACACCGTGGAATTCGGCCATGCCGTCGTGGGCCAATGATCTGGACGAGGACGAAATCTGGAAGGTCATCATGGCCGCCTACGACCTGGCCGGGACGGCGCCGCGCCAGCCGGAAGGGCGCGAATGAAGCGGCC
>Ga0210123_1000879_pt1 | contig 16735 bp, 14 predicted proteins | sample Muzzi_PWB_D2_FD_185535 | JGI IMG/M metagenome (GOLD analysis project Ga0210123, IMG submission 185535) | Wetland microbial communities from San Francisco Bay, California, USA, that impact long-term carbon sequestration - Muzzi_PWB_D2 (SPAdes) | ecosystem: Environmental > Aquatic > Marine >... | reverse complement strand
GGTTCGCACCCCGCCTCCGGTGAGTCATGAACCGGGAACCGAGGCCGCAGAAATTGAAACAGCTGCACAGGAACCGGATCTGGATCTCCCTCAGGCCAACCCGTTGCAACTGGAAGAAGGTCTGCAGCAAAACGGGGCGCTGGTTGAACGAATGGACGACGATATCCTCAAGGTCAACCCCAAGGAAACCGTGGTTCGCGAATCACCTCCGGTGAGTCATGAACCGAAAACCGAGGCCGCAGAAATTGAAACAGCTGCACAGGAACCGGATCTGGATCACCCTCAGGCCAACCTGTTGCAACTGGAAGAAGAACTGCAGCGAAGCAGGCTGCTGGTTGATCGAATAAACGATGATACCCTCAAGGTTAATCTCAGTAGTGACGGGATATTTGCTTTTGACAGTGCCCGGATAAAGGATGGCGTGCGTCCCGCACTTGAGAAACTGACTGATGTGCTGCGCAATCATGGCAAACTGGCTATCCAGGTCGTGGGACATACCGACTCTTTCGGAGCAGCCGCATACAACCTGCATCTTTCAGAACTCAGGGCAAAGGCGGTCGCGGATTACCTCGTCAACCAGGGCCTCACCGATGCAAGCATTCAATCCGAAGGACGAGGTGATCACGATACCCGGCTGGAACACTCAACCATCTATAATCCCGGCCTGAAACGTCGCGTCGAAATTTACATCAGGCAGACTCAGTAGAGGAAGCAGGCATCCATTGGATCATCAGCTGGATGCCCCCGGCCCTGCAGAACCAGTTGCACATCCCGTTATTCGGTATCCTGGCATGGCTCTGGTACCACACGCTCGACACCCGGAACATACAGCACAGACCCGCACTGGAAATTAACAGTTATTCTATATTTTTCATTGGGTTATATTTATATCTTGCTATGGCGTCAAACCTGACTTTTCCAACAATTGCCTGGCATATTGACTCGGTATGGCATAGCTGATCCCGCTGGGTTTGGCGAGTATATTTTCCCTGCCTTCCTTTACGAACACCATATTAATAATACCCACCACCTTGCCGCTTTCTGGGTGGTAGAGCGGACTGCCGCTGTTACCCGGGTAGGCCGTCGCGTCCAGCTGAAAGACATCATACGGCGAACGCAGGCGGCGGATCTGGGTTGGATCCAGCTGGCTCGCCGCGTTCGCCTGCAGGGCGATGGGCGTGATGGAACTGACCATGCCGCGATGGGTGACCGGGTAGAGGCCAAACAGGGCCCCAAGCGGGAAGCCGGTAAAGACATATTTCTCGCCGACCCGAACCTCTGAGGACTGGCCCAGCCGGAGTGCCGGTAACGGCGCACCCTCGAACTTGAGCAGCACCAGGTCATGGGTCTTGTCCTGCTTCACCTTCACCGCCTGGCGCGCCATTGGACTCTTGCCCTTGCCGGAAAAAACTGCCAGGTACTCCAGCCTGGCAGTGTCGATCTCCTCCGGGATCACGTGGGCATTGGTAATGACATGACGGCCGTCCCCGACGACAAAACCGGTCCCGACCAGCTTCGCCGACGGGCTCCGTGTCTTCTGCACGGTACCGATGCCGACGATGCTGGGCAGGGCACGCTCGATGGTGTCGGGCAGATCGGCACGTGACGGGGTGACAGCTGCGATAGAGATGACCAGCATCAGCCATGCTATAGTCACAGCACCCAACTCAGAAAAACGAATATTTTTAATTTGCATGACTACTACCCGACTCGACCTGATTGATTTACTGCAGAAGCCGCCTCAGTCAAGACCGTCAGCACGGGCTCACGCCTCATTGCGACTGGAGCTCATCAGGTATCAATATATCATGGTCTGCAAATGCAGTACTGCATACGGTAAAAATGACATAACCATTGGCGCAGGACAGCCTCTGTTCCGGGTGAGTCAGCGCTGAGACAGCACCATTGCCCCCGTGAACCCTCCCTGCCCCGGGGACAGGAGGGTAAGAAGATACCAAAAAGGATTGCCGTGTCTTTAATGACGATTGCCCCCGTGATCACCTGACCTGCCCATACAGCCATGACGGACACACGCAACACGACTGTGATTCTGACAGCCTGCCTGGGTTATATGGCATTTGTCATTTACGGCAGCCTGGTCCCGCTGGATTTCCAGCCGCGACCGCTTTCCGAAGCATTAAACTCGTTTAGCGCTATCCGTTACCTTGATCTTGGTATCGGCTCACGCGCCGACTGGGTTGCCAACATCCTGTTGTTTGTCCCGCTCTCGTTTCTGCTCCTGGGTGTATTCTGGCCCGGACAGGGTATCGGTGTTCGCCTGCTGGTCTCGCTTTTGGTCTGGGTGTTTTGCCTGACCCTCAGCATCGGCATTGAGTTCGCCCAGCTGTTCTTTCCGCCCCGCACAGTGTCGCAAAACGACATCCTCGCGGAAGGCATCGGCAGCACAATAGGCATTATCGTGTGGTGGTGGAAAGGCAGCGCGTTTATTGAATGGATCAATCACTGGCGTGCGCTGCACGGCCGTGCAAATATTGCCCTGCGCCTGCTGTGGGTCTATCTGTTCCTGCTGTTTGGCTACAGCCTGCTGCCGCTCGACCTCACCATCAGCCCCGTGGAGATCTATCACAAGTGGCGTGAAGGCAAGGTCATCCTGCTGCCCTTCGGTTTTCATGTGAAGGACGGTGCGCAACTCGCCTACAACCTGCTGACCGATATCGCCCTCTGGATACCCGTCAGTTTTCTCTGGGTCCTGTCGGATAAAAAGTCACGCCTGCAGGCGTGGGCCTGGGCGGTGGCCACCGCGAGTCTCCTGGAAGGCCTGCAGTTACTGGTCTATTCACGTGTCACCGACATTACCGACATCCTGACGGCCATGATGGGGGCAGGATTGGGTGTCTGGTTGACCCGTTACTGGCATGTAAACAGCCGAGCGACCGTTCAGGCAGGCGGCCACTCAATACAGTGGCTCGGAGTGGCCGGCCTCCTTGCCTGGCTGGTCGTGCTTGCTGTGGTCTTCTGGTACCCCTTCGACTTCAATCTCGATCGTGCCTTCCTGAGGGGACGCGTCGAGCTGTTCGACCGGGTGCCCTTCCATGGTTATTACTACGGCACAGAATTCCGTGCCGTTACCGAGGTCTTGCACAAGGTCGTGTTTTTCGCTCCCCTCGGTATCCTGCTGGCAGTCATCGGACGGCCGATCGGCCGCGCGTCGTTCAGGCGCCTGTTTTCCCTGTTCGTCCCTGCCGCCATACTGATGACCGCCGTTGTCATCGAACTTGGCCAGGTTGCCCTCCCCGGTAAACTCCCGGACAGCACGGACATCGTGCTGGAATGCCTGGGCGGTCTCGCGGGTTACTTCGGGCTGTTGTGGATACGCTCACGACGGCAAGATGATCAGCCGTCAGGCCTATCCCGTCCATGACTACCCGCCCCCTGCCCGGGCTCCTGCCCGCCATGGCGGTCTCCTGCCTGGCCTGGTTTCTCTATCTGGGCCTGGCACCCGGGACCCCGCTGACCGAGGCCACAGCAATCGGCCTGCCCGTGGGTACCGCCGTCCCCCTGTTAATGTGCGTTCCCCTCGCCTTCATATGGCAGGGGCTGTTCTGGAAACGGGACCACCGGCCGTTGCGGCGTGTTGCGACCATGCTGGCCCTCTGCGCCGGTCTCATGCTGATGGCCCTGGGCGTTCACCTCACCCACCAGTATCTATATGTTGATGCGCTGCCATGGAACCCCCTGGGCGCACAACTCGCGGGCATCCTCGTCGGTCTCCTTGCCTGGTGGCTTGCAGGACCGCGGCTGTTTAATGCCATGCAAGCCCTGTCGTCGCGACTCCGGAACCATCCGCACGCCATGCAAGTCGCCCTGGTGTCGGGTGTGGTCCTGCTACTGGCAGTCCCGCTGGATACCGATGTGCGCCTGGCTGACATGACGACACGCTGGGATGGCAGCTCGATCAGCGCCGCATTCACGGCAACACAACAGCACATCTATAGTGTTCTCAAGGGTGTCATCCTCTGGATACCGCTGGGTTTGCTCTATCGCCTGGCCAACAAGCAGGGCAGCCTGAAGGTCTGGGTGGTGGCGGGCCTGGCCGGTTTTGCGCTGGAAGCGGCCCCGCTGTTCAGCACACTGCTGGTGCGCGACGTACTGGAAGTGGCCTGTGCCCCGCTCGGCATCTGGATCGGCGTATGGCTGGGTAATCACACGGAAATCCGCGCAACAGTCCACGCCGCGGCAACGGCTGCCAGCACCTCGGGTGGGGCCGGTACCCGCCCGGTCCCGTCAACTGCAGCGCAACCCCTGCCGGCATCCGATCGGCTGCCGGTCCTCACCGGTGCCGGGTGGCTGGGCCGGTCAGCCGCCTTGCTGCTGCTCGTGTTGGCGGCCTGCCTGGTGTGGGGATTCCCGCGCTGGGAACTGTGGCTCGGGGCGGGCCTGTGCGTGTATGTGCTGGCACTCTGGAAATACCCGCCGGCCTGGCTGCTGGTCGTGCCGGCGCTGCTGCCGGTGCTGAACCTCGCACCCTCGACTGGCCGCTTCTTTTTCGATGAATTCGACCTGTTGATGGTATGCACCACGGCTATGGCGTTGTGGCACGGCAGCAACCGTGAGCGGACCGCCACCCTCGCGCCCGCGGCCACTGTCGCAGTGGTCCTGTTTGGCGGCTCTTATTTCATCAGCCTGCTGATCGGCCTGTTGCCACTGCAGCCCGTCGATGCCAATGCCTTCAGCAGTTACTGGAGTGCCTACAATAGCCTGCGTGTCGCGAAAGGTGGTCTTTGGGCCCTGGTATTACTGATGCTGCTGCGCTGGTCCCTGCCATGGCCGACCCGCTCTGCCCGGCAACTTTTGACCGGCGGTATGGTGCTGGGTCTTGTCAGTGTGATTCTGATCGGTCTGCGGGAACGCTGGCAGTTTGCCGGCCTGTTTGACCTGGCGTCCGACTATCGCATCACCGCCAGCTTTTCCAGCATGCACACGGGCGGTGGCCACATCGAGGCCTACCTGGTCATGGCGATCCCCTTCCTGTGGCTGTTCATCACGTGCAGCCGCCGGGCAGGGGTGCGGCTGTTCGGGGTCGTGGTCTTTCTGGCCGCGGTGTATCTGACCACCACCACCATCGCCCGCGGCGGCGTCTTTGCGCTCATCGCGGGCCTCGTGGTACTTGGCATCGGCAGCATTCGTGGCCACAAGGCGGGCGGAAACCCGCGGGCCTGGAAGTTCGTGTTGCCGGTGGTGCTGCTGCTGGGGGCGATCACGGTGGTAATCATCGGCCTGGGCGGCGAGTACTTCCAGCAACGGCTGGCCCGGGTGGAACAGGACGCGCAGACGCGTCTTAGCCACTGGTCGAATGTCCTCGCGATGATGGACGATGACTGGACGACACAGGCATTCGGCATGGGTCTGGGCACCTTTCCCGTGACCTACCTCTACCAGGGCCCTGCGCCTACCCTGCCCGCGACCTACCACTATGAAACCGAGGCGGGCAACCTGTTTCTGCGCCTGGGCGCCGGCGGCACCCTGTACATGGCCCAGCGTGTGGCCGTTTACAACCAGCGCAGCTACATGCTGTCGATGGACCTGCGCAGCCAGGACCCCGGGGGGCGGCTGGAAGCCCCCGTGTGTGAAAAGCACCTGCTGGATTCCTTCCGCTGCCAATGGCAGGGAGTGCCTTTTCCTGCCGGCGACAACCAGTGGCACCACGTCGAAATCCTGATCGACAGCGCGGAGACAGGCAGCGGGAACTGGCTGTCCCGCCGACCGGTGGAACTGTCACTGTACAACCCGGCCGCACGCACGATCGTGGACATAGATAACGTCAGCCTGCTGGACAGCAGCGGTACAAATCTCATCCGCAACGGCGACTTTTCCATGGGCGGTGATTACTGGTTTTTCAAGACCCACGAGCACCTCCCCTGGCACATCAAGAACCTCTGGGTTCAGGTCTTTTTCGAACAGGGCTGGCTGGGGTTGCTGACCTTCTGCCTGTTGCTGGCCGTGCTGTTGAAGCGGCTGCTCACCGCCTTTTGGAGCGGCGACATGTTCGCCACCACCCTGCTGGCATCGGTCACCGGCCTTCTTGCCACAGGGCTGGTTGGCAGCCCGTTCGATGCCCCGCGGCTCGCCACGCTGTTTTTCACGCTGCTGCTGCTTGGCGCCTTCCAGGATGACGCTGGCCGAAAGAACGTCCCGCGAAAACCGTCGCAGAACGGGGGTCCCTGAAGTGCGCGACCTTGCCATTCTGTTGATACTCGCTGCGCTGCTGTATGGCGCACTATATCGCCCCTGGGTGGGCGTTCTGGGGCTGACGGTCATTGGTTATATGAACCCGCATAAATACGGCTCTGAACTGATCGCAACGTTACCGGCTTACCAGATCATGTTCGTGGCTGTCTGCCTGTCGGTTGCCTGGTCCTTCATCTTCAAGCGCGATGAAATCCGGCTGCCAGCGTTTGACTGGCGCCTGCTGCTGCTGGTGTTGCTGTGGGCTTATTTTCTATTCACGACCTGGCATGCCATTGCCGCCTGGGCGGCCTGGCCCAGGTTTTACGAGCTCACCAAGACATTTGTGCCTCTGATGCTCACGCTGTTACTGATCAATTCGCGTGAGAAGCTGTTCTACCTGATCATTACGATTGCAACCTGTTTTGCCCTGCTGGTGCTCAAGGGCGGCTACTGGGCCTTCATGACCGGTTTTTCAGACCGCGTTTATGGCCCGCCGGGCAGCCATTTTTACGACAACAACTACTTCGCCATTGCCGTCATCATGACCATCCCCTTGCTGGTTCTGTGGCTACGAGAGACGACTGACAACCGGCTTCGCTACATCCTGATGGTGATGATTTTCCTCAGCGCCGCCGCAGCCCTTTCATCCTGGTCACGCGGCGCCTTGCTCAGCCTGGGTATAACGACGCTGTTTCTCGTATGGCATAGTCGGCGCAAGTACCTTGCCATACCCGTCGTGCTTGCCGGCATCTTCATGAGCTTTCAATACCTGCCGCAATCGTGGTTCGAACGCATGCAGACGATACAGGCCTACGAAACAGAAGAGTCGGCCGGCAGCCGGCTGGAAACATGGAAGACAGGGCTTGATTATGCAGTGCAACACCCGTTGACGGGCGCGGGTTTCGAGGGCTGGCGCTATGTAACCTACGGCACGACCGGCATTGACTGGCATAATGCCTACATCGAGATCCTGGCCGAACATGGTTTTGTTGCATTCGCGATCTGGCTGTCATTATTACTTGGCAGCATGATCAGTCTCTCAAGGCTTGCAAGGTTGGCCAGGCAAGGCCCTGAACTCACCTGGATACGCAACTACAGTGTCATGCTGCAAGCGTCGTTGATTGCCTATGCAGCGGGCGCGATATTTTTGGGATTGTCCTACTGGGACATCCTCTATCATCTGATCATCATCACGGTTCTACTCAAACAACTCGCTTACCGGCAAGCCGGGTTTACTTAAATATTGTCAGTATTTTTTACACATACGTCTCACGGATCAATGCCGCCAGGGCAGACAATCTTGTATCTATCTGTTTTGTCTAAAGTACGCATAAGATGGCGCGAAATTTGCATTTTTTTAGGTATCAAAATCCGAATTAATCTCCGTTACATAGGATCACAGGACGCACCCGCCATGAGCCAAAAAAATCTAACTCGTTCACTTCGCCGTATCATGACCATCCTCCTTGTCACCATGATCCCCCTTGGCCCGGCACTGGCCAGCACATATACCATTAATCTGTACCCTACATCCGGGCCCAATGGAACGGGAGGGTTCACCTTCACTAACCCCGACGTGGTTGGCTGTTATACAGGCGCCAATAACCCCAGTGTTTTGATTGACGGACAATTGTTTAATCCTGGCCTAGACTTACCCTTTTGCGTCCAAGTTGCCTCTGTAAATTACAATGACGGTAAAACTGATGCACCATACGGAGCCAACGTGATTACCGGTAACTATGTGGAGGGGCTGATTGGAAAACTAGAGAGCGCTGATGGCACAACCATTGAATTTTTCTTCACAACAGGTTCCGGAACTGACCCTTCCGGCTTCACCAAAACATACGTGATCAGCGGATCAATAACAGGCTCAGGCAGTTATTCTGTAGCCAACGATGACAGTGCGAGTGATGTGCCGGAGCCCGGTATCCTGGCGCTCATATCAGTCGGAATCGCGGCCCTTGGATTCGCAACGCGCAGGAAAAGAAACCCGGCCGCTAACAGATGATATTTGTCAGGCGCCTGCCCGAAAGCGAGAAGCAAACGGACAAACAGCCGGTTCGAAACAATCAGGGCAACTCTGATTTATTGAAATATCCCCGTCATTGCGAGCACCTCACCCCGCTGCGCGGTCTCGAATCAAGGAAGAACTGTAGGGTCGAATTCATTCGACCGGTCAAGATTGGCCGAATAAATTCGGCCTTACAGGTATAACCAGTTGCCCGGTGCGCCTCCAAAAATCAATGTGTTAGGGTTAAGTTCTTCAAGAGCGTAGCGTGGCAATCTCATACTATGGAATCAGTTACTAAGAGATTGCCTAGTCTTTCACCGGGTGCGGCTTGCGTTGCAGCCGTGGCAGCCAGCCGCCTGTGCCGCAGCCGGCACCACGAAAGCACCCGGCACGCGGCCGGCCGTCAAAGTCCTTGTTCCAATCGACAAAGGCCTGCAATCGCAGGGTGTCAATCGCGTCTGATTGCCGCCCCCCGGCCTTGGGATAAAGGCTCATCTCCCCCAATGGGGCAAACGGACGCTGCAGATAATCAGCGGCTGCCGCCAGCGGCCCCGTTATATTCTCCCCTGCTTCAGCGCCGCTGATCGGCATTGCCGCGAATACAACATTGGCCTGTACCGTTTGTCGTTCGGGGTTTGACTCGCCTTCCCTGTGCCGGACAGCAACACCGGCACCCGTTGCAAGGATGGTGTTGTAGAATACGTCGATTTTTCGCGGCACATCGTTGTGCGGCTGGATATGAACCGCATCCCCGTAGCGATTCACAAACAGGTTGTTATACAGCGCGATATTCCCCTCCCCCTGGAACAGCGCCTCAAAGGGATTCTGGTAGAAGAAATTGCCATAGACCAGATAGCGGTCATTAGCCCCGGGACCCGACAGTGGCCAGTGGCCCACCAGCACGTTGGGGCGCGCCATTGGCTCCTCTGAGCCACCCTCCGCCTTGCTGAAGACATTGTGGCGAATGATGGTTACATTGTCGCCCGCGGGGATCCCCGCAACATCCGGCCGGCTTCCCTGATGCTTGACCTGCAGGTTATAGCCCAGGGTATCGACAACGAGATTGTGCTCGATCAGACCTGCGATGAACGGGGCACTGCCATCCGAATCACCCAGGTAGATACCGGTACCGGCCCCGATGATTTCATTGTCACGAATCACCCAGCCCCAGGCGGGACACTTGGTGGAAATACCCACCGTCTGCTGGTTATTCCCATGCCCCCGTATCAGCAGATTCTCGAGCGTGATGTGGTGTGCCCAGTCCGCATGCCCCTCCGCCTTCACGGCATCAACCGGCAGCCCGCGTCCATCCAGCACGAGATTACGGATCGTCACATGGCTGGAATCGAGGATGCTGACCGTGCTTCCTCCCACACTGCCATAGAAAACCGGCCGCGGCCCCTGCTCCGGGCCGGTGATGAGGATCGGTTTTTCTGGTCGTCCGTTCAGCTGATGGACAGGCAGACCCTGCCGGTATTCCCCGGCCCGTAGTTGCAGCGTATCACCCGGGCCCAGCTGCCCGAGAAGCTGAAGATAGTTGGCAGGATTTGCCTCCAGAACACGGCCGGCATGAACACAGTGGGCAAAAAGCAAACAGGAAAATGTGCCGATCAAAAGGGATCGCAAGCTGACTGCTTTTCCCGCCAGGGAATCATCAGCTCCATCTCGGCGAAAAACCGGTCGCGGCGTGTGGGCTTGCGAAAACGTTCGAAACCTTCCTCTGCGAGGGTCTGCTGGCGCATTCTGTCGTTCTCCGGGACTTTTGAAATAATAAGCCGTAATGAACCAGTCAATGACTAAATCAGCTTCCCTAAGTGTTTCTGATCCGCCGATAAACGCTCCCGGGCACGACACTCACCAAAAGCGAAAACAGTCGCTCATATACACTGAACCGGTAACCTACATCTTCTGCAAGCTGCCTGACTTCCAGGGTTAACGGGTCTTTCCTTTTTTTAAAATTTAGCACTGTATCCGCGATATACCATCTTTTTACTCGCCGCCACTTCTCAAGATCAAATACTGCGTCGAATTTCTCAAGCTCTCCCAAGAGTTCCAATGTAAAAAGAGTTCTACAGCATTTCCAGCATGTTGAACAGTTCACGTCGGAAACAGGCGAGGTACAAACATTGAGAAACCGCCGAGCGCTTTCGAGTTTCGCAACTCTCCGGGTTTTTTCTGTACGGGAATACTGCCCACCACTTGAGATGCACTCCAGGCTTTCTGTGGACAAAAGGTGCATTGCCGCCGCATCCGCATATGCCATATCATCTGCTCCCCCAATGCGTGCATCCCTGTAACTGTAAGCTGAAGCGTAGTAGTATTTGCCAAACAACTTTTGCAGCAACAATACACAAGACATATTGCGAGGCTCGTGAGTTTTGTCGAAATCCAGCTGCAGCACTTGATTTAGATTTGAATCGACGGTTACAAATTCTAATCCTAATTCACGCGCAAACGGCTTGACTAACTCGTATCGTTTGCAAAACAACCGATCTGTAAACGCACCGACGTTATTGAACAAAAAATGGGTTATTCGGTAACCAGGAGGAACCTCACCAGATAAATGGTCACTTATCGTACAAAATGAGTCAATGCCACCCGAGAAACCAGTAACAACAGCATTCAAGCATTCCGAATCATAACCATTATCAAGCATTTCAACTGCCACATTTACATGCTTCGCAAATGGAAGTATGCAGCTAACCATGCTCATATAGTAATTTTTCAAATTGTAGTATAACTTTTCTGATATAGCGCCCCTTACGACAATGTCTTCTCCTGTTCTCATTCCCAGTAAAAGAGATCCAACCAGGAAAGCATCAAGCCTGTTGGTGGTCAAGTATTGTTCATATTTTTCTTCGACCGCGTACCAGAGCACTTCCTTTTTTCCAGCGTACTCGATAAGAGACTCGACCCGGACCTTGCCATTTTCCTTTTTTGTTGATACTGGATTTATGATCATGGGATTTCTAGGAAGTCGCTAAAGTACTTTACAGTGCATAATGCCGATGAGAATTTTATCGCAAGGTCTGCTTGCGCTCGACCAGCATCACCAGGGCGCCCCGATGGCCTTTACCGATCACGGTGTCACCTTCCCATTCACCGAGTCGCCGCTTCTGCCCAATGCGGGAAAGCAGGGATTGGTAGACCACCAATCCGGCGAACGAGGTCAGTCGCTGATCCTCGAATTTGATCTCGGGAATACGGTGGGTTTTACGATGAATGGCGGCTTTGCTACACTTCATGCGAACGGTCTCCGTTGGTTTATTGGTTCGGTGTGGTGCCACCAATTCTACCAACTCAGGGACCGTTTTTTATGGCCGGAAACCATTTCCTTGCATCTGTTTACCGGGGTTTCTGGACTTCACTTTTGGTGAGGTCCAGCTGTAGAGTTGCCACATACACCAGAGCCAGAGCCTATAAATGTAGCTGTTTTCTTGATAAATACCGGCGTATTTATGCAACTACCGGGTTCAGTCTGCTGGTTATCAGGGGAAATGACTTGATATATCCAGCCCGGCCAATGCCTGGCACTTGCACCTAAAAGTCTGTTTTCTACCCAGCACTCCCTCTGTCAGCCAAATTGATCAGGGCCTTGTGCAGTGACGGCGGCAAGAGCGCCGGCAGCATGAGTTTCCAGTCAGCAAGCTTCCCGTAACCGCTGCGCATTACCGCACGAAAAATCCGACGGGCCGAATCCAGATCTCTTTCCCAGTAGCAATCCAGGCCCTTCCTGAGCAGTTCCCCGTTTGTGTGTTGGCGTATACGCTGGCGTCCAAGCTGTCTGACCAGCCAGGGATTGGTCTTGAGGAAATTACGCTGGACCAGCCAGTGATTGCGGGCCAGGTGCGCCCGGTCCCCGGTAGCCTGCTGGTTGTTGTGGAAGTGATAAAACGCCAGTACCTCAGGGACCCGGACAATCTTGTGTTTCACCCCGATCTTGAGCCACAGCAGGTAGTCTTCAGAGGTATTGAAACGCTCATCGAAGCCACCCGCTTCCTGGATGGCTACCCGTCTCGTCAATGCCGCGTGAATCGGCCAGCGACAATTGATGAACAGGGTCTCTGCCTTGTCCGGTCCCTCATAATCAGGCGGCACAAAGGGGACGCCGCGACCTCCCGGCAGCCCGATATTCTGCCAGCCACAATAGGCGAGCACGGCCTCCGGCTGCCGGCACAATGACCTGTGCAATTTCTCAAGGCAGCCGGGGTCCCAACTATCGTCAGAATCCAGAAAGGCGATATAGCCTCCGCCTGCCTCTGCCAGACCGCGATTGCGGGCAGCGCATACCCCGCGATTTTTCTGACTCACAATGCGTAGCCGTGAGTCCTCAAACCCCGCCGCAACTTCGAGGGTGTCATCGACCGAGCCATCATCGACCAGAATCAGTTCGATGTCCGTATAGGTCTGCCCCAGCGCACTCGCAATACTCGCGGCCACATGTGCCGCGCTGTTATAGCACGGCATAATGATGGATATGGTATGCGGGCCAATCGTCATAACCTGTGAAGAAAACCTGCTCAGCGCAAGACCAACCTGTGCAGATAATTCCTCGCAAGTTGACCATAATCTCCGACCTCGAATCCCTGCGAGGTCATAGCCCGTAACTCCGCTCCACTGAACATAGCCTTGCCGGCTTGAGCATCCGGATCCTGCCAAAAAGCTGTGACGGCGCAGATGCCAGCATGTATTGAAACAGGGTCAAGCCACATAGGTGCTTATGGTCTCGTATAGCCTTATGGGTAACTGGATGTCTTTACACAGGACCATCCTAACTGAAGACCCTTTGAATCACCATTATCGTTGGTGACTGATTTTATGTAATAAAGCGCACTAAATTTTGCCGCAGGGCTATATCTTGCAGATATATTCCGCAGATCTACTGACTGACAAGTATTTCGTCGCGAATGACTTCAAGATAGCCTTTGCCATATTTGAGATCGGGCTCAACATGATTTCCTTCCGCCCACTCATTCCATGCCTTAAGAAATACAATCCGGCAATCACGCGGCATACCAGCCACCTTGTCCAGTGCCCGCCTCAATTGCTGTCGAAAGAGTTCAGGGGTTGACTCATGCAGGACCAAACCCGAAGTTCCCGATCGCGGCGTGTTGTCCCAGTTGGGTACAACGCAGGGATATTCTTTAAATTCAGCATCCCCTGGACGAAGGAAGTGATGAAGCATCTCGGCATAGGAATAAACCGTTGGGAGCGGCCGCCCCGCCAACAAGGCTTTCAGGCGCAGCCCGCGGTAACAACTTGATACCCTTCCAGTGAGCGGCGGCATCTTTTGCATCATGGAGGCATCAAGGCCCAACTCAGCCGATGTCCATCTCTGGTCATGGTTGACGCCCACAAGATACAGACCTTCTAACCCTGCCTTAACTGCAAGTTCACGCCAATGGTCCAGGACGCCAGGCAGGTCCGGGATTGCGGGTGGGTCATAAATCAGGAATATGGGTTTACCTTCGACTCTAATATACCGGTCATCCGTGAAGGCCTTGAGCAGCTCGTAAAAGTGGTTCTCATAGTCACTCATACCTGGGTAGGTTTGCTCAATCAGCACCCTGTTTGGCTCACCGTGCCATACGCCCGTCCAGGTCTGATTGGCCCAGCAAAGGCAAAACGGGAAATCCGGCTCACCGGATGCCAGAACTTCGTTGAATGGCCGCTCAATAAGACGCTTGCCGGCAAACCAGTAGTGGTAATAGCAAAAGCCCTCGATACCATGCGCTCTCGCCATTTCGGCTTGTGCAATACGTGTCTCTGGTACGCGAAGGTCATAAAACCCGAGATCTGCAGGTATATGTGGCTGATAATGCCCCTTGAACAAGGGTTTCGCCTTGGCGGTGTTGGTCCACTCTGTGAATCCCCTGCCCCACCATTCGTCGTTCTCAGGTATTGGATGGTATTGAGGCAGGTAGAAGGCGATCACACGTGCAGATTTGTTCATCTTTCAATTCGTATCCTAACTCAGAAAGTTCTCATCCCATAAAGGATTTATAGAGACCAACACATTCCGTGCATGACGTCAAAATTCATTGATTATCAATCTTATCGTTATTTACTATGTTTGTAACTACTCACTCGTTACAGGTAAAGATGCCCAGAAAGCGCAATGAGCGGAGATATGAAGCGCCTCCGCCCACCGATCGAGTCCCGCAGGATATTTCATGTCCCAAACTTGCGAGAAACCCACTCAGGTCATCTGAAAAATCGAAATCGGTGACTGATATGGGCTAGAATCACGCGATGAGAAATAGTACAAGCGGGACTATATTGGATGATATGGCCCGATCAAAACAATACTACCCGTCGATTGATGGGCTTCGTGCTTTGGCGGTTATTGCCGTCATAACAAACCATTTCAATGAAAACCTATTACCTAGTGGCTATCTCGGTGTAGATATTTTTTTTGTCATTTCAGGTTTCGTAATTACATCTTCACTATCGAACCGGGAAGATAAATCGGTTAGACAATTTATTGTTGGCTTTTATGCAAGGCGCTTCAAACGCCTAGTTCCTGTATTGGCGCTTTGTATGATGTCAACCAGTATTTTGATTTGTCTGTTTAATCCAGAACCAAATAAACAGTTAATAACTGCGATCACAGCACTGTTCGGGCTTTCTAACATTAATCTCTATTCTAATGCTGTGGATTATTGGGGTGACTCAGCCAGGCTAAATCCATTCACACACACTTGGTCACTTGGGGTTGAAGAACAATTTTATTTGGTCTTTCCATTAATGATGTGGCTTACTGTTTTTGGGAGATGGTCAGTTAAAGGGCGTCATCGTTTAGAGTGGCTCATCGCTTCATTTGGCCTTGCTTCACTTGCTGGATTCATCTATTACAATGATGTGAATCAGGCTGCCACCTATTTCCTGATGCCTTTTCGATTTTGGGAACTAGGGTCTGGATGTTTGCTATTCCTGGTTTTGCAAAAAAGAAAATGCTTTGAAAGAAATATCCTGAGCTCGGCAATGCCCCTGATATTAATGATGGCATTAGTGGCAACCCTGTTCTTACCGCTTGAGTTCAATGTTCAAGCTACTGTTTTGGTTGTGCTATTTACAACTGTACTCATAACCTTCCTACGTATTCAGGTTACGGATTCAAGCATTCTGAGCTATCCGTTCATAGTATACATAGGCCTCATTTCGTATTCTCTTTATTTATGGCACTGGATGGTCATAGTCATTAGTCGCTGGACTATAGGTATTCACTGGTGGTCAGCCCCCTTCCAGATAGGGATAACATTACTGCTTGCAATAACTTCATACCATTATGTAGAAAAGCCACTTAGAAGGGCCAAATGGTTTTCCTCAAAGAGGAAAGTTGCAATATGGGGAGGCACTGTCGCTGCTATTGGTTTTGCATCGCTGGCTACATTACCACTAACATCAGCAGACAATCCGCTCTACTTGGGCGCAAAAAAGGAAGAGACTTTAACACTAAGTGAAGATATCCAATGTGGAACATCCAACTCGCATGTCAGGAAACAAATAATCAGAACGATAGGGGACTCTCACTCCATCCATATTGCGCCAATGCTTCAGCAAATAGCCGAGAAGTGCGACCTGGAGTTAATTACCCCAAAAGCGTGGAACTCTCTCATCATACCAAGCGGCAATCATTCGCATATCGATAAAATCGCGGAAGTTTTCGAGCCTCTTCATCCAAACGATATACTGATTATATCTAGCAGGAACGAATACGTTCACTCCGCTCCACTACTGAGTCACGATGGTGCAAAATGGTATGACCCTTCTAAACAGCAAGAGAAATATGGATATGGACTTGATTACTGGTTAGAGGAGCTTGATATCATTTTAGATCTCGCAAAGGATAAGGGAATAAATGTAATATTATTTTTGCCAAATATTGAATTTGATAAAAAGTTATTGCCACTAAGCGTGTGCACAGAACAATGGTTTCGGGTATTAAGCGCTGGGTGCAACCCAAGCGTATCGATGGACTATCTTGAAAGCAGGTTTCCAAAAAGATATTTTGAGGAAGTTAAGTTAAGAGCGGAGACTAATGACCACTTTTATCTTTTTGACCCTTTACCGATCTACTGCAAAGATAAAAACCAATGTTCGAGGAGAGTCAACAGAATATTGGCATTCAGGGACACAAATCATCTTAGCAAGGAAGGTGCTTTACTGATGTTAGAACCGTTCAACTCTTTTTTGAATATGCATCGCCTTCTCACTAAACAACAACCACCGGCTAAAGCCGGCGGGTTTGAATTACGGACTGAAAGTCCGGATACGCGTTAAGCGTGATCATGATAGTCGATGTGGTCATGTTCAATTTATTTGATGGGTATAACTACAAAATAATTGAGTATTACTTGTCAAGCAATGCAAATCAGACGAACCAGTAGTTGACAAGGCGTAGGATTTTGAAACCCTTACGGTAGCAGGCCCGCCCCAATAATGAACGAATACATCAGGGAAAGATGTGCTGCGGGCGAACGCCAATGCAGACGCTAGAAGATGGCAAATAAATCTGGAAGGAAAAGTTCGTGG
>Ga0210123_1000878_pt1 | contig 16736 bp, 12 predicted proteins | sample Muzzi_PWB_D2_FD_185535 | JGI IMG/M metagenome (GOLD analysis project Ga0210123, IMG submission 185535) | Wetland microbial communities from San Francisco Bay, California, USA, that impact long-term carbon sequestration - Muzzi_PWB_D2 (SPAdes) | ecosystem: Environmental > Aquatic > Marine >... | reverse complement strand
GCTCACTCTTCGCACTATTCCAACCGCTCTTGTCGGCGCCGGATGATCCTGGAACCGGGAGGTCTCAGCGTGGCCCTGAAGCGCAGACGGACTTCGATTCGTACGCCCCTCACCGTGCTGACGATCCTGGCCGCGCCGATCGCCGCCGCCGGGTGCACGACATCGAGCCAGACCGGCGGTGCCGCGACCGGCAATGACGAGGCCCGCACCTCCATGGACGCCCCCCACAACACCCTCACCGAGGCCGAGCGCGACGAAGGCTGGCGACTGCTGTTCGATGGCGAGACACTCGCTGGCTGGCGCGGCTACGAGTCTGCGATGCCGCCCGAGGGCTGGCGGGCCGAGGAAGGGGCGCTCCACCGGTTCGGTTCCGGCGGCGACATCATGACGGTGGACCCGTTCGGAGACTTCGAGCTCTCCCTCGACTGGAAGATCAGCGAGGGGGGCAACAGCGGGATCTTCTACCGCGTCGTTACCGGTCTCGACCACATCTACACGGGTGCGCCGGAGATGCAGGTGCTCGACGACGCTCACCATCCCGACGGGGAGAATCCGATCTCATCGGCTGGGTCCGTCTTCGCGGTCTATCCAGCCCCTCGAGGTGTGGTCCACCCGGCGGGAGAGTGGAACCGCGTGCGCATCGTCGTGATCGGAAACCACGTGGAGCAGTGGCTGAACGGTGAGAAGATCGTCGAGTACGAGCTCGGCTCGCCGGACTGGAAGAAGCGCGTGGCCGCCTCGAAGTTCGCCGACGTGCCACAGTACGGTGCCGCCCGCGAAGGCCACATCGGCCTCCAGGACCACGGCGACGACGTGTGGTTTCGCGACATCAGGATCCGGCCCCTGGACCAGAACGGGAACGGCTCGTGAGCAAGGCGCAGGAGAACTACGACGTCATCATCGTCGGCTCCGGCGCCGCGGGCGGGATGTGCGCGCTGATCCTGGCGGTGAACGGCGTGAAGGTGCTGATGCTGGAGGCCGGCCGGAACTACGACCCGGTCTCCGAGACGCCGATGTTCCAGCTCCCGAGCGAAGCGCCACTCAGGGGCGGCGGGACGCCAGAGAAGCCGTTCGGGTTCTACGACGCGACGGTGGACGGCGGGTGGCGAGTTCCGGGCGAGCCCTATGCGAGCGCGGAGGACACGAACTTCCTCTGGTGGCGCGCCCGAATGCTGGGCGGCCGCACGAATCACTGGGGCCGCATCTCGCTCCGCATGGGACCCTACGACTTCAAGCCGCGTTCGCGCGACGGGCTCGGCTTCGACTGGCCGATGTCATACGAAGACCTGGCCCCCTACTACGACAAGACCGAGGCGCTGATCGGCGTCTATGGCTCGAATGAGGGGCTCGAGAACACGCCGAACTCCTCGCCCGGCGTCTTGATGCCCGCCCCGTCGCCGCGCGTGCACGAGCTGCTCGCGCAGAAGGCCTGCCGCGAACGGCTCGACATCCCGGTGATCCCCGCGCATCTGGCGATCATGACCGAGCGCCAGGACGCCGACCGCTGGCCGTCCGAGCTATTCCCGAACAACCCGCTCGCGCAGCGAGTGGTCGGCGACTCGATGCGCTCGCGCGCCGCCTGTTTCTGGGCGACGCCCTGTGGTCGCGGCTGCTCGATCAAGGCGAACTTCCAGTCGCCCACCGTCCTGCTGCCGCCGGCGCTCGCGACCGGCAACCTCGACATTCGTACCGGCGCGATGGTGCGCGAAGTCACGGTCGATACGCAGGGACGGGCGACCGGCGTCCACTATATCGACAAGCGCACGCGCATCGACGAGCACACGAGCGCCAAGCTGGTGATCCTCGCCGCGAGCGCCTGCGAGTCCGCGCGCGTGCTGCTCAACTCCACCTCGAGCCGGTTCCCGGACGGTCTCGCCAACGGCAGCGGGTTGGTCGGCAAGTATCTGATGGACACGGTCGGCGCCGGCGTGGGCGGCCAGTTCCCGGCGCTCGAGAACATGCCGCCGCACAACCAGGACGGGGCGAGCGGCATGCACCTGTACATGCCGTGGTGGCTGTATAAGGAACAGGACGCGGGCCGGCTCGACTTCGCCCGCGGCTACCACGTCGAGTTCGGCGGCGGTCGCGGCATGCCGGGTCCCGGCGCTTTCGGGGGACTGGAAGAGTACACGAACGGCGCCTACGGCCAGCGGTTCAAGGAAGAGGCGCGCCGTTACTACGGCTCGTGGCTCTGGTTCGACGGCCGGGGCGAGATGGTCCCGAACGAGGATTCCTACTGCGAGATCGACCCCGAGGGGTTCGACCAGTGGGGGATCCCGACGCTGAAGTTCCACTGGAAGTGGTCGAAGCACGAGTTGAACCAGGCCCGCCACATGCAGCATACGTTCAAGGACATCATCGAAGCGATGGGCGGAAAGGTCACGAGCACGGTGCACGAGGACGGAGCGGACGCGATCGCCGCCCCGGGCCAGATCATCCACGAGGTGGGTGGCGCGATCATGGGGAGCGACCCAAAGCGCTCGGTGCTCAATCAGTACTGCCAGTCGTGGGAGGTGCCGAACCTGTTCGTCACCGACGGCGCCTGCTTCGTCTCCAACGCCGACAAGAATCCGACGCTGAGCATCCTGGCCATCGCCTGGCGGGCCTCGGACTACATCGTCGACCAGATGACCAAAGGAGTGTTCACGTGAGCGAGATCAGTCGGCGCACGGCGATCAAGGTGATCGCGGCCGCGGCCGCGGCTCCGTCGGTGTTCGGGGGCTGCGAGCCGCCCGAGGCCGATCCGGCGCGGCCGTCCTCGCCCAGCGCGAACCCGCTGGCCGCCGGGACCGCGTCGGACCCGGACCTGCTCGAGCCGATCGTCCCGTGGGAGCGCTCGCTGGACGAGCACGAGCTCGAGACCCTGGCCGCCCTGTGCGACCTGATCATCCCGGCCGACGATCGCTCGCCGGCCGCGAGCACGCTCGGGGCCCACGAGTTCGTGGACGAGTGGGTGAGCGCGCCCTACGAGGGGATGCAGAAGGACAAGGTGCTCGTGCGGGGCGGCATCGTGTGGCTCGACGCCGAGTCGGCCCGCCGGTTCGGGGCGGGTAAGCGGTTCGTCGACCTGACCGTGGCGCAGCGCACGGAAATTTGCGACGACATCTGCTACCAGCCCGATGCGAAGCCCGAGCACAAGTCGGCCGCGCGCTTCTTCGACAAGATCCGCGACCTGACGGCCACGGCCTTCTATACGACCCGCGAGGGGATGAAGGACCTCGGCTACGTCGGAAATACACCGCTCGCCAGCTGGGGGCCGCCCCCGGACGAGGCGCTTCGGCACGTCGGCTTGATCTGAATCACCCCCTCGAGAGAACCTGATGAACGCCACCACCCCGCCGGATTCGATCGAGACCCGCCGGCTGTTCGTCGGCGCCTGCGTCGCCCTGATCGCCACCTCCGTCGCGTTCGCGACCGTGGGGGCGGTGATGCTCGCCCTGAAGCGAGACTTCGTGCTCACCAACGAACAGGTCGGCTGGATCGGCGGCGCCGCGCTGTGGGGCTTCGCCGTCTCGCAGCTCGTGTTCGCGCCGCTGTGCGACACGCTCGGGATGAGGTTCCTCGTCCGCATGGCGTGGGTGGCCCACGTGGCGGGGGTGCTCACGATGATCCTGGCCACGGGCTTCTGGATGCTGTTCGGCGGTGCGCTGGTGATCGCGATGGGCAACGGGCTGGTCGAGGCCGCGTGCAATCCGCTCGTCGCCACGCTGTTTCCGAGCAACAAGACTGTGAAGCTCAACCAGTTCCACGTCTGGTTCCCCGGCGGCGTCGTGCTGGGCGGGCTCGCCGCCTATGGGCTCGACGCCGTGGGGGTCGGCGCCTGGCAGTCGAAGCTGGCCCTGATCCTCATTCCGACCGCCCTGTACGGTGTGATGCTCCTGCGCCGGCCGTTCCCCGCTACCGAGGGGGTGCAGGCGGGCGTCAGCGTCGGCGAGACGTTCAAGGCGGCCCTCGCCACCCCGTTCATGTGGGTGATGCTGATCGCGATGGCGATGACGGCGTCGGTGGAGCTCGGCCCCAACCGCTGGGTGCCGGCCGTGCTCGAGGCCGGGGGCATGCCGGGAATTCTCGTGCTCGTATGGATCAGCGGCCTCATGGCGCTGCTGCGGTACCGGGCCGGCGACGTCGTCCATCGGCTCTCGCCCACCGGCGTACTGCTGAGTTCGTCGATTCTCGCGGGACTCGGGCTTCTCGGGCTCTACAACTGGGGCCACGGGATCATGGCGTTCGTCGCGGCGACCGTGTTCGCGGTGGGCGTCTGCTACTTCTGGCCGACGATGCTCGGTGTCGTATCGGAGCGGGTGCCCCGGAGCGGAGCTCTCGGACTCGGCCTCATGGGGACGGTGGGCATGGCGACGGTCGGGCTCATCACCGCTCCCCAGATGGGACGCATCGCGGACGAGTACGCCAATCAGCGCCTGCCGGCCGAGGAGACGATCGCCTTGCTGCGGACGGCCTCCAGGGAGCTCGCCGACAGCCCGTCCCCGGACGCGCAGACCGCGGCGGAGGCGGCCCATACGATGGTGATGGCGTATGAGACCTACGACCTGCTGCCGGCACCCGAGACGGCGAACGCCTTGCGGGCCGTCACGTCGACCATCGACCACCCGGAGCTGGCCGATCGGGCGCAGGCGATCCTGGGGCCGGCCGACAACTACGGGGGGCGGGTCTCGTTCCTGTATCTGGTTCCCCTATGCGGTGTTCTGGCCTTTCTGTTCGGCACCATGTACGTGCGAGACCGCCGGGCCGGCGGCTACGCCGTCACCGCCATCGGGAGCGGGGCCGGATCGACCTGACCTCCACGATCTGAAACTTGCGCCCGCCTGCTCGCGTCTGTAATTAGAACATGGTTCTATTTCAGACTCGAGGGAGGGTGTGATGGTGATGGCCGCGGAGAAGCAGAGGGTGGTGCCCCCGCGCCAGGCGCGGAGCCGCGCAACCCTGGAGCGCATTCTCGACGCGCTGCAGGACCTGTTGAGGACGAAGCGGTTCGAGGAAATCACCGTCCGCGAGCTCGTCGAGCGGTCCGAGACCTCGACCGGCTCGTTCTACGCCCGCTTCCCGACGAAAGAGACGCTGCTCCCGGCGTTGTACGACCGTTACGACACCGAGCTCCGTCGATCGACGTCCCGGCGTTCATCGGCACCCGACGACACGTCGCTGGAGGAGGTCGTACGGGGGATCGCGCGCCGGGTGGTCGACCGAATGCTCGAACGGCGCTGGCTGACGCGAGCCGTGTCGTTGCATGCGCGGCAGCACCCCGAGCTACTGCCGGACGAGCTCCTGGCGCGTCGCCGCGAACTCCACGCGGAGTGGCGGGCTCAACTGCTGCGACACTCCGATCGGATCTCGCATCCGAATCCCGAGATCGCCGTAGCCTTCGGATTGTTCATGATGATCACGGCGATTCGCGAGAAGCTCGTGTTCGCGGACGCCCCCCATGCCTCTTCCTTCGAGCTGTCGCCCGACCGACTCGCCGACGAAGGCGCCCGGGCGCTGCTCGGCTACCTCGGCGTCGAGTCCGTGTCGGCGGGGGACCAGGACGGAAAGGATTCACCCCGATGAAGACGAAAACCCGGCCAGTTACGATACCGGTGTTGGCGCTGCTCGCGCTGCTTCATGTTGCACCGATGGCAGCCGCCCAGGATCTGAAGATCGAAACTCGCACGGTCACGAGCGAGGACGGTAGGGAGGTCAGCGCGGACTTCGGCCGGCTCATCGTCCCGGAGAATCGGGCGAAGTCCGCCTCGAATCCGATCGAGATCGCCTTCGTCCGACTCCACGGGCCGGCTTCTGCGCGACGTGCCCCCCTCGTGTACCTGGAGGGGGGCCCGGGCGGCTCCTCGACCTGGCAGGCCGACGAGCCCTGGGCGCTCCAGCGCTGGATTCCGCTCCTCGAAGACGGCGATGTCGTCCTTCTCGACCAGCGCGGGACGGGCCAGAGCAGCCCCCGGCTGCGCTGGCGGACCCCGGGGCCGCCCCGCTTCGAGGCCTTGGAGAGCAAGGCGGCGATGGACTCGTTCGCGATCGACGCGGCGACGCGGGCGCGGGCCGCGCTGACGGAGGCCGGCCGTGACCTCGCGGGCTATACCAGCGTCGAGAGCGCCCGCGACATCGACGCCGTGCGCGCCGCGCTGGGCTTCGACCGGATCACGCTGCTCGGGTTCAGTTACGGAACCCACCTCGCGATCGCCTACGCCCGCGCGTTCCCGGAGCGGCTCGAGGCGATGGTGCTCGCGGGCGTGGAGGGGCCGGACCAGACGCTGAAGCTGCCGCTCAACATGGACACCGCGTTCCGGCGGCTTTCCCGGATGGTGGCCGCCGATCCGGACCTCGGGCCCGAGATTCCCGACATGGTCGCGCTGCTGGAGCGCGTAAGGACGCGGCTCGAACGGGAGCCGATGGAGGTGACGCTTGCCGATCCCCAGTCCGACCGGACGTTCGACGTGCGGGTCGGGCCTCACTTCCTGGACTACATCATCCGGCGCGATCTCGGGGATGCCAGCGACCTGCCGGTGTTCCCCCGATTGCTGTACAGCATCGACGACGGCGATCCACGGCTCCTGCAGTGGTTCACCCAGAAGCGGGCGGGCGTGATCGTGGCGATCGACGGGATGGGGGCCGTGATGGACGTCGCCTCGGGTGCGAGCCCCGAGCGCGGCCGCCTGATCGCCGCACAGGAAGCCGAGAGCCTGTTCGGCGATGCGGCGAACTTCCCGATGCCGCTATGGGACGAGGCGTGGGGGGCGCCCGACCTCGGGGCGGAGTATCGCTCAGCCCTGATCAGCGATGTGCGCACCCTGCTGCTCAGTGGCACGCTCGACTATAACACGCCGCCGTTCCAGGCCGAGCAGCTTCGCTGGGGCATGACCGACGCGACCCACCTCGTGGTCGCGAACGCCGGCCACGAGCAGATCCTCCCGCATCCTGAGATCTGGTCGGCCGTCGGCGCTTTCCTCCGCGGCGAGGACGTCAGCGAGGTGCGCGCCGCCTGGCCCCCTATCCGCTTCGTGCCGCTCGAGGGCTTCGATCCCGAGCGCACCCATCCGTCGGTGCCCCGCCCCGAATCCGGGCAGCAAGTGGCGCCACGGAGGGCTCCTGGCTCGTAAAGGCATAGGTGGTTCCCGTCCCGTTGACATCTGACGTCGACATGGATCCCCCGGGAACGCATACTTCTCTCATGAGCCTGCGTATGCGCTTCACCCCGAGGGTCAACGGCCCAGGGATCCGCTACGTCGTGAGTGCGGTCGAATGAGCTGCGGCTGCCACTGCGAGGCGACCGCCGAGCAGTTCGGGCCGAAGTCGGCGCGCCGTGACGTCGACCGCTATCACCGGCGGGGGCCCGACGCCACGACCCGGCTGCTGATCGACGGTCTGCGCGCCGCGTCCGATCCGAACGCCAGCCTGCTCGACATCGGCGGCGGCATCGGAGTCGTGCACCACGAGCTGCTCGCGGACACCGTCGACCGGGTGACGCACGTGGACGCATCGCCCGCCTACATGGCCGCGGCGCGAGAGGAGGACGAGCGGCGGGGCCGGCCGGGAGCCGTCGAGTACGTGCTCGGCGACGGCGCGGAGCTGTCGGACACGCTGGCGCCCGCCGACATCGTCACGCTCGACCGCGTGATCTGCTGCTATCCCGACTGGCGCCGCCTCGTGCGCGGCTCGGCCTCGAAGGCGAAGCGGTTCTATGCCTTCAGCCTTCCCCACGATCGCTGGTACCTGCGATTCGCCGTCCGGCTGATCAACCTCTCTCGACGCCTCGTGGGCAGCGCGTTCCGGGCCTTCGTCCATCCGGTCGCCGAGGTGGACGAGATGCTCGAGGAGATGGGGTTCCGGCCAGTCCTGGTCGCGCGCACCTTCGTCTGGCGCGTGGCGATCTGGGAGGTGGGGCAGGGAGGGGCAGGGCGCGGCGACGTCTGACGGTTGGATAGCGAAACGGGCGGCCGCGGTCGATGCTCGTCGACAAGGCCCTCCTTTTTCTGCATGTTCTTCTGACATGACGATACTGATGCACCTCACCGGCACGTCATCTACCGCCCCGTGATCCGCTACGGCATGGTCGGGGGCGGCCCCGGCGCGTTCTCCTCCGACCCCGAGAAGTCCCGCCATATGGGGACCGAGCTCGGGCTGTATCCGGCCCGCGTCTATGGCTCCTATGCCGAGATGGCCGCCGCCGAGGCCGAGCTCCCCCCGGACCGCCGGATCGAGGCGGTGGCGGTCGTCACCCCCAACGACCTGCATCACCCGGTCGCGATGGCGTTCCTCGAGGCGGGCATCCACGTGATCTGCGACAAGCCGCTCACGACGAGGCTTGAAGACGCCGAGGAGTTGTGCCGCGAGGTCGCCCAACGCGACCTCGTGTTCTGCGTGACCCACAACTACTCGGGCTACCCGATGGTGAAGGAGGCCCGCGAGCGGGTGCGGGCCGGTGAGCTGGGCGAGCTGCGCAAGATCGTCGTCGAGTACTCGCAGGGCTGGCTGTCGACGCTGCTCGAGGCCGAGGACCACAAGCAGGCCTCGTGGCGCGCCGACCCCGAGCGGGCCGGCGTGTCGTCCGCGCTCGGCGACATCGGATCGCACGCCCATCACCTGGCCCGCTACGTCACCGGGCTCGGGATGACCGAGCTGTTCGCCGACCTCGGTACGCTGGTCGACGGCCGGGTGCTCGAGGACGACGCCACCGTGTTGATCCGGTACCAGGGTGGCGTGCGGGGCGTGCTCATGGCCTCTCAGATCTCGGCGGGGGAGAGGAATCATCTGCGGCTTCGCGTCTACGGCAGCGAGGGCGGGCTCGACTGGTGCCAGGAGCGGCCCGACCGGCTGCGCCTGGTCCGCCCCGACGGCACCGAGCTCGTCCTGCACGACGGGGCCGACGGATTGTCGAACCGGGCGATCGCGCACCAGCGCCTGCCGGGCGGGCACCCGGAAGGATTCATCGAGGCGTTCGCGAACCTGTACCGCAACGTGGCGGCCACCATCGACGCGCGAGCCGGACGGTCCCAACCGGGACCGTTCGACGACGATTTCCCCACCGTGCAGGACGGCGCCCGCGGCGTGTTCTTCATCGGGCGCGCCGTGGAGAGCGGGAAGGCCGGCAGCTGGCTGGCGGCGAACTACGAGCCGCCCGGGTAGCGCGTACGGCCGCGACGACTCCGACGACGAACCCAACGTACATATAGAACCGGGAGCACCGATGCCCAGACCCGTCACTCTGTTCACCGGCCAGTGGGCCGATCTGCCACTCGAAGAGCTGGCGGCGAAGGCGGCCGACTGGGGGTTCGACGGCCTCGAACTCGCCTGCTGGGGCGATCATGTCGACGTCCGGCGGGCCGCCGAGGACGAGGCCTACTGCGCCGAGCGACGCGAGATCCTCGGGGCGCACGGGCTCGATCTGTTCGCGATCAGCAACCACCTGGTCGGCCAGGCGGTGTGCGATCCGATCGACGACCGCCACGAGGCGATTCTCCCCGAGCACGTATGGGGCGACGGCGAGCCGGAGGGGGTCCGGGACCGCGCGGCGGAGGAAATGAAGCTCACGGCGCGGGCGGCGGCCAACCTCGGCGTCGGCGTGGTGAACGGCTTCACAGGGAGCCCCGTCTGGCACCTGCTCTACTCCTTCCCGCCCGTGGACCCCGAGACGATCGACGTGGGGTTCGTGGAGTTCGCCGAGCGGTGGGGGCCGATCCTCGATGTGTTCGAGGACGCGGGCGTGAAGTTCGCCCTGGAGGTGCATCCCACCGAGATCGCGTTCGACATCGTGACGGCCGAGCGGGCGCTCGAGGCCCTGGAGCATCACGCGGCCTTCGGCTTCAACTACGACCCCAGCCACCTCGCCTACCAGGGCGTAGACTGCGTGGCGTTCATCCTCGAGTTCGCCGCCCGGATCCATCACGTTCACATGAAGGACGCCTGGTGGTCGGAGACCCCGCGCCGCTCCGGCGTGTTCGGCGGCCACCTCCCGTTCGGCGATCGAGAACGGTACTGGGATTTCCGCTCGCTCGGCCGCGGGCGCGTGCCGTTCGAAGAAGTGATCCGGGCGCTGAACCGGATCGGTTACGAAGGGCCGCTGTCGGTGGAGTGGGAGGATTCGGTGATGGACCGCGAGTTCGGGGCGCGGGAGGCCTGCGACTTCGTGCGGAGCCTGGATTTTCCGCCGGCCGACACGGCGTTCGACGCCGCGTTCAGCGACGAGTGAGCTGCTACTTTATAGTGCAAAGTACTTGACAAGTACAGACACGCGGATCCATTTTCAGTCCGCGACTGCGAACGAGGCCACCGAGATCCCGGAGGCCACCAGGGCGAACGCCGGCCCGCGTCGGCCCGGACGGACTCAAGAGGGAGGGAAGCCGCCATGCGACTCCCGTCGATCGACGAGCTGCTGAATTACGCGCGCGCCGCGTTCCGGCGTTTTCCCTATACGATCAGCGCCGGGCTCGCTTCGGCGTTCATGGTCATCGCGGCGGCCGAGGACTTCGCCGACGTGTTCTCGTTCCTCACGCCCGGCGGCGAGGGTGTGGAATTGCTCGTCGCCACGACGCTGGCCCTGCCGCTATTCTTCACGCTTCGGCTGGCCCAGGAGCGGGGCCTCCTGTCATCTGTGGCGGCCCTGGTTGCACGGGTGCTGGGCGTCGTCGGGTTGTTCGCCGTGGTGTGGATGTGGCCCGGGTGGTCGGAGAAGCTCCAGTTCCTCCATTACGCGCAGATCAGCCTCGGCCTTCACCTGGCAGCGGCCTTCGTGCCGTTCGTCCGCCCGGGGGAGCTGAACGGCTTCTGGCAATACAACCGCGCCCTCTTCCTCCGCTTCCTGATCGGCGGGCTTTACTCCGTCGTTCTGTTCGGCGGTTTGGCCATCGCCCTCGTGGCGATCGACAATCTGTTCGGCCTCGACATGCACGAGGAGCTGTATGCCGATCTCTGGGGGATCGTCGCGTTCGCCTTCCAGACGTGGTTCTTCACGGCCGGGGTGCCCGCCGAGCTCGACGAGCTCGAGACCGCCGACGACTATCCGCGCGGCCTCAAGCTGTTCGCGCAGTACGTGCTCATCCCGCTCGTCAGCGTCTACCTGGCCATCCTCACGGCCTATCTGGTGAAAGTCGTCGTCACGACCGAGTGGCCCAGCGGCTGGATCGGTTGGCTGGTGTCGTGCGTCTCGGTCGCCGGTATCCTGTCCATCCTCCTCACGCACCCGATCCGGCACCGGCAGGAGAACAACTGGATCATGACGTACGGGCGGTGGTTCTGGCTCGTCATGATCCCGTCCATCGTCATGCTGTTGATGGCGGTCTGGAAGCGGATCGATCAGTACGGCGTCACGGAGCCGCGCTATTTCCTCGGGATCCTCACCCTCTGGCTCGCGGCGATGGCCGTCCTGTATGGCTTCGTGCGGTCGCAGAACATCAAGTGGCTGCCGGCATCGCTCTGTGTGCTGGCCTTCGTCACGCTCGTCGGGCCGTGGAGTGCCTACGCCGTCTCGCGCTCGAGCCAGATGGGCCGGCTCACTTCGATCCTCGAGCGCAACGAGCTGATCGTGGACGGCCGCTGGGTCGGGGCGCCCACGTCGGCGAACGATACGGCGTCGGCCGACGGTGTACCGCTGGAGGATCGGCGAGAGATCGGCGCCACCGTCGCCTGGATGTTCGAGCACCACGGGTCCGAGCCGCTGGCCGGGTTGCTCGGTCCGGAGTTCGCCGTCACGGACTCGGTCGGCGGAACCGGCCCGATTCCCGGCTACCGCGCCCGCGACCGTGCAGGCGAGGTGATGGACGAGCTCGGCCTCGAGTACGTCGGCCCCCGCGCGAACATCGACGCGATGGGCTACTTCAACTTCGGCGCCGAGAGGGGCGTCGCGCTGGAGACCGGGGACTACGACTACGTGCTGGCCGCCGGTCAGAACGAGACGGTGCGCGTCGGGGAGCGAGAGCTGTCCTTCGAGCTGGAAGACAGCGTGATGCGGATCCGGTCGAACGGGGTCACGCTGCTGGACGTCCCGCTCGCCCCGATGGCCCGTCGCGCGATCGCGGCGGCGGACTCGGGGGCCGTGACGAGCGGAAGCCAGCTCCCGCGCGAGGTCCTGCGAGTGGAAGCGTCTTCGCCGGCCCTGCGCGCCGTGTTCTACCCGATCTGGGTGAACGGGCGTCGCGGCGAGGGGGGCGACGTCGAGGTGAACACCGCGAACGGAACGTGGTTGCTGACCCTCGACGAAGCGGCGATCGGGGCCACGCATGATTCGGCGGCGGCCAATGCGGCTCCGGTGGATACGGCGCCCACGGACTCGACGGCCGGCGTTCGTTGAGAGCACGGGCCCGGCGACCGGTTGCTGCGGTTCTCGTTTTCGTCGCGTTTTGCGCCTGCGGCTCCGACGAGAGTACCGGGCCGCCGGGACCCGATCCGGCCGGTGAGCCCCGCACCTACGAGGTCGGTTGGGCGCCATCGCCGCCGCGACCCGACGAGGCCCTGTTCCTCCAGGTCGTCGACTCCATGGCCGCGGTCTCCGACATCACGATCATCCAGCAGCCCGTGCCCTGGCAGGAGCTGCTGAACGGGGCGTCCCTGGACAGCCTGGTGCAGGACCGCGCGGGGGTCGCCGCATTCCTGCGAGCGAAGGGCCACGGCATCGTGTGGCTCGTCGATCCGCTCGACGGACTCGATCGCCGCAAGGAGGATCCGGGCCTCGTCGAGGCCGGACGCAGCATCATGGAACCCGAGATTCGGGCGATGCACGACGAGTGGGTGCTGCGGACTGTCGAGGCCGTGCAACCGGAGTGGATGGGCCTCGCCTCGGAAGTGAATACGCTGGCCGCGCTCGGCGATCCTGATCTCTACGCGGCCATCCGGGACATGATCAACGATCTCGCGCCCCAGGTGCGGGCCGCCGGTCCCGGCACACAGGTGTTCGTCTCGTTCCAGGCCGACCAGGCGAACGGTGTGCTAGGGGAGCCAGTGATCGACCACTTCGCGCTCATCGACGACTTCGATATCGACGCGCTCGGCCTCTCGTCCTACCCGGTGTTCGTGTTCGATACGCCCGCCGACGTGCCCGCCGACTACTTCCAGGTGTTCGACGACGCGACCGACCTGCCGTTGATCATGGTCGAGGGTGGCTGGAGCTCGGCCGTCACGTCTGCGACGAACGGTACGCCACAGGAACAGGTCGACTTCTTCACCCGGTACGAGGCGCTGCTCGACGGCGTGGACGCCCGCCTGTGGGTGATGCTCACCTTCACGGACATCGACATCCCCGCCCTCGGGCTGGATCCCGACCGCGCGGCTTCGCTGTCGAACTTCGCGCACATGGGGATCATGGACGTCGAGCTCGGCCGGAAGCCGGCCTACGCGGAGTGGGCACGTATCTATCGGCGCCCGCTCCAGTAGGCCGGCCGTCCGTCCGGACCGGCGGATGACCGCAGCTACTGCACGATCAAGCCGATGCCCGCCCCGAACACCCACGGATTGATGTCGACATCCGCGTTGATCGCGCCGCCGTTCAACGCCACGTCCGTGCTCAGGAAGATCTTCTTGATGTCGAGGTTCACGAACCAGCCGCTGTCCTTGATCGGGATGTCCACGCCCCCCTGGAGGGCGAAGCCGAGGGCCGCGTCGTAGTCGGCGTCGGTCACGATGTCGCCAGGAACCTCCTCGTTGTAGAACAGCGTGTAGTTGATTCCTGCGCCCAGGTACGGCCGTGCGACCGCCTCCGGTGCGAACCGGTACTGCACGAGAAGCGTCGGCGGCAGCAGCCAGATGCTCCCGACGTCCACATCGCCCGCGTCCGTGCCGACCGCCGTCACGTCGTGCTTCGCCGTGGCGAGGATCAACTCCACCGAAACGTTCGGGCTGAACAGGTACGAGATGTCCAGCTCGGGGACGAAGGCGTCGTCGATCTCCACGTCGCCGTTGATCGGATCGATCGTCGCCGACTCGTCAGGCACGATCGCGATGCCGCGCAGGCGGAACTGCCACGCGCCGTCTTGCGCCTGCGCCGTATGGAAGGGAATCGCCAGAAAGGCGAGAACGAACAGAAGGATGGGACCCATCTTCGAGAACCGCATGAGAACACCTCCCGCCGCCGGGACGTGAAAACCACCCGGTCGGCCGATTTCCGCGTTGAAACCAGGTCGGTTCGAACTACAATCGCGGGGGAGGGAGGCCGCGGTCCGGCGGCGACCCCGTCACGGATGGAAGTTGCGCTGCCGGACGCCGGATGGCAACGGGCGGTCCGGCCTCGATCAGCGCGCGACGCTCGGCGGGCCGAGGTCGTAGAGCTCGACGTGCTCGACGCGCCCGCGGGCGCCGGGGGGCACCGGCGGATGCAACCTAGGCAGACCTGGCGACGGCGTCACGCCGACGGTGGCGCACTCGGGCCCGGCCGGTATATGTTCTCGCCCCCCGATTCGTCGGGGGACGCTTCATCGGGGCGTGGCGCAGTCCGGTAGCGCGCCTGAATGGGGTTCAGGAGGTCCCGGGTTCGAATCCCGGCGCCCCGATTGCTTTATCTGCAGTAACTACAAGTAGTTAGCAGAAACGCGCTGATTCCGCCATTTTGGCACTCCCTGGAAAACTCCCTGAACATTTTCGGATCGCGTGCCTGAACTCGTTTGGTCTACTCGGCTGATACGGGTTTTCAGGCTATACCAAACGAGGTCTGTATCGGGGTTGTACGTGTGCATGCTGCTCGACGGAGCAGGCTCGGCGACCAGGTCACCATCCTAATCGCCGTGTGAGCTGCCTTCATAGCGTTCTGTGTGGACCAGCCATAGGATGCCCGTGGATTCCCAAACATCAGCTATATCAAGGGACCAAGTTACTGGACTCCGATGACTGAGGACGTCGTGCTCCGTAAGCGAGAGGCAGTTCCGGACCCTCGCGCATCTATCTGGAGAAGATTCACCTTACTTACGCTCTTGGGGGCTGCCGGAGGAGCCCTCTTCGTACCGTTCATCGCGGCAGGCTCCGCTGATACGCCGGACCTTCCGGTGCTCCTAGCCAGCTTCGCGATCGGGTCCGCGTTTGTGACAGGTCTCGCTGCTCTATTCGGTCTGAGGTGGGCGGATCAGGTCGCGTGTCCGATGCCATGGTTACGTGCGTGGGAAGCGGGCGAGCGGCCGGAAATCGACTGGCGCACCGGCTTCCAGCCAGCGATCTTCGGCGCAGGACTCGGCATCCTCGCCGCCTGCGTGGCGACCCTCATAGGTGTTCCTGAGAACCCAGGCTCTCTTTTGGTTCGCCTCGCAACGGTTCCATTCGCTGCCATCGTACCTGAGGTGCTCGTACACCTATTCGTAATGAGCGGTCTTGTGCTTGTCTTGAAGCGCGCGGGGCCGGCGATCTTGCTTTCGGCCTTAGTCTTCGTCTTCATCTTCCACGGCAACCCGCCAGGAGATGACGTCGTTGTACCTGTATTCATCGCCGGGCTCAACTTCTCTCTCGGCCTGCTCACCGGCTGGCTCTATTGGGCTCGAGGCTTCGGTGCCGCAGTGCTGGCGCATGGGGCGGCGCACTTTCTGGTCTTGGCTATCAACTGACCCTTGACGTCCGATGGCGTTCGAATCCCGGCGTATCGGAATGCTGACCCCTTCCATCCTTGTTGCCTTGTTGGCGGCCTGTGGAGGCGATTCACAGCCACGATCCAGTCCCGATTGGTTTACCTGCAGTATCTACAAGGAGTTAGCGGAATCCCGCTGACTCCGCCATTTCGGCACTCCCTGGAAATCTCCCTGAACTTTTTCGGTTCACGCGCCTAATTCGTTTCGTTTAGTTGGCTAACACGGGTTCCTAGACCATTTCAAACGAGTACCAGGATCGACGCGCCCCGGTAGTAGAACCGCGCGAGAAGCTGCGAGACAGGTCCTTCTCAGCGCGTCGCCGGTGTCGGCCCGGTGATGGCAGCGGGGTCGGGCGGGCTCGAGGTTCTCTAACTCCTCTTCCGGGGGACTCTGGAAATGCCGATCAACCTCATCATTGGAATAAGCGACCCATCAAAATCAACGGCTAAACAGCCGTCTGCATCCATGTAGCGACCTACGGTAGGTTGTCCCGGGAGTTCCAGTGCTTCCCCGTACGTGCTCAGCACGTCGGAGGCATCTTGAGCTAGCTGTGGTAGTTCAGTCGATCGAGTCGAATCTCGGATCGCACGCACGTCTCCGGCCAACCCAGAGAGGGTCGCGGCAACATCGAGAAACGGTCCCCTCTCCTCGAGTTCGGGCACTAGCGACCTCCACACAGTCGTTCGCTCTTCGAGAAGTTCCGATACGTCAAATAGGACGGCCACGTCTCGAATTGGCTCCTTGGTAGCTTCGTCAATCGATTCGGTCTTGCTGATCCTTCCAATCGGCGGTCCGTGGTGAAGACTGAAGTTTCGCAGCCGGCAAGCGAAGCGATAGGCAAACGAGCGGTCGTATACGGACGAACAAGTCGCCTTGAAGGCAACAGCTTCGTTGGAGGACTTCCCGTATCGCCGCTTGATCCGTTTCTCTTCGTAGTCGAGGTAGAGACGCATCGAAGCAAGGTAGCTGGCGAGACGCCTATTCACGTCATGCGCGGCCTTCTCCTCGCCGAGATGGTCGCTTATTGGTTTGGCCGGAAGAACGACCTCAGCCAGTGCGGTCCGAGTTGAGTCCGTAATCTTGTGTAACTTTGTTTCCGCGGAGGGGGCAGCGGCTTGAAGTAGAGAGGCCACCGCCCTTCGCTTGGTTGATGAAATCCATCCAGGGAAATCACAGCCGAGCGGGAGGGAC
>Ga0210123_1000875_pt1 | contig 16796 bp, 14 predicted proteins | sample Muzzi_PWB_D2_FD_185535 | JGI IMG/M metagenome (GOLD analysis project Ga0210123, IMG submission 185535) | Wetland microbial communities from San Francisco Bay, California, USA, that impact long-term carbon sequestration - Muzzi_PWB_D2 (SPAdes) | ecosystem: Environmental > Aquatic > Marine >... | reverse complement strand
CGGGGTGCGAAGCCGAGTCCGGGAGATCGGGGTCCGGATGGCCCTGGGCGCGGAACGCTGGGTCGTTGTCCGGTGGGTGGTCGGGCGGGGGATGGCATTGGTTGGCATCGGCCTCGTACTCGGCACCCCGCTTGCGCTCGGCGTGACCTATCTCCTTCGACATTTGTTGTTCGGCGTGACGCCGCTCGATCCCGCGACCCTCATCCTCACGCCGGCGGTTCTCATTGCCGCCGCGCTGATTGCCCTAACGATTCCGGGCGCCCGGGCGGCGGCGGTCGATCCGGTCGTGACTCTCCGGTCATCCTAGGAGACGAGAGATGGACCACCCCAACGAGACCGAACAGCTGGTCCTTCTGGCGCTCGTTCGGCTGGGCGACGACGCCTACGGCGTCACGATCGGCCGACAGATCGAGGAGCGCACCGGCCGGTCCCTAGCGCTTGCGACGGTCTACGCCACACTCGACCGGCTCGAGGCTCGCTCATATGTCGAGAGCTGGGTCTCGGAGCCTCGGCCCGAGCGCGGCGGGCGTGCCCGAAAGCATTTCCGCATCACGCCGCTTGGCGCGACGGCACTTCGCGAGGCGCAGGCGGCAATGGCCCGGATGTGGCAAGGGCTCGAGGTCCATCCCGACCTGAGGAAGTCATGAATCGGCCCCCGCGTCCGTTCGAGTGGTTGGCCGAGCGACTTCTTCCGCCGGCGCATCGGGAACATCTCCTCGGCGATTTGGCGGAGGGCTATGAGAATCGCCGCAGTATCGGGCGGCTGGCAGCTGCACGCTGGTACGCAGGTGAACTCCTCGCGGCCCTCCTGGTCCGGGCGGGGCGCTCGTCTGGCAGCGGCAGGCGGCGCCTCCTACGCGATGCAATCCATGGTGCACGGCTCACGGTCCGCTCCCTCCTCCGCCGCCCGGCCTTCACCCTCTCGAGCGTCACCACGCTCGCCTTGGCGATCGGTGCGGCGGGGGCCGTCTACGCGGTCGTCGATGGGATCCTCCTTCGGCCGCTCCCCTACGATGGCGCCGATCGCATCGTCTCCTTTTCCGAGCTCCACCCGACGCGGTTGCAGGAGCCGGGCTGGTCGACGGTCCCGAACTATCTGGACATCTCGGCGGCGACGCGGTCGTTCGAGGCGACCGCCCTCTTTCGCGGGCGCAGCATGTCGATCACCGGCGACGCTGGGGCGCAGTACGTCTACAGCGCATTGGTGACGGACCGGTTCTTCGACGTCTTTGGAGCCCGCCCGTGGCTGGGCCGCCCGTTCACAGCGGCGGAGATCCGTCCAGGCGCCGAGCCGGTCGCCATTCTGAGCTACGCGTATTGGCGGCGCGCGCTCGGAGCGGACTCCGGTGTCGTCGGGACGACTATCGAGGCCAATGGTGTGCGCCATCGGGTGGTCGGGATCATGGGTCCAGGGTTCCACGCGCCATCGGAATGGATCGACCCAAGCATCCGGGTCGACGTGTGGGTGCCGTTCCCGGTCGACCCCGAGGACCAGCCGCGTGTGAGCAGATCGTTCAGCATGGTTGGGAGGCTCGCGCCAGGGGTGGACCTGGCCGACGCCCGCGCGGAAACGACCTTGATTTGGACGCGGCTCCAGTCGGCCTACCCGGACGCAGACGGCGAGTGGCAGCTTCGGCTTCAGAGCTGGCAGGATGTCGTGGTGGGCGGGACCTGGCGCCCGATCGCGCTGATCGGCGCCGTCATGGTGCTGGTGCTCCTGGTGTCGTTGGCCAACGCGAGCAACCTGGTCCTGAACCGCGTCGTGACTCGCCGGCACGAATATGCCATCCGCTCCGCACTCGGTGCGGACCGGTGGCGGCTCTCCCGCCAGGCGCTCGGCGAGGCGTTGCTCGTGACCGTGGCGGCAGGCATCGTGGGCTGCGCGATCGCTGCCGCCCTCCTCCACCTCCTCCGCGTGTATCCGCCCGCGGGCGTACCGCGCCTTTCCGAAGTGACGCTCGATTGGCGGGTGATCGCCGCGATTCTCTCCGGCTCCGTTCTGTCGGGGGTAATGATCGGGGCGGTGCCCGCCTGGCAAGCCGCGCGCTCGCCGACCGATGGCGCGATATGGCGCTCTGCGCGGTATGCCGGGGCGGGACATGGCACGCGCCGGATCCGGAATGCGCTGGTGGTGGGACAGCTGGCCATGGCGCTGGCGCTCTTCATCGGGTCGCTGCTGGTGGCGCGGAGCTTTGCCCGACTCCACCGGGTCGATCCAGGGTTCGATCCGAGGGGCGTCATGACCGCGACCGTGGCCCTCTCCTGGAACCGGGTGTCGGATCCGGCGGCGCGGGACCGATTCATGGAACGGGTGCTGGCGCGGCTGCGCTCGCTCCCTACGGTGGAGGCGGCGGCGAGCATCAATTCCCTCCCTCTCAGCGGCTCCAACATGCAAAACACGTTCGCCATCCCCGGGCGGACCAGCGATCCGGATGAAGAGCCATACGCCGACATCCGGAGCGTGAGTTCCGAGTATCCGGCGACGATGGGGATCCCCCTTCGTGGCCGGGACTTCACCGCGGCGGACCTCATCCGGCCGCCGCTCGTGGCGCTGGTGAACGCGGCGCTGGTGCGACGCTATTTCGACGGGACCGATCCGATCGGTCGACAGCTTTCGCTCTTCGGCGGAAGCCAGACGGTGACCATCGTCGGGGTGACGGGAAACGTGCACCACCACGGGATCGACGTCCCGGTTCGGCCGGAGATCTATCTTCCCCTGACGGGCGACCCTCTGACGAGCAAGAGCTTCGTGGCCCGAGCGTCGGGCGAGGCGGCGCTTCTCGCCGCGGCGATGCGCCGTGTCATCGCGGAGGTGGACCCGGACCAGCCGATCCGGGACCTCGGGCCGATGACCGACTGGGTTCGCGGCAGCATGGCGAGGCGCCGCTTCCAGACGCTGGTGTTTGGTCTCATGGCCGGGCTGGCAGTCGTACTGTCACTCGTGGGGCTGGTGGCGGTCGTGTCGTACGGCGTGACCGAGCGACTGCCGGAGATCGGCGTGCGGATGGCGCTCGGCGCCAATCGGCCCTCCGTCCTCCGATGGGTGATGCGGTGGTGCTGGATGCTGGCGGCGCCGGCCGCCGCGCTCGGTGTCGGGGCGGCGCTCCTGGCCGGCGACTGGTTGCAGACCTTCCTCTACGAGGTGAGCCCGCGGGACGCCGCCGTCTTCTCCGTGTCGGTCGTGCTCTTTGGGGTGCTTGTAACCGCCGTCGCGTTGCTCCCCGCGCTTCGTGCGACGCGGGTGGACCCCGCGACGGTCCTCAAGGGATAGCCATCAGCGGCGCCCGCCGAGGCGACCCTGCACCTCCTCCCGATAGCCCCGGCTGAGGGTCAGCTTGGTACCATCCCGTAGGTGGAGGGCATAGTCGCCGCTCGGGAGCGGGCGGAGCTCTCCGACGCGGGAGAGATTGACGATCGCGGAGCGGTGGATCCTGACAAACCGCCGAGGATCCAGCTGCTCTTCGAGCGCCTTGAGCGTGGCCCGCAAGACGTGACGCTCGTGGTCGGTATGAATCCTGACGTAGTTCCCCGCCGCCTGCATCCAGTTGACCGCGTCGACTTCCACTACCACCAATCGCTCACCCTTCTTGACCAGCACGCGCTCGAGGTAACGCTGCTTCTGTTGCACCGTCGACAGGAGCTCGGCCAGACGTTGCTGGAGCTCACCGACGGGTCCGCGGCCCACGCTCTCTCTCGCCCGCGCCAGGGCCCGCGCGAGGCGCTCGTCGTCGAACGGCTTGAGAAGATAGTCCACTGCGTGGACCTCGAAGGCCTGGAGGGCGTACTGGTCGTATGCCGTGACGAACACGACTACGGGACGCTCCTCCGGGGCCAGCTGCGCCAGGACGGAGAAGCCGTCCAGGTCGGGCATCTGAACGTCGAGCAATACGAGGTCCGGGCGCTCTGTCCGGAGCACGGCGAGGGCTTCGAGACCGGTGGCACATTCGGCAACGACCACAACGTCGTTGTGCCCGGCCAGGCTCCGCCGAAGGCCGCGGCGCACGAGGGGCTCGTCGTCGACGATCACGGTGCGGATGGTCATCACGATTCCTCGGGGAGCCGCGGGTCGGCGTCCGTGGCGGCAAAGGGGAGATGCAGCGTCACCCGCGCCCCACCGCCGGGGAGGTTCTCCCACGCGAGCCGCGATCCTGCCCCGTAGAGCATCTCGAGCCGCGCGCGGGTGTTGCTCAAGCCGATCCCCTCCCGCGGACCGCCCTCCGGGAAGCCGGGACCGTCGTCTTCTACGGAGAGGACGAGCTCGCCGTCCCCCTGCGCCGCAGCCACGGCGAGCCGCCCCGAGCCCCCCAGCCGCTCGATCCCGTGGCGGAGCGCGTTTTCCGCCAGTGGTTGGAGGATCAGATTGGGCACCGCAGCCTGGAGGGTCTCCGGGGGGACGTCAAAGCTGACACGGAGTCGATCGGCAAATCGGATCCGCTCGATCTCCAGGTAGAGCTTGAGGGTCTCGAGCTCTTCCTCGAGCGCCACTTCATGGACGCCGGGGTTGGCCAGCGTCACGCGAAGAAGGTCGGACAGAAGAACGAGGGTCGTCGTGGCGGCGATCGGGTCTTCCTTGATGAGGACAGCGATCGCATGGAGGGTGTTGAAGAGAAAGTGCGGGTGCAGCTGCATCTTGAGGGCGTGGAGCTGCGCCTGCGACAGCCGCGCCTCTAGCTGCGAGGTCCGAAGCGCTCGCTCACGGTACAGGCGGTAATACTCCAGCGTGTAACGAAGCCCGGCGAGGGCCGCGTAGATCATCAGGCCGATGACAAAGCGCGAGGCAAGGAAGCCACTCGCCATTTGGCGAATACTCTCGCCCTGCGGAGGGAAGAGCACGTAGGAGGTGGCGACGAGGACGCCGACGTGCGCCAGCGCCATCACCACCGCCATCACGAGATGGCCGGCGATGATGCGCGCCAGTCCCCAGCGCCCCACGTTGAGGGCCCCGGAGATCCACCAGGCGACCGGAGTCATGAGGGCCCAGAAGTACCATGGCACGGCGTAGTACAACATGAGCTTGAGCGCCGAGGTCTCCGCCGCCGCCTGGGGGAAGAGCGCTACGGCGAGGCTCCCCGAAACGACAGCGGGGACGGTCCACGCCGCCACCACGATCCCGGTGAGCCTGAGCCTCCGCCGCCAGGGACCGGTCATCGGACACCTTCCACGCACCTACCTCCATGCACGAGCCGAGCGGGAAGTTGCCGAACCGCCCCCGGTGCCGTCAATCGCGCTACCGGAGGCGCGACTCCACCGTGAAGCCCGACCCCGCTGTGTGGGACTTGAGCTGCCGGCGCGGCGCCTTGGCGATCCAGAGCGTCTGTGCCCGCCCGTTGAAATCGGCGTGCACCACCCAGGCGTCGACCGGCGCGCCGTCGACGGGGATCGCCTCGCTCCCCGTCACCGAGATCTCCGCCCACACCAGCCCGCCCTGTTCATACCAGTAGAAGGGGACCCGGGCGGTGTACCCCGGGGCCAGCGGGAGCGCGGCGATCACCAGGTCCCACGCGTTGGAGTCGTAGACCTCGTTCGCCAGCGCTTGGTCGATTGGCCGGGCGGTGGAGTCCTCGGGCGTGTACTGTCCGGTGACCGCGGCGCCGTTGAAGTACAGCTGCATGGAGTGCTTCCCCATGTGGCCGCTGTGGTACTTAGGGGCGAGGGTCCCCCGCGCCACGATGGCGCTATCCACCCGGGTGCCGCGGGGCGACGTGACCGTCTGGACGCGGGTCAGGGTGGGAGTTCCATCCGTCGTCGTTCGACGCACGTCGTCGCGCACCTCGAACGTGGCGGGATCTCCGCTGGCCCGGGTGACGGTCGTCACGCGCTCCGTCGTGCCGACGAAGAGGCGTCCGCCGTCGATCGCCGAGGCGCCCGGCGCCACGAAGGCCTCCCCGGCGACCAGGGAGGGGACGGTTGCCGCGGGGGCGGTCATCGTCATCGTCGAGTGTTGCTCGGGGAGCGGCACTATCCCGGCGATCACGGAGGCGCCGTCCCGCGGGATCCACAGCCGCGCCCCATGGGTGCCGTAGTCCACGGCCAGGACCCACGACGGCCTCGGCTCGGCGCCGGCCACCGCTACCGGTTCACTCCCGACGGGGCGCACCGTAATCGACTTGGGCGCCAGGGTCTGGTGGTCCAACACCGGTATGGTCACGTTGAGCCCTGCCTTCCATTCGATGGCCTGCATCACCAACTGCACCGCGGAGGGGTCAAAGAGGTCGCGGTCGGCCGTGACGTCGACCGGCGTGGCCGGCTTCCCCTCCTCGGTGACCTGGCCGGTGACGGACCGACCGCGGTAGGCCAGCGACAGGACTCGCCCTCCGCCTCTGGAGACGTGGGAAATCGGCGCCAGGGTCTTCCTAACGAATAACGAGGTGTCCACGAGGACCGCGGCCTCGCCGCGCTTGACGGTGGTCACCAGGCGGATCGCCGGTGCGCCACCGGCGTCGACGAAGCGGACCTCCTTGATCTGCGCCGGTCCCGGGTTGGTCTTCCCGTCCTTGGTCCAGCGGAGGAGAGTGGTGTCCACACCCTCGTGGAGGCGACTGACGTCCACGGCGGGATGACCAGGCCCTACCGTAATCGGGGCCTGGGCGCGCACCGCCGCCGGCGCCCCGAGGCCCAGGGTGAGGACGAGCCATCCGCCGAATCGCTGAAGGTCTGCCATAACCGCTCCCGGTGAAGGATTCGGACGGAAGACTCACCGGACCCCCCCGGGGGAGGGAGCCCCCAGGGGGGCGGACCGCAGAGGCGTGGTGTGACCGGAAGCGTATTGGGTTGGTGAGGGCCGGCGGGGCTGGTCGAACCGCCGCGATTGGGTATCCTCCATGGGCGCACTTACTTGGAGGCTCGCCCGGATGACCTCGATCCCCGCCCTCGCGGACCTCGTCCAGTACCTCGACGGCTATCTGCGGACCACCGAGGTCCCGGACTACCCCAACGCCCTCAACGGCCTCCAGGTCGAGAATGCGGGACAAGTGGCCCGCGTGGTGGCGGCGGTGGACGCCTCGCAGCAGACGATCGACGCCGTCGTCCAGCGGATCAGTAACTCGCCGAAGGATGGGCCCGTGTTGATCCTCGTTCACCACGGGCTCTTCTGGGACGGGACGGCACCGTTGACCGGCCGGCGCTACCGCCGGGTGAAGGCGCTCCTCGAGCACGACATCGCCCTCTACTCCGCGCACCTCCCTCTCGACGTTCATCCCGAGGTCGGCAACAACGTTGGTGTGGCGCGGCTCCTCGGTCTGGAGGTCGAAGGGTGGTTCGGGGAGTATCACGGCGTGCCCCTCGGCGTCCACGGCAGGCTCCGCGTGGAGCGCGACGATCTGGTGGCCCGCGTGGTCGACGCGCTGGACACCGACGCCACCGTGATCCCGGGTGGTCCGACGGTCACCGAACGTGTGGGGGTCATCACCGGCGGGGCGGGAAGCATGATTGCGGATGCGGCCGCCGCTGGATGCGACACCTTCATCACGGGCGAAGGCACCCACCATAGCTACTTCGACGCCATGGAACTCGGACTCAACGTGGTCTACGCCGGCCATTACGCCACCGAGCGAATCGGCGTGCGGAGCCTGGCCCGGCACATCGCCGACGGCTTCGGCATCCTCTGGGAGTTCCACGACCATCCCACCGGACTCTGACGCCGATGTCCGACCTCCTCGAGCTTCGGGGAATTCACAAACGATTCGGCGCGGTGGCGGCCCTCACGGGCGCCAACTTCTCCATTGCGCCCGGCGAGCGGCACGCGCTTCTGGGCGAGAACGGTGCGGGGAAGACCACGCTGATGCACGTGGCCTACGGCCTCGTCCGTCCGGACGCCGGCACGATCTATCTCCGTGGAGCACCCGTCACCCTGCGATCGCCGCGTGACGCTCGCCGGCTGGGCCTCGGAATGGTGCACCAGCACTTCACTAGCGTACCAGCCCTAAGCGTGGCGGAGAACATCGCGCTCGCGGCCGGATGGGGAGTCCGCCCCCGGGCCCTCCGCCGTCGAGTTGCCGATGTCATGGGACGGGTTGGGCTCGAGCTCCACCCGGATCACCGCGCCGGCGACCTGTCCGTGGCGCTGCAGCAGCGACTCGAGATTCTCAAAGCACTGGCAAGCGAAGCGGACGTTCTTCTGCTCGACGAGCCGACCGCAGTGTTGGCGCCCTCGGAGGTGGCCGGACTCTTTGGTGTGATCGACCGCTTTGCCACAACCGGCGGGGCGGTGGTGCTCATCACCCACAAACTCCGGGAGGCGCTCGCGGCGACCGATCGCGTAACGGTGCTCCGCACCGGCCGGGTGACGTTCGCCGGCCCCACGGCCGGGGAGACGGCGGAGTCGCTCGCGGAGTACATGATCGGCCGGCCGGCGGAGTCCGCGGCGAGGTCAGTCTCGGTGCCTCCGCGGCCGGAGCCCGTATTGACGATGCGAGGGGTCTCTGTCCCGCCCGACCGGGGGCAGGGGACGGGGCTGGTGGACGGCGCGTTGACGGTGGCGGCGGGGGAAATCGTGGGGATCGCCGCCGTGGAAGGCAATGGCCAACGGGAGCTCCTGCGCGCCGCCGCCGGACTTCTACTGCCGAGTCGAGGAACCGTGGACCGGGTGGGGGCAGCGTCGTTAGTGCCGGAGGATCGCGTGTCCGAGGGGATCGTGCCGGCGATGTCGCTGGCGGAGAACGTGGTCCTGGGGCAGGGTCGGTCTGGTTCGTGGGTGCGGGGGAGGCTGGGCTTGGTGGACTGGCGCGCGGCGGAGCGCTACACCGCCAAGCTCGTGAAAACCTTTTCGATCATGGCCGCGGGATCGATGGCCCCGGCGGGAACACTGAGCGGCGGCAACCAGCAGAAACTCATCCTGGCTCGGGCGCTCGAATCGAACCCCAGCCTCCTCGTTGCCGAGAACCCGACGAGGGGCTTGGATTTTCGCGCCACGGCGTTTGTCCATGAGCGGCTCCGAGGAGCGGCCACGGCTGGGGCCGGCGTTCTGTTCTACTCGAGCGACCTCGACGAGGTGCTGGGTCTCTCCACTCGGGTCGTCGTCGTGGTTGGCGGGCGGACCATTCCGGTCGGACCTCCCCTCGACCGGCTCCGGGTCGGAGCGCTCATGGTTGGCGGCACGTCGTGAACTTCCGTTCCCGGCCGGCGCTTGGCTCCGCAATGGTCGCCGTCACGGCCGTCGCGGCCGCCGGGGTCGTGTTGGTGGCCGGGTTGGAGCTCGGCGGGTACGACGCCGGGGCGGCGTTCGGGGCATTGTGGTCGGGGGCGTTCGGGAGTGGCTACGCGCTCCTCTCCGCCACGCTGGTGCGGGCCATCCCTCTGACGGTCATCGGGCTCGGGTTTGCGTTGGCGTTCCGGGGAGGGGCGCTCAATATCGGGGCGGAGGGGCAGTTCTACGCAGGAGCGATCGCCGCGACGGCTGTGGGCGTCCATGCTGCGGCGTGGCCTCCGGCCGTGGCCGTCTCGATGGTCCTCCTCGTCTCGGCCGCGGCCGGCGCCCTCTGGATCGCGCTGCCCGTGCTTCTCAAGGTGCGGTACGGTGTGTTCGAGGCGATCAGCACCCTCCTCCTCAATTTTGTGGCGGTATCCCTGGTGAGCTACATGGTCACCGGGCCGCTCCGGGAACGAAGCGGGATCTACCCGCAGAGCGACCCGCTCGCCGCCGCGGCGCGGCTCCCCCTCCTCCCAGGGAGTCGGCTCCACCTCGGCGCCCTCCTGGCGATCGGGATCGCGGTCGTGCTGTGGGTGGTGATGCGGAAGACGCTTTGGGGGTTCCAACTCAAGGCACTTGGGCTGTCGCCTCGCGCGGCACTCGTAACCGGAGGAGTGGGGGCTGACCGGATGCTCGCCTCGGCGTTGCTGTGGTCAGGTGCGTTGGCCGGGCTCGCGGGCGGCCTCGAGGTGTCCGGCGTGTCGTATGCGCTGTTTCAAGACCTGTCACCCGGATACGGCTTCACCGCTATCGCGGTGGCCCTTCTGGCGCGGCTCCACCCGGGCTGGATCGTCCTGAGCGGGATTCTGTTCGGTGCGCTCGAAGCGGGTGCCGGCGCCATGCAGCGGGACGCTGGCGTCCCGGCGGTGGCAGTGTACGTCGTCGAAGCGGTAGTGATTGTGACTATCCTGGTAGTCGACGCACTCTTCCGCCGCCGTCAGATCGTGCGTGGGATCCAGGCAGGAAGAGTAACCGCTTGATGGATCCGCTTCCTGTCGTGTCCGGCTTCCTCGCTGCGGCGGTGCGGGTGGCCACACCACTCCTGTGGGCGGCCACGGGGGAAACGATCACCGAGCGCTCCGGAGTGATCAACCTCGGCGTAGAGGGAGCGATGTTGGCGGGGGCGCTCGGCGCTGCGGTCGGTGCCTCGGGCGGTGGTGTGTGGGTCGGAACTGGTGTGGCGCTGGCAGCCGGCCTTCTCGTCGGGGTGGCATTTGCTCTGGTGGCCGTGACCGCCCAGGCCGATCAGATCATCAGCGGAACAGCCGTGACGCTTGGTGCCATCGGCCTGACCGGGGTGATCTATCGCGAGTACTTCGGCACCGCCGGCGCGGGCCTCTCCCTTCCGACCCTCCCGCCGTTGAGGATTCCGATTCTCGCCGAGGTCCCGTTGCTCGGGCCGGCATTGTTCGCTCAGCCGATTCTCACGTATGCCGCGATCGGGATCGTACCGATCGTCTGGCTGCTCGTCTATCGAACCCGATGGGGCCTCGTGCTCCGGGCGGTGGGCGAATCGCGCGAGGCGGCCCGCGTGGCCGGTGTCCATGTGGGAGCGGTGCGTTTCGCCGCGACGGTGGCCGGTAGCGGGCTCGCGGGGCTCGGTGGCGCCAGCCTAGTGTTGGCGCAGGTCGGGACGTTCGCTGAGCAGATGACGGCGGGGCGCGGGTTCGTGGCGATCGCCATCGTGGTGTTGGGCCGCTGGCACCCGTTCGGCGTGATGCTCGCGGCACTCCTCTTCGGCGCGGCCAATGCGTCGCAGTACCTCTTTCAGGCCATGAGCCTGGATGTCCCCTACCAGGTGTTCCTCATGCTCCCGTACTTCCTCACGATCGTGGCTCTGGCGGGCGTGGTCGGCCAGGTGCGGGCACCGGCGGAGCTCGGGAAGTAGGGGGCGGAAATGACCTCGCGACCGACAACGAACCCGAGGGTCGAACTATCGCGGATAGCGCTCCAGCCATTTGAGGTCGTCCTCGTCCGCGTGATAGGCGTAGAGGACGCCATGGCCAAGCCCCAGGAGGCGATGGCCTTTCGGGAGACGGACCTGCTCCCGAAGCGCACCCTTGGCGTCGATCACGTCGTACAGCTCGCCGGGTGCAGAGGCGGCCTCGTAGCGGCGCACCCAGATGTCGCCCTCGGGAGCAACGTAGACCGCCTGGGGGTTGAAGGCAGGGAGAACGTCGGGGAAGTCCACCTCTTCCATCTTGGGTTTGGGCGTGGTGAAGGTCCTGGTCCCCTGCCCTGCGATTCTCATCGTCATGGTGCGGTCGCCCTGCGCGTCGATCCACGCCTCCTTCTCCGCCCGGCCGACGTTGACCGGCTGGTAGGGAATCGGGTTCCCGGACAGCCTCGTCCCGTTGGGCGGAATCCACTCGACGTGATAGTCCTCGTGGTGCACCACGGCGATCCGGCCGTCTGCCGCCACCACCCAGGCGTCCTGCGCCGAGTAGGCGGGGCGCTTGGTCGGGGTAACGGCCGAGGCCGAGCCACCCGACATACGCCAGGTACTGACCGCGGCTCTGCCAGAACGCGCGATCATCGCGACCGTGTCCATCGCGTTAGATCCAAAGCGCCAGCGGATGATCGGGGCCGTACCGCCTTCCAGCGGCTCTATCCCCGACTGGGACGACACCTGCCGAGCCTGATCCCAATAGAGGTTGCCGCGTGCATCGGACCCACGCGGCATCCGGAGCGTGTTGTCCATCATGAGAGGCGTGGTGGCGACGATCTTGCTGGCCGGATCGAGGAGAGCCAGGCGGAAGTTGCCGACATCCACCAGGAGGGTCGTATCCCCGGCCAGGGGGTAGAGCGCGCCCACGGTTTCGTACTCCTGGGGCCCCGCGCCGTTGCCGCCGATCTTGTCGTACGTCCCCCTCCCGAAGTCGACCCTGTAGAGGGCCTTCTCCGAGCGGTCGCTCACCAAGAGCGAGCCATCCGAGCGCTCGCGGATCGCCACGATGTTGGAGAACGGCTCTGGGAACTCGGTGGGGCTCGAGAGGGTCCTGGGCGCCTGCGCCTCACCGGCGTCCGGCGCGAGGAGGGCCGTCGCGAAGGCAAGGCCGGCCAAACGAATCGTGGTGCTCACGGCGACATCCTTTCCTGGAGTGCGTCAGAGGGATGCCTGGGGCGCGGGGAGGGTCGCATCTCGGCGGGGGCTGCGGAGGCGGTGGGGCAGTCCGCCACACCCACTGAATCGGTATTGCCTCGGCGAGGTCATTCTCGCGACAGCGGGAGTCCATGATCGCGCCTCACATGCGATCGACGTCCCAGGCTTGTCTATGGGGCTGTACGTGTTCACACGGTGGCAGGACGCGACGGCGAGTGAACTGGAGGCGTCAATCGTCGGGTCTACGTCGGGATAGGATGGCGAGCAACGCCATGAGACGGCGGGGTTGCGCCTTTCCTCCTCGCGCAACATCTAGCAGTCTGCACCCGGATCTTTGGGCCGCAATCCCGCGGAACGATGCAAGAGCAACCCGTGTTCTGCCATGCGCATCAGTGCACGTGGGGAGTCTCGTCTCGGGCGGAAAGCTCAAGACAATGCGGTGTTCTCCCGAAGAGTGGTAAGGGTACGGGATATGCTGATTAGCAACCCGAGGCGAGTCCCCAAGAGACAGGTGCACGAAATCCGGGTGCAAATCCGTTCCGTCACCTCTCCCTCCGATGGAAGCGCTTGACCTACAAGTACTTCGCGCCGAAATTCGAGTAATGGCCTACATCGAGTGTCCCCGCTGCCACCAACGCGCCCTGAGCGTTGCCACCACCTGCCCCAGGTGTGGCCACGACTTCACCGACGCGCGCGTCCGGACCTCCGGCCAGCATCCGGTCCATCCCGACAACGCCAAGCGCCGCCAGCGCGCTATGGCGATCGGTGCGTCGTTGGTATTACTACTACTATTCATCGCCCTCCAATCCGCCGACCGAGGGGTCCGTTCCAGCTCCAAGCAGGGGGACAACGTCTCCGGGATGGAATCCCAGGCGGTTGCCACGGCCGACACCGGTGCGGCAGACACCGTGGTGGTGGAGGCCCCGAGTCCCCCCGCCCCTAGGCCGGCTCCCAAGACTCAGAAGACCACGGTCGCTGCCGCGCAGGAACCGGCTAGCTCCGATCCGGCGCCGGAGGTTCGGCGACAGGAGGCGATCCCCCTGGCGACCTCGGGCCGGGCAGCAGCGACTGGCGCGGGGTCCGGCGAGGCTCGCTACGCCGTCACGTGGGTGAATGTGAGGGATGGGCGGAGTACCAATGCGGCGGTGGTCCGGGTCCTGAATCCGGGCGAGTTGGTCCGGGTGCGGGACTATGAGGGCGGGTGGTGGCAGGCGCTCCTCGACGGGAAGCCGATCGGCTACGTCGGCAACTCGGTCCTTCAGCGTCAACCCCTCGGCGGGCGCGACGACCGGGAGCCGGCAACGGACGGGCGCTGAGCGGGGCTGCGGGACAGCAACACCCTCCATTTCGATCAAACAACCTCCGACTCCGACCACACCCGGCTCACACTTGGCGCCGGGCAGCGAACCACATTCCCCACGCCATGGCCGCGGCTGTAATGAGGAACGCCAGGACCGTCGACCGCGCCCCCGGTGCGGGACTGGCGTTGATGGCGCCGAAGGTCTGACGCGCCCAGCCGGTCGCCCATTGGCCGAGGGGCTTGCCGGTCGCGGCCGCGAAGGCGCTGTCGGGCGAGAGATCCGAGGTCCAGAAGGCTCGGAAGCGATCCGGCCCGAGATCCCTGGCCATGTCGGCCAGGAAGTGGCCGCCTTCTGCCCCCAAGTTGCCGCTCCGGAGGGGGAACGCCCAGGTGGCGGGGCGCAGCTCGGTGCGCGAGCGAGACGCCGGCTGGAGGAGGGATCTGAGGCAACGGTCGGCGCGCCCTGCCGCACACACCGTGATCGTATGGCGGAAGGCGAGGGACTCAAACGGTGACATGCGAGCCGGCTTATGCGCGGTCGTCCGTTCACCGCTGAGCGCCAGATCAAAGTCACGCGCTACGAGCCAAGTGCGGATGGCTGGACCGGGTGCTCCGTAAGCCTCGAAGAAGAGGCATGGGGTGTACGCGATATCGCGTCCCCGCCACCCGGGCTGCGCCAGCGCTGCCTCCGGCGAGACGCCGCGTCCGAGTTGCTCGATGACACCCTGGCTCAAGAGGAGCGCGTGGACGCACGTCCCCGGTGCCAGCGGCGCGCCCGTGAACGCAAAATTACCGGTTGGGCCGTAACGCCGTTGGGCGTCTGTGCCTCCAAAGCCGGCAGAGGCGATCGCCGCGGAGTAGAATCGTCCCCGCCAATCGTCGGAGGGCGGAGAGAGTCGCCGCCGTTCCTCGGTCAGCCGTGCCTCGAGGAAGGCGCGCGCCGGTGGCGTGACGCCCGGGTCGATGGCAACGAAGTCCCCCGTGACTCCGCCTTCCGCAATGACTCTCTCGAGAGAATCCCGCGTCCGCCCCAACATCAGCCGGCCGACGGCGTCCCGGTAGTGCAGGCTGGCCCGCAAGTAGATGGGAGAATACGCGGCCTCGGCGGAGCTCGACCCCGCGCGTCCCCGTGGGGGCCGCGGCGGAAGGACGTAGACGAAGAGTCCCACGCCGACGAGGATCGAGAGCGCGAACCACCGACCGGGAGTCAGCGCCATCGGCGCCCTCCGAGCGCGGCCAACGCCAGGAACCCGAACCACACCAGGGCCGCACCGCCGCTGGCGGCATTGATCGCCGTCGGTTTCCCGGCGCCGCTGTAGGCCGCGGCGCGCCACGCTGACACGAGGCTGTCGACGGACACACCCGCAGCCGCAGCGACCCGCCTCGGCACGCTCCCTCGACTGTCGATCAGCCGGGTGATCGCACCCGACCCGCCGATGTCGAGGGCCACGGCCAGCGCAAGCTGTCGGGCGGCCAGGCCGAGCGGCGCCGGCGTCCGATCCCCGAGCGAGGGGCCGCTCAGATACTGAACACAATTGGTCACGTTCTGCTCCATGGTGCACCCGTCGTACCACGCGCTCCGATCGGGAAAGAACTTCTGATCCGGGCGACGGTCTCTCCTCACCCACGCGGCGAGATCCTCGAGGCTGTACCAATCGCGGAGGGGGGTATCGGTCGCCGTGAGCCCGAGAGCCTTGCGGCACGCCCCGAGGTCGTGGGCGACGCACTCGCGGGCGGTGCTGTAGCGGGTTGTGACCAGCTCCCGGTAAACGGTGCGCCGGCTTCCCGATGAGATCTCCGGCACAACGGCCCCGCCCCACCCGACGACGGCGCTGTCCACCAGGGAGGCAACGGATGCCCACACCCCGTTCCGGATGGTTGGGGCCGCCAGGCGCAGGTCGACGCCGCCAGGAAGGCGGGTGCGTCCCAGGCCGAGGCCGGCACCGGTCGAAACGTCCACGATGGTACCGGCGTGAACGCTGTCCCCCTCCACTCCATGGAAATCCGCAAAGGGGCGGAGGAGGCGCCCGAGGCTGCCGGTCGCCGATCCCCTGGGTCGCCATTGCTCGGTCAGCGTAACGTGTATCGTGGTCCGGGCCACCAGCGACGTGTCCGCGCCCAGCTCACCCGCCGCACGCTCCCAGCCGAGCGCGATGGCTGGATGCAGGCGCGCGAGATCGTCCGCAGACCCCACCACTGTCAAGCCTCCGATCCGGAGGGTATCGTCCGCAACGATCTGCCTGCTGGCGCGCAGGCTGTCGCGGATGGCCGCGGCGGCCAGCCACTCTGCGCGTCGGTGCTCGACGCGGCGCTGGAGTTCCGCGATCGTCTGCGCCGCCGCGGGTCGGGACGCGAGCGCCGCGGCGAGGATGAGGAGAATTCCGAGGCGAACGTTACACATCGATCAGGAGCCACCGGCCGCCGAAGATGTCGAACGGCCCCGGCCAGTTGAAAAGGGCGTTGGTCACACCCCCGAGGATGTTGACCCTGGCCCCGAAGGCAGTGAGGACCACCTGGAGGGCGACGAGGCCGGCCATCACCCCCAGGATGGTCGCGGCGGTCCGCGTCGTGCCGGCGGCCACGGCAAAGAACATCCCGTACGCCACCAGGGCGGCGAGGGCAAAGCGGGCGGTGAGCGCCACAGGATACGCGGTCAAGCCCTCCGGGATCGGGGCGGTGAGCGCCACCAACCCGGTACCGATGGCCAGCATGAACACCGGGGCCGAGATGAGCACCACCCCTGCCACGAATCGGAGCCCAGCGTAGCGCCACCTGGGGAGGGGAAGCGACAGGGCGTACACGTGCCCGCCTCGATGGTCCGGCCCCCACGCGGTCACCGCGACGATGAGCCCGGTGGCGGCCGCGATGGCCGGGTAGAGGAAACCGACGGCGTATCCGAAGAGTAGCAGACCTGCGGGGTCCCAGGACGACTGCGCCCTCCAGGAGTAGGTCGACGCGGACACCACGGGGACGGCGAAGGCCGTGAGACCGGCGAGGAAAAGCAGCATCCGCGAGCCCTTCCACTGTTGGAACAGAATCACACGCAGCATCTCAAGTCTCCTTGGACGAGGCGTCTTGCTCCGCGACGCGGAACGACCGCAGCAGCTCGACGAACCCCTCTTCCAGGTCGAGGTCGATCACCTCCCGTACCTCCGCGCCGCGCTCCGCTATATAGGCCGTCATGGAGCTCTCCCATCCCCGGACCA
>Ga0210123_1000874_pt1 | contig 16801 bp, 15 predicted proteins | sample Muzzi_PWB_D2_FD_185535 | JGI IMG/M metagenome (GOLD analysis project Ga0210123, IMG submission 185535) | Wetland microbial communities from San Francisco Bay, California, USA, that impact long-term carbon sequestration - Muzzi_PWB_D2 (SPAdes) | ecosystem: Environmental > Aquatic > Marine >... | reverse complement strand
CTATTCATGAGCCACCTGCTGCGAGCCGCAATTGCATGCAATCTCAGGGCGTACTCGCTCTTTGCTCCTCAACGTACCGTACAGTACGCCTGCGTCGCGCATCGCTGCGTGCGCCCTGATCTCACACACACTTGCGGCTCTCGCTACGGCGCCTCATGACTAGTGCAGGCTAGCCAACAGATCGTGGACCCGCATGCTTGCATGCCATGTCTCCTTCTCGGGGACGTGAAGGATCGTTCTCGGCCTACAACCGGGTGCCCCTCTCGTCCCCCGATTGCCGCGCGAAGTGGGTGGCCCCTGGTCTGGGCGACGGGCACCTGGTGAGCTGGCAGCCTAGCCTGGGTGACCCTCCTAAGACGGCGGCAGCGTGGACTCGCAGGTCACCTTGACGTTGTCCACCGCCCACCAGCGGTCGAAGCCGTTGCCCTGGTAGTAGTGGAAGCGCACCTTCACTTGCGAGCGTCCGGCGGCGTACTCGGAGAGGTCGAGGCGGCGGGTCCACGGCTTAGGGTAGCCGTCGCTGGTGCCGTAGACGCGCAGCACATTGTGCCACGAGGCGCCGCCGTCGCCGCTCACGTCCACGTCCGCCACCTCGTTCTGACCGCTGGTCACCCAGTAGAGCTGCTGGCTGAGCTCGAGGATCGGCTTGGCGCAGCCGGCGGCGCTGAAGGTGGGGCTCACCAACTGGTCGTCCTGGGATGTGTCGGGCACCGGATCCGGCTCCGGTTCCGGCGGCGCCGCCAGCTTCGGCAGGTTCGACGGGGCGGCCGCAGACCGGGCTTGGACCTGGAGCTGGGCCTCGACCTCGGGCTCACAGGCCACGGCGTAGCGGCAGGCGGCGTCGATCAGGGCGAAGCCGCCGGCGAAGGGAGCGCCCGGGGTACGGCAGCACGGGTTGGCGGTCGACCAGGTGGCGCTGCCGGAGGCGTTGACGACCTGCCAGGCCGCGGGAATGCCGGAGGAAAACGTCTCGGACATCAGAGTCGGCGGGGTCCCGGACTCGTAAAAGTGGGGGGTGGTGCACAGGCAGGTGCTGCCGCGACCGACGCAGGCGTCCGAAGCGCCCACGGGAACCGCCATGTAGCAGTACTGGTGGCCGTCCAGGAGGCGCGAGTCCCAGACGTTGACGTCCGGCCAGTGGGGCGTCTCGACCACGGTGGCCATCAGGGCCTTGCCGGTGTGGCAGCCGGCGTAGCCGTCACCGCGGAGCACCCAGTACTTCTCGGCGCCCGGCACCCCGTCCCAATGCATGTTCATCGACGCGTGGGCGGAGGCGAGCTCGGGCCGCGGTGCCTGGGTCGGCCCACCGGCGCAGCCGCTGTTGACCGGCGCCGGCTGCGCGCAGGCGATGCCGTGGCGCTGGAAGGCGTTGTAGAGCGCGGTCATGTGGGGGGTTCCGTCGGTGAGGTCCCCGTTGTCGTCGTCGGCCGCCAGCCATTGCAGATAGCCGTTGGTGGCGCCGCAGCCGTCGGCGGTGCCGGCGGAGCACGAGCACGAGTACCAGTCCTGGCCGACGTTGGAGCTGCCCTGGAAGGCGATCTTCTGCGCCAGGATCCACGCCATGGAGTCGTCGAAGAAGAACGGCGCCGCTCGCAGGTCGCGGGCCGCCAGGTCCCAGGCCGCCTGACGGATCGGCGCGTCGTTGCAGTAGTTGTCCACGCAGCCGCCGTCGCACTGGTTGCAGACGAAGCCCAGTGGGGTGTCCGGCGTGTGGTCGGCGTGCTTCGCCCAATCGGCGTCGCGAGGGCCCGAGCAGTCGGAAAGGCAGTGCACGGCGCCGGTGGCGTTCGCCTCGTTGCCGTTGTAGCCGGTGCCGTCGAAGGTCGTGCCGCAGCCGGAGTCCAGGTTGGAGTAGAAGCCGTAGCCGAGGCACGAGGTCTGGTTGTGCAGCACGGCCACCAGGTCGGCGGTGCCCTCGCCCGTGTCGCCGAAGATGAGGCCGGCGCTGTGGCCCCACTCGTGGTCGACGATGGTGGCGATCTCGCCGGCGTTTCGACATTCGGGCGTGGTGCTGCCCATCCAGAGCGTGAAGTAGGCGTAGTAGGCGCCGCAGCCACCGCCGTTGGTGGCGATGTTGCGGGGGATGTCGAGGCCGGTCTGGCCGGTGGGGTTCCAACCGCGGATCATGTCCACCAGGCGGCTGACCGAGGAGTAGGCGCTCCGCGCCGCCGGCGTGTTGCCGGGCGAGGTGCCGGGCGGCGCGTCGCAGTCGTGGTCCCCGGTGACGCCGCCGAGGTCGACGTCGTCGGTGGTCGGCCCTTCGCTGAACGCGCCGCAGCCGCCCCACTCGACGACGGCGTTCACGCCGTGGAGCGTGGTGGTGACCGGGCCGATGGTGTTGTAGAAGTGGCCCGAGTAGCTCGTGAAGTCCCACGGTGGGTCGAGGTCGGTGTCGGTGTACGGCATGGGGGTGTCAGGCTGCATCAGGCCGCAGCGGTCGTAGTCCACCAGGCCGTAGGCGCCGGTGGGGCAGACGTCGGTGTTGACCAGCGGGTAGGCACCGCCGTAGACGTACCGGTCGGAGAAGCGGTGGGACAGGTCGCGGAAGCCCAGGACCTGGCCGCCGTGGGCGTCCACCAGGACCTCCCACTCGGCCAGGTCGGGCGGTCGCCGGAACCGAAACGTCCACACTAGGCGGTGCTCGTAGCCCGCCCCCACCGGCCCCACGAAGGCGTCGCCCACCTGGAACTGGTGCGGCGCGACCGGCACGATCTCGAGGCGCGGTGCCTGGAGGTCCTGGTCCCCCGGCCTGTGTCCGCCGGCGTGGGCGAAGCCTCGCGCACGGGCCTGGGCGGCACCGAGGATGGGCGTTGTGTCCAGGGAGGCGTCGCCCCAGGCCTCGGTGCCCAGGAGGACCAGGTTGCCGGCCACCAGGGTGGCGGCGACGCGCGCTCGGCGGACCGGAACGCCCTCCACCACCTGGGGGATGCTCACCTGCCACAGATCGTCGCGCATCGACCGCGCGCTGGCGGCGCCCAGTTGCGAAGCGTCAATGGCAAAGACGTCCGCGTTGGTCTCGACGAACCTGCGCACCGCCGCCGCCACCACCTCGGCGTCCACTGCGTCCACCGGTCGTCCGAGCCGCGCCGCCAGGTCCTCTCGGGTCATCCGGTTGTCGGCACCGGTCCCCGGGATCAGCGGCACGTGACCGATGACGCTCGCCGGCGTGCCGGAGCGCGTGTCGATGAACACCCGGAAGTCGTCGCCGTAGGCCGCGAAGAAACGGTTCCAGGCGGCATGCGGCACCCCGTCGACGACCTCCTCCAGCGGTCGGAAGGAGGCGTTGAGCCGGCTCTCCGGAGCGGGGACGGCCGCGGCGGCGAGAGGTCCTTTACCGGTCTCGGGCCCGAAGGCGCGAAGCGGGGCGGAGAGCAGGCAGAAAATCGCGATTGCGTGGAGGACGACGATACCCGTTGCACGAGCCATGAAATCTCCTCGGAAGCGAGCCGGGGGTGTTGTCTGCTGGTGAGGCGGTCTGGTTCTGAGGTGCGACCGGATCGCGATCCGTGGACAGGAGCCTCGAAAGACACACCCCGACAATCTGAGCCCTCCCCTTCTCCGAGCGAACCTCGGAAAAGGGAGAGCGTGCGTCTACCGAAGCCGTTCAGGCGGTCCTGAAGACGAAGTCGAGGCACAAGAGCCGTCCTCAGCCCTTCCAGGGGCCACCAAGACATCCTCGACGAGAGCCGACAATCGAACCCTCTCCCGGAGTGCCTGGCACCCACTACCGCTCTCAGCCATGCCCTCCGGGGGGTACGTCCTGATCACGATCTGCAAGGGGCCCCGACCCCCCTCCCTCACCGAACCTGATCAGCCAGCGCCCCCGAGCCACCAGCTTCCGTGATCAGGCTCACCCGGCGGGGTCCGGAGTGCAGGCCCTGACCCACCCCCGCCTCCTGCCCCGGACACCGGACCCGGCCCATCCCCCTATAGCCCGATCCGCACCACCCGCACCAGCGGCCCCTCCACCTCGGTCAGCCCCTGGAGATCCACCTCCCCGTGGATCGCCCAGAGATGGTCCCCTTCCGGATCCAGCAAAGTCTGCGTCAGCTCCCGGGTCAACGCCCCGGTCCGCTCGATGTGAGTCCAGCGGTGCCGCCGCGCCTCCGGCGTAAACACCAGCTCACCGTATTCGTCCAAGAACGGCGCCATCGCCTCCTCGAACCGCTCCGCATCCCACGGATCCTCCGGATCCTGCCGCACCGACTCCGCCGCCTCCTCCCAGTCCCCCTCCGACAGCGCCCGCACCAGCAAATGCATCTCCGTCCGCACCCGCGCGGCCAGGACCTTCGGATTCTCCGCCAGCTCCAGCAACCACTTGGCCTCCGTCGCCGCGTGCGCCCCCTCCCGCTCCAGCCGGATCTCCGGATGACGCAGACTCTCCCACTGCTCGAGCAGGCTCGTGTCCGTGCGCTCCAGAAGCGTCCGAAAGTAGCCGATCGCGTCCCAGACGGCCTCGGTCTTGGCCACCTCCGGAACCGTCTGGACCAGGGTCTTGTAGAGCTGCGAGAGATAACGCAGCAGCGCCCCCTCCGAGCGCTGCAGCCCGTAGCGCCGCACGAAATCGGCGAACGAAAGGTACTCCGAAAACATCTCCCGCCCGACCCCCTTCGGCGAAACCTCCCGCCCTCCGACCCACGGATGCTCCTCCCGAAACGCCTCGAACGCTCCGTGGAGAAACTCCGCCAGCGGCCGCGGATAGGTCACCTCCTCCAGGCGTTCCATCCGCTCCTCGTACGGCACGCCGTCCGCCTTGAGCCGGGCCACCAGGTCCCCCTTGCGCTTCTTCTCCTGGCGCAGCAGGACGATCCGCGGGTCTTCCAGGATCGCCTCCACCAGGGACAGGACGTCCAGCGGATAGTCCGGCGACTCCGGATCCAACCGCTCGATGGTCTGGACCACGTAGAGGGCGAGGGCCTGGAGGAGGGAGAAGTCCCACTGGAGATCCTCCGCCGGCACCACCCAGCGGTAACCGCCGTCCACGTCCTCGACCATCTGGATCACCTCGGCCCGGTAGAGGGAGCGCACCAGGACGGCGGCGTGGCTCAGATGCCGGCGTTTCGCCGCGTCGTCCTCGTGGGAGCGCCGGATGAGCTCCCGCAGGGAATCGAAGTTCCGGGCGTCCGGATCGTCCCGCTCCGCATCCCGCTGGAGCAGCGCCAAGATCGTCCCGTGGCCGAGCCGGAAGCGGGACTTCAACGTCTCCGGCGGGTTCTTCCGCAGGGCCTCGAAGGTCTCCTCGCTCCAGGAGACCTCCCCTTTCTGCTGCCCGGAGCGCTTCTTGAGCTGCTTGCGAGCCTGGGCCTTCGTCGAGGCCTTCAACTCGATCTGGCGCTTCTCGATCACGTGCTCCGGCGCCTGGGCCACCACCCAGCCCCGGTCGTCGAACCCCTTCCGGCCGGCGCGCCCGGCGATCTGCTGGAAATCCCGGACCGAGAGGATCCCCACCTTCCGGCCGTCGAACTTGGCGAGCTTCGAGAACAGCACCGTGCGGATCGGGATGTTCACCCCCACGCCCAGGGTGTCCGTCCCGGAGATCACCTGGAGCAGGCCCTGCTGGGAGAGCTGCTCCACCAGCAGCCGGTACCGGGGCAGGAGACCGCCGTGATGGACCCCGATGCCGAAGGTGAGAAACCGCCGGAACTCCTTGCCGTACGGGGTGTCCAGTCGGACCCCCTTGAGCTCCTCCTTGATCCGGTCCCGGACCTCGCGGCCGGCCACCTGCATGGAGGTCAGCGACTGGGCCAGGTCGGCGCAGTCGAGCTGGGTGAAGTTCACCACGTAGACCGGTGCCTGCCGGTGCTCCACCAGGTCCAGGACGGTCTCGTGAATCGGCGTCTCCCGGTACTCGAATTCGAGCGGCACCGGGCGCTCGCCGGAGCTCACGCGGGCGGCGGTGGTGCCGGTGCGCTCCTCGATCTGCTCCTCGATCCGGCGGGTGTCCCCCAGGGTGGCTGACATGAGCAGGAAGCGGGTCTCCGGCAGGGTGATCAGCGGGATCTGCCAGGCCACGCCCCGGTCCCGGTCCGAGTAGTAATGGAACTCGTCCATCACCACGTAGGGGGCGTCCAGCTCCTCCCCCTGGCGCAGCGCCATGTTGGCCAGCACCTCCGCCGTGCAGCAGATCACCGGCGCGCCCGGGTTGATCGAGGCGTCCCCGGTGAGCATCCCCACCCGGTCCGGCCCCAGCTCGTCGCACAGGGCGAAGAACTTCTCGCTCGCCAGCGCCTTGATCGGGCTGGTGTAGAACGAGCGCCGCCCCTCGCACAGCCCCTTGAAGTGCACCCCCAGGGCCACCAGGGACTTGCCCGAGCCGGTGGGCGTCGACAGCACCACGTGCCGCCCCGCCATCACCTCCAGCAGCGCCTCCTCCTGGGCCGGATAGAGCTCGAACCCCACGTCCACCGCCCAGTCCAGGAACAGACCCAGGATCTCGTCCGGATCCGCCGTCCCCCCCTCCGGCACCCGCTCGCCCAGGGTGGCGACCGGGGCCGCCTCGTCGGCCGCGACCGGGGCCGGCTCCGACTCCCCGCTCCGATCCGTCATCGCCCGATGACATCACCCCCGGGGCGAGAGCGCAACCGGAGTGCTGGCGCCTGAGGTCCCCGGCCGACGTCCACGCCCTGCCTGCCAGCCCCTGCTTCCAAAGGGCCGATTTCGGGGGCTCCGCGCGCGGGCGAAACGCCTTGGACTGATCTCGTCGATCCAGAGTGGGTGCCAGAGTGGGTGCCAGGGACTTCGGGAGAGGGCGAGAGGGCTGCACGGGAAGCACAAGGGCCGGGCCAAAAAAGCCCTTAGCACCGATGCCGTGGCACTCTCCATACACCCGGTGAGCAGCTCATCGGTCCGTCGGCCCACACCCTGCAACGCGGCACCTGTCGCAGACCTACAGCTCCTCCACCTTCCGAAGCTCTAGACCTGCCTCGACTATGCAAAGCTCCGCATAGCCGGGTCAACTCCACACCACGCGGCGCTACTCGCCCGTCACCACTCTGAGGGCGTCCGGCCAGTCGATCAGCCTGCTACTTCGATTCGCCTGGCACGCTTTCGCCCATGCCGCCCATGCTGCTGTCGCCCGACAAACTGGACCAGCTTACCCTCCTCCAAGACTCAAGCGGCTGGACCTGTTGGCCGAGCTTTGGGCTACCTGGCACAAGAACCGGGGCCTCTCAACGAAGGCCCCGGTTCTGATTCCACTGCTTCCGGGACCCACGAAGTGACTGGCACTCACCCTGCCGGGCATGAACCGGCCATCCAGGTCATGAAGGGGGGCCTTGAGGTCATGAAGGGCCGTCTTCGGTCATAGGGGTCCCACACCGCCGAACGAATGATGGCGGGCGCCCGGCCCGCGCCAGAGCTCAACCGGACCTTCCCACGAGGTCCCTGGCACACACCCCCCGACGGGTCCGCCGACCTTCGAAGGCCGTCCAGGGCCGGTGGACCGTCTACCCGCTCTGCACCCGCACCCGGTGCCACGCGTTGTTCATGTACCCCTTGAAGTTCCAGAGGGGCTCGACGCGCTCCGGCTGGGTGTTGGCGGCAGAGTCCCAGGCCCGGCAGACGATCTCCTGGTCGCCGGCGGGCAGATCGAGCTCGGCGCGCCAGAAGGTCCAGACGCCGGGCGGCGCCGGCTCGTGTGCGGCGACCGTCCAGCTTTGGCCGCCATCCGCGGAGACCTCCACCCGCTCCACCGTCCGCTCGCCACCGGCCATGGCGTAGCCGCGGACGGCCACGATTCCCCGCGGCACCTCTTCGCCGTCCCGGGGAGCCCCGATCACAGAGGTGAGGGACAGCTCGCCCAGCATCAGACCGCGAGACCAGTCGGCGTCCTCCGGACCCACATGGGGCGGAAAGAGCTTGTAGGAGCGCGCCTGGTAGTAGTTGTCCGACGGCGCGTCCTGGACCCGCACCGACCTCAGCCACTTGACGCTCCGGGCTCCGATGTAGCCGGGCACCACGACCCGGAGCGGGTACCCGTGCTCCGGCGGGAGCGGCTCGCCGTTCATCTCCCAGGCGAGGAGAACCGGCGGCGCCCCGTCCCCGGCCAGCGCTCTCGCCAGGGGGATCGATCCACCGAAGGGAATGCGCTCGCCCCCCTTCTCCACCTGGTCGAGGCCGGCGAACGCCACTTGCGCCGCCCCCTCGGTCACCTCCGCGGCCTCCAGCACCGCAGCCAGCGGCACGCCCCGCCACCGGGCATGGCTGACCACTCCGGCGCCCCACGGCGCCTCCCCCGGGACCGGGCGGACACGCACCAGCTCGTCGCGGCGGTTACCGGCACACTGGAGGGTGGCCGGCACCTCCACCACCGGAAGCTCCCGGTGCAGCTCCTCGAGAGAGAGCGACAGGGGTCGCCGCACGAGACCCCCGACCTCCAGACGAAAGGCCCCGGCGTCGACCTCCGGCACCGGCGCATGGTTGCGAACGTAGAAGAGCTCCGTCGGGGTCTCGGACCGCTCCAGAAGAAGGTCGACGGGCGCCTCGCCGTTGTAGGGCTCGGTCTCCAGGACCCGGAATCGCCGATGCTTCTCGGGTGCGCTCATGGCCGGCAACAGTACCTCAGGACGACCCCCGGGACCGCTGCCGAGAAGGGTGCCGAGAAGTGTGCCAGCCGCCTCTCCAGGGTCTTCGCCCGATGGAGGTCCGGCATCGGATCGATGGCGCGATGGCGAGCCCGGCGGGCCAACGGGATTGGCCATCGACCTCTCGTTACCACTCGATCCGACGCACAACAACACCCGTCCGGGTGGCTGCCGGCACCCCATCTCGGAGGAGCTTTTGCCGCGGCGAGTGTCCCGGACACGTCTCGCGCAACACCTGAAGCACTAAAGCTCCATGCCTTCCATCTAGCCATTCGGGCTTCGAAGATCGCCAGGAGACCGACTCCACTGCGCGCCCTGGCCCGGGCTCCGAGAGAGCCGAGGCCCGATCGACTGACAAGAACAAGGAGACACCGATGACGACTCAGCCGCGCCTTTCCACCTACCTTCTGGCCCTCGCCCTCCTCGTGGCGTTCGCCGGCCCCGCGCTCGCCGACGGCGCCCCGGACCCGGCGACCGCCACCGTCCCGCCCGCCGTCGCGCCGGAAGCCGTTCCCGCCGTTACGGCAGCCGAGCCGGCCCCCGACTCCGCCCTGAACCAGAGCTTGTTCACACAGTACGGCGACTGCGTCCTCGCCTGCGGCGTCCAGCAGTACACGTACTCTTTCGTGACCCGCGATCAGTGCTGCAGCGGGAGCCTCACCTGCCCGAGCGGCGTTCCGGCATTCAGCTACGCGTTCTACCCCTACCAGGGGTTCGCGGAGCTCTGCAGCGACTGAAGCTCGCTCGATCGACAGGCGGGCGCCCGCCCGGAGGAGCACCCTCACGGTCGGGCGCCTGCAGGAGCCTCAGCGGTGATGGGGTGCGGCTGCTATCCCGGAGTGCCTGGCACCGATTCCGGCTCCGATTCCGATTCCGTGGAGTACCTGGCACCCCGGAGCCGCTGCACCTCTCGATGACCCGCTGAGTGCCCGGTCCGTAAGCGCGTCCGCCTCTGCCTCGAGCGCGGGGTTCGCGTTAACCGGCGCCCCGGGCCTTTGGGGACCGCCACCCGCCCGGCCTTCTGCTGCACCACGTGAGCGAGCTCGTGGCCGAGGATTTTCTGGCCTTCGTGGGTCGCTGGCCTGTAGCGCCCGGGGGCGAAGTGGAGGTCGGTGCCACGGGTGTAGGCATGGGCGTCGAGGCTCTTGGCCTGGGGTCCTTCGTGAACCCGGACATCGGAGAAATCGTGGCCTATGGCGTGCTCCATCTTGGTCTGGACCGCCGGAGGCAGCGGCTTGCCCTGACCCGGGGGCTGGAGACCCTGGGCGGAGCCCTCGGAGCGCTGTTCTTCCAACCACGGTTGGACAGGCTGCGGCGCGCTCTGGCCGTGCGCCGGCCGACTGACCGCCACTCTGCCGAAGCTGTGGCCCGGTCGGGCTGCGGGCTGCGCCGGAGCTGTACCCGGAGACGCGAACGAGCGGGCGAATGGCACCTCGTGCTCCGTGGGGGGCGCTGGAGTAGGGGTACGGGCGAGTGCGTGGGGCATCACCGTCTCCTCACTGGTCAGAGGGTACGACGCAGAAAGCCTGTACTCCCGGATACGCGATGATGCTTCAGTTTAATACTAGGGCTCGTCCTGGTCTACCGGTGAAGATCAACCAGCTCCGGCTCCACTTCTCGACCCCGAGCCGAGTCGGTGCCGGGTACTCCGGGAGAAGGCCCTGCTATACGCGCACTTCTGGCCCCTGCGAAGCCGTCGACCATCACGACATCTTGACATCTTGACATCCAGGTCCTAGGCTCAAGATATGCGGACCACCCTCCGAATCGACGATGACGTGCTCGACGCGGCGAAGAGTGTCGCTCGATCGACGGATCGAACCATCGGAGAGGTGATCTCCGAGCTGGCACGGAGGGGGCTTGCGCCGGCTCCTCAGAAAGAGACGGACGAGGGCTTTCCAGTGTTCTCTGTGTCTTCAGACGCGAAGCCCATCACTCCAGAGATGGTTCGCCGCGCCCTGGACGAGCCGTGATCGCGCTTCTGGACGTCAACGTCCTGGTCGCGCTCGCCTGGCCCAATCATGTCCATCACAGGCCGGCGTTGCGGTGGTTCCGAGAGAATCAGGACGACGGCTGGGCCACCTGCCCTATGACCCAGAGCGGTTTCGTTCGCGTCTCCTCCAATCGGTCAGCCCTTCCGGACGCGAAGTCACCGCACGAGGCCGTTCTTCTTCTGCGGCGCATCGCCGATCTGCCTGGACACGTCTTCTGGGATGACGACGTCGCCATGGCCACCTCGAACGAAGTCGAGCCGTCGAGACTCCAAGGCCACCGCCAAGTGACCGACGCACATCTCGTCGCGCTCGCGATCCGCCGGAACGGTTGCCTCGCAACGTTCGACGGAGGAGTCCGGCAACTCATCCCGAAGGGCCGGACCTCTGCGCAGACGGTCCGCGTCATTCCCGCCGACCTCGGCAGCAGGTGACCCCATCCCGCAAGAGGTGGACGAGGCGCCTGAGAAGGATCTCGAGTCCGAGACTCCGCGCGCTCCGGTCATGAACCGGCCATCCAGGTCATGAAGGGGGGCCTTGGCGTCATGAAAGGTCGTTCTCCATCATGGAGGCCGCTGACCGCCAGGCCAATGAGAGCAATCACCCGGCCCGTGCCAGATCACGGCCCTGTTTTCCGTCCTTCATTATGTGGGCAGACCGAATCGCTGGACCCCACCCGGAGGGCTCGTCGAGGTCACGACCCGGACGATCCAGGGCAGAGCCCCCTCTTGGTCGATTCCCGGCCGAGTGTGCCCAAAGGAGCGGCCCAACTCGCCGTCCTCCAACACTGAAGTCAGCGGCCGGACCTGTGCCGGCCGAAGTGCGAGCGAAGCGAGCGGCAATTCAGCGGGACGAAGGGCGTCATGCAGGAGCCCAGCCACGACTGGGAGGGCCCGTTCTGAGCACGCCGATATCGGCACATTCCGGTCTCCAAGGAGGATGACGCACAGGTCGCGAGACTGCGGCACCTTCTTGAGAATTCCGCCAAGGAGTGGTTGACCGCCCGACCGATCGCCTACCTCCTCGAATGGATCGAGCACCAGCACGCCGAAAGGCGCCGGGCCGAGGGAAAAAGCGTTCTCGGCGCCAAGGCAGTGCGCCGCCGCCATCCCCACAGCAGACCCGAGAAACTCAAGCGATCACCCGCACCGCGATTCCATGCGGCGACGAAGGAGGCGCGCCGAGCGCCCAAAGGACCTCGATGGCGTTGAGCACCTCGACCAGCTCTTCCTCCTCCGCGTCTTCGGCGGCATGCCAGATCTCCTCCCAGGCGTCGTGGAGCCGCACGTCGGCTTGGGTCTGCTCGTCGGTCATGGCGCGTCACCGCGGACAACGGCGCCGTATTCATCCGGCTTGATGCCCTCCGGACCGCACGGATTGACCGCGCCGTGAGGCGCGCAGACGATGAAGTTGAGGTGGCTCTCGCCTTTGAGGCCGACGGCCATCGCCTCGCCCTCGCGGGCCAAGACAGCGAGGGTGACCTCGTATACCGGCGATGCCAGCGTTCTCGGCGAAGTCGCCCAGACGTCGAAGAAGACAGCCTGGTTGTCGTCGAGGTCGTCGAGAGCGTCTATGTGCCGGGCCAAGGCATCGAGGCGGGCACTCGCGTACCGCATCGAGATGTGCGCACTGAAGAGGGCGCCAAGCACGAAGCAGATCCCGCCGACCAAGACGTGACGTAGGCGGCGCGTCACGGTTTCGACTCCTTCGGTTCTTCCTCTCGGCACTCGAAGTTCCGCTTCATATCCAAGAGCACGAGGCTGATGCGTCCAACCCAGCCGCCGATGCGATCGGCCAGCGCGGTCTCTTCCTGATCGTCGCTCTCGTGGAGGTGCTCGGCTACGCGTTCTAGGTCGCGTAGCGTGTGCTCGAGATCCCGAGTGTGTGCTCTCAGCTCGCGGACCATCGAGTCCTCATCCGAGGCCGGCCCCCACTGGCCACTTTCGTTCAGAAGGTCGAACAGCAGATCACCGAACACCCTGAGGGTGCCGGCGGCTCCCGGTTGGCCCAGCCTCCATACGAACGCCTCCCTGAACGCTAGTTGCAGATCGCTCATCACGAGTCCTCCCGCACGGCCACCAGCATCGCAAACCAGCGCACGAGGGACTCTGCGTAGTGCCCGGCCTGGGAGGCAATCTCGTCGATGTCGGCGGCGGCGCGCCCGCTGTCGAGGCGCTCGACCAGCCGGCCTGCCGCGTCGAGCGCGGCGAGCGGCAGCTCCATGGCGCCGAGCATCAGCACCACACTGTCGAAGCGGGCCGAGCGGTGACCGCGTTCATAGCTCGATACGGTCGACTTGTTCAGGCCGGTTCGGCGGGCCAGCTCGGCCTGCGTCAGGCCGCGATGCACCCGCAGGACTCTCAGAGCCTTGCCCCTGATGGCTCTGCGGGTTGATCGGCCCGGCCCTGGCGGCCACTGGCACGCCGATGGGTCCTTCATCGTGGTGTCCACCCCTGGCTGGCTCGGCTCCGTCATGAGTGGGCACACTCCACAAGTCGTTCGTGCATGCGAGAAGTGTAAGGATGCGCAATCTCCGTTCCAATCCCGCACTTGGAGCACCGCGATTCGCAGATCCGGGGTCCCTTGCCGGTGAACTGATCGCTGGGTTCAGGGGTACTTTGCCGGCGAATTGACCGCTCAATTCGGGGGTCAGTTCGGCGCCTGGAGAGGCTCAAATCAGCGAGTTGGTGCACGATGGGAGCGGGAGCGGACGGCGCCGGCCTGCCGCCGGTGGCTCGGAGCCGCTCTCGGAAGGAGGCTCCATGCACACTATGAGACCCCGGAGGATCGCCGCCCTCCTGGCCATCCTGGCCCTGCTCTTGGCCGCCCTGCCGGCCGCCGCGGCTCCGCATCGGCCCGCAGCGAACGAGCCCGGCGTGCGCGTGCCGCTGGTCCACGCCTTGGCCACCTGGCTCGCCGCTCTGTGGCCCGACGGTGACCCGCCCGCGGCGCCGCAAGCCGTCTGGGAGGAGCTGGGTCCGGACCTCGACCCCGGCGGAGCACCGCAACTCGAGAGCGACCTGCCGACGGCCACGCCCCAACTCGGGCCGGACGCCGATCCCGGTGACTAGTGCTCCCCCCCGGCGCCGAGCGAGCACTTCGCCGGTGCCGGGGGTTCTCTTTACCGGTGTCCCGGTTCTTCTCCAAGGAGCACCGCACGAGGTAGAGTTGCAATCTCCGAAACCGCGCACTTGCTGGAGGAATGGATGCACCCGCCCGCGTACCTCTACGACGCCGTCGCCCGGGGCGAAGTTTCCCGGGAGCTGTTGGACGAGATTGAGCGAGAGCACCTGGCCGCCCACTGCCCGACCTGTGCCAAGACGATCGCGGAGTACAAGGTGCGCCTGGGCCAGCCGGGCGCACCGAGCGCGGAGCCTCCCCGGGACAGGTTGGACCCCTTGCGCGCCCGCCTCCGGCAAGCGGACCTGAACGTCCGCACCCTCGAACGGGACGCCCGCGCCTGGGTCCGGCGGCTGGTGAAGCTCCCCCCGGACGTGCGCCGGGACAAGGTCACCGGCGCCTACGTGCGCTTTCGCGGGCCGCTCTTCTGCCAGCTTCTCCTGGAGGAGGCGCGGCGGCGGATTCCGGGAGATCCGGCCGAGGCCGAGTCCCTGGCCGATGCCGCGCTCGCCGCGAACCACAAGACCACGGACTACCAGCCTGGCCCGGAGGTCGAGGCCGCGGCGCTCGCCGTCCGGGGCAACGCCCGGCGCGCCCTCGGCCGACTGGTGGCCGCCGCCAACGACCTGGCGGAGGCCAAGCGGCTACTCGACTCCCCCGACGTCAAGGACCCAGAGACCCCGGCCGAGGTGTTCGCCTACCTGGGGTCGCTGCGCAAGGACCAGGGGCGCTTCGAGGAGGCCGCCGGCCATCTGCACCGCGCGGCGAGCCTCTACGGGCTCCTGCGCAACCAGGAGAAGGCGGCACAGGTCCTGCTGAGGCTCGGTACGCTCCACTATCGGCTCCACGAGCCCGACGTCGCGGTCCAGGCTGACCGGCAGGCCCTCGCTCTCCTCGAGGACCGCTCGGAGGACTGGCTCCGCGGCTACGCCCACTACAACCTGGCCTTTCACCTGCACGCTGGCGGAGAGACCGACCGGGCCGAGGTCGAGCTCGCGGCCCACGAGGAGCTTCTAAATGCCTGCGGGGAGGAAGTGGCCCAGCACGTGGTCTGGCTGAGAGCCAGAATCGCCTGGAGCCGCGAGAGCCTTGAAACCGCTCAGAAGCTCTACTCGGACGCCCGGCGGCGCGCCCTCGACCGAGGAATCGCCTGGGACGCGGGGCTGGTGGGGCTAGAGCTGGCCTTGGTCCACCTGGTCCGGGGGCAGACCGCCCAGGTGCGGAAGCTCGCCCGCGAGGCCCTCGCCGTCTTCGCCGAGCAAGAGGTGGAGCGCGAGGTCCGGGCCGCTCTCGACCTCCTCGATGCCGCAGCCCGTCGCGACGCCTTCACCCGCGAGTTGCTCGAACAGGCGATCACCGCCGTCGAGCGCGCTTCCCACGGCCGGCCGGCTGCTGTCGAAGGGCCGCGCTGAAAACCATCGATTGGGGAACGGTCGGCTGCGCTGTCCGAGTCGCTGGACCGCGTAGAGGAAGAGTGATGAGCCCCGGCGATGTGAGTAACGTCCCGCGACTCCCAAGGGACCCGGACGCGGGCGCCTAGCCTTCCGTCCCGCGGCCACTAGGCTGGCTAGGAGTCTGCGCGGCAGGAACCGGCGTGGGTAGAATGTCGCATGTCCACGACGTTCAGGCCGTACGAGCCGGAGCAGAGCCTGCTGCTGCCGCCGTCTCCTCGGGACTGGCTTGCTGAGAACCATCTGGCGTACTTCATCTCGGACACGATTGAGGCGCTGGACCTGAGCGGGTTCTTCGCGCGCTACGAGGGGGACGGTGGCGGTGGACGGCTCGAAGGTCAAGGCCAACGCCAGCCGGCACAAGGCGATGAGCTACAAGAGAATGAATCAGGAGGACAAGCGCCTGCGGCGTGAGATCGACGAGCTCTTGGGTCAGGCCGAAGACCAGGACGCCGAGGAGGATCGCCTCGATGGTCCGGATCGGCGGGGCGACGAGCTGCCAGAGGAGCTGCGGCGGCGCGAGGATCGGCTCCGGATGGGGTGCCGGGCACTTCGCGAGGCCTCCTCCCTGCCCTCCGCCAGAGCCTCCACCAGGGCCACCACAGCCGCAGAAGGTCGTCGACCCGGAAACACGCCGACCCGGCGCCTCCCGGAGTACCTGGCACGCATTCTGCGCAGGCGCCCGCCCGGAGGAGCACCCTCACGGTCGGGCGCCTGCAGGAGCCTCAGCGGTGATGGGGTGCGGCTGCTATCCCGGAGTGCCTGGCACCGATTCCGGCTCCGATTCCGATTCCGTGGAGTACCTGGCACCCCGGAGCCGCTGGGATGCCTCAGGATAGACCGACGGCGCAGTGGAGCGTCGTCGATATCGCGCAGGAGGTCATCCCCAGGATGAAGCGGCCGGACCTGTGCCGGCCGAAGTGCGAGCGAAGCGAGCGGCAATTCAGCGGAACGAAGGGCGTCAGGCAGGAGCCCAGCCACGACTGGAAGGGCCCGTTCCGGGCCGGTCAGTGCCAGGTACCCCGTGACCTGGGCACGCAGCCCGCGCTCGTCTCGGAGACGCCGCTCCCCCACAAGCCGACCCAGGGCTTGGCGCCAGCGACCGAACACGGTGATCTTCTGCTCCCGCGCGAGGTGGCGGCGCTGTTTTCCGTCCTTCATTATGTGGGCAGACCGAATCGCTGGACCCCACCCGGTGGGCTCGTCGAGGTCACGGCCCGGACGATCCAGGGCAGAGCCCTCCTTCGGCCTGGCCCCGAGCTCAACCGCAGATTCCTGGGCGTGGTTGGCCGCGCCCAACGACGGGAGTCCATGCGGATCCATGGCGTAACAGCATTGAGCACGCACTGGCACGGGCTTCTCTCGCCAGACGAGCCCGACCAGCTCGCCCGCTTCATGCACTACGTCCAGACCCACGTCGCCAAGGAGGCGGGCGATCTCCACGACTGGAAGGGCCCGTTCTGGGCACGCCGGTATCGGCACATCCCGGTCTCCGCGGAGGACGATGCACAGGTCGCGAGGCTGCGGTACCTTCTTGAAAACGACGGCGTTTCAAACTGCACCTCGTTTCAAGATTTGGCTCTTGGAGCGTTGCTGGATGAAGTCGGCCCCGGTCCTCCTGGGAGGTCGGCGGGCATCTCGTAGAGGAATCTCTGGC
>Ga0210123_1000873_pt1 | contig 16809 bp, 17 predicted proteins | sample Muzzi_PWB_D2_FD_185535 | JGI IMG/M metagenome (GOLD analysis project Ga0210123, IMG submission 185535) | Wetland microbial communities from San Francisco Bay, California, USA, that impact long-term carbon sequestration - Muzzi_PWB_D2 (SPAdes) | ecosystem: Environmental > Aquatic > Marine >... | reverse complement strand
AGCGTGGGGATCAGCTCGCCGAGGACGCGGATCTGGGCCAGATCCACGGGCCACCCGAAGTGGAGGTCGGCCAGCTGGACGATCGTGAGGTCGCTCACCATTGGGCCCGGATGCTGTAGGTCAGGGTGGCCTCTCCCCCGGCCGGGACCGGCACCGAGAAGCGTACCATGGTCGACGACACGCGGTCGGCGGCGCGGGAGCTCGAGAGGACCTCCCAGTCGCCGCGGCGCCGCTCGCGCACCTCGACGGTGGCGGCGGAGTCGCTCGCATTGGTGATCGTCACCCGGTAGTCCGAGTAGGAGGTGGTGCTCGCCGGCCCCCGCCGCTCGAGGCGGTACTCCGTCTGGACCCGTTTGGCGGTGAGGTCGAAGGCCGTGCCGGCGTCGAGCTCGAGCGGCTGGCCGGCGGGGGTGTGGTCGATGGAGGCCGCGCCGATGAGTTGGAGACGGCCGGCGTCGTCGTTCCGAAATAGCTGGACGACGCCGCGCGGGAGGGGTCGATCACCCAGTTCGGTCCCCCGTTTCCGAGGCACGAGATACTGGACCGTCACCGGTGGCTCTTCGTCATCACCCAGCTGCTGTACTGGGCCGACCCATGGGAGGCTGCCCCCGAGGACGTACCGCCGTTCATAGGTCGTAGTGGCGGGCTCGAATAGGGCGACGACGCTCCCGCGGCCAGGTTGGAGATCGACGGCCTCCGGTAGCGAATAGATGTGGGCATCGCCGACAGAGGCCTCCGATGGTGCCTTCAGTGCCATAAGCCCTGACTGCGCGTTTCCGAATTCGGCGGCCGCCCCCCGCGTGGTGATCGACGCGGCCTCGAAGGACCCCGGTGTGTAAACATCTGCCACGTTTCCCGCCAAGAGCTGGACACGGACGTCGGCGAGATCGAACGTCGCGGAGCCGATGACCGCGTATCCTTGGACCGTGGCATTCTTGGGTCCAAGCACTACCTGATACCCCGCCCTCCAAGAGGCCGTACCACGAGTCAGATAGCTCAGTCCGAGCCCCCGCACCGCCCGCGCCGCCGCCACATCGACATCGAGCCTCGGGCGGCTGGTCACCAGCTCGGCCGGAAATTCCGCCCTTCCCGGAAGCGAGAACACGATCGACCCATCCGTCATCCGATACTGCGGCGGGTCCACGCTCACCACCGTGGCGCTCACCGTGTCCTTCTCCGACACGAAGCGGATCGTCTTCCCGAGCGCGGCGCGGAGGGCGGCGGCGTCGTCTCCGGCCGGCCGGTAGCGCATCCCCTCGATCCGAACGCCGGGGGAGAGGCTCACCACCGAGGCGGGGTCGAGCGGTTCCACCGCCAGCGTGTGGCTCGAGCGGCCGGCCGGCACCTGAACCGGGAACGTCCGCCGCACTAGGACGCGACCGTCCTGAAAGATGGTGAGGGAGGTCTCCTGGGCCGCCGCGGGCAACGCGGTGAGGACCAGGATGGCGGCGCCGAGGCAATGGCGAATCGAACGGATCATTTCAGCAATTCCATGGCGATGCGGTAGACGATGCGCCAGACGATGAGATACGTGGCGACCACGGCGATCATCCCGTAGACCCGGGCGAGCGGGACATTCCCCGGGACACTCAAGAGGACCCACACTCCGACCGCGAGGGACGCCCCGATCGCCGACCAGCGGCCTACCCGGTTGGCGCGGCGGCTCTTCTCCTCGCGACAGAGCGGGCAGAGATCCCCCCATTGGATCTTGAACCCCTTGCGGCCGCACTTGGCGCAGGGGACCTCAAGAAAGCCGTCGGATGACGGCATCGCCGAACTCCTTCGTCCCTGCGGACCCGCCGAGGTCTCGGGTGCGGACGCCGTCCTCGACGATGGTGGTGCGAACGGCCGCGCGCACCCGGTCGCCCACCGCCCGCTCACCCAGATGGTCGAGCATCATGGCGCCCGCCAGGATCAGGGCGGCCGGGTTGGCCACGCCCTTCCCCGCGATGTCGGGCGCGCTCCCATGCACCGCCTCGAAGATGGCGGCATCCTCGCCGATATTGGCACCCGGCGCCAGCCCCAGCCCACCCACCAGGCCCGAGCTCAGGTCCGAGAGGATGTCCCCGAACATGTTGGTCGTGACCAGGACCTCGAACTGCTCGGGCCGGAGCACCAGCTGCATGGCGGTGTTGTCGATGATGAGATCGTTGCACTCGATCCGGCCCGCGTAGGCCTTGGCGACCTCGCGCCCCACCTCGAGGAACAACCCGCTCACCATCTTGAGGATGTTGGCCTTGTGGACGATCGTCACCTTCTTCCGCCCCTGGGTCACGGCGTACTCGAAGGCATACCGGATGATCCGATCGCACCCCGGCCGGGTCACGATGGCGAGGGACTCGGCCACCGCCCGCGGGTCGTCGCCCACACCCACGAAGTGCTCCACCCCGACGTACAGCCCCTCCAGGTTTTCCCGCACCAACACCAGGTTCACGTTCTCGAACCGACCGCCCGGCACCATAGTGCGTGACGGCCGGACGTTGGCAAACAACTTGAATTCCTTCCGCAGGGCGACGTTTACCGAACGGAAGCCGGTCCCCACCGGGGTGGTGAGCGGGCCCTTGAGCGCCACGCGGCGCTGCCGGATGCTAGCCAGCGCCTCCTCGGGGAGGGGGTCGCCCGAGCGTTCCACGGCGGCCATCCCGGCAACCTGGCGGTCCCACTCGAAGCCGACCCCCGTCGCCTCTAGCACGCGGACGGCTGCATCGCTGATCTCCGGCCCGATCCCGTCCCCCGCGATGAGTGTGACCGGATGGCTCACGGCGCCCCCGTCTGGAGCGGAAACGTCTCGTCCAACGCCTGGCCCAGCGCCAGTGCCGGCGATCCTGCCCGACTGCGCGCCAGGCTTCTCCAGACGACGGCGCCCGTCCGCGCGTCGACGAGCACCATCATGACGTGGGCCTCTACTGTTCCGGGCTCCGGTTGCCGGAAGAGCACCGACGCGGGGATGAAGACGAATCGCCCTCCGGCCACCGCCACGAGGGAGCGAAGCTGGCTCCGGAGCGGATCGGGGACAATCTCGAGCCCCTCGGCGCGCATCACCGCCTGCCCCATCTTGTCGGGATCCGACACCACCCCAGCGGCGCGCTGCGCCACCCGGCGGAGCTCCTCCGGGAAGGTCCAGGTGACTTCGGGCGCTCGCGCCGAGAGGCGGTCCTCGATGATCGAATCGGCCCAAGCCAAGAGGCGATCGCGGCGCCGAAACAGCTCCCCGCGTGCCAGCGAGGTGTCCGGGGCCACCAGGGTGAGCGGCAGCACGGCCGTCGGCTGGCCGGCGAGCGGCGCCGTCTGGAGGGGCACGGCCGGCGTCTTCGGCTCCTGGGGGTCAGGCGAGGTCTTGGATCGCGATCCGCCGCAGGCGAGGGAGGCCGCCATCAGGACAACAACGAATCGCTGGAACACGGATCCCTTTCGGAAGGGGCCTGACCCCAGGCCTGGAAGCCGGGCAGAATCAAGGAGTTGCTCGAGTCGCGGCGCGACCCGGCCGGGGCCGTGCCGGCGCGGGGGAAAAATATACCCGGGCAGTGGGGTTTCAAGCGATTGCAAGGGCGGGAAGGAGGGCAGAGACGGTCAAGCGGCGACCGCATGGCGCAACGTCGTGTGGACGGTCAGGTGGGATCCGGGAGAGGCTTCGGGGGAACAATTCCCGAGGAGATCAGTCTCGCGGGGGGCCCGATCCGAGCCCTGAAGGGCTCGCTCGGCGCCTACGGGTGAACGCTTCAGCGTTCGAATGGGCTCCGCGCGCGCGATCCAGGCCGTGACGCGTCGAATGGCACGGTCACCGGACGTCCGCAGGAGCAGTTCATCGCCGCGGATTCCCGCTTTCGCGGGAATGACATCAATTGGAGAACGGCGCTCGAAACTCCTCCCGCGCCCTCGGCTGGTCACGGCTCCAGCACCACTCCCGTCTCTACTCAACCACCCGTGACCGACCACGACCGCCCTTCCCTTGCCGCCCTCACCGCCCCCGCGGCCTCCGCCGCCTCCCCTTAGTCCAGCGCCATCCCTCCGTCCACGACGACGGTCTGTCCGGTCATGTGGCGGGCGTCGTCTGAACAGAGAAACGAGATCACCTTGGCGATGTCCTCCGGCTCGGCCACCCGGCCGAGGACCGAGCTCCTCTGCGCCCGTTCGATAACCTCGCGGGGGAGCATCTCCATTCGCTCGGTCCGCACGAACCCGGGGGCGACCGCGTTGACGTTGACGCCGGCCGGGCCCAGCTCGACGGCGGCCGAGCGGGTCAGCCCCACGATAGCCGCCTTGCTAGCGGCGTAGTTGGCGACACCGAATCCCGGATGGAGCGCCTGGTGGGCGCTCACGTTGACGATCTTCCCGTAGCGTTGCTCGCGGAAGGGCGATGCGACGGCACGGATGCAGTTGAACGTCCCGGTGACGTTGGTGTCGAGGACGACCTGCCAGTCACGCTCGGAAAGGCGCCAGAGCGCACCGTCGACGGCGATCCCCGCGTTGTTGATGAGGATGTGGAGGTCGCCGAGGCGGTCCTTGGCAGTGGCGACGAACTGGTCGACGGCGGCCCGATTCCGTACGTCGCACCGGCTGGCATACACCGGGACCCCCATCGCGGTCAGGGCCGTCTCCGTGAGGAGCGCTTGTTCGGGGACGTCCCGTCCCGGCATGTCGACATAGCAGAAGGCCACGCCGCACCCCAGCTGCGCGAACTCCAGGGCGATGGTCCGGCCGAGACCCGTGGCGCCGCCGGTAACGATGGCCCCCTTCCCACGGAAGCCGCTGGCGATGCCCTCGGGCTCCTCCAAGACCATCTCCGAGGTGTCATAGCTCCCGGAGGGCCAGGGGAGTTCCGAGTTGTGGGGGGATGAGGAGAACGGCATGCGGTCCCAAGCTACCGGCCGGGGGGAAGGGGGGCAAGCGGGCTAGCTCTCGAGTCCCATCCCCCACCGGGCCAGGGTCACCGGAAGCCCGCCGTACCCAAGGAGCTCATCGTGGAAGCGCCGGAGCGGCATGTCCGCGCCCGCCCTCCGCCGGTAGTCCTCGCTGAGCTCCAGGAGCTGCCGGCGCCCCACGGCGTAGCACAGTTGGTAGGTCGGCGTGGCGCAGTAGCGCCGCACCTCCGCCACCGCGCTACTCGGCTCCATCGGGAGGTGGTCTGCCAGGTAATGGACGGCCTCCTCGGGGCGCATCCCCCGGGTATGGAGACCGACGTCCAGGACCACGCGCACCGCCCGCCAGAGGAGGAGGACGAGCTGAAATAGCCGCTCCTGGTCTGTCCGGTAAAAGCCCTCGCGGCCCAGGAGGTCCTCACAGTACAGGGCCCACCCCTCCACCATCACCGGGGTCCAGAGGAAACGACGGACCAGCGACGGGCACTGCTGCGCCGTGAGCATCTGGAGGTGGTGACCAGGATAGGCCTCGTGCAGCGCCACGATCCGGATCTCGTGGCGGCAGTGCTCGCGGAGTTGCGCCTGTCGCTCTGCTTCGGCGGCGTCAGGCCGCGGTACCGTTACGTAGAACATCCCCGTCCGCTCGGTCATGAGCGGCCCGGGCGGCTGGTACGCGGCGAATGGAATCAACGGTCGCATGAAGTCAGGGGTCTCTACCACCTCCAGCGCACCCTCGGGGAGGGCGACCAGGTCCCGCTCCGCGGTGAAGCGCCGCGCGGCGTCGAGCGCCTCCCGATACGCGTCGAGGAGGCCGGCGGCGGTCGGGGTGTCCTCCCGGTATCGGGCGACCAGCTCGCGCCACGAGGCCGCCGGATCGATGCGGCGCGCCAGCGCCTCGATGGCCGCCGTGGTCTCGTCCTGGAGATGGAGGCCGTAGCGCCAGAGTTCCGGCGCGGAGTAGCGGAGGGCGTGCTGATGGTGAAGGCGCCGCTCGAACTCCTCCTCCCCGACCGCGAACGCCATCGTGTCCGGATGCGCCTCGAGATCCGTCCGAAGGAGATCGGCGAACGACTCGAGGGCGTCCGAAGCCTGGTCGGCGGCGGTGCCCAGGTCGTCGGCGAGTTCCGGGTGCCGTTCTCCAAAATGCTCCGCCGTCTGGCGGACGAGCGTCAGGCCGCCCGGCACCATGTCCAGCGCCGCGTCGAGGAAGATCTGGGCCGGCTCTTCGAGCGTGGCCTCCGCCGCGTCGAAGAAGGCGGGGACATCCTTCAGCCTGTCGAGCGCCGCCCGGGCGCGCCGCGCCCCGTCGGCCTCCGCCGCGGGCCGGGCCAGAAGGCCGTAGAGCGCCTCGAACACGTGCGACAGCCAGAACCCCGGGTTGTGGATGTGGGGGCGCTCGCGGCGGAAGCGGTCGTCGGTGCTCCGGATGTCATCCAAGAGAGCGACCCGGTCGATCTCGTCCTGGAGTTCGGTGACCGGGAGGTCTTCCACGGCGAGCGCCATGGCGCGAAAGGCGGCGAGGTGATCGTCCATCGACTCGGGGTCGAAGCGGCCCAGGCGGTGGTCCTGGTCCGGGCTGCCGGCGGCGGTCGCGGCGGCGGGATCGAAGTGCCAGCGGAGGTCGAGATACGAGCGACAGAGCGCGTCAGTGGCCGGCGGCATCCGTCGCCCCCCCGACGCCGGCCAGGCGCGCGCGGCACTCGTCGTCGCTCAACACCCGGTCCGTCGTCTTGGCGGCCTGGAAGAGGGCGTCGCAAAGAGCGGCGTCTTCCGGGTCGTAGCCGTGCTCTTCGAGCCAGCACTTGACGTTGGAGAGCCCCGACACCGGCGAGATCTCGATCCGCTGCGCCAGCCCGAAGACGCCGGCGGGTACCGAGGAGTAGACCCGGTCGGCGAGCCAGTCGTCTCCCTTCCGCTTGGCCTTGAGGATGGCGGCGGCGTGGACGCCGGTGGCGGTGCGGAAGGCGTCGCTCCCGACCACCGGGTAACTCGCCGGGATGGGTACGCCCGTGGCCTCTGAGGCGGTCCGGCAGTAGTCCATGAGCCCGGAGAGGTCTCGATCGATGGCGCCGAGGAGATAGAGGTTGACGATGAGCAGGTCCATCTCCGCGTTCCCAACCCGCTCCCCGATGCCGAGCGCCGTCGCGTGCACGCGGTCGGCCCCCGCCTCGATGGCGGCCAGGCAATTGGCCACGCCAAAGCCGCGGTCCCGGTGACCGTGCCAGTCGATCGCCACTTCTACGCCGCTCGGCGTCACGATCTCGTCGCGGACGAAGGCGATGAGCGCGCGGACCCCCGCCGGTGTGGCGAACCCGGTCGTGTCCGCCAGGCAGATGCGCCGCGCGCCGCAGGCGATCGCCGTCCCGTAGAGCGCCTTCAGCGTCTCCGGCCGGGCGCGGGTGGTATCCTCCGTCACGTACATCACCGGGAGCCCCTCGCCGACGGCAAAGCGGACGGCGTCCTCTGTGGCGTTGAGCATCCGCTCGAGCGTCCAGTCCTCGGCATACTGCCGGATGGCGGACGAGCCGATGAACGTGGCGGCCTCGATGGGGATCCCGATCTCCTGCGACAGGCGTGCGATCGGCTCGATGTCCGCCCGGACCGTGCGGGCTGCGCAGTTGGGGGAGATCGGGAGCTTGGCGTCCCGGATCTCGCGCGCCAGCGTCCGGACCTGCTCCACGACGCGCGGCCCGGCGCCCGGGAGGCCGATGTCGGCTGCGCCGATACCCACGTCGGCCATGAGATGGAGGAGGCGCACCTTGGCGTCCATCGGCGGGTCGATGACCGACGGGCTCTGGAGCCCGTCACGGAGAGTCTCGTCGTTCAGGACCACGCGGGCGGACCGGTAGTCGAAGTCGTCGCCGACCCGATTCCAGTCATAGACCAAATCACTCGGTTGCATCGGCCCTCACCTCGTCACGTTCAGTCCACCGCCACGTCGGCGTCGTCACCCAGACTCGCCGAGCCCGTGAGCCCTGTGGCGGTCACCCGGTTCCCCAAGACGGCGCCGTTCAGGTGGACGCGGGTCAGCTTGGCGTCCCGCCCGATGATGGCGTTCCGGACCAGGCTGTCGCTGATCGCCGTCCCCGCCTCGATCGACACGTTGGGGCCGATCTCGCTCCCGTGGATGGTCACGCCGTCCTCGATGTAGACCGGGTCGTGGATGGTGACACCCGGGAAGTCGCGGCGGCGCGCAGCCCCATGAGCTAACAACGTTCCGTTGGTCTCCAGGAGCGTGTCGAGCTTGCCGCAGTCGTACCAGCCACCCACCTCCGCTGTCAGGATCTTCCGCCCCCGTTCGATCATCCACTGGAAGGCGTCCGTCAGGTAGTATTCGCCCTTGTTGGGAGCCGCCGCCAGGGTGTGGTCGATCCCGCCCCAGAGAGCCTCCACGTCGCGGACGTAGTAGAGGCCGATGTTGGCGAGCTTGGAGATCGGCTCAGACGGCTTCTCCACGATCTTGGTCATGTAGCCGGCCGCGTCCGTCACCACCACGCCGAAGCGCTGGTAGTCCTCCACCTCCTTGGCCCAGATGATCCCGTCGGCATCGCTCCGGTTGATCAGCGTCAGATCGGCCTCGAATACCGTATCCACGAAGATGATCAGGATCGGGCCGTGCACATGGGGGCGGGCCAGGTTGACCGCCCCGGCCGTGCCGTCCTGCACGCGCTGCTCGATATAGCGCGACGGGATGTCGTAGCGGTCGCGGGCGTAGGCCTCGACGGCCTCCTTGAGGTGGCCGGTGATGAAGATCAACTCCTCGACGTCCAACCCCTCCAGCCGGTCCATCACCCAGTCCATCACCGGGCGGCCGGCCACCTTGAGGAGCGGCTTCGGTACCAGGTGGGTGTGCGGCCGGAGCCGGGTCCCCTTCCCCGCCAGCGGGATGATCACCTGCATCTAGTCGATCCTCCCGTAGCGGTCACTCAGGCGTACCAGGTCGTCGAGCTCCGGCGTGCTGGCCTCCAGGACGTCGCTGTCCTTGACGGCCTCGATCTGGTGGATCGTGCCCGCCGGGATGTGGACGCTCTCACCGGCCTTGAAGGAGCGCTCCACCAGTTCCTTCCCCTCCTTGACGCGGAGGACCAGTTCCCCGCGGAAGACGTGCATCGTCTCGTCCTTCTGGTTGTGATACTGAAGGCTCAGGACGTGCCCGGCCTTGACGTGGAGAATCTTCCCCACGTAGCGGCTGGTTTTCGCCCAAATCAGCTCGTAACCCCACGGCTTGTCCACGCGGTACGGGACCTCGTCCATCATCCCCCCGTCGGCGTCAGGTTGAACGAGGATGGTGTCGAGACGCAGGCGTGGAGGCAGACGCCGCAGCCGACGCATCCTTCTGCGCGGAGAACCGGGTGCCCGGCCTCGTCGCTCACCAGCGCCGCCTCCCCCTGGGGGCACACCGACACGCAGACGGCGCAGGCGATCCCGCGGAAGGTAATACAGCGCTCGGGGACCAACTCCAGCGTCCCTAGGCGGTGGCCGACCCACCCCCGCTCCGGGACGGTGAGCGCCTCCGTCGGGCAGGCGGCGGCGCAGGGCATGTCCGGGCAGACGGTACACGGCTGGGAACCGGCGTCAATATAGGGGGTCCCCGCGGCCAGCCCACCGTCGGCCCGCACCTTGATGATGGCGTGCGGAGGGCAGACGTCGATGCAGTCGCCGCAGCGGGTGCAGGCGGCCAGGAAGGCGATCTCATCGAGCGCCCCCGGCGGCCGCAGATAGCGACGGGTAACGACGCGCCGCTCGGCGCTCTCGACCATCCGCTCGACCCATTGGCCGAATGAGTCGCGGAAGAAGTCCCGCCGGGTGCCGTCGCGGGGACGAAAGAAGTCCATGGGACGAAAGATAGGCGGGGCAGCAGGGCCGCGGGGCAGTGAGAACGGCAAATGAGGGTAAGGGCGCTGAAGCGTTCGCTCGGCTCGACCATCGTCTCGGAGGGGCGACCGCCGGCCGGCGCGGGGAGGATTGCAACGAACGAGCAATCCTTACAGCCCTTTCCCCGTCTTTCGAACGCTGAAGCGTTCGCTCGGCGCTGACGCGACGCGTCCTGAAGGACGCTCGACCATCGTCTCCGAGGGGCGACCGCCGGCCGGCGCGGGGAGGATTGCAACGAACGAGCAATCCTTACAGCCCTTTCCCCGTCTTTCGAAAGCTGAAGCGTTCGCTCGGCGCTGACGCGACGCGTCCTGAAAGACGCTCGACCATCGTCTCTGAGGGGCGACCGCCGGCCGGCGCGGGGAGGATCGCAACGAACGAGCAATCCTTCAAGATTGGTCGCCGCAGGCGCCCGTACCACCCTGACCGTCTTCCCCCTACCGTCTGCTACCGACCCTTACCCCCCTCAACCGCCTCCCCCTACCGTCCCTACCCTCTTTACAGCCCTTTCCCGTCTCTTCGAACGATGAAGCGTTCCCTCGGCTCGACCATCGTCTCCGAGGGGCGACCGCCGGCCGGCGCGGGGAGGATCGCAACGAACGAGCAATCCTTCAGGATTGGTCGCCGCAGGCGCCGAGCGAGCCCTTCAGGGCTCGAATCGGTCGGCATGGACGCCACGACCCTTCCGCGATTGAAGTCGCTGCCCGGCACCGCGTCGCCTCGCGACGCGCAAAACAAGCATCGCCGAGAGTCCGACTACCGCCCCCGCTGCCCCACCTAGAAGGCTTCCTGAAATCCAAACACCCAGCGAAATCCGAACTCGTCCGCGCCCGGATTCCTGTCCTGGGCCACCGCCGGCTTGCTGACGTACAGGGGGAAGTCGGCCCGCGTCACAAACGACGTCTGGCCAATCCGGTGGCGGATCCGAAGCCCGACGCCCGCGTCCATCGCGAACCCCAGCCGGTCGTTGAGCGCCGGAATAACGATGCTCCCGAACTCCTGGGCCAGGTCCCCGAAGGCGGCCACCGCCACCTCGCGGAAGAGCTTGGCCCGCGGCCGTGACAAGAGACGCTTCTCCACCTCGGCGTTGAGTGCCACGATCCCCGGGACGGAGAGCCTCGGGTCGTAGCCCCGGAGCCCCGCCCCTCCGGGCTGCTGGTAGTAGAAGTCGTCGCCGTTGAGCAGCGCCCCCTGGGAACGGAGGAAGGGGTTCCCCAGTTGGCGAAGGGGGTCGGCGCCCTGGACATAGATCTGCCGCTGCTTGGGCGCCGGGTCGTTGTCCCCCGTCGCCGCGCCGGCAAAGGCGCGGAGCCCGAGCGACCAGCCGCCGCCGAGCGAGCGCTTGGCGGTCCCCTCCGCCGCGACGCGGGCGTAGAAGGGATCGATCGACCGCCCCGCCTGGACCAGTCCGTCCCGGTTGTACGCCAAGCCGAGGGCGCTCGTCCCGGTAAGGCTCAGGCGCCAGTCGCCGCGCCGGTCGGTCACCGTGTGCTCCCGGCGGAGCTCCACCGTCCCAACGTCCTCGTAGTAACCTGGGTCGAGGAAGCGGAAGTCGTCCGGCTCTACCCACTCGAGCCATGCGCCGGTCTCCGTCGCGGGGCCGAAGAAGGGGTGCTCCCGGTGCGAGGTCGTGAGCCCGAGCCGCCCGCCGAAGCGCCCCTCGATCCTGAATCCCTCCAGGATCGCCTTGGTCCGGTGGCTTCGGAGCATTACCGGGTTCCCCAGCCGGAAGAAGAAATCGAACGGCGTGGGGCCGTCGTCGATGCCGGCGCCGGTGGCCTGGCTCAGGAAGAGGACGTTGTCGTTGTAGCGGCCGAAGTAGTTGCTCCGCCCGCGGATGCCGACAGTGAGGCCGCCGGCGGCGTTGTACCAGAGGGCCGGGGCGATCCCGTTGGACTCTCGGTCCCGCCGCCGCTGCTCGCTCAGGTAGGTGTCGAGGTAGAAGTGCGGATTCGGCCCCGTCACCGGCTGGGGGAAGATCCCCAGGACCTTCCCGAACTTCCTTTCATTATTCAGGTAGTTCCAGTCGTGGGTCCGCTCGTCCGGATCCAACCGGACCTCGTCGGGCCGGCGGGGGGTGATGACCTCCACCCAGCGGCTCCGGGCCAGGCCGTCGATCCGGGTCACCGTGGTGTCGTCCCCGGCGATCACCGCCACATCCACCGGGATCCGCCCCTCCTCGTGGCGGAGGACCTCCACTCGGCTGAACCAGCGGCCGTCGGGGAGGCGGTTCCGCTCCAGGCGGCCCACGCCGTAATCGTAGAGGACGGTGCCGTGGAGCCACTGGGCAAAGAAGGTCGAGAGGTCCATCCCCGAGACCTCCTCCGCCACCGCCTTGAAGGCCTCCTCGTCCACGTGCTTGAGCTTCCACCGGTCGTAGTAGGTCCGGAGGATCTTCCGCATCGCGTCGTCGCCCACGATGTAGCGGAGCTCGCTATAGAAGACCTGCCCCCGGGTGTAGATCATCCAGTTGTACGTCACGAAGTCGCGGTAGTCCTCGCTCACCAGGCTCACCGGCTCCGAAATGCCATCCAGGTCCCAGCCAAGGACGACAGGCTCGAGGAATCGGTAGGCGTCGTTCCCGCCATGCTCCTCGAAGAACCACGACGTCTGAAACGAGGTGAAGCCCTCGTCGAGGAAGCCCTCGCGCCACTCGTTGTTAGCCAGGATCCCCATCACGTAGTTGTGCCCCAGCTCGTGGACGATGAGCCCCTGCGACGCCCCACCGTCCATGATCATCATCGGGAACTCGGTACCGCCCCCCTCGATCCGGTGGACGTTGGTGAGCTGCGGCCAGGCGAACGGGCCGAAGAGTCCGTCGAGCCACTCGAGCGCCGTCTCCGTCCGCTCGACCGCGACGCCCCCGCCCCACTCCTCCTCGTCCCCCGGCTGGTAGAGGACGTGGACCGCCACGTTCCCCCAGTGGCCGCCCTCGTAGCGATACTCCGGGTTCATCGACATGGCAAAGTGGTGGACATCGGCGGCGTACCAGACGACGCGCTTCCGGCCCGACGCGATCGCCCGGTCGGCCGGGCAGACGGCGCCGGACGAGATCCCCTGGACGGTCGTGCCGTAGTAGTCGCGCCGGTACTCGACGGCGCGCTGGTCGCGGGCGGCGCCGGCCCAGCCGGGGTCGCCACAGAGGGGGACGCCGGTGGCTCCGATCACCTGGTCCTGCGGAACGTCCAGATCCACGAGGAAGGTGCCGAAATCGCCGTAGAACTCGCCTGCCGGGTACAGTGGATGCTCCGCCCAGCCATAGCGGTCGTAGGCCACCACGCGGGGATACCACTGGGCAAAGTCGAAGGCCCGCCCGCGCCGCCCCTGGCGCCGGGGCGTGGTCGAGGGGCGGGCGTCCCAGCTCATCGTGACCTGCATCGCCTCCCCCGGAAGGAGCGGCCGCGGGAGGGCAAAGCGCACGATGGTGCTGTCGGGCGCGAAGGGGTACATCGCCGTGACCGGCTGTCCCATGATCCGGACGTCGCGCACGTGGTTGAAGGCAAAGTCGGGGTCCTCGAGGTCGTTGAAGCGCCGGCGCCCCTCGACCGAGTCCGCGTCCGCCCAGCGGGAGCCGGGGCGGAAGGCGTTGAGATAGAGGTGGAGGGAGAAGGTGGTCAGGGTATCGGGAGAGTGGTTCTGATAGCGGACCGCCTCCGTCCCCGACAGGACGCCGCTCGGCTCGTCCAGGGAGGCGACGATGCGGTAGTCGACGTGCTGCTGCCAGTAGGGGGCCTTCGGGTCGGCCATCGTCGAGGGGGCGGCGGCAGATTGGACGGCGAGGGCGAGGGCGAAGTGGAGCATGAGGGTCGGGGGTTCGAGGTGCGGGAAGTATAGTGCGAGGGGTCGGGATGGGGACAATCCCGTAACGGGAGAGACTGCGCCGTTGTTTCAGGATATGGTGGGACGGCTCGCGTGGGGCGCGGAGGAGGAACAGATGGGAGCGGGACCCAGGATTCGAGAAATTGCAGAGAAACACTGAGGAGTGAAGAGGTCCTACGCCGGGGCCTCCCCAAATCAAAGTAGGATCATGTGATTCTCGTCCTCCCCATACACAAATGCGACCTGGAGCGCTGACGTGATCCCTTCAACCTCGATAGTGAAGCGGTAGATTGGACGCGTCTCATAAGGGCCTGGTGGCTTCAGCCCGGCAAGATGCGGATTAGTCTCCAGCTTCTTGAGGGCCTCCCGGATGAGACTCGCTGCGGTCTGACGTGCGTAGGGAACAGTGCCGTACCGTTCCATCGACATTTGCTGTGCGACTTCAGGAAGAGATAGACGCTTGTACGGCACTCATCAATTCAGTAAGAGTCAGTAGTTGCCCTGATTGTGCCCGCTTCTCTGCATCGAGCACTTCTTCCAAATCGAATCCGACGGCCTCCCGTCCCCGGTTGTCGACCATCTCCATAGGGAGACACTCGCCAAAACGAGCTGCCTTTACAGGGTCTGTTTGATATACGACATCTTGAAGGAGCTCATCCCTAGACATGGGGACGTAATTCCTCGTCACATGGGCTAAGACGGCATTCTGGCCCAACGTAAAATGGAATGGGATAGAGCCATTGACGTGTAGGCGCTCATACCGCCCCGGCTTACCGCTCGGAAGTGGGTATCGTTCTGTAGAGCCCCATCCGACACCCGAGACGATCACCTCTGCCACCCCCTCTTCGATCGCCTTGTCATAAGGCCCACGGAAACGAGGTCAACAACCCTGCCACATAGTTCGCTTCCTCTGCATTGCCGGGAATCACAGCGGCGGGCCAGGCAAGCACCGTCGCTGTTCTGCCATTGTTTCTCCTCGATGGCGTCCTTCGTAGTGTGCGACTACTCCCTTGGAACTCATCTTCTTGTCGCGGAGTTCCCTACTTCCTCTATTGAGCCGTCTTCAATTTCGCCCCGACGCGAGTCCGCAAGGGGGTGTCGCCTATCTCTGCGACGAGGGGGCGCGATCTATGTACCTACCCGCCGGAGTCGGCCGGGAGCGATGTGCTGCAGCTCCTGGAGGATGGCGGGGACCAGCGGCCGGAGATGGGCCATCCGATTCGACGGCGCCCGGATGAGGAGGATCCCAAGCGGCAGGGCGGCAACACTCTGTTGAAACTCGAGATTGCGATCCATCGTAAGGAACGCTCCGAACTCGCTTCCAGCCAGCCGCAGCAACTCGCCGTTCGTGATGCCTGCCCAGCCTTGCTGACTCACCGTCCGGGCATCATGGCCGGTAAGGAGTGGTCCCAGGTCAAACGGGAGCTGCTCGTCAAGCAGAACGCGCACGACCCGTGAGAGATTGGCGGGCGTGTTCCAGCGCCGCGAGGGCCTGGTCGCGCGTTACGGTGGGGAACTGGTGGAGGAACTCGTCCAGAGTCTCGCCGCCCTCCAGGTAGTCAAAGAGCGACTCTAGTGGGACACGGGTCCCCACGAAGACCGGCGTTCCGCCGAGGATCGCCGGGTCGCTGTGCCAAACCTTGTCGGTGGAGGGCATTCTTCGGCTCCTCTGAGTACCCTACGAATCTAACTCAAGGAGCCACCCAGCGCCCGCTTCGACCCGGTGACCGAAGGCGAACCGCACTCAGCACCAGCGTCGGCGACCCGATGAAGCAGCGGACCGTTGACGGCTTCGGTTCTCGGCTTACCAGGCTCCGGCAAGCGAAAGGCCTCACTCAGACTGAGCTGGCCGAGGCCGTCGACGTGTCGCAGCGCGTGATTGCCTACTACGAGTCGGACTGACGTCTCCCCTGAAAAGTACGACAGGTGTCAGCTGGAAAACGGCGTAGATTCAGCGGTCCGTCGCCCCAGAGGAGCGGACCATGAAGAAGTCCCGGTATTCGGAGGAGCAGATCGCCTATGTGCTCCGGCAGGTCGAGGCGGGCACCCCGGTGGGGGATGCCTGCCGGCAGCTCGGGGTCAGTGAGGCCACGTTCTACACCTGGAAGAAGAAGTTCGCGCACTTGGGGGTGACCGAGCTCCGACGGATGCGCCAGCTCGAGGAGGAGAATCGGCGGCTGAAGGCCTTGGTGGCGGACCTGACGCTCGACAAGCATATGTTGAGCGAGGCGCTCCGAAAAAAAGGCTGAGGCCAGCCCAGCGCCGGGAGCTGGTGGCGTGGTACCTGGACACGTTCCACGTCAGCCGCCGCCGCGCTTGTGAGCTGGCCCACTTCAGCCGGGCCGCGTGGTACCGCCCGCGGCGCCGCGGGGACCAGGCGCCGTTGCGGCAGCGGATTCGGGAGCTGGCGCTGGCGCGCCCCCGCTTCGGCTACCTGCGCATCTGGGTGCTGCTCCGCCGGGAGGGCTGGGCGGTCAATCGGAAGCGGGTCCGGCGGTTGTATCGGCTCGAGGGGCTGCAGGTGCGGATGCGGGTGCGACGCCAGAAGCATCGGGCGCTGCATCGCGGCCCGGCGCCTGTCCCGGCCGGGCCGGTAGAGCGCTGGAGCATGGACTTCGTGCACGACGCTCTGGCCACGGGGCGGGCGATCCGGGTGCTCACCGTGGTGGATCAGTGGAGTCGCCAGAGTCCGATCCTAGAGGTGGGCTTCAGCATGTCGGGCCTCACCGTGGCCGCCGCCCTGGACCGCGCCCTCGGGGCCGGCCCGGCCCCGACCTCGATCACGGTGGATCACGGCACGGAGTTCACGAGCCGGGCGGTGGAAGACTGGGCGTATCGGCGGGGCGTCCAGCTCGACTTCACGCGGCCGGGCAAACCCACGGACAACAGCTACATTGAGTCGTTTAATGGCAAGCTGCGGGACGAGTGCCTGAATGTGCATCAGTTCGCCGACCTGGCGGACGCCCAAGCCCGCATCGAGGCCTGGCGCCGCGATTACAACGAGCATCGCCCTCATGGCTCCCTCGGGCACCTGACTCCGCGGGAATTCGCCTTACAACGTCAGGTCACCACGGCCGCTGAAGCGACGCTGCTCTCGGCATGACCTGTCTGCAAACGGGACCAACGTCACAGCGGTGACCCCTCATGGTAAAGGACGACGACTTTCGGGATACCTTGTCCATGTCACGGCCTCGCTCATTTCAAGACATGTTTCTTCAAATCACTGGCGAGTGGCCAACCTCGGACGGAGAGCGAG
>Ga0210123_1000869_pt1 | contig 16869 bp, 12 predicted proteins | sample Muzzi_PWB_D2_FD_185535 | JGI IMG/M metagenome (GOLD analysis project Ga0210123, IMG submission 185535) | Wetland microbial communities from San Francisco Bay, California, USA, that impact long-term carbon sequestration - Muzzi_PWB_D2 (SPAdes) | ecosystem: Environmental > Aquatic > Marine >... | reverse complement strand
CGCCGTGGACGCCGAGCGCCGGCGGCTGTGGGCCGCCACCGCCGCGATGGCAGAGGTCCCCGGGGTGGACTCGGCCGAGCGTGGGCGGACGGGCGTGGTCGTGTACGATCTCGACCGCGGCACCCGGCTCGCCCGCCTCCTCCTCCCGGCCGGCGACCCGCAGGTCCTCGGCGACATCGCCCTCGCCCCCGATGGGACCGCCTACCTGTCCGACGGACTTACTGGCGCCTTCTACCGTGCCCGCCTGGAGGATTCGTCGCTGGCGCAAGTGTTCCCGCCAGGGACCTTCGGGTCCCCCCAGGGGATCGTCCCCGCGGGGGAGGGGACGCTGTATGTCGCCGACTATTCGCGGGGTGTCTTTCGGGTCGACCCGGCGGCGGGGACGGTGCAGCAGCTGCCGTCGTCCTCCCCCGAGACCCTCCTCGGCATCGACGGGATGGCTCCTGCCTCTGGCGGCCTGGTGGCCATCCAGAACGGCATCGCCCCGGCTCGCGTCATCCTCCTCAGGCTCAACGCGGCCGGAGACGCGATCAGGGCGGTCGAGGTCCTAGAATCCAACCATCCGACCTATCAGGAGCCGACCCAGGGTGTCACCGTGGGCGACACCCTCTTCTATGTGGCCAATAGCCAGTGGCCCCTCTACCGCGACGGGCGGGAACCGGAGGCGGGAGAGGTCGCTGGGGCGGTAGTGCTGTCGCTGGGATTGGGAGGACGATAAAGGCGGGATAGACGGAAGGCGGAAGACGGTGTGGTGGGCGGTAAGATGCGGTGAGCCGGGCCCCGCGATTTTCCTTTGCCCCGTCGCGAAGCGACGCGGTGCCTCCGCGATCGTTCCGTGACAGGGCAGCGCGACAGACGAGCCTGTCGCGCTGCCTCCCGTTGCCCTGCCTACTGCCGACACGGCGATCCGAGCTGGGGGACCGGCTTGTCCACGACCGGCCGGTGGTCGAGGTTGGCCAGCGTGGTCACCACGTCCCTCAGAAAACTCGCGAGCGCCGCCAGGTGCGGGTAGTTGATGTACTGGGCCTCGTCCGTCTGCTGGTGGTAGTCCTGGTGGTACCCCGCGCTGAAGTAACTGATGGGGATGCCGTAACGGGCGTACATGAAATGGTCGCTCCGGCAATACCGGTTCTGCGGGTGGCCGTTGGCATCGAAGGAGTAGTCAAACTCGAAGGGATGTCCGTCCTTCTCGTTGACCGCCTCGATCACGTCGCCGAGTTCCGTCGACAGGCGGCGTGACCCGATGATCTGAATGGTCTTGGGCGTGCTGTCCGGGTCGATCGGGTGGCCGCGCCCCACCATGTCCATGTTGAGCGCCGTCACGATCGAATCGCGCGGGACGGTAGGGTGATCGGTGAAGTACTGCGAGCCGAGGAGCCCGGCCTCCTCGGCGGTGTGGAACATGAAGATCACCGAGCGGCCCGGGTGCGTCGGGTTGGTGGCCATCGCTTCGGCGATTTCGAGGAGCGCGACCGTCCCCGAGCCGTCGTCATCGGCCCCGTTGAAGATCGAATCGATGCGCGGCGGCCGGAGCTTCCGCACGCTGTCGAGGCTGGCCCGGAGAACCGTCCACTGGGAGTCGGTCGGCTCCTCAGCGTTCTGGGTCGAGGCCCCCCACGGACGCACCATCGTGTTGTAGAGACGGAGCGAATCGTGATCCACCGCCCGGCCCATCCCCACATGGTCGTTGTGGGCCCCGATCACGACGTACTGGTTTCGGAGCAGCGAATCCTGCCCGGGGAGGATGGCGACGACGTTTCGCGCCGGCGCCTGAGGCGGGACCAGTTCGTAGCGGTACCCGCCCCCTAAGGCCTCGCCCGTCGTCCCGACCGCCACGCTATCCACCACCGTGCCAAAGACCTGGCGAAACGCCGAGTCCGAGACGAAGAGCAAGAGCGGACGACCGCCCTCCGTTTGACGGTCACCGTCCGCCAAGAAGGGCGAGGGGTTCCGCACAAAGTCCACGAGCGCAGACGAGTAATCCAAGTTCGCCATGATGATCGCGCTCGCCGATCGGTAGGTGCGGAGGACTCGGATCACGTCCGCAAACCGGAACACCGGGCCCTCGGCGCCGAGCGCCGGTCCGAACACGAGCGTCTTTCCCGCGGCGCTGTCCGCGCTCAACAACTGGTCCGTTCCCAACCGCCCCGCGTAGACCGCCGGATCGGGCCCAAGCCCGCCGCCCTCGGCGATCGGCAGGTTCCCCAGCGGCAGCATCGGTGCGTAGTCGGTCCAGCGCGCGAGGGAATCCATCCCAACTGATACGTGGCTGTCATCCGCGAGATGATAGACCCGAAGCGGAATCTCCTGAAAGAAGGTGCCGTCCGGTCCTCCGGGAGTGAGGCCCAGGCGCTCTACCTCGCGGCCGATGTATGAGGTTGCCATGTAGTTGCCTTGGAAGCCCGCCTGCCGGCCCATCATCGAGTCGTCTGCCAGAATCGAGAGGCGTGTCCTCAGGTCCGCGGCGGTAATGCCGGACTCGGTGGTGGCGGACTGGCCGGCGAGGGGCGTGGCCAGGGCCACGGTAGCCGCGAGGAGGGCGAGGCGGCGGCGGGCGGCGTTTGTGACGTGGATCACGAGGCAACTCCGTGCTGGGTGTGGACTTGGGAAGAAAGAAGTATAAGCCCGTCCCGCCACCCGAGAAGGTGGCGGCGCCACGCGGTGCCGGGGCGACGCCTTTTGCTCTTGGTGCTCGCACGGCCTGGACGTTCTCGCCGAAACATGAGTGCCGCTCGGGCGCAACACCTGGACTCGTCGAAGGCCCTTCAGGATTCCTTCCGCCACGGCGTTTGGGGCTCGTTTGCAAGGAGTTGGCGGGTCGGATGAGCGTGTCCATGAGGGCTCGACCCGGGCATGCCGCTTGCCCGTTTCAGCGGTCGAGCGCCCCCCGGCTGTTCGGTGGGCGCCGCAGACCCTACTCAGGACCCTCGATTCATGGCACTGCAAGATGCAGCACTCCGTACCGCGAACGTCCGGGTCAGCCCGGTGACGACGGGAGGGGGAGAGTCGGTTCTCATTGCCGACGCGGTGGAGTTTGTTGCCGAGCTCTATCACGGATTCGCCCACCGGATCGTGGAGGCACTCGCCACCCGCGGCGAGCGCCGCGCCAGGCTCCGGGCGGGAGAGACGCTCCGGTTTCTTCCGGAGACGCGGATGATCCGGGAGGCGGATTGGGAGATCGCCCCCGTGCCGGCCGACCTTCGGCGGCGCTTGGTGGAGATCACCGGTCCGGTCGACCGGAAGATGATCATCAACGCCCTCAATTCGGGGGCCGACGTCTTCATGGCCGACTTCGAGGACGCCTGCTCGCCGACGTGGACCAACGTCGTGGAGGGTCAGGTCAATCTGCGGGATGCCGTGCGCGGGACGATCCGGTACCACGACGCTGGTACGGGCAAACGCTACATGCTCAACGATCGGGTGGCGACGCTCATGGTTCGGCCGCGGGGCCTCCATCTCGTCGAGCGGCACCTGCAGATCGAGGGCGTGGCGGTGCCCGCGGCGCTCGTGGATTTTGGGCTTTACTTCCACCACAATGCCGTAGAGCTCGTTCGCCGGGGGACGGGACCGTATTTCTATCTCCCCAAGCTGGAGAGCCACCGCGAGGCCAGGCTCTGGAACGACATCTTCGTCTATGCCCAGGAACGCCTGGGGATCCCCCGGGGGACGATCAAGGCCACGGTCCTCATCGAGACGCTCCCGGCGGCCTTCGAGATGGACGAGATCCTGTTTGCGCTTCGAGAGCATTCGGCCGGCCTCAATTGTGGCCGATGGGACTACATCTTCAGCTGCATCAAGTGCCGGCAGCACGATCCGGCGGCGGTCTTCCCAGACCGGTCGCAGGTGACCATGACACAGCCCAACATGCGGGCCTATACCCAGCTTGCGGTGAAGACCTGCCACCGGCGCGGCGCGCACGCCATCGGCGGGATGGCGGCGTTCATCCCCATCAAGGGAGATGCGGACGCCAACGCCGACGCCCTCGCCAAGGTCCGGGCCGACAAGGTTCGGGAGGCGGGTGACGGCCATGACGGGACCTGGGTGGCGCATCCCGCGTTGGTGTCGGTGGCGCGCGAGGCGTTCGAGGAGTTCGTGGACGGGTCCAACCAACTCGCCGTCCTCCGCGAGGACGTCTCGGTCATCGCCGAGGAGCTCCTGGCCATCCCCGTCGGCACGCGCACGGAGGCCGGGCTCCGGCTCAATATCCGTGTGGGGATCCAGTACCTCGAGGCATGGCTGCGTGGCAGCGGCGCGGTCCCGCTCTACAACCTGATGGAGGATGCGGCCACGGCCGAGATCTCCCGTACTCAGGTCTGGCAGTGGGTGCGCCACGGCGCCGCCCTGGAGGACGGCCGCCGCGTCACGCGGGACCTCGTCGCCCGGTTGGTGGCGGAGGAAATGGAGACGATCGCTGCGGAGGTCGGCGCGGCGCGGATGGCGGACGGTCGCTTCCCCGAAGCGCGGCTCTTGTTCACCGAATTGTGCACCGCCGGCGAGCTGGTCGAGTTCCTGACCATCCCGGCGTACAAGCTACTCGACGACTGACGCCCAGGGAGGGCTCCATGGCTGCACCCGCCTCGATGTCCCCGGCCACGCCACGCCAGCGGTGGGACGGGATCACCAGGCCCTACACGGCACAGGAGGTGGAGCGGCTGCGGCCATCCGTGGCGATCGAGCACACCCTCGCCCGGCTCGGCGCCGAGCGGCTGTGGGAGCTCCTGACCGTGGAGGACTACGTCGCCGCCCTCGGTGCGGTCACCGGCAATCAGGCCATGCAGCAGGTGCGCGCGGGGCTCAAGGCCATCTACGTGTCCGGCTGGCAGGTCGCGGCCGACGCCAACGTGGCCGGGCAGACCTATCCCGACCAGAGCCTCTACCCGGTCAACAGCGTGCCGCAGTTGGTGCGGCGGATCAACCAGGCGCTCCTGCGTGCCGACCAGGTCGAACGGGCGGAACGGGGGCAGGCCGCCCGCTATTGGCTCGCGCCGATCATGGCGGATGCGGAGGCCGGCTTCGGCGGGGCACTCAACGTATTCGAGTTGACCAAGGGGATGGTCGAGGCGGGAGCCGCGGCGGTCCATTTCGAAGACCAACTCTCGTCGGAGAAGAAGTGCGGCCACCTCGGCGGGAAGGTCTTGGTGCCGACATCGCAGTTCATTCGGACGCTCGTCGCCGCGCGGCTGGCGGCGGACGTCCTCGACGTCCCCACCCTGATCGTGGCCCGGACCGACGCCGATAGCGCCAAGCTCCTCACCAGCGACGTCGACGAGTGCGACCACACCTTTCTCACGGGCCAACCGCGGACACCCGAAGGGTATCATCGGATCACCGGCGGTCTCGACTGCGCCATCGCGCGGGCCATCGCCTACGCGCCGTACGCCGACCTCCTCTGGTGCGAAACCTCGAAGCCCGACCTGGCTGAGGCACGGCGATTTGCCGAGGCCGTGCGTGAGGCGCACCCGGGGAAGCTCCTGGCCTACAACTGCTCGCCCTCCTTCAACTGGCGCCGGAATCTCGACAACGCCACCATCGCTGAATTCCAGCGTGAGTTGGGTGCCATGGGTTACAAGTTTCAGTTCGTCACGCTCGCGGGCTTCCATTCGCTCAACTACGGGATGTTCGAGCTGGCGCGGGCTTACCGCGACGGGGGGATGGCGGCCTACGCCGACCTCCAGGACGCCGAGTTTGCGGCGGAGGCCGAGGGCTACAGCGCCACCCGACATCAACGCGAGGTCGGCACCGGCTACTTCGACCTGGTCAGCGCGACCATCTCCGGGGGGACCTCCTCCACCACCGCGCTCGCGGACTCGACGGAAGCGGCGCAGTTCTCGGGCGGTAATGGGCGGTAGGGGGTGGTGAGATGGGTGGGAGCGGGCGGTGACAGGCGGGTGCGCTGTCCCGCTGCCCCGCCTAGTCGATTCTCTGCATGGCAAACGTCCCCCAGCGCCTCGTGGCGAGGTTCTGCCACCAGATCCCCTCGACCCGCAACCCATCCCATCGGCCGCAGAGGGCCAGGTCCCCATGGTTGGGAGTCGGGGAGAAACTCCCGATGCTCATCACCACGGTGAAGTCGGCCCGCACGACCGCTGCGAGGTCGCGGAACCTAGGAGGCTCCTCGAGGAGCGGAGCGAACGGCCCGAAGTACTCCCCGAACAGACACCCCTTACAGATCGACTGCCCGGGCGACAGGTCGGGCCGGACGACGTCCGCGCGGAATCGAATCTCGCCGGTCATCGCCGGCGCGTAGAGCGTGTCCGGACGGAGGGTAACCACCCACAGGCCCAGAAGCTCCCGCTGGGCGAGCGACGGGATCGCGGCGGCGCCGCATCGGAGGCCCTCCTCGACGGGCAGTGGGGTGGGCCTGGAAACCGTCGGATACCTCCGCGGCGCGCCGCCGCAGGCCATCGCCGCCCCCAGCGCCAGGGGCACCGTCCAGGAGATCCTCATACGGCCCTCCGCCGTGGCAGGATGGCCCACCCGTACCAGACGAGCGTGCCCAACCACAATCCGTAGGCGATCAGGCGGACGGGGTGCCAGGTGATCGTCTCGATCACCTGCGTAGGCGCGCCCAGCTCACCTAGCACTGTGCGACTCAGCTGCTCGGCCGTGAACCACCCCCACAGGACGGCGGCCCAGAGGAGCCCCACCCTGCTCACCCAACCGGGGCCCATCGTCGCCGGGAGGCGCCGCACGGTCATGGCGCCGACCACGAGAGCAAACAGGTACATGCTGGCGATCGTGAACGGGCCGGCGATGAGGACCAGGAAGTCGGGCTCCAGGGTTCTGAGCCCCGCGCCGCCGACCCACGATGCCACGATGATCGCCATCGAGGCGGCAACGAACAGGGAGAGGAAGCAGAGAAAGGATCGTTTGAGGGTCCAGAACCGCGTCCGCCGGCCGAACCGCTCATGGAAGATGGTCCCTGCGATCCGGGTCACCGTATCGACGATCCCGAGCTGGGTGGAGAACAGCACAAAGGCGCCCCCGAGGAGGAACACTACCTTGAGCCACCTGCCGCCGCGTGCGGCCAGGACATCCCCCTGTCGCTGCACCATCTCGGTCAGGTTGCCGGCCAAGTCGGGGTTGTGCGTCCCGATGGTGGCGCTCACGACCAGGGTGGTGATCACCACGCTCAGGATGATCAGGAGGACGAAGGTGAGGAACAACTCGGTCCGCGCCACCCGCACCCACGTCAGAAACCTGGTGAGGCCCACCGGCCGCTCGACGGGGTCGAACACGTAGCCGGTGACGCTGATATCCTCGTTCCGCCCGCGGATGCCCGCGATCCGCCCCTGGTAGCTTGCCATCCCGAATCCCTTGTCGCGGAGCCAGAGCGACTGGGCCAGGAGGAGGGTGCCGCCACTGCCGGCATAGGCCACCGCGATCAGGAGCGTAGGGAACTGGTCTCCCGTGAGGAGCGCCTTGGGGGCCCGGCCGATCGATACCGCCCCGACGGTGAGGTGGAGAACGTCGGCGGGGACGATGCCCACCACGAGCAGGGCGAGGATCAGGAGGGGGAAGAACCCGAGCACCAGGAGGATCTCGAACCGCTCCAACGAATTGTAGACGACCTTGGAAACAGCCAGGCCGACCCAGATGAAGGCGAGCATCGCCAACGCGATCGGCTGCCACGCCACCTTGAGGTACATCAGCTCGCCGATGATGTCCGCGACATACTCCGCCGACTGGGAGGCCCACCCCGGCCAGAAAAAGCTCACCATCGTCGCCACGAGGAAAAACCAGGGCCAGATGGTCCTCCGCGTGAGCCGCGCCATCCCCCCGAACACCGACTCCCCCGTCGCGATGGTCCATCGCTCGATTTCCACGATCACCACGAATTGCGTGAGGACGCCGACCCAGAACAACCACCAGATCGAGAAGCCGTTGACCGTGATCAGGTTGGGCCAGAGGAGAAACTCCCCCGCGCCGAGCCCCATCCCGAGCGCGATGACCGAGGGCCCGATGAGGTGACGCACTTTCGGAACCCGGGGCACGTCGCTCTGGAGATAAAAGGGCGGGCCGTGGCCTCGACGCGGGAGATCCGGACGATCGGGGGCGCGGGGGAGGCCGCTCTCGTCGAGGGGCGTGTACACGCCATCCCGATAGCGGAGGCCTTCCTCGTCGCTGCAACGGATGGTCGGGTCGTCGGCCTCGGGCATGGGGCGTGGTCTCGGGCGTCGGCGGGAGGGGGAGGGGGGGGCTAAATTGCTCTCAAGATAGGAAGTCACGTCTGGCCGAGCCACTACCGGCCACCCCCTGATCGACGGAGGAGCGCCCCGAGTGGAACCCGACTCGCCCGTCATGACCGAGCTCCTGCGCGCCATCGAAACCGATGCGGCGATCGACCGCGAGCTCTCTCTCCTCCCGGAAGTGACGCCGGAGGCCCTGCGCGCCGACTTGCGGAATCGCTACGACTTCCGTCAGGGGATCCCGCTGGACATCCTGACGCGCGACGTCGGGGCCGCGCTCCGGGACGGTACGCTCCTCGCCACGCATCCGCGCTACTTTGGCCTTTTCAATCCCAGCGTCCTCCCTTCGGGCGTGGTGGCCGACACCCTCGCCGCGGTCTACAACCCGCAGCTGGCGGCCTGGTCGCACGCGCCTCTCGCCTGTGAAATGGAGCGACATGCGTTGGCGGCGCTCGCCCGCCTCATGGGGTACGATCCCGATGCGACCGCCGCCAACTTCACCTCCGGGGGCGCCGAGGCCAACCTGTCCGGCGTGCTGGCCGCCCTCGCCCACCACTTCCCTGAGGCGGCCGTGGGCGGGCTGGGGGGGCAAGTGGCCCCGCCGGCGATTTACGTGACGGGGGAGAGCCATCATTCCTTCGTCAAGGTGGCGCGGATGACCGGCCTCGGGACCGATGCCCTCCGGGAGGTGCCGGTGAGCCACGGGTTCGTCATGGATGTGGACGCGCTCCGCACGGCGATCCGGCGCGACCGGGCGGGCGGCCGGCGCCCCTTCTTCCTGGTGGGGACGGCGGGCACCACCAGCTCGGGCGCCATCGATCCGCTCTCGGCCTTGGCGGACGTCGCGGCGAGCGAGGGGCTCTGGTTCCACGTCGACGCCGCCTGGGGGGGCACGGCCCTCCTTGCTCCTCGGCTCCGTCCGGCGTTGGCGGGCATCGAGCGGGCAGACTCGGTCACGTGGGACGCGCACAAGTGGATGTCCGTGCCGATGGGCGCGGGGATGTTCTTCTGCCGCCACCCGGACGCGGTCGGTCGGGCCTTTGCGGTGAGCGCCGGCTACATGCCGCCGGGCGCCGGTGGGGGATCGATCGACCCGTACCACACGACGGCGCAGTGGTCGCGGCGCGCAATCGGGCTCAAGGTGTTCATGGCGCTCGCCAATCTGGGGCTGGAGGGGTATGCGGCGATGGTGGAGGGGATGACGCGGCGGGGCGACGAGCTTCGCACGCTCTTACGCTCGGCGGGCTGGCGGATCGTCAACAACACTCCGCTCCCCACCGTGTGCTTTGCGCATCCGGCGCTGGACCGGGTCCCCGACTGGCCCGACGCAATCCTGGCGGAGGTGTACCGGCGCCGGCGCGTGTGGATTTCGAAGGTGCTCCTAGGCGACCGGGTGCCGGCCCTCCGCGCCACGGTCACGAGCTACCGGACCGTGGCGGCCGACCTCGACGTGCTGGTGGAGGAGGTGGAACGGGCTCGCCGGATGATGCGGATTCCGGCAGGGCATCCAGAGTGATTCTGCGCCGAAGGCGCCACGCCGAGTGCTGCTTGCCAGGGTGGCGCGATGGACCAGCCCGCGGGTCTGCCCTCGCTGCTCCCACCGTTAGGGCCCCGACTTGCAGCCCTCGCGACGGCGCGTGTCGGTGATGCGGATGATCTTCCAGCCATCGCTTCCCTTGAACAGCTGGAAGGCGTTCACCCCACAATGCGACAACCGGTCTCCCAGGTGGAAGGCGTACGGTGTCCAAGCGGTCGCCAGGGTACCGTCTACCTGCACGACCGGATCCCAGATGCGTTCGTCCCAGACCTGTTCATGAGGGGTGCCGACCGCATTGAGGAATTCATCGGCCGAACCGGCGGCCAGGACCGGAGTCCCGTTCCGGACGGATGCGCTCGCGACGGTGAGCGACGGGTGGAAGGTCGATCGCACCATGGCGCTGTCGCCCTTCCGCATGCCGTCGAACATCCGGTTGATCACCACCATGACCTCCGCCCTCTCGGCGTCTTGCGCCTGGAGCGATGCCGCCGCCGCCAGCGCGACGACCCCGGCCACGCCTCCAGACCACAACCACATGATACGCTTCATGACCAGTGGACTCCTGTACCGAGTAAGGGAACACGTCGATCGGCGACCTACGGTAGTCGTACGGCCCGCCGTCCAGCGGAGTTTCTCAGATGAACGCCCGTGAACACCTCCTCGCGGTCCGCCGCACCGCCCGGTTCCTCACCCTCGGCCCCGACCGCGGGGCGACCGACGCCTGGATCGTCTGCCACGGCTACGGGCAACTGGCGGTGGACTTCATCGCCCCCTTCCAAGCCGTGGCGGACGCCGCCCGTTTGATCGTCGCGCCGGAGGGGCTCAGCCGCTTCTATACCGACGGCGGCGGCGGGAAGGTCGGCGCCAGTTGGATGACACGCGAGTTCCGCGAGCCGGACATCGACGACTACATCGCGCTCCTCGACGCAATGGCCGAGGCGCTGGCCGGCTCCCTCGCCACCGTCGACGCCGTGACCTTCCTCGGCTTCTCCCAGGGCGCGGCCACCGCCTGCCGCTGGGCCGCGCGCGGCCGCCTCCAAGCGCGCCGGGTCGTTCTCTGGGGCGCGCTCCACCCTCCCGACCTTCGCGAGGAAGACTATGCCGCCCTCCGCGCTCGCGGGACACGGTGGGACTATGTCGTGGGCGAGCGCGATCCCTTCCTGCCGGTGGAGAAGATGGCGGCAGCCGCCGAACGCGCCAGGGGCCGCGGGCTGGAAGTCGGCACCCGGACCTTCCCGGGGGAGCATCGACTGGAATCCAAGACCCTGCGGGAGCTGGCGGGGGAGTAGCAGGCGGTCCGGACGGTATTACACGGGACCAGCCGGTCGCGGTGGGGGGACCGATGCGACGGGCGCGGTCCACTGGCCCCCGGCTCCGTCTTGTTCCTCCCTCCCGACAATCCTATTTTCCATGATCCCAACGAGTTGCCCGCAGTATGCCCGGCCCCCGCGCTCCGCAACGAGGCCGCATGAATCCTGAAGGTCGAGCGTCGGCGGTCACAACCGGGACCGCCGAGCCCCGCGCTGCCCATCGGCGGACGCTCCCTAGTCAACGCACCATGATCTCCTGGCTATTCGCGGCCAGGACGATTCTCGCGGTGGTTACCCTCCTCGGGGCCGTCTCGGTCTGGACGGACGCGCCGGACATCTCCTTCATCGTGAGCCTGGCGGTGCTCCTCGCCTTCACCATCACGGCGTACGGATGGTACGCCGTCTGGGTGCGGGGGACGGAGCCGGGCCTCTGGTTCCTCCATACGCAGGCCCTCGTGGACCTCGGGTTGATCACCACCTTCGTCCACTTCTCGGGTGGGGCCGACAGCCCGTTCACTTCGGTGTACGTCGTGTTCATCGCGGCGTATGCCATCCTCATGCCCCTCTGGTCGGGCGCCGTGGTTGCGGGGGCGGCCGCGGCGGTTTACGCGATCGACGTCCGGCTGACCGCCGCCCAGGTCGACGTCGGCGTGTGGGGCCAGGTGGCGGTCTTCATCGCCGTCTACGTCATCGTCGCGGGCCTCGGCGCCCGATTGCGTCAGGCCAGCGCCGAGCAGCACTCCCTCCAACGGGAGCTCCTCCGCGTCCGGCTCGAGGCGGACGACATCCTCCGGAACATCCGCTCCGGTGTGTTGACGGTCGACGGGATGGGGCGGCTGGCCTTCCTGAACCCCACCGCCGAACGCCTCCTCGCCATCCACGGGGAGACGGCGATGGGACTCCCGGTGCTCGATCACCTTAAGGGCCGATCGAGCGAACTGTGGGCCGCCATCGTGGCGGGGATCCGCCACGGGAGGAAGGTGAACCGCGGCGAGGGGATCGTGGTGGAGGAGGGCGGCCGCCAGTTTCCAATCGGCCTCACCACCACGACCTTCCAGCACGGCGCCAACAAGACGCCGTCGGTGACGGCGCTGTTCACCGACATCTCCGACTCGAAGCAGCTGCAGGAGCTCCACCTCCGCGCCGAGCGCCTGGAGGCGGTGGCCGCGCTGAGTGCGTCGCTGGCCCACGAGATCCGGAACCCCCTCGCCTCCATCCGGAGCTCGGTGGAGCAGCTGGCGCGCTCGGCCCACACCGATGAGGACGACCGCTTCCTCGCCGACCTCATCGTGCGCGAGGCGGATCGCCTGAGCCGGATTCTGAGCGAGTTCCTCGACTTCTCCCGCGTCCGGGCCACCCGCTTTGCGCCGGTGGACCTCCGTGCGGTGGCGCAGGGCGCCTCCCGGTTGGTGCGGGAGCATCCCGACTGCGGCGAGGAGATGGACATCCAGGTGCGGGGCGAGGCGACCATGCTGGACGGCGATGAGGATCTCCTACACCGGGTCGTCGCCAATCTGCTCCTCAACGCCGTCCAGGCGGCCAAGGGCGGCCCGGCGACGATCACCGTCACGACCGATCCCGCCGACGCCGGCGACCTCCCGCACGGCAGCGGGATCGAGAATCCGGTCCGGCTGGTCATTCAGGACACGGGACCGGGCATCCCCGAGGAGGTCCTCGATCGGTTGTTCGAGCCGTTCGTGACGGGACGCCCCGGCGGGACGGGCCTGGGGCTCGCCATCGTGCAACGGGCCGTGGACGCACATCGGGGCATCGTGATGGTAGATTCGACCCGTCGCGGGACCACGTTCACGATCTTCTTTCCCGCGAAAATGAGGGCGGAGGAAGCCGCATGACGTCCAAGCCATCGGTATTGGTGATCGACGACGAGTCCGCGATCCTCGACACTCTCCGGATCCTCCTCAAGAAGGAGGGATTCGAGGTCACCACCGCGCAGGGAGGGAAGGCAGGGGTGGAGCAGATCCGGACGGGGACGCACGACATCATCCTGAGCGATGTGCGGATGCCCCAAGTGTCGGGCCTCGACATCGTGGAAGCGGCCCGCGAGCAGGATCCGATGACGCCCGTCATCCTGATGACCGCGCAGGCCTCGCTCCAGACGGCCATCGGGGCCGTGAACGCCGGGGCCTTCTACTACCTCCAGAAGCCCTTCGCCAACGACGAGCTGGTGGCGATCCTCCGGCGGGCCTGTGAGTTTCGCGCGGTCCGCGTCGAGAACAAGCAGCTCAAGCAGGAGATCCGCCGCCGGGCCCAAGGCGGCATCGCCACTCCGATTGGGAAGTCCAAGCGCTTCATCGAGCTCCTCCGGACGGCCGAGCAGGTGGCGCCGACGGATTCGACGGTCCTCATTCAGGGAGAGAGCGGCACCGGGAAGGAGGTCGTGGCTCGCTACATGCACAATCTCTCCGCCCGCACCGAGGGGCCGTTCCTGTCGATCAACTGCGGGGCGCTTCCAGAGACCCTCCTCGAGAGCGAGTTGTTTGGTCACACCAAGGGTGCGTTCACCGGCGCGGTGCGGGACAAGCAGGGGCTGTTTGCCGCGGCACGTGGGGGCACGTTCTTCCTGGACGAAGTCGGGGAGATGCCCCCGTCGCTCCAGATCAAGCTCCTCCGCGTGATCCAGGAGCGCGAGGTGATCCCGGTCGGGGCGACCGAGGCGATCCCGGTCGACGTGCGCATCATCGCGGCCACCAACCGGGACCTGGAGGAGGAAGTGCGGCGCGGCAACTTCCGCTCCGACCTGTTCTACCGCCTCAACGTGATCGCCCTCGAGCTGCCCCCGCTGCGGGACCGGCGCGACGACCTCCTCCTCCTGATGGAGTCGTTCCTGCAGCACCTGGCCACCGAGCGGGGGGACGAGCCGAAGGCGCTCTCGCAAGACGCGCTCGACGCGGTCATGGTCTACGACTGGCCGGGAAACGTGCGCGAGTTGGAGAACGCCCTCGAGCACGCGGTGGTACTCTCGCGCGGCCAGCTCATCGATGTTCCCGCTCTCCCCGAGCGGATCACCCGACGCCGCAAGGAGCCGCTCGTCGCGGAGCGCTCCTACCGCAACCCCACCCTCGAGGTGATCGAACGGGCCTATATCATGTACGTCCTCCAGGCGGAGGGCGGCAACAAGACCCGCGCAGCCGAGGCCCTCGGCATTGATCCCTCGACCCTCTACCGCAAGCTGAGCCGCTACGAAGAGCAACAGGCCGCCGCCAGCGAATGAGGCGCGTCCTGGAAAGGGAGTCATGAGCGGGTTCGACCGCCCCCCGGCCGACCCGGCCGGCGCCGAGACACTGGCGATCATGTCCGCGGCGCCCCAATACAACCGGTGGCAGTACGATGTCGTAGCCCCGTTCATCGGCCGGCGCGTTCTGGAAGTGGGCTCGGGGATCGGGACGATGTCGCGGGAAATCGTCGACGCGGGCCGGGATCTCGTGGTGGTGACGGACACCGACGCCTGGTATCGCGACCACCTGCGCCAGCGCTTTGCGGCGCACCCCGAGGTCCAGGTCGACTCCCTGACCCTCCCCGACCCGGACGCGCCCGACCGGCTGCGCCACCACCGGCTCGACACCATCATCGCCCTCAACGTCGTGGAGCACATCGAGGACGACGTCGGGACCCTCCGCACGATGGCCGGCCTCCTAGCGCCCGGCGGGCGGGTCGTCATCCTCGTGCCGGCGCTCAAGGCGATCTTCGGCACCCTCGACGAAGAGCTCGGCCACTTCCGCCGTTACTCGCGGTCCACCCTCCGCCGCGCGTTCACCGAGGCAGGCCTCCGGGTGGAGACGATGTTCTGGTACAACCGCGTCGGCGTCGTGGGTTGGTGGCTCAACGCCCGGGTACGGCGCGTCACCCGTATCCCCATCGATCAGCTGAAGGCGTTCGATCGGCTGGTCCCATTGTTGCGGTGGGAGCGGCTCGTCCCGCTTCCGTTCGGTCAGTCCCTGGTCGCCATTGGAACACCGTATGGCCCTTGAACTCCCCCGCGTCTCGGTGATCGTCCCCGTCTACAACGAGGCGGGCACCCTGGAGCGGCTGATTCGCACCCTGCACGATGTGCCGCTGCCGATGGAGATCCTCGCCGTCAACGACTGCTCCACGGATGGGAGCGGCGAGGTGGTGGACCGCCTGGCCGCGGAAGGCCTCATCGACATCGCGGTCCACCAGCCCGTCAACCGCGGGAAGGGGGCGGCTCTCAGGGCGGGGATCGCGCGCGCCACGGGCGACGTCATCGTCGTTCAGGACGCCGATCTCGAATACGACCCGCACGAGTTTGCCCGCCTGGTGATGCCGATCATCGAGGACAAGGCCGACGCGGTCTTTGGGTCCCGGTTCTTGGGTGGGGGCGGTCGGGTGCTCTACTTCTGGCACTCCGTCGGCAACCGGTTCCTGACCCTGTTGTCGAACATGCTGACCGATCTCAACCTGACCGACATGGAGACATGCTACAAGATGGTCCGGGCCTCCGTGCTTAAGTCGCTCATCCTGACGAGCGACCGCTTCGGCTTCGAGCCGGAGGTCACGGCACGCCTGGCGCAGGCGCGCGTGCGCATCTGGGAGCTCCCCATTACCTACTCCGGCCGGACGTACGAAGAAGGGAAGAAGATCGGGTGGAAGGACGGCGTGGCAGCCCTCTTCCATATCCTCCGCTTCAATCTGTTCCCACCTCGGGGCCGCTAGCGTGCGGCACGTCGACCGCGCCACGCTTCTGGGCTGGGCGGCGCTCCTCTGGGTCTTTGGCCTCTTCCCGTGGGTCAACTGGATCCCCGGCGGGCACACGGCCGATTGGTACGGCCCCGTCAGTGGAGAGTGGCTGAGCGGCTCCGCCATCGCCATCGGCGGCGGCCTCGTCCTCGCCATCGTCACGCGTCGGCTGGGCCTCTGGCGACACGGCGCCTGGGACCGGGTCCTGGCCGCCTATGATCGCCACCCGATGCGCTGGACCGTCGGGGTCGCCGTGCTGGGCCTCGTTCTCTATCTGGCCGTCGCGGTCGTCGTGTTCGACGCCACACCGCTCCTGATCGACGAGATCGTCCAGGTCTTCCAGGCACGAATCATCGCCGGGGGAGCGCTGACCCGCGTGGCGTCCGCCCATCCCGAGTTTTTCAGCGCCATGCATATCGTGGATGTGGGCGGCAAGGTATACGCCCAGTTTCCCGTCGGCGGACCGGCGATGCTCGCGCTCGGGAGCCTCGTCGGCGCCGAGTGGCTCGTCAACCCGGTCGCCGGGGCCATCGCGGTCGTGGCCTTCGGTGCTGCGCTGCAGCGGCTGGACCCCAGCCCGGGGGTGCGTCTCGGGGGCACGGTCGTCTTTGCGCTGGCGCCGTTCACCGTATTCATGTCGGCGTCCTACATGAATCACGTGACGACCCTGATGTGGCTCCTCATCGCCTTCGCCGCGCTGGCCGCCCTGGTCCGGGCGCCGCGACCCTCCTTCCTCGCCGGCCTCGGCTGCGGCCTTGGCCTCGGCATCGCCGCGACCGTGCGGCCGGTGGACGCCTTTGCCTTTGCGCTCCCCGCTGGCGTGTGGCTCCTCGCGCGTACGATCCGGTCTCCGGGCCGGTGGCGCGAGCTGGCAGGCGCCGGCCTGGGTGTCGCTCTCCCGATGGCCGCTCTCCTCTGGGCCAACGCCAATCAGACGGGAGACCCGTTCCTGTTCGGCTACCAGGTGCTCTGGGGCAACACACAGGCTCTCGGCTTTCACGCCGCCCCTTGGGGAGAGACGCATACCCCGGCGCGCGGACTCGAGCTGGTGAGCCTCTATATGCTCCGGCTGCAGACGTACCTCTTCGAGACGCCGTTCCCGTCGCTGCTCCCCGCG
>Ga0210123_1000867_pt1 | contig 16876 bp, 19 predicted proteins | sample Muzzi_PWB_D2_FD_185535 | JGI IMG/M metagenome (GOLD analysis project Ga0210123, IMG submission 185535) | Wetland microbial communities from San Francisco Bay, California, USA, that impact long-term carbon sequestration - Muzzi_PWB_D2 (SPAdes) | ecosystem: Environmental > Aquatic > Marine >... | reverse complement strand
GCGGAGCTGAGGCAGGTGACCCCTATGAATTACACGGGGATCATCGATTTTTAGGCAGCCTATCCGGCATTGAATCCAGATGATCCCGCGACATGATGCAGTGCGCCCCCAATTGCTGCGCCATGGCACTGCCAACGTAGGCATACCATCCGCACGCAAAGCTGAGGCTTCCCAATTTTCCAACCTTAATGGCCTTGGATTTTGAAAGCGACAACAAGAAGACGTAAGTCCCCGGTGCCGATGGCAGATTGTGGGACTTGGATTGTAAATTTAGCAACATTTCACCCGATGGCTGACAAACGGCTTGTCTTGTCATCTGGAACATTGGTCCTATGATATACTTATGATGTTCTACAGATCGCCAGTGTAACGGCGCTGTTGGACTTTCCAGATAACCGTTAAACGGTATTGTATTGCGTCCCCTTTGGATGAGCAAGTCAACTCAGGCGCAATGAGCGCATATTGATTTACCCCCTGCCCCCACTTACTTATTCCTCAAGTTTGGGCATCGTGGGTCGATCTTAAGATTAACCGGCGAGGCACAAGTTCATTTGCCTGGTTATCCCCCGCAACAGTCTCGATAAAGGCAATGCCAATGATACCCAAAACCCGACACCTGCGAAACACACCACAGCATTCGACCATCTCTGTGGAGCGCCTGTTTGCAGCCGCTTTCAAAAAACCCGGTTTTGTCTATCAACGGGAAAGTTTGTTGGGCTGGCGACCGGTATCCATTGATGCCACGCCGCAGGATACAGGCGGTGGGCATGTTCCATTTGCCGAAAAACCACCGGCGTTTACCAATTCACCGGATGTAAAGGTCCGCGAGAATAAAGCATCGATCATCGTGGAGGTAACTTTGCCGAACATCAATGAGGATAGCCTTTACCTGGAAGTCTCCGAAGATTTGCTGATCATCCGAGCCGAAAAGGCGGACACCGATCATGGTGAAGCAGATCTGCGTGATAAGGGCAATAAGCCTTTAATTCACCGCTATATCAAGCTGCCCATTATTGCAAAGCCCGGCAATGTGGAAGCTCGCTTGAAAGGCAATGTGGTTGTCGTCAAGATTGATAAACCCTTGAGCGGATTCAGAAACAACAGGTAATGGTCGATGCGAGGATGCCGGACGATCATATGGGTCTCAGTGGTCTTGGCATGGATGCACGTTCCCGGCATCTATGCAGATGAATTGGTACTGACCACCGGAGAGCGTTTTACTTCTTCCAAGGTTTGGGAGGAGAACGACAAGATCCGCTTCAATATGCACGGACTGGTGGTCAGTGTGAACAAATCGGATGTGGCCGCCATCATTCGAAACGATCGCACGATGCAACCCCTTGCCGACCCGGTTGGAAACGAAAGGTCACAGCCCCACTTGCCCACACCTGCTTTAGACACCGAGCCATTGCCGCCGGCCCGTTCGAACGACCCTGCAGAGCCGACGTCACCGCCTCCTGGGTCGACAAAAGCCCCCCATCATCATGTTTCCGATCATAAAACCAAAGCCACGGGCATTGGATTAAAGGGCATTACCTGGAATATGCGACCGACAGAATTGTCTGGGCTAACCAAAATTAAAACCGAACCTGTCTACGGCGGTATTGATCAATATTGGCAGCCTGAGGGTCCCACCACCTTTGGCAGTGCCCTTTTGGATGGTCTGGTGTTTGGATTCTGGCAAGATCGTCTTTACTCAATCATGATGTGGGTCGATGGCAAACCCGGCTATGGCCGTCTGCGGGACACGGTCTTTGAGCGCTATGGTGCCGGCCGGAATAGCAAGAACAGCGCAGAACGTTACTTTTGGGCGGGTGACAAAACAACGGATCGCTTGCTGGAATTCGACCCGGAACGCAACATCGGTATTTTTTGGATGCGTTCCCGGGATCTGGAAGCCCACATCAAGCAAATCTATCCCGATGCCGATTCCCAAAAAGCACCAAAATGACATCAGCGACAAACCCCATCCTACCGGACAGGGATGTCGCTGTTCTTGACTATTATTACAATTTGCTATCTCGCGCTTCTACTGCTCTGAAACTGAGATAACATTGATGGTGTATTGACCACCGGACTCTTGCACGGCACCGGTCACGTTAACGGTTTTACCGACCATTCCTGACAGATCCTGACCTGCAATCACATAGTCCCCCAGATCCGTTACCAGCATGAGGTCATCACCCTCTTGGGCGATGGTACCGGTCAAGGCCATGGTCTTGGAGGTTGCCATGGGCAGGGCGGCTTTTTCATCCATTGCTTTGGGCGCCATGCCTGGCTGCCCCTCTTGTGATGCCGCAACCGGTTGGTCTTCTTTCATTTCAGCAGCCGGCAGGTCTTCTTTGGTCACACCGGTCAGTTGATTGGAGGGCTCCTTGCTTGAGCAGGCAACGCCCATGGACAGAAAGGCTGCCAAAACCATAAATATGACCATTGAACGAAAAGTTACCATTTTTGCTTTCTCCTTCCATTACGATGATTAGAATTTGCACTGTTTCCCGAAACCAAAGCGCATTGATCCTTTGGTGCCACACAGCTTACAGACAGATAATATTATGATATAATTATTCTTTTTGAAGCCAGGCCTGTTTCAGATTTCGATATTCGGGAATGGATTAACCGACACGGCTTATATCAAAGCAAGAAAAATACCAGAAAAGCGGGGATGATGATAATTTGGCCGAAACTCATCTTAATCTGCTACTTTTCCCGGCCATGCCAAGACCGTCACGACACTGCAGGCGCAGTCTATCATCTCGTTATTATAAAGATTATGAGATTGCCAAAAGCCATTTGGAGCAATCTTTGACCAGGACGGTGGTTTTTAGGAACCCACCTACAGGTGGCCGATACTATTTTTCCGGCGTTGTCCAGGGAAAACGTCGAGAACTAAATTTGCACACACAAATGCGCTTCCTGGGTCCAAGGCATTTTTTCTAATTTATCATTGTCATTCTAAATTATTTATTCGGCCGCTTCACCGACAACTGGAATGCTCAACAACAGGTTAAACTTGAAGTTCGAATGTCTTGTCTTGAGGCGGACCGAAGCTTTAACGGACCATATCCGCACGGAGATACTTGATAACGGTCACCGGTTTCGCAATCTGCCGATGTTGCAGCATGATATTCTCGGTCTCTTGCCATGCGGTATGATCAATGGCACCGATAACGCTTCGGGGCGTTGGTTGGACAATGCTTCGGGTGGCCTGAAGCTGCTCCTGAAGCACATGCAGGGCCGAATCGCGATCATACTGCCGGACAGCTTCCACAGCAAGACTTCCGTTGTCTATTCTCAGTGCCTGACGCCATCCTTTGAGCAAGGCCTGCACAAAATTCCTGACGATGTCCGGGTGACGCACGGCCATATCCTGGGAGGTGACCACTGAATTGGCCACGAAGCGGACCCCGTGGTCGTCCGGATTAAAGTAACCTACTGGTTCGCCGGAAGATGCCAACCTTCCGCCGATCTCCACGCCCTGGGTATTGATATACACCGGCCAGAGATCCACCACCCCCTTGAAAAACGGTGTATAATCCAGTCGAACACTGTAGAGCCGAACTTGAGCATCGCTGATCTGTGCACGGGCCAGCAACGTCCGCATGATAATTTCATCATTCTTGCCGAAGGTAACGCCCAGGGTCTTGCCCTTTAAATCGGTCAAGGTCTCAACGGAAATGCGATCCCGGCGATAAATCCATTGCAGGGGATTGACTTGAAACAATTGGGCCACCACGATGACCGGGGCACCCTTGGCCAGGGCACGAATGACCTGGTCGGCGGACGCCACGCCAAATTGTGCGTAACCCAATTCAAGCTCACGAATGGCGTCTCTTTCCGGCCCGCCGGGCTTGATGGTCACGTCAAGCCCACGCTCCCTGAAGTATCCTTGCCGTAATGCAAAAAGATCGCCGACCGTGGACATATTTTTCAGCCATTTCAATCGGTAGGTGACCGCTGCATCCGAGGCCGCCGCGTTCTGCGCCCAAAGGCCCGCCACAATCCAAACGACGAAAGCGATAGCCAACAACAATGTATCCGTTGAATGCTTCATGGCAAAAGGCCCCTCATGCAGCCACCCGGCCTACCCATCCCCGCTTGGCCAGGCCGCCGCACAGTTCCAGAATACCCTGGTAAATTGAGAGCGTGATACCGATAATAAACAAAGCCACCAGTATCTTTGCCAAATCACTCTGATACAGGGCCACACGAATGCTGTAGCCAATTCCGGCATTGGCGGCAATAAACTCAGCCACAATGGTTCCGGCCATGGCCAGGGTGGAACTGCCGGCCACGACGGTGGTTAGTTTGTGCATGTTCTCAAATGCGCGGATTTTGACTTCCAGCTGCCAGCGCATGCGACCTGTCTGGCGGTAGAAATGCTCAATGTCCCCGATGGGCTCCGACATGATGCCCAGCACCGACAGTAACAACGGAAAGTAACAAATCATGGCTGCGATCAGCAGACGGGAAAAGAAACCGTCGCCCAATAAAATAAAGATGATCGGCGCAATGGCCACGATGGGGTATGCCTGGACATTGTAAGCCGCAACTTTGATGAATGACCCCAACCAGGTGGTGCGCCGCCCGAAGATGCCCACCGCGAAAGCCAGCAAGATGGAGAGCAACTGCCCGACAACAGCCACTGTCATGGTGTCGGCGGCATCTTTCAGATAGCGGCCAAGCTCACTTTGCAACGTTTTCCAGAGCAGTTGCGGCCCCGGGATCACATAATCGGAAAGCCCCAGGCCATATTTTATGGCCGCCAGCATGGCCACCGCCAGGCAGTATATTAAAAAAAACTGAAAAATACGCCTAGGCAGCATTAATCATCTCCAGCATGGTTTTTTCCAGGGACGGCAAATCGGTGCTTTGTGGGTCTTTGAAGTCCTGCCCTTGAATCTTCATGACTTGGGGTGTTTTGTGGGCATCCCGCAGCACCCAGATATCACTGCAAAATTTTGCCACTTCCACCACATTATGGCTGATGTAGAGGAAAATCACCTCGGGGAATGCCTGTTTCATGGTCAACACGATACGACTGCGGGTCTGTTCATCGACGTTGGCCAGGCTTTCGTCCATGATCAGTACCTGAAAATCCTGAACCAGATAGCGAAGCAGATTGATGCGATTTTGCTGGCCCAGGGATAGTTGATCGAAACGCTGGTTTAAATACGGCGCCAGTTCGAATTTAGCGGTCAAAATTTCCTTGAGGGCCGCATGCCGGTCGGGCGTAATGCGCTCAAGATGCCGTCCCACGCTCGACCATCCGGGAAGTCGTTCCTGGTTGTGGGAATATAGGACGGTGTCCACCCCGTCGCTAACGATATCTCCGGAGGCAGCGGTATAGCCGCCGGTCAGGAGTTTGGCCAGGGACGTTTTGCCCACTCCGGATGGACCAAAAAGAGCATGAAATCCTGGTGTTGCCAAACACATACACAAGTCCCGCAACACAGGTTTAGGGCTTCCAGGATAGAAAAATTCGATATGGCGGCACTCCAGATGCATATCTGATTCCCTGGGTCGGTCACTGCGATCAATGGCCATGCCTTCGGGGTTTCTCGCCGACACCATCGGCGAACAATCGCTTTCACCCCGAATAGAGCCCATGCCAGGCACCCAAGCCACTGGCTGCAAAAGCAACGGAAACCTTTGGATAACACCAAAATTATTGAATGATATCTACCATAAAGCGGACCGAATAACCAGTTCTCCGGACAAGTAACCCTTCTCGGCAGCCTTCACGCCGGCGTTGAAAGCACTGCATTGATGCTTTCGGTGTCTTCGCCTTTGTGTTAAATTAGGACCGATGAGATAACCCGCAAAGAGAGGTATGCATGGACTTTAAGACACTCTTGGAAACGGCCTGGAATATGACCCTTCAACATATTGTGATGCTGATCCTGATGACACTGGTGATGCTGGTGGTCAGTTTTTTGACCCTCGGCCTGCTGGCACCTGTTGTGATGGCCGGTTTTACCCAGGCCATCGTTCTACTGATGCGCGACGGACGAGAACCGCGCATTGACGATCTCTTTTCCCAGATGAGGCTTTTTCTGCCCTTATTGGGCTTCTCCGTCGTTGTATTTATTGCCACGCTGGTGGGATTGTCCCTTTTTGTGCTCCCGGGGCTGGCCGTGATTTTTGCTGTAACCTTCGGTTGCCTCTATATGGTTCCCTTAATGACCGACAAGAAAATGGGGCTGGTCGAAGCCATCAAGGCCAGCTGGAAAATGGCCTTCGGAGATAGCGTGGCCGACCACATGGTAGTGGCAATTCTTTTTATCGGGCTGATGGCCATTGGCAGCTCCGTCTTTATCGGCACCCTTTTTACCCAGCCGTTTGCCACGGTTTTCCTGATATCCGTTTATCTGGAGAAAATGAACAAAAGCGGTTCAGAGGCCACAACTCCGCCGTCGCCGGAGATTGATGGAAGTATTTGAATACAATGATGCTTGACTTACTTTTCACTATCAATCTTATTAAGAAAATAGTTCAGGCGTTCTTCTGAAATAATCCCTCTTTGTAACAATATTTCCTCTATGCCCGCTTCCCGCAGTTCATCGATGCGCAGGACGTCATATGGTTTGGCCTGTTTGAGGCTGTAGAACGTATATTTCATGGAGAGTTCCTGCTTTTTAAGCAGATCAAAATCAGTGAAGCTGGTAAATATGATGTGATGGCTCAACAAAAAGTAGAAGGCCGCTATGGCCAATCCAATCAAAACGTACTGTTTCAGCCGGTTCACCATGGAATAACTCCTTGATTGCTTTATTGGATCAAATATTGCGCAGACCTTGTGCTACAATTTTATATTTTACCCAAAAGCCGAATTCCTTGCAACCCCAAACGGGAAACGTAGCAGCTGGTCGGAGGACTTTTTTCGCTCACCACCCGACCTGCGGGGCAAATCGATGGCCGCCGACCTCGGAGGTCCAAAGCGCAGATCATGTTGCACCGTATGGCGTTCCCTGGCAATTTATGCTTCACCGGCCGGCATTCGCCGGTTGCGCTAAAATAAAAAAAGGAGCTTGCATAATAACAGCAGGCTCCCTTGATTGTAGCTGGTGCCGGAGGAGAGAATCGAACTCTCAGGGGCGCAAGGCCCGGCGGATTTTGAGTCCGCTGCGTTTACCAATTTCACCACTCCGGCAATGAAACTGGCTTTATATTCAAATTACGATCCCTTGTCAACACGGGAGGCGGCAAAAACCTTATAGACCTGCATGACAACCGCCTTGGGCACAGCACCCGCACGCAAAACCACCGGCAGATCGCCGGTAACATCCACCACGGTGGACCCCGGGCCACCCTTAAGCACACCGGCATCCAGCACCATATTGACCGCAGCCATTACCGGCAGATCCACGGCATCGATGCTGGCGCAGCCGCCTTTACCGGACAGATTCGCGCTGGTGCCGGTGACGGGCCCGCCCACAGCATCGACCAAAGCAGCCGCCACCGGATGGATGACCCTGCGCACGCCGACCTTGCCAGCAGCGGAACATATCCCCGCGGGCAGATCTTTGCGGCCGGCCATGACCAAGGTCATTTTACCCGGCCAGAAGCGCTTCATGAAAAAACCCGCCAGGGGGGGAATTTCGTCCACAAGAGGAGTCAGCATTCGGCGGCGGCTGATCAGGACCAGTAACGGTTTTTCCGCCGGTCTGTTTTTGATCTGAAAGATGCGCTCGACGGCAGCATCACTGAAGGCATCGCCCCCCAAACCGTAAAGTCCGCTGGTCGGCAGGATAACCACACCGTGGTTGCCCAATATTGCCGCCGCCTTGCCGATGACATCCCGCTGCGGTCGGTTCGGATCGACGGCCAGAACGGGTGGCATCATGCCGATCGGTTCTCAACGGCGCGGGCTTTCTTCTCCACCTGCGCTGCCATCTCCTGCTTAAAGGCTTGCAAGCGATCAACCAACGCTGAATTGGATGTTGCCAGAATCTGAGCCGCCAAAATGCCCGCATTCTTGGCACCGGATTTTCCAATAGACACTGTGGCCACAGGAATGCCCGGCGGCATTTGAACGGTGGACAGCAGTGCATCCATGCCCTGCAGGCATGATGAATCTATGGGTACGCCAATCACCGGCAATGTGGTGTGGGCCGCCAGCACCCCGGCCAGGTGGGCGGCATGGCCGGCACCGGCGATAATCACTCGTATCCCCCGCGCGTAAGCCCCGGAGGCGAACCGCATGGCCCGCTCGGGGGTGCGGTGCGCCGATGCCACGGTCATTTCATAGGCAATGCCAAACTGCTTCAATATATCGGCGGCGGCCTGCATCACATCCAAGTCGGAGTCGCTACCCATGACAATACCCACTTGTGGTTCGTTATGCGTTTGCGCTGCGGTCACAATAATTTCCCTCCTCGATTAATTTAAAAATACCGTACCCATTCCATCGCTATCCCGGTGCTGGCCGGGATGATGTTTCAGGAATTGGCCGCCGGTTTCCGGGAGCCTGCCCGCGCTGCGGCGGCCAATTGTTCTAGTCGCGCTGCTTTGCGCTTGTCCAGATCCGATCGGTCCAGCCGGCTGCCCCGAATACCGCCGTTCAAGGTGATTTCAAAGATATGCAGCCGGCCGTCCGGCATGATTTGCAGGTCCAGATGGGCAAAAGGAAAGTGGGCCCGCTCCATCACCTGCCGGCAGAATCGATCCTGTTCCGCGCTCAGCGCATGGGGACAATACTCGCCACCGGCGGAAAGATTGGCCCTGAAACCGTATGGGTTGAACCGCTCGTAGGCTTCCACGAAATCCCCCACCATGATGACGCGCACATCCCTGAACTGTGCGGCCCGGGGTTGCAGGACAAAAGGATAGCGCTCCTTTTCCAGCCCCCGGAAGCTATACACCGTCTCGATGTGATCCCATTTGCGGACCCCGTGCCCGCAATGCATGTGTTCCTCTTTGGTCACCACGGCACCGATGCCGGCTGCTGTATAAACGTTCATGGCGTCCAGCAATTCCTTGCGCCGCTTAATGGCCAGGGTGAGCGGCAGCATAAATCCCCCCAGGATGTCGACCTGGGCGATTTTTGAGCGGCTGAGCAATTGCGCCAGCGGCGAAGGAATGCATACCACGCCACGCTGCATCAAATCGATCAGGCGGACGGTATTTTGATGGGCCGAAGTTATCTCGCCGATGACAATGTCACCCGGTCGCAAATCATGATAGACGGCCGGCAACTGATGGCAACGATAGATGGTCAAAGCTTATCGGCCTCGCTGATGATCTTCAATGCTCAACTGAATCAACTTGTCCAGCAATTGGCCGAAACTGTAGCCGGCCACTTTGGCTGCCTGGGGAAAAAGGCTGGTCGCGGTCATGCCGGGGATGGTGTTGGTTTCAAGCACGACGAATCGATCGTCCCGCAGAATCATATCGGTGCGGCTATAACCGCGACAATGAAGCGCTTTGTGGGCGGTCAAAGCGTATTGTTGGGCTTTGGCCGTCATCTCGGGACTGATGCGTGCCGGGCAGATCTCCTGACTAACGCCGGTGGTATATTTGGCTTCATAATCAAAAAAGTCATGGCTTTGGTCCGGAATGATCTCGATCAGGGGCAATGCCTCCAGCTCGTCATTGCCCAGCACCCCGCCCGTCACCTCCACACCGTCGATATAGGCTTCCAGCATAACGTCGGCACCATGCTGAAATGCTAATTCCAACGACTTGGGCATGTCATCCAAGGATCGCACGATGGACATGCCCACGCTGGATCCGGCTTCGATGGGCTTCACCACAATAGGAAGGCCCAAATCCCGCTCGATGGCTTCGGCGTCCACCCGCCCCCCTGATCGCACCATGCTATAGGGGGCCACCGGCAGACTGGCCTTTTCATAAAGCTGCTTGGCCACCAGCTTGTTCATGGCCACGGCGCTGCCCAACACGCCGGACCCCTGGTAAGGGATACCGAGCAGGTCCAGCAATCCCTGCACCGTGCCGTCTTCACCATAAGGCCCGTGAAGAATGATCAGGGCTGCATCGATGTGTCCGGCATCCGCCACCAGCTTGGGCAAATCGCTCTGGGGGTCATAACGCCGCACATCATATTTCTCTTTGTCGAGCGCTTCCAACACCTGGGCGCCGGAATTGAGTGACACTTCCCGTTCCGACGAAATACCGCCGGATAGAAGGGCGAGGGTGATTTTTTCCATGATCGTTCTCCCGGATCGAAGATTGATGGCATCTATATCCATTTACAAAAATTCATTCTAGAGCGCAACTTTTCATTTCAGGGCTGTACGGTGGTAGTTCCCGCCGCAAGGGCAAGTTTTAATAGAATTGTATGCACGGCACCCAAAAGCGCTTGGTGATATTCAGCCAATAATTCGGGCAATAAGGCGTATGCCCGCACGTGAATCGAAACTGGCAACCCTGTTGGGTTTGTGTTATGAGACTTCACAATTGCGGAAGACGCCGATTATCGATGCAGTCCACGAGTTCGCACAATGATCCCAGAAAGCAGGAAACGTCCATGAGCAAAATCGCCTTTGCCGGTACCGATGGAAGAACGTTGTTATGCGCCTGGGTGGTCTCCACGGCCACCAGCGATATGTACGCCAATGATTTCAGCGGCGTGGTCGTGCGGGGAACGCCGTCCATGCCAAAATACTGCGAATTGAATGGCTGGCCGGTGGAATTTATCGCCACCGCCAGCAACAGCATGCAAGATTACGCCGATGCCATTATTCATGCCATGCAGGATGGCCTGATCGACTACGTGGTACCCATGCCAGAAGCGCTTTTGTTTGAAGGCCTGGTGGATCGCGTGAGTGCCGCCGGCTTTGAAGCGCACATTCTGGGTTTGACGTCAGAGGCCGCCTTTATTGAAGGCGACAAGATCCGCTGCAAGGAGCTATGCCGCGACGCCGGCATCCCGGTGGCCCATGCATGGGACCAGGTGGATGCCAAAGATTATAACCAGGTGCTTAAAACCGTCCTGCAATACCTGGCCGACCACGGCGGCGCCGTGTTGAAATTTCCATACAGCGCGGGGGGCAAAGGCGCCCGCATCATCCTGAATGCCTGGGAAATTCGTGAAGTCTACGACACCCTGATCAAGGACTACAAAGACAGTTATCGACGCCAGTTCGGAAAGAAAAACCCATGGCCGCTGTTGATCGAATCACGCATGTCCGGCATGGAAATCAGCTTCACCATTCTGGTGGACCGCAACGGCAATTTTCAAATCCTGCCCACAGCCATGGATTATCCCGAGCGATTCGAAGGACCGGCCAGCAAGGATAACCCCATCACCGGAGGCACGGGGGCCATCTCGCCCCACCCCATGGAATCGCCAGCCATGCTGGAGATGGTGGGCAAAACCATTGCTGAACCGCTGATTGAGGCCATGCGTGCACGAGGATATTTAAGGCCCTGCATTCTCTATCCAGGGTGCTTTATCTCCATGGACGAAGATATGAACCCCACCCACATCAGGGTATGCGAGATCAATATCCGACCGGGTGAGCCGGAAGCGCAACCCGTGGCCAGGCGACTGAGAAACCTGGGCGCGTTGATTGCGGCCACCATGGAGGGTAACCTGGACAAAGTCCAACCGGAAGTACGCCAGGATCAGGTGGCGGCCTGCGTTGCCCTGATGACCGGCCCGGGCGGACCGGACGGCCAGAAAGGCTATCCCTGGTCATGCACCAAAAACGAAACATTGGAACTGGATGCGAAGTATATGAAGCGCAAAGGTATCCAGGTGGTACCCTCGGCGATGGACTATTCAGAAGGGGGCCAGTGTTTCAAGTCCGATGGTACCCGGGTGGCGTATCTCAACGCCAACAGCGCCATCAAAGCCGGCCAGCAACGCGGAGAAGTGGCCGATCGCCTGCGTATGAAGCTTCTGGCAGCGTATGACAACGGAAAAATAAGGGTCGTCCCCAGGGAAGACAGCCAGGGCAATCGCCTGGCCTTGAGGCGTGACATCGGCGGGCACTACCTTTTAGGAGAAAAGCTCTTCAACTGCAAAAAAGTATAACCGCCGGGGTTAACCCTAATGTTGAAAAAGCCGGAGGGATCCAGAGCCAAGGCGGGACAACACAGGATCTGGGGTCCTCCGGCCTTTACAACATCAGGGTCAAGGTCCCAGCAGGCGCTGTTTGGCCCTGTTAAATTCATCCAATGTGATCAGCTCTTTCTCCACCAGTTGAGCCAAAGCATTTAATTCCCGAATGCACGCGGTTTCCGGATCCTCGAGCTGCAGGGGAGAACCCTTGCGGTCGATAGCAATGGCCTTTGGATCAGTAGACCGCGACTGGTCCAACTTGAGGGTGGCCATTCCGCCCAGTAGGCTCACTTCAACCTGGCGGCCTTGAAAGATGGGGGAGCGCAACGCCTCGCCCAATGATTTACCCTCTTTTCGCAAGCGCCGGTACAACCAATAGGCGGAAAGCCCCACCGCAGCCATGCCTCCCAGCAGGATCCAAAACATATATTGCATCATACCGCTGAGGAACACCACCAGCAGGCCAAGTGCAGCAAACAAAAGCAAGTGCAAAAACAGAATTAGATGAGCAAATACAATGCTTTTTAAGATGCCATCGCTCGTTTTCCGTCTTTTTGAAAACATGATTTACTCGATACAGCCGCTATGAATCGGCCATTCAGCGCTCGGCTTTACCTGCACCGGACGCCATTCGATCGGTCAACGCAGCCAAATAATGTTGAGGCATGTCGAAGCGGGCATCGGAATTGCGGGAGACATTCAGCTTCATGATCAGAAAATTAAGTTTCTTCAGGGTGCGATATCTCTCGGCCGCATCTTTCATATTCGCCAGCAGGTCTTCGGTACGATGAATCTCTTTCTTCAGTTCAATCTCCGGGGGAAGGCAATCGGCATTTTTAAGCATTTTGTACGCCAGACGCAAATCATCGGGAATATGTCGATCATCATCGAAATCCAATGGTTTGCCTGCACCGGGCAGGTTGTCGAACGCGCCCCGATATTGTGCTTTTCTGATGCGTTCTTCTACAATTTTATCAAAGCCGGTGATCATTGCCGCCCATTACATGACATTCGGCATCGGCTCGCCGTTCGATGTAATTCTCTGTTGATGGGACGGGCCAATTGGGTTATGGGTCAATCTAATACAAATTGGCATAATAGTACAGGCCACTTTCGATTTTCAAGGGCAATTGTGAAGATGAACCAGGATCGCAAACAGCACAACAACCAGCGTCAGCATCCACGCCGTGCATCCTTCATTATCGTTGAATACACGGTTAAGGAAGGCACCTTCCGCGATATCATGAAAAACATCGGCGCCAATGGCATGTTTATCAACACCCAGAGATCCATTGCCGAAGGGCAGCCCATAGCGCTTGAATTCCCGCTATTTGATTTCGACCACACGCTGAAAGCCAGGGGGGCTGTGTCTCGATGCAGCTTTAACGGCTTCGCCGTATCTTTTGACCAACCCATCGCCGGGTTGGTCTGCAAGGAAGGCCACCTGCCTGAAATCGTCCATGAAATAGATCGGTCGGAAACTTCATAAGATGCTATCCAGTTGATTCTATGAACATTATCGTTCATAGGAAGTGATCCGTCGATCTTCATATATCTGCCACAATTCGACCACTTCTTCATCGTTCGGCACCCCGGCCCTAAGCACATCCAAATGGATGCGGGCGGCTGCCAAATCTCCCTGATCCAACAAAATACGCGCCAGATAGGTATGCGCCTCCCAATGGCGGGGATTAATCCTCACCGCCGTGCGCAGAGCTGATCGGGCTCTGTCGGTCTGCCCGGCGGCCTGGGCCGTAATGCCCAGTCCAAAATAATTTTCAGCATTATTCGCATCGAGTGCCACCGCCCGTTCGAATGCCGCCAGGGCCTTCTGTGTCCGGCTCATCTCACCATAGGCCATGCCCAGGTTGAAAAAAAGGCGATCGTCTCCATCGAAGCCACATCGCACCGCCTTTTCATACAGCGACACTTCTGCATCCCGATCCCCCAGCTTGCCCTGGATATACCCCAAATGATAGACGGCGAGACAATTGCCGGGCATCTTTTCCAAAAGCGCCTGATGACCGCGCAAGGCCTGGTCCCAATCCTGTCGGGTCACGGCTGCGTCCGCCGCATTGTCACAGGTCCAGCGTTTTTTGGGGGGGCGCAATTCATGGGCGGCGCAGCCCCAGATCCATATCAAAAGCACCGAAACAAGGATAAAGCGATGGCGCAATGGGCTGTTGCCTTCGTATTGCCGATGAATCATCAGGTCACCTCATCTGATGGTGATAGGTGTGCATTCCGGTGCATGGAAAGGATTTTACGGTTTAATCGGGCAAAGCGCAAATATTATGCATGCCAAATGTTAAAATGATGTAAGGGCGCTGGCCCGGGTTTTATCCCCCACCCACTATTGACCCTCAAATTGAACTGATATAGGATTCGGACTTCGCATCTATCCCGATACCATGGAGACCATTGTGAACAGAAGAAATGTTTTTATTATACGAGCAATCATGGGGGTTTTGTTCGGCATCCTGCTGTGGAAGCTATTTTACCCCAACGCCCCCCTTGTTTTCATTGTCGGTTTATGTGCCGCCCTGGTGGTGTTGGCTTATGTGACCGAATATCTCCGCCGGCGCAGCAAGGAAAAATCCATGGGCGGACCACCAAAAAGCAATTAATAATTCCAGGTTCAAAGGAGCCGACTCGTTTTGAAGCAAGTCATTTTGGGAACCGCCGGCCATATCGACCATGGCAAAACCAGCTTGATAAAAGCCGTCACCGGCGTCAACACAGACCGCTTAAAAGAAGAAAAGCTCCGCGGCATTACCATTGAGCTGGGCTTTGCATCCCTAGAACTGCCCAACGGACAAAAACTTGGCGTGGTGGACGTTCCCGGTCATGAAAAATTTGTTAAAAACATGGTGGCCGGTGCCACCGGCATCGATATTGTGGCCCTGGTCATTGCCGCCGATGAGGGCATTATGCCCCAGACACGCGAGCACATGGAAATCTGCACCCTGCTCGACATTCAGCACGGCCTGGTGGTGCTGACTAAAGTCGATCTCGTGGAAGAAGAATGGCTGGAGATGGTTCGTGAAGAGATAGCCGATTTTACGCGCGATACCTTTCTTGAAGGTGCGGCTGTGATCCCTGTCTCATCCGCCACTGGCACTGGATTGCCTGATTTTATCAAAGCATTGGAAAAAATCAGCAATCAGGTCACACCCCGTGTCTCTTCCGGCATTTTCCGACTACCGGTGGATCGTGTATTCACCATGAAAGGATTCGGCACCGTAATTACAGGCACGCTGATATCGGGCAAAGTGATGGTCAGTGAACAAATCACGGTCTATCCATCCGGCGTCACCTCAAAAGTCCGGGGCATTCAAGTGCACGGAAAGAGTGTCGATACAGCGCAGGCCGGCATGCGGACGGCGATCAACTTTCAAGGGCTCGAAAAGGAAATGGTCAGCCGCGGCGATATGGTTGCAGCCCCCGGGACATTGGCGCCCAGCCACATGGTGGACGTCACTTTGTTCTTCCTGCCCAGCAATGCCAAAAAATTAAAAAACAGGACCCGCGTCCGGTTTCACAGCGGCACGAGCGAAATCATGGGCATCGTTGTCCTGCTGGACCGCGATGAACTCCATCCGGGTGATACCGCTCTGGTGCAAATCCGCCTGGAGCACCTCGTTTGCCTGGTCCGGGACGACCGCTATGTGCTGCGCAGCTATTCCCCGGTGCGCACCATCGGCGGCGGACACATCCTTAACCCCATCCCTGTCAAGCATAAGCCCAACAAACCGGAAGTGCTCGATCATTTGTCAGCCTTGATCAGCGATGACGTCGGGCAGATCGTCCAACACCTTATCCAAGACGCCGGGTACGGTGGATGCCGCCATCAGCATTTGCGGCTCATGGTGAACCGTCCTGAAAAACAGCTGGATCAATTGCTGCAAACCTTGCTCTCCCAACAGCTTATATTCCAGATTGACAAAGATACGCGCACCTATATTCATGCCACCATATTCCAGGAGATCCAAGACGCCACCCAGGTGTGCATATCGGCCTACCACCAAAAATTCCCTTTGAAGCCCGGCATCCCCAAAGAGGAGCTGAAAACCAAGCTGCCGCCCGCCATCAGCGGCAAAACATTTTTGATCTCGCTGCAGTTCATGGCCAAGTCAGGACACATCAAGCTGGCGGAAGAAATCGTCTTTCTGGCTGATCACAAGGTCACGTTGGCCGTGGACCAAAAGGATTTGAAGAATAACATCCTGGCGGCATATCTGGATAGCGGACTGTCTCCCCCCTACTTCAAAGATATCTGCCTGAAATTGAGCGCGCCCGCGGAGACGGCTAAAGAAGTGCTATCCTTGCTGACCAAAGACGGTCAGCTGGTCAAAATCAAAGAAGATCTCTATTACCATCGAGAACACCTGGATCAATTGAGGGACAGGCTGGTTCAATTTCTGAGCGCCGAAGAAGAAATTTCAACGCCCCAGTTTAAGGATATGACTGGAGCGTCACGAAAATATGTGATACCTTTAATCGAGTATTTTGACAGCATTCAGCTAACCATTCGGGTAGGCGATATTCGAAGACTTCGCAAACGCCCAGGACAGGCATAGACTCCTAACGAACCCAGGTTGAAAAGGACAGCAGATGGACAAGCAACCCAAAAACCAGGACGCTAAGAAAACATCAGGGTTCAAAGGTTATGCCACCAAACGTATCCTCATCGCCGCCGTTTTGATCACCCTGGTGGTATGGGTGTTCAATATCCTTCCCGATGTCTGGCAACCCAATGAGCCATCGTCTCAGGATGTCAGTCAATCTGAAACCCAACCGAATGAGCTGCAACTTGATGCCCAGGCCGACCACTCGACCACAGAAATG
>Ga0210123_1000866_pt1 | contig 16885 bp, 12 predicted proteins | sample Muzzi_PWB_D2_FD_185535 | JGI IMG/M metagenome (GOLD analysis project Ga0210123, IMG submission 185535) | Wetland microbial communities from San Francisco Bay, California, USA, that impact long-term carbon sequestration - Muzzi_PWB_D2 (SPAdes) | ecosystem: Environmental > Aquatic > Marine >... | reverse complement strand
TACACGCGATCGAGCCTATGGTTCGACGTGGAGTGATACGACCATGCAAATCGAGCCGCAAAAACTGGCCTTGGGGGTAATTGGGTGCGGACACTGGGGACCGAATCACGTTCGGGTATTCAGTGAGTTGGAGCGGTCGGAAGTCCTGATGTGCGCCGATCCGTCGGAAACCAGGCTGACGGCCGTTCGAGGTCGGTTTCCCGCCGTGGCGACCACGGTCGACTACCGGGACATTCTCGCGGACGACCGCATTGACGCCGTCGTCATCGCGACACCGACCGCCACGCATGTGGACATCGCCAGACAGGCACTGCAAGCCGGCAAGCACCTTCTCGTCGAGAAACCACTCTGCGTGGACAGCCGCGAGGCGGTGGAGTTGGGAATCCTAGCGGAGAAAGTCGAGCGCGTGTTGATGGTGGGGCATGTGTTCCTGTACAACGACGCGATCAACCGGTTACACGAGACTATCCAGACCGGTGAATTGGGACGAATTCACTATCTGGATGCGGCGCGGACGAACCTCGGTCCGGTGCGCGGGGATGTCAATGCCCTCTACGATCTGGGCACACACGACATATCCATCTTCAATTTCCTGTTGGGTATGACGCCGATCGAGGTGTCGGCCTCAGGGCGGTGCATCGCGCAGGACTCGATCGAGGACGTTTGTTTTGCGACCATGAAGTATCCGGACGGTTCCTTGGGGCACCTGCACGTCAGTTGGCTCAACCCGCGTAAGGTGCGGACGATGACGGTCATCGGTGAGAAAAAGATGGCACACTGGGACGATATCGATCCCACGGATACCCTGCGCGTATTCGACAAAGGCCTCGATGAACCGCCGTACTACGACTCCTTCGGCGCGTTTCATTGCGCGCTGCGTAACGCCGATGTCCACCTGCCGGCCGTTCGCTCGCGCGAGCCGCTGAGAAATCAGGCAGAGGCCTTTCTTGATTGGGTGCTCGATGGAAAGCAGAGCATTTCCGACGTGCGCTTCGCTCACAACGTCGCCAGGGTACTCGAGGCCGCCAAACGATCGATGCAACAGGGCGGCGTCATGTGCCGCGTCGACACGGTACCCGATGAGGTTTGCACGGTAGCCTCAATGCCTGTTTCAGATGTACTACCCGGTCGTGTAAGCCCGCAACCGGTTGCGCCCCCGATGCCCGCGATACAGTAGCGCGTGTGAGTCGTCCGCGGAGCATACCACCACTCACTCGGCTTGGCGGCCGAAGGTGGGAACTTTGGTGCCAGCATGTACAAGTCGAAACGCATCATCACCATCGTTCCCTCCCACAACGAGGAAGTGCGCATTAGACGTGTGGCGGAACGCACCGACTTCCACGTGACCGATCTTCTTCTTGTCGTCGATGATGCTTCCACGGATCGCACCGCCCAGGTCGCACGCGCCGCAGGCGCCGATGTGCTGACGTTGACCGAGCGTAGCGGGGTGGGGGCGGCCATTCGCGCCGGCATTAGCTACGCACGTGAGAACGAATTCGACATCGCCGTGATCATGGCCGGCAATAACAAGGACGATCCGAGCGAGGTGCCGCGTCTGCTCGATCCGATCTGTGATGAGGATTTCGACTTCGTCATGGGTTCGCGATATATGGAAGGTGGTCGTAGCGGCGGCGACATGCCCTTCTACCGGCGCGTGGCGACGCGGCTTCATCCGTACTTGATGGGCCTGTTGGCGCGCCGGACGATAACCGAAAGCACGAACGGGTTCCGTGCGTTCAAGTTGGACCTCATCGACGACGCCCGTATCAACCTCGATCAAACGTGGCTCAACGCCTACGGTCTCGAAGTCTATCTTCTCTGGAAAGTGCTCACGCTGGGGTATCGGTACCGAGAGGTTCCGTGTACCAAGACCTACCCGCCCAAGTCGCAGAGCTACACGAAAATGAAGCCCATCGTCGGCTGGTGGAGCATCCTTCGTCCCGTTTTTCTTTTGGGATTCGGTATCCGAAACTGAAAGGACATTCCGTGTCATCCATACCTCTCGTCAACCTCAAGGCCATGCATGATGACATTCGCGCCGACGTCGACAAGGCGATCGCCGGCGTGATCGACACCAATGCGTTCTGCCTGGGTCCGCCGGTCGCGGAATTCGAAGAGGCGTTCGCCGCGTATTGTGGCGCGGCGCATTGTATCGGTGTGGCGAGCGGACTCGATGCGCTGACCCTGGCGTTGCGCGGTCTGGGTGTAGGGCCGGGTGACGAAGTGATCACACAGGCGAACACGTTTGCAGCCACCGCGCTGGCCATCGTTCACGCCGGCGCTACGCCCGTGCTCGTCGATCATGATCCGGAGACGTACGCGCTCGATCCATCGCGTCTGACCGCGGCCATCACGCCGCGCACCAAAGCGATTCTTCCCGTTCATCTTTACGGCCAACCTGCGGACATGGACGTCATTCAGGCGATCGCCCGCGAGCACGACCTCGTGGTAATCGAGGACGCCGCCCAGGCACATGGCGCTGATTACAAGGGCCGTCCGTGCGGCGGTCTGGCCGATGCCGCGGCGTTCAGCTTCTATCCCGGCAAGAACTTTGGCGCCATGGGTGACGGCGGCGCCGTGGTCACCAGCGATGAGAGACTGGCATCCTGGCTGCGCGCGGCGCGGAACTACGGCTCGTTGCAAAAGTACGAACACACCATGTGCGGATTCAATTCCAGGCTCGATACCGTGCAGGCCGCCGTGCTGGGTGTGAAACTGCCGCACTTGGACAGTTGGAATCGTCGGCGCCGCGAGCGTGCCGCTCTGTACAACGAGCTGTTTCAGTCGAGTGGTTTTCCTACGCCGGTGGCGCGTGAAGACAACGGCACGCACGTGTACCACCTGTATGTCATTCGTGTCGGCAACCGAGAACGCGTGTTGAGCGCATTGCATGAGCAGGGTATCGGCGCCGGGATTCACTACCCGGTTCCTCTGCAGCGCCAGCCGGCGTTCAAAGGGGTGTGCGTCGTGCCCAAGCCGCTGCCTTACGCGTCCGGCTATGCCGATCAGATTCTGTCGCTCCCGATTTGCCCCTACCTTGCTGAGACGCAGATTCGAACCGTGGTGGAGGCCGTCCTGCGCGTGGCCGAGGTGCCCACAGACTCTTGTCAGGCACCCACGGTTGTGTAAACGCGGAGCGGAACCTCCGGGATATCTTGAAGCGCCTGAAGTGTGCATTGGCTCGGTTTGCTCGATGCTTGCCTGTTCAGGGCGCGGTCTGTGCCCGTTTCTACTTCACGTTCTGTCGCGCGGTCCGTACTTTCGTCCGAGAATCGCGCAGCCGGCGCGCGTCGCCGAGACGACTATCTCCCTCCCTCGAATATTCTACCCCATAATGATTTTCCACTGCACTCCAATGGTCGAGTCTTATCGGCAAGCCATAGCGTGGGCCGCGACGGCCGCAAGGGCCACATCTGAACACAGCGCCAGGGGCATAGCAGCCGACATAAATCGATGGCTGAGCGTATGCCACGCAGCACGGCATTCCTCGCCAGCAGTGTCCACTTGCCCAGAATCATGGAGTCGTGGATGGAGGATGCAGTCGCGTGAATGCAGATTTGGAATTCGAACCAGCGGCGCTCATCGGACACGCGCGCGAGGTTGGCGAGCCCGACACATACGCCGGCAAGAGGGAATGGACGCGCTATCGTATTGGCGTACGCGTGGAAGCGACGACGGATCCCACCCGTGCCAATGCCTCGTGGCATGTCAACGTCCACGATGTGTCGGGTGGCGGCGTCGGGTTTTGGTCGAAACAAAAACTCCCGATCGCCTCCACGGTCTGGGTCCGTGACTGTTTCGAGGATTCCGAAACGACATGGCTCAAGGGACGCGTTTGTCATTGCTCCGTCGGCATGCGCGGCCATCTGATCGGTATTGCATTCGATCAGCCAACGCCGACCGACTCGCATGAACCACCGCCGATGCGACATGTGGAGCCCATCGACGAAGAGTCGCTCCCGATTCGCGTGTCGGGCCGACTCGTTTCGTTGCAGACGAAATGTATCTACGCCACGGTGATTGCGGTCAGCACGGCGATCGCCTTTTCGTTCCTGATGGCACAGGGTTTCGTGCCGGGACTTAGCGAAGAGGCATCGGGAATCGTGGCCATCGCGGCCGCCCTGATCACCGGCACGTTCTGCGGCTGGTGGATTGCCCGTAACGACGCGATATTCTTGAACGAGCTACACATGGCCATCCGTGGCATGGCCGCCGGAAAACTTGATTCCTGCCGCGTGATCGAAGCCCCCTGCGCCGAGCTGGCCACCATCGGACGTGCGTTCAATGATCTGTGGACTCGCTGGAAGCAGCGCGAGTACGGCGAACGCATGCAACGCCAGAAACTGGAGGAGTTGGGCCAGATCAAGAACAACATCCTCTCCATCGTGTCTCACGATTTGCGGACGCCTCTGACGTCTATCCTCATGTACACGAATATGTTGATGGACGGCGGTTCGGAATTCAGCGCTGACGAGCAGAAGGGCTTTCTCGGTATCATCAACGAGGAATGTCACCGTCTCGCCCGATTGGTCGAGGACATCCTGGAAGTGCAGCGTCTCGAATCGGACGCCATCCGCATCGAGCTTACGCCATGTGATCTGGCACCGACCATTGCCGGCTGTGTGCCGGTATTTGAACCGCTCGCCGACAACAAGTCGATGACGCTATCGATCGACTGTCCGGAAACGCTTCCCACCGTCATGGCGGATGCCGACAGGATTTCGCAAGTAATCAACAACCTGGTGGCGAACGCCCTCAAATACACGCCGGCCGGAGGCGCTGTGCAAATTGCTGCGCATCAGCGGGATAAGGAACTGCTCATTTCCGTTCACGATAACGGACCCGGTATTCCACGAGACAAATGGGACCATATTTTCGATCGTTTCTCGCAGGTCATGGACCCCGATGTCAGTGAGGTGGCGGGTGTCGGCTTGGGGCTCTATATCGTGGCACGAATTGTGGAAAGCCACGGTGGCACGGTCTGGGTGGACAGCAAGGTCGGTGAGGGCACTGCTTTCTTTGTGGCCCTGCCGCTCGAGGGCGAACCGCTTCTCATACCGTCAAGTCCTGCCGAGACTGCGCTGCACGCCACCTGCAAAATCATCGCCTGCGACTCCGACCCGGAGCTTCTGGCTACCGTTGTTCATACCCTCAGGGCCAACGGTTTCGATGTCCGCGCCGCCCACACCGGCCAGCGCCTCCTACAACATCTCGAGCAGGGTGATGTTGACGTGGTCGTGACGGACATACTCGTACCGGACATGCACGCCGTGGATCTCCTCGATGCCCTCAACGGCCTCTCTCACCGGTCGTTTCGTACCATTATCCACAGTTACGAGGGCGATGCGGAGGGGTACGGTCGGCGCGGCGTCGATGTATTTCTACGACGCCCGGTCTCCCGGCAGGAGTTGGTGGAAGCCGTACACGTCGTGCTGCGTCGCCGCGCTGCCGCCGGGAGAGTCGTGATTGTGCAGAATCATGAGATCGACACGGAGCGATTGAGTCGCATGCTGGTGGAAGCCGGTCATGCGGTCATGGTGGCAGGTAGTATTGGGGAGGCGTCGGTTCTGGCTCACAAGTACGGTGCTGACGTGAATGTCGTATCAGGCGAAACGGTGGCGGACGATCGCGTGGGATTGATCAATATGATGAGGAAACTCAGCGAAGATACGGCGCTGGTTGTCCTTTCGACACCGCAGCACGGGGTCGATACCGATCTCGGTGAGAGATTTGGTGCTGTGGTGGTGCCGTATACCTATGGCCGCGAGGAAGACGTGGTGGACGTCATTCGAAAAGAGCGGAGTCGTGCAGTGACGGAGAAGAGCTGATGAAACGCATCGTGGTTTGCGACGACGAGCCCCATATTGTCGAAGGGTTGCGCTATCTTCTCCGCTCAGCCGAACGCGAGATTGTGGTGACCTACTCCGGCGAGGAGGGGCTGCGGGCGATCTCCGCCCAACGACCGGACTTGCTGATCGTGGATATCATGATGCCGGGGATGAGCGGGCTGGAGGTCGTGTCTACCCTGAGAGCCGATCCCACGACGCGGGACCTTCCGATTATCATCCTGACGGCCAAGGGGCAGGCAAGCGACGCCAATATGGCACAGGAAGTATGGGGCACGACGGTGATGGCCAAGCCGTTCCAGCCCCAGGAACTGCGAAAACTGGTCGCGTCCACATTGGAGATCGGCGCATGCCCTCAGCCGGAATCCGCCTGAAAGCCCCTGGCATCATTCATGAATACGTTCGCTCGGGGCCGGTGCACGATGCGCTGCAACAGGTCGCTGGCTTGGCGAACGAGGAACTTGCGCTAGAGCCGCCTGGCGACCACGAGACGGCGCCGTCGAATTCGACGAATTCAGAGGCGCATGTCGTGGAGATCAAGAACCGGGGCGACGCGTACGGCCATTTGACGGCGGACTCCGCCCGGGCCGCTCGCGTGGCGGCACCGATCGGCGCGATCTTGGAGCACTTCCTTGATCGCGAGATTGCGGTGGGCGATCTGGTGGAGCAACTCATCACGAGCTACCAAGAGTTGGATATGCTCTACACACTTCTGCCGATGGTTTCCCTCAAGGTGGATCCGCGCGAGATCGGCGACGCCATCGTTGCAGAAGCCTCAAAGTCGCTCGGCTGTCGACGTGTCTCGCTGATGATTCTGGACGAGGACGGTCGCTCGTATCGCGTGCTGGCGTCGCGCGGCCTGCCGCCTGAAGTGCACAACTTGGTGATTCCTGTGGCCGATTCGATCGCAGGAGCTGCGCTCGGACAAGCCGATCTGCTGGTCATCAACAACATCGGCGAACGACCGGATCTCGAATCGATGTCGCGCGGCGCGTATGAGTCAGAGTCCTTTGCTGTCGTCCGAGTGCCGCTGACGGCGCACGGTCAGGCGCTCGGTGTGTTGACGGTCACCGAACGGGAAGGAGATCCGGATTTCACGTCGCGTGACCGCAAGATCCTGGAAGGGCTATCGGCCATGGGCGCCTCGGCGCTGCTCAACTGTCGGCTGCACGAGGCGGCCCACAAGCAGATGATGTGTACCATTCACGCGCTGGCCTCCGCGGTCGATGCGAGGGATCAATACACCCATGATCATGCCGGGCGCGTGGCGCGCCTGTGCGTGACCACGGCGCGAGAAATGGGGATCGACGACGCTGTCGTGCTACGGCAAATCGAACTGGCCGCGTTGCTGCACGATATCGGCAAGATTGGAATCCCGGATGCGATTCTCTCCAAGCCGGAGGGCCTCACACCCGATGAGTACGCGATCATCCAATCGCACGTGAAAATCGGTGCGAGAATCGTCAAACATGTGGCCGGGCTCGAGCGCGTGGCAGAAGCCATCCTGCACCATCACGAGCGTTACGACGGTCTGGGATATCCAGCCGGTCTCTCTGGTGAGGCCATTCCGTTGGCTTCGGCGCTGATTTCGGTAGTCGACACGTTCGATGCGCTAACCTCCGATCGACCCTATCGGAAAGCAGGTCCCGTCGATGCCGCAATCCGCGAAGTGCAGCGCTGTTCCGGCACGCAGTTTGCGCCCACCGTGGTGGATGCCCTGGAGTCCGTCGTCGTACGGGATCAGCGTTTCTCTCGCGGCGCGACGACCACGACCACCGCGGTGTGTGCGTAGCCTGCGCCGTTCGCCGCAGGCTGCCCCTGAATTCCCGATTGAGTATCAAATCGTCGTTCCATCGCGTTCCAACCTGCCGCGCCGTTCGACTCCCCTGCGTATTGCGGCTAATGTGGTGTTGCCTCGATTCGGTTTTTCACACAGATCCGATGGCGGCTGATGCGGCGTCGGGTCTCCGATACCCGGCGCGGCTAAGAGGGTGGTCCGGAGGGGGGCGGTTTCCAAGATCACGGGCGGAAGGACGATGACATGGCGGCACCGGCTGGTGGTACGCGACGCGGCGTGATTTTCGATTTGGACGGAACCCTAATCGACACGCTCGATGACATCGTATCGTCCGTCAACGAACTCCTATTGCACGAACATCTGCCCCCGCAATCATGCGATACGATCCGCGGCATGATCGGTGAAGGGCTGCACTTGTTGCTCCAACGCGCCAGTGGCGTCGAAGATGCGCAGCGGATTGCCGGATTTGTGGATCGCTATGACCCCTTCTACCGCGCAAGGATGCTCGACACGAGCCGACGCTATGACGGCGTGGCGACTATGCTCGATCGCGTCGCGCAAGCAGGCGTTTCCATGGCCGTACTGTCGAACAAGCCACACGAGTTTACGGCGCCCATCTGCGCCGCACTGTTATCGCGTTGGCGTTTTGTGACGATACAAGGCGCGAAAGACGGATTGCCCAAGAAGCCCGACCCGACCGGAGCCTTGCGGCTGTGTGACGACATGCAGTTGGCACCGGACGAAGTGGTCTTTGTGGGCGACTCGGCGGTCGATGTGGAGACCGCACGAAACGCGGGGATGGCCTCGGTCGCCGTGACCTGGGGATTCTGTGAACGTGGTTTACTCGAAGGGGCCGCGCCGTCGCACGTGATTTCACATCCTTCGGAGTTGGAAAGAATCCTCACGCGGTAGATCGCCGCGCACGTGGTCTTGGCTGGATACTACAGCGCGTTGTCATGCGGAAGATCTTCCAACGGGCAGCCGTCGCAAGAAGCCTTCACGCGGCAATGACGCTTCGCCAGTTCCACCAGCAGCGCGTGATACTCCTGGTACACCCCGACATCGGCCCGGATGGACTGCTGCAACAGCGCCCGGACGGATTCATAGGACGCCCGATGGTCGATGGCATAGTGACGCCTGAGGACTCGCCTGGTGTAGGCGTCGACCACAAAGGTGGGCCGGTACCCGGCATACAGGATGATGGCGTCAGCCGTCTCCGGTCCGATGCCGTGGATCGATAGCAGTCGCTTGCGAACCTCCTCGAGGTTGCCGCACAACATGTTGTCGAGGTCTCCGGCGTGGAATCGCCAAAGAAAACGAACAAACGCCTTCAGACGGAGGGCTTTCACGCGAAATGTGCCGGACGGACGTATCAGTTCAGCAAGATCTGCTTGTGATATCTCGCGCAGCCGGGACCACGTCAGCCTATTGGCTTCGGCGAGGTTCTTCACAGCCCTCTCCACGTTGGGCCAAGCCGTGTTCTGAGTCAGTATCGCGCCGACGACCATCTCGGTGGCGGTGTCCGCGGGCCACCATCCCTGCGGCCCCCACGCGCGCAGCAGCCGCGGGTAGATCGCACGAATCGTGTCGCCGGTTGTCCCGTCTCGTACCGATTTCATTTCGCCCTTTTTCACAGTCTTGCATTTGCCGCGATAGTCGTCATTTTATGCGCCGCATGACCGATCAGAACAAAAGAACCGCTACGGCACAAAAACGCGGCATCCTGGCACGTCCGCTCGATGCGCTGATTTTCCTCCTCCCCCTCCTCATATTCTACGAGGTCGCGTCGCTACGTTGCCCGGACCGGGTGATCGCCTTTAACATGCTCCACGATTTTTTCGAGCTCTTCGGCCCGGTGGGGAGGCTCACGCCGGGCCTGGCCGTTGTCGTGATCCTTCTCGCCACACATGCCGCGTCGGGCGAGCCGTGGCGTATTCACTGGAAGGCTTCGGCCGCCATGTACGTCGAGGCGGCCATTCTCTCGATTCCTCTCTTTGCACTGAACTGGGCCGTGCCGTTGTCTGCCACGGTGGACTGCGCGACCGGCGCGTTCAGTGAACTGGCCTACGGCGTCGGCGCCGGCATCTATGAGGAACTCGTGTTCCGGCTGGCCTTGATATCCATCATTATGCTCGTGGGCGTCGATATCTTTCGCCTGCCCTCGTCCGGCGTGGCGGTGGCCGCGATTACGGCATCGGCGCTACTTTTCTCCGCCCATCACCATCTCCCGATCGGCTCTGAACCATTCGATCCGATTCGCTTCGCCTTTCGTAGCGCCGCTGGAGTCTACCTTGCCCTGGTGTTCTGGTTTCGCGGGTACGGTCCCGCCGCAGGCTGTCACGCCGCGTACAACGTCGGCCTGTTGACGGTCGGTTTTGCGCAATGACAGACAGGGCCATGTGTCTATTTCATGTTGGAATAGACCACGCGCCCTGCCACAATCGTCATCGCCACACGAGTGTCAGCGAGTCGCGTCGCGGGCAGCGCGAACGGGTCGTCCTCGAGGATTACCAGATCCGCCAGCTTACCCTCCCGGATGGTACCCAACTGATCATCGCGGAGGACGGCCCGAGCGGGCGAGAGCGTGTACGCATCGAGAGCCTCCTCCAGGCTGATCGAGTGCGACGGCAGCCAGACCTCACCTGTCAAAGTCGTAGCATTCACCGCGGAGGCGATTCCATCAAATGGGTTTAACGATACAACGGGCCAGTCACTCCCAAAGCAAAGTAGCGCGCCCGCGTCGAGAAGCCGGCGAAAAGCGTACGATCCCTTCAGTCGTTCCGCGCACAGTGCCCGCTCGGCGTAGCGTCCATCGTCAGCCTTATGGTACGGTTGCATGGAGGCCACCACGCCGAGCCTGGCGAAGCGCGGGATATCTTCGAGAAGAAGGTGTTGTGCGTGCTCAATTCGGTGGCGTGCGTTTCGACGGCCGTTCTTCCGCAAGGCGGACTCGTACGCGTTCAGCAGAAGGTGGTTGGCCTCGTCGCCGATGGCGTGCACGGCGATCTGCAACCCCTTGCCATCCACCAGTTCCACGAGACCGCCGAACGCTTCGGGCGACTCCGCCATCGCGGTAAGCTGCCCTCGCGGGTACATCGTCTCTTTGGTGGCGTCGCTATAGCGTTCTCGCATATAGGCCGTGCGACTGCCCAACGAGCCGTCCATGTATCCCTTGAAGCCCACAAGGCGAAACATGTCGCTCTGATGAGGGTAGGTGGCGACGCGATCCGCGAAGGTCGGCCAGTCGCTCACGCTCAAATAAGACGTGACGCGGACGGTCATGGCGCCGTCGGCGTCGGCGACGCGAAATGTCTCGAGATCGTCCGGGTCGCTCATATCGTGCACCGATGTGACGCCGAGCGAATTGGCATGGGCCATGGCGCGGCGCAGCGCCTCATAGCGCGCCTCCGTCGTAGCCTCAGGAATATGTTGGCTGACGAGGCCCATGGCCGATTCCTTCAGGATTCCTGTCGGCTCGCCCGTCCGGGGATCACGGACGATCTCGCCGCCTGTCGGATCCGGCGGCCCGGATGCGTCGATTCCGGCGGTCTTCAGCGCCGCGGAATTCGCCAGCGCCTGATGTCCGTCCATACGTGACAGGAACACGGGCGTGTCGGCTGTGGCGGGGTCGATCCAACTCCGGTCGGGTGATTCCGCCGTCGTCCAACTTTCGACGCTCCAGCGGCCGCCGAGCAACCACTCGCCCGGTTTCTTGGTTTTCGCCGCCTCGACGATCGCATGCACAAAATCCTCCTTATTGCGCACATTGCGCAACGCCAAACGCGACATCTGCAAGCCGCCGCTGATGATATGCGTATGGCTGTCCGTAATGCCCGGTATGACCCTGCGACCGCCTGCGTCTACGACCTGCGTATCCGGTCCCACCGCGCGAAGGGCCGCTTGGTTATCGGAGAGCATGGTGATTCTCTGACCGTCAATCAATATGGAACGCAGCTTCTGTTGCTCTACACGATCGGCCATCCCCGCGCTCCAGACCCTGGCGTTTCGGATGACCAGCGTGGAATAGCGGTGATTGACCGCAGCGCTTTTCTGCGTGGGATCGGCGTACAGACCCTGGGCACCGAGAAGAGTGCTCACCATGAACGTGAAACAAGTCCTTCTGAAGAAGCGCTCGTGGAAGTTTGAGAAAACGCACCCATTCGTCATTGGCTCGGCTCCGAGGCGAAGTGTCGGCGACGGCCCGAACGCATACGCCGGACAATATCGAGGATCATCTGCATATTCTACCGAAATGCTGTGGTAACTGAAATGCCCAAAAAACCAGTCACCGCGCCGCGACGCGTTGCGACACGTTCCAGAATCGTCGTCTTTTTCAGGTTTCCAGGCGCGGCCCCTCGTTAGACCGCCCGGTCCGATCCGTAAATTCGGCGCTGTCGTGCATAGAGATTCGCCCGTCTCATCACTTTACGAAAGGCAGCCGGTCGTGCAAAGTGACCGTCTGGCATGGCGCTGGACGGTGTAACAGCAGAGATGTCTTCGCCCGACGGGCATCGGCGGTCCGATGGGAGGTGGCAACGCACCTGATTCGAGGTGATATCGCATGGAATGGAAGCGGCAAACATTTGAGTCCCTTTTGATTCGTGGCGGGCGGGTGGTCGATCCGTTTAGGGGAGTGGATGCCGTGGCCGATCTCGCTGTGGTAGGCGGACAGATCACCGCCGACGCGCCGCGCGACGCACACGTGTTGGACGCGGCAGGGTGCATCGTCTGCCCGGGGCTCATGGACATCCACGTACACCTCCGCGAACCTGGTCAGACGCATAAAGAGACCATCGCCACAGGTACGCTCGCGGCGGCTGCCGGCGGGTTCACGTTCGTCGCGTGCATGCCGAACACGCAGCCGCCGATCGACGACGCGTCGACGGTCCACGCGATCCTCGAACAGGCGCACGTGGTCGACCACTGCGACGTCGGCCCGATTGCGGCCATGACCACTGGCCGACTTGGCAACGAGATTACCGATTTCGCGCAACTCTTGCAGGCCGGTGCCGTGGCATTCAGTGATGACGGTACCGGTGTCGAAGATGATGGTGTCATGCGAATGGCGTTCGAGTCCGCCCGCCGCGCCGGTGCAGTCCTGATTCAACACTGTGAATACCGCGCGATCTCCGCGGGGGGCGTTATGCATCTCGGCGAGACATCGCGGCGCCTCGGACTGCCGGGGCTCGATCCGCGATCCGAAGAGGCGATGATCGAACGCGATCTTGCACTTTGCGAAGAAACGGGCGGCCGGTATCATGTGGCGCACATTTCCACGGCACGCGCGGTGGATCTGGTGCGACACGCCAGAGCCAGGGGCGTGGCTGTGACCGCGGAGGTTTGCCCTCACCATCTCCTGCTGACGGACAAAGACTGCGCCAACGGGGACCCCAACACGAAAATGCACCCGCCGCTTCGAAGTGATGAGGATGTGGCGGCCTGCCGCGCCGGCCTGCTGGACGGAACCATTGACTGCGTAGCCACCGACCATGCCCCCCATACGGCTGACGAGAAATCCGTCGGATTTCTGAAGGCGCCGCCGGGCATCGTGGGTTTGGAAACGGCCGTACCGCTGACGGCCCGGGCGATGATGCAAGGCGGAAAGGCGGACTGGCCCGACCTGGTGCGGTGGTTCACTTGCGGACCTGCGAAAGTGCTCGGGCTCTCGCGCCGCGGACTCGAAGTCGGTTCGGTTGCAAACATTTCCCTCCTGGATCCGGGGCATCCGTGGCGAATCGACTCTGCGGCATTTGAATCTAAGAGCTGCAACTCCCCATTCGGTGGGTGGGAAGTTATCGGTCGTGCCACGGGCACGGTCCGGGGGCGGACCGCCATCCTGGCGGACCTACATCGGATTAACGGGGCGAAAACCGTTCGCTGAGCCCATCTTCGGCCGTTCCGGCATCGGGGCATTGCTGGATTCGTGGACGCCGACGACGCCGAACGATCGCCTGTCGCTTATTAGCACCGTGCAATGATTTTGAAGTCTGGACATGAAGCACGATTTGACCTATAATGGGCCGTCCCAACGGTGGGGTGTGCGCCTCGGTCTTGCCAGCGCAACCGTTGGTTTTAGGGGGTAGTTAGATCTTGATGGCAGCGTCGCCTGGAGGGCGAGAGAGCGCCTTTCTCGATCGAAGGGGTTCGGTCGTTTGTTAATCCGTTTAGCGGTCTTCAGCTTCTGTGGTTTTCACATATTGGGCTGATCAGACCGTTGTGCCGTCCTGATATGTGTCGAGACGGCGACTACCCCGCAGGGAAACCATGTTAGGACCATTTGTTGACTTGAAAGATACGGGCTTGACCATGCGGATGGCCCATTTGCGTTCTAGGTCGTTGAAAACGGTGTAGCGAGGTGATACGATTGGGCACGCCTGGGGTGCTGGGTGGGACCCTAGTCTGCCAAATGAAGAAGGGGATTATGCGATGAGGAAATCGGTCGTCAGTACGGGTATTTTCTGTCTGGCCGTCGGTATGTTTGCGGCCGGTAGCCGGGCACAAGTCCCGCTAGTAAAGCTATGGGTGACCGAGGTGTATCAGGTCAATGAAGACGGCACCTACACGCCGAAGTGCTTGGGGAACTGCCCGACACAGGATCTCCTACCGGGGATCGCGGATCGCGGCGATCTGATCAATATTGAGGTAGAGGTCGAGGGCTGGGACGCGGACACTAATGCCGGCGTATGCGCCCGGACCGGCGCTGCGTGCAGTGTTTCCGCACAGAACTGCGCGGATTTCTTTTGCACGGGCGGAGGAGGCCCTTGCAATCCCGCCAACCCGGGATGCTTGGGGGGTCAAACCTGCGCACGGGTCGCGTGCAATAAATCACCCATATTGGGGTCGTATCAGTGGACGGCGGATTGCAGCACCTATTCCGACGGCGCTACGCAGGGCGTGGCTCCGGCCGTGCTGGGTTGTGACACGGACGCCGATTGCGCCTGTGGGTATACCTCCGTGCCGGGGACCTTTAACGACTGTGCCGACTTCAGGGGACTCCTTCCCTGCACCTGCGATTCCGCCGCCTGCCAGGAAGACAATACTTGCGACTCAAACGCCGTGGCCTATGTCGATGAGTCGCAGCAAACGAATAGCCTGTTTGTGTACGCCGGGCACAGTTCAGTGACGGCCATCAGTACCACGTCGTGCAACGTCGAGGTTGCCTCAGCGTCACTTGAGGATTCCGGCGGCGTTCCGGAGGAATTGTACCGTTGCAGCGCCGGCGCCCGCCCGCCGTGCAATGTGACGGCAGACTGCCCCTCGGGCACTTGTGAGCTGGTTCGTACGTCGCCGTACTACCTCGGCACGTTACTGCTGCAAGCCACGAACGACGCCTGTGGGTTGTACACGATCGACTTGGATCATGATCCTCTCAAGACATTCTTCTCGGAAGCCAGTGGAGCGCCCTTGCCGAACCCGATCATTGAGGCGCTGACAGTGGATTTTGGTCCTGCGTTTCCATGTGATGATGGCGATCCGTGCACCATCAACGACATGTTCTGTGCAGGCGTATGTAAGGGAGAGCCGTTGTGCCCGGAGGGTGTGCCTTGTGTTGACGGCGTGTGCGGTGGCGGCTGTGGTTTCGCAGATTTGGAAGCGGCGTACTGGTCGGATGGCTTGGCCTTGGCGGACGATCCGTTCGATCGTCCGGGGAACTGCGCCATCGATGCACGTCGGCCGTTCGACCCCAATAACCCTGGTGTGGCCGAAGGATGGGACCGGCTGATTCTGCGGTTCAGTTGTGATCCGGCGGACCTTGCTGCAGGACTCGTGCCGTCCGATTTCCCGCGTAGCACGGTTCCGTTCTCCCTGGCGCCGTTCCTCACTGGGATTAGTACGAGTGGAATGGACATGACGCTACAGCTTAGCCGGCCGATCAGTCCGGGGTTCTACACCTGCATTTCTCATCCGGATTCCGCGAATCAGTGGTGTGCCGGATTCCTGCCGGCGAACGCCAACCAAGACGCGGTCAGTAACGCGAGCGACATCAACGCGCTGATCAACTCGATCAACCTCGTGCCGGGCTTCGTACTGCCCGAGTATGCGACCGACATTGACCGCGGTTTGGTGACGAATCCGTCCGACATCCTACGGTTGATTGACTTGCTGAACGGGGCTGGGGCATTCGATCCGTGGCTTGGTGTGAGCTTGCAGGATTGTCCATCGGCGCCGTAGCGCACCATGACCGCAGGCGAACGGCGCATGCGGTAGATCTTCAGAAACTCGATGAGGCGTGGCAGCCGGCTTCCTGGCTGCTACGCCTTTTTTTTCCAATCATGCCCCATGCAAGGGGGCGTCCGGTTGCCGGCCTCGTGCCGACCGCCACCGCCCCTTCGCGCGACGCTGGGACCGAAGGGCTCGACCTCCCGGCACCGCTCACTCCAATTCCGACGCGGTCATTCGATCGTGTCGAATCGGTCGCTGTCGGCGATCGATTTGTCCAAATGCCGGATCCCGAGAACATTCTCAACCGTGCCCGCGAGACGTCCGATATTCCAAAGCGTTCATGTTGGACGCCGTAGCATGGTTGCGCGCCGAATATCGGACTTCGGGTTTTGCTATTTAACAGTTTCCCATTTGCCGTTTTCTTCCTTCTCGTGCTGGCCGCCTATGTGCTAAGCAGGCGGCGTCTGCACATTCAAAACGTCGTCCTGCTCGTCGCCAGCTATACCTTCTACGGTTGGTGGGACTGGCGGTTTCTGTTGCTCATCCTCGCCTCCACGTTGATCGACTACGTGTGTGGACGGCTGCTGGACCGATGTCGAGGCGATACAGCGTGCCTTGACGCGACTCCGGATGCACCGCCGCCCGCCACCTCAGCGCGCACGCGTAGAGCCATTCTGGTCGCCTCCGTCTGTGCGAACCTCGGTATTCTCGGGTTCTTCAAGTACTATGATTTCTTCGCGGCGAGCTGCGCGGAAGTGTTGCAGGCAATCGGCCTGCCCCTTCAGCCACGTTTGCTACACGTCATCCTGCCCGTGGGAATCTCGTTCTATACATTCCAGACGCTGAGCTACACGATCGACATCTATCGCGGCCATCTGCGCGCTCATCGAAACCTGATCGATTTTGCGGTTTTCGTTTCGTTTTTCCCGCAGCTCGTGGCCGGTCCTATTGTGCGGGCCCGCGATTTCCTTCCGCAGATCGCGCGTCCGCGCGTGTGGCACTGGGAGCGGGTGTACGAGGGTTGCTACTTGATCCTTTGGGGTCTGTTCAAGAAAGTGGTCATCGCGGACAACGTGGC
>Ga0210123_1000863_pt1 | contig 16935 bp, 15 predicted proteins | sample Muzzi_PWB_D2_FD_185535 | JGI IMG/M metagenome (GOLD analysis project Ga0210123, IMG submission 185535) | Wetland microbial communities from San Francisco Bay, California, USA, that impact long-term carbon sequestration - Muzzi_PWB_D2 (SPAdes) | ecosystem: Environmental > Aquatic > Marine >... | reverse complement strand
CCGCGGCTCGACTGGGAGGCTGCCATACGCGCTGCGATCCCCGCCGTCCTCGAGACGGGCGGGATCGCGGAGTACTACGCGGAGCTGGAGAAGCTGGTCGCGCTCCTGCATGACGGCCACACACGCATCAACCGGCCCCCGGAGCTGCAGCGTGGGCTCGACACGCCACCGCTCGAGCTGACCGTGGTGGACTCCAGCTTCGTAATCGCCCGGGTCGGCGACAGTGACGAGATCCGACGCCAGGGGGTGGTCGCCGGGATGGAGCTCGTCACGGTTGACGGAGCACCCGTCTGGCAGCGGTTCCGGGACTCCGTGTTGACCTATGAAAGCTGGGGCAGTCCACAGGCCGACGCCGCCTACGGCTCCCGCAATCTGCTCCGCGGACCCGAGGGGACACAGGTTACCCTCGGACTGCGCGATCTGGACGGGAACCAGCGGTCGGTCACCCTGACGCGAGAGTCGAAGCTGAACGAGGGCGAGCGCTTCCAATGGCGCTGGCAGCAGCGCGAGCCGTTAGTCGAGACCCGTATGCTGCCCGGCGGGATCGCCTACGCGAAGCTCAGCACCTTCACGGACCGTAACGTCGTGATCCAGTTCGAGGAGGCGATGGCTGGCTGGGACCTGTCGAAGCTGCGGGGCGTGATCCTCGACGTGCGCTTCAACCCCGGCGGCAGCAGCAGCAACGGCTGGGACATCATCTCGCGCTTCATCGACCGGCCGCTGGAGACGGCGCGCTGGAGCACGCGTCAGTACCGGCCGGCGGAGCGGGCCTGGGGCCGCGAGCCGGGATGGTACGACGGAGGGTTGATGTCGACGATCGCGCCGTCGGAGAAACCGCGCTTCACGGGACCGCTGGCCGTACTGGTCGGGCCCTGGACGTTCAGCGCAGCCGAGGACTTCCTGGTGCCGCTCGACGCGTCCGGCCGCGCCGTGCTGGTCGGGCGGCGGACGGCGGGCAGCACGGGCCAGCCTCTCACCGTGCCCCTTCCCGGGGGCGGGTTCCTGGCCGTGTGCACGAAGCGGGACGTCTACCCGGACGGCACGGAGTTCGTGGGGTTCGGGATCGCGCCACAGGTCGAGGTCGAGCCGACCCGCGAGGACATCGCAGCGGGTCGGGATGCGGCCCTGGAGGCCGCCGTCGAGGTCATCCGGAACTGGGAGGAGCACCGCCGCGACATGCAGCACGCGGCGTCGAGCCCGTGAGATGGATCCGTCTCCGGCGCTCAGGCTTCGCTGGGGGGTGAATAGAACAGAGTGTAACACTTTGTCCCGGTCGGTCGCACGTGGAGGGGAGGACAGGATGCTTGGAAAGCAGAGGCACAAGTGTTTCATCGCGTTCCTCGTAGTGTTGATCTCCGCCGGCGCACTCCGTGGGCAGGACACCGCCGGCGACGAGCTGACACCCACCGAGAGGTTGTACGGCCTGTCGCTCATCTGGAAGGAGGCGGACTACAACTTCCCCCGCTTCCAGGACCTGCCCGCGCTCGACTGGGACAGTGCCTACTAGGCCTATATCCCGAAGGTTCTGACCGCCGAAACGACCGTTGACTACTACCGGCTTCTGATTCGATTCACCGCACTCCTGCGGGATGGTCACACTCAAGTCACGATGCCATCCAGCGTGTTCGAGCAGCACGTCTTCGATCAGCCGCATCTCCGGCTCGAGGCCGTGAAGGGACGGGCCATCGTCTGGGCGGCGGCAGACTCGCTGACGTCGCAGATCCCACTCGGCTCCGAGGTGGTGGCGGTCGACGGGACACCGACCACGGAGTTTCTGCACACCAACGTTTATCCGTACATGAGCGGGACTTCTCCCCGATTCCGGAGGTCCCTCGGGAATGGCTGGTACGTCAACGGAATTGGTCTTCTCTGGGGGCGAGCAGGTAGCGAGGTTGCGGTCACGATTCGTACCCCCGACGGTGAAGAGAGAACCGTCCCGCTGACCAGAAGCAGTAGTAGCGTCAGGGCGTCCTGGGCCCAGCTCGACCGCTCTCGCTCTTCGGGGTCTTTCGAGTTCCGCTGGATCGATGACGCCTACGCCTACGTGGCCCTCAACACGTTCGCCGACGCCGCGCAGGTGGCCCGCTTCGATTCCATCGCGTCCGAGCTTCGATCGGCGAACGGCGTGATCATCGATCTGCGGCAAAACGGGGGCGGAGGTGACGATGTAGCCAAGCCAATCATCGCTCGCCATCTGACCAGCGACACTCTCGAAGGCTCCCGTTCGCGCACCCGGGTCAACGACGCGGCCCGCCGCGCCTGGGGCCGCTACGCCGATCAGGAATGGGCCCGCGAATATGCGCCCTACTATACCGGTGAGGCGTTTCGTGAACTCGGGCGGAACGCGGTGGTTCCTGACACGAGCGTGGCCAAGATCGATGTCCCGGTCGTCGTGCTGATCGGCCGGAACACGGGGTCCGCGGCGGAGGACTTCCTCGTCTGGCTGGACGGTCTCGATGCCGTGACGTTGGTCGGAGAGCCCACGACCGGGAGTACCGGGATGCCACTCTCGCTCGATCTTCCCGGGGGCGCGTCGGCGCGCATACTCACGAAGCACGACACGTATCCGGACGGAAGGGAATTCCTGGGCGTCGGCGTCCAGCCCGACATCTTCGTCGAGCCGACCGTGGAGGACCTGATCGCGGGGCGGGACGGCATGCTCATGCGAGCGCTGGAAGTGCTACGAGACCGCGTCCAATGAACCGGAGCTCGAAAAAACGGGGGCGATCGCGCAGCTCCCAGGGCATCGACATAGTGTCAATTCTGCGCGACGGCAACCAATGGAATGATCTCACGATGAACATGCCTCACGTTCGGCTCTCATACCTCTCGGCCTGGCTCGTCCTGTTCGTGGTCTTCTGCATCTCTCCGGCCATGGCCCAGACGGCCGCGTCTCGACCCTGGGTTGCGCTCACCCGTGGCGACCTCGCATCCATCCACGAGACGATTCTCGAGAATCACCCCGGTCCGGTGGATCCGCTGAATCCCGGCTATCGACGCTGGCTGGAGGACGGCTATCGGCGGGCTCTCGCCCTAGCGGACTCGGTCGAGAACCTGGATGGACTCAAAGCGGTCCTCTCCTTCTACACGTCCGGCTTCGAAGACGGCCACATGGCCTGGGGCCTGGGGGCGTATCAGCGCACGGCGGTGCAGTCTGAGGTCGCACTCGCTTCTCCGCGCTCGAGGCGGGGTGAGTTCCAAATAGTACGGCCCGACGCCAGTTGACGCCCCCTGACCCGGCCGCCGCGGCCCGCCGCCCTCGATCCGGGGCCACGGTCACTCGACGTAGACCGGCTCGCCCGTGCAGGCGCTTCGGAGACCGGCGTCCTCTATGCGATCGCAGAGAGCGGGATCCTCCGTTTTACGGAACACCCCCAGCCAGCAACTGTCGCGCAGGCCGTGGGAAACGATCTCCTCGCACAGCTCGGCCCGTTCCGTCACCTTCGCCACGTCGCTGACACATGCGTCGCGCAGGTCGCTGCCATCCTCGGAGTCTGTCGGAATGCGGTGACAGGGTTCGACGGTCTCCGCTCTCTCCGCGTAGATCGCGTAGCACTGGAAGCGCACCCCCTCGGCGTCGGCCCCATCGCACGGTGCGAGGTCGCCGGCCGCCTCGGCCCGGTCTGCGAAACAGAGGGTCCGGTCGATCACGTTTTCGACATCGGCGCAGTCGGCACGCGCCGTGATGGAGTCCGGCGCCTGGCTCTGGGCACCGGGCTCGCCGCATGCAGCAAGCCCCAGAGCCATGGCGATCCACATCGTGCTTCGCGCAACGAGCACCGGCGACAAGCGCCCGGTCATGTTCGCCATCGACTCTCGCCCGTCCAGGCCTGCCTTCGACAAGAACCGCATGGAGCTGTAGTTCACTTTTGCTCCCTGGCTTCTCCACATCACGGACCCCCTGCTCCGGCGGCTCACCAGCGCCCGAGTAAGATGTAGCTTGCCGGGTGCTGCATCCACTCCCCTCTTCCAGGCCGCTTGCGATCGCGCCGCTGCCGGGCGGAACGCGGCGCGTCACCATTGTCGGCGGCCAGCCGATCCCGCACCAGTCGCCCCGATCGACGCGACGCTGCAATCCTCCATACCCGCTCGTCGATTCGGCGGTCGCGCCCGCGTGGTCTATAGCGTCCGCAGCTGATCACGAGCGCGCCGTGCTGCGCATCAACGCGATGGCGATGCCCGCCACTCGTTATTCCCCGGAGCCGTATCCGGGTACACGCCACGCGGGTCGACGCGCACGCGCACGACGTCGCGGCCCGCCGGAACACGATATGTGAAGCGCGGCCCCAGGTTCCACATCTCGATGGGCAGCTTCACGGTCTCGGTCTTCCCATCGGAAAACGTGAGCTCGAGCTCGACCGGAAGCGACATCGTGCCCCGGTTGCCGATCACGATGCTGGTGCCGCCGTCGTCGCGCGGTTCCACGATTTCAATCGCCTGGTCGAGGCGTGCGGTCGTGTACACCCAGTCGCGCCAGAACCAGCCCAGCCGCATTCCGCTCGCATCCGACATGATGCGGAAGAAGTCGGCGGGAGTCGGATGCCGGTACGCCCAGGACGCGGTGTAGTCGCGGAACGCGGCATCGAACCGTTCGGGGCCGAGCACCTCTTCGCGCAGGATCCTGAGCATCAGCGAGGGCTTGCGATACGCCGTCCAGAACAGGTCGTGCGCCTCGACCGGGGGCGTGCCGAGCGGCTGTTCTTCACCGGCGATCGCGTGTGATTCGTACAGGTGCAGTGGCACGTCCAGCACCGTGTCGCCGTACGCCGTCCCCTCGAAGTAGTCGGCCGCGGCGTACAGGTCGATGAGGCTGTTGAAGCCTTCGTCCATCCACGGATAGAGCCGCTCATTGCTTCCGACGAGCATCGGATACCATTGATGCCCGAACTAGCTCCACTCGATGTCGATGTCGAGCGCGGCCTGCGGCGCGAGCGGCCGCTCGAGCGGCAGCTTCATCGTGGTGCCGTACACCTGCCGGGCGACCTCCCGGCCGCCAATCCGCACCGAGCTCAGCTTCACGCCACCGCTGAATCCCTTGCACGAGAAATCGAACTCCACGTCCAGGAACACGAGCGGCGGCTGGTTCAACGTCTTCGTGATGCTACCGGGCGCACAGATGTTCTGCTCCAGAAACATCCACAGGTATGGCAGCGCGTCGGGCGAGTTGTTGACGTAGTGCACCGTCTCGCGGCCGTGCAGCTCGTTGCGAGCCGTGTCCAGCTCCGCCCGGATGCGGTAATCGACCTGCTGCTGCCAGTACCGCGGTCCGGGCCGGCCGGATGCCGTCCGGTATGCATTGGCGGCCGGCAGGTCGAGCGGGCGAAAGCGCGACGTGTCGGAAACGGACTGCGCGGGGGCGACCTCGCTCGACAGGAGTGAGAGCAGAAGCAGACAGACGGCAGTACGCATTGGCACGGCTCCGCGCTGGGGGGGAGGATTCGGTGGCAAAGATGGTTGAACCCGTGGCCCGACGGAAGTCCGCGACGAATGGGGTGTGCCCCACGTCTCCGGCGAGACGGACGCCGATGCCGTGTACGGCGGGGCGTACGCCCAGGCCGAGACAACTGCGCGCAGATCGAGGAGAACTTCGTCCGCGCGATCGGCCGGGGGGCCGAGTGGTTCGGCGACGACGCGCTCCTGGACGACTACCTGGTGCACGGACTGAGGATCCCGGAGCGCTCGCGCCCGGGAGTACCAGGCCGCTCCCGAGCCGATGCGTCACCTGTACGACGCCTTCGCGGCCGGGGTCAACGATTATCTCGCCGCGCACCCGGAGGCCGACTGCGGGTCGCTCGACCGGGTCGAGCCGTGGTATCCGCTGGCGCTCATCCGCTTCAAGTATCATCACAACGAGTTTCTGGGGTACGCGGGCCTGGAGCCCGAGCGGGCCCGCCGGGCGATGGCGCACGACGCGGTGACGCCGATCGACACCACGGTGTTCTCCTCGTCGAAGTTCCGCTCGCTGGCCTGGTCCGCGCCCCGCGACCCCGACGGGGAGCGTTCTCTGGGCTCCAACGAGTGGGCGGTGTCGGGTGAGCGAACGCGCAGCGGCTATCCGATGTTCCTGATCAACCCGCACGTCTCCTTCTTCGGCGTCTCGACGTACACCGAGGTGCACCTGGAGAGCGACGAGGGCCTGGAGTTCTCGGGGCTGACGCGCTTCGGGTTCGTGCTCCCCTACATGGGGAACAGCGCCGTGCTCGCGTGGACCTACACCGACAACTACGGCGATCACGGAGACCTGTACGCCGAGCGACTCGACGCGGACGGCGCGTCGTACCGCTATGGCGACCGATGGCGGGATCTCGACGTCTGGGTCGATACGGTGCGCGTGAAGACGGCGCCGGGCCTCCGATCGCAGGTGTTTCGCTTTCGCGGCACGCATCACGGGCCGATCCTCGGCGTGGCGGACGACGGCCGGCCGCTGGCCGTACGGCTCGCCGGGCTCGAAGAGGGGGGTTGGTTCGCGCAGTGGTACGACATGATGCGGGCCCGCGACCTGACGGAGCGGGCTGAGCGACCTCACGCTCGACGGGTTCGCTCGCGCCGTCCTCGACACCCGCCTGATCGCAGCGGACGAGTGGCTGGACGACCTGGCCGATGCCCATCGGCGGGCCCGCCGCTCCCGGCCCGCGCTGGCGGCCCGGCTCGAAAGTCCCGTGGCCGCGCTGGCCGCGTGGGACCGGCGCGCCTCGCAGGGCTCCGTCGCGACCACGCTGTTCGTCCTCTGGGCCAACTCGGTGAATCCGGACACGGCGCGCGACCCCGATCGCTGGCTTTCAGGCCTGGCGGCCGTACTCGACCGGCTCGAGGGCGCCTGGGGGATCTGGGAGGTGCCTTGGGGCGAGGTCAACAGAATCCAGCGCCCGGACGCCGCGGGGCGCCTCCCGTTCAGCGACTCGCTCCCGAGCCTGCCGGTCACCGGAGCGCCGGGCTGGCTGGGCTCGATCTTCGTCTTCAACGCCCGCCACCCCCCGGGGAGCCGCCGCCGCTACGGGGTTCACGGCAACTCCTTCGTGAAGGTCGTGGAGTTGACGCCGACCCCGCGGGCCCGCTCCGTGTTCGTGTTCGGCGAGAGCGGCCATCCGTCTTCGCCGCACTACTTCGACCAGGCCCGGCTGTATTCCGCAGAGAGCTTCAAGCCGGCCTGGTTCACGAAGACCGACGTGTCGGCGCATGCGGTGACCGAATACGAAGTCCCGTAAGGCGCGGGACATGTGCAGGCAACGGCGTTCAGCGCCGAGACTATGCCGTGCCGCTGAACGTGGCCGCCATACCGCCTCGCATGGCGTCAGCCACGACCTGCGCAGAGCCGGTCCGACGGATGAGAGGGAGATCCGCGGGTTCCGGTCGTACGTATGTCGAGTTCAATGGTGTCCACAGCGATCTGAACTGGAGGACTGGCTGGCGGCGGGCCTGAAGCACTGCCTCGGGCGCCGAGGATCGCCACGAGCTCGGACGGATTCATATCCAGCCACTGCCGGGTCCGGCGCCTGCTCTCCCCGGAGAACTGGGCCCTGCTCGACGCCGCGGAGCGGTCCGCTCCGAATCGGTTCGAGTTGCACTCGTGCCGGATCAGGAGGATCTCTCGCGGATCGCCCTGGCGCATGGATGGACGGGCCGGTAGGGTCGCCGATGACCGTTCACGGAAGAGACCGAAGTGCAAACCTGCGGGCCCGGTATGAGTGATCCTCCACACAGCGGGACGATCCGCGCTCTCTTTCTGGCCGCTTCTGCTGCGGGTCCCGCTGCTGCCGTCCTTCACGAGTTCGACGTCATGCCGCTCGGCCCGACGGCGAACCTCTGGCCGCTCATCGGTATCGTCCTTGCCGCGGCGTTCGGCATCGTCCTGGGACTGGGGGTCGGTCGCCGAGATTTCCGACGCGTGCGATGGCTGGCCATGATGCCCAACGGGCTGGTCCTGTGCTTCTACGGTTTCTTACTTCTGTTCTTCGGGCTCGGGGGAAGCAGATAGTGCGGTGGGCTGCCTCGCCGTGGCGGGGCAGGCGTATGAAGTGGCTCGAGGCGCGCTTGCGCTTCGGGGAGATGCCGACGCCGATATCCGTCCGCGCACCGCGCGACGATGATGCCGATGCATGCAGTAGTGCCGGTCGCCCGTCCCCGCGGGATCGGCCTCAGTCTTCGCCGTAGCCGCTCCGCTGCAGGAACTGTTCGAAGTCCGTCACGGCCAGGATCTCCGAAATCGCCTCCTTCGGATCCGCCTGCCGGCGAAAGAACGATTCGGTGATCACGTATCCCATGAAGTATCCCAGGTCCTGTGGCCAGCCTTCCGTCTCCGGCTTGCGGAACATCCAGTCTCCGGATTCGCTTCCGAGCATCTCCTCGCGGAAGCGTTGCCATAGCTCTCGCTCGTGGTGTCGCCCAAACGCGTGGGCGCGCTCGTTGATGTGGCCGCCGGATGCGAGCTCGGCGAGGAACGCCGTCGACGATTTCGTGGTGGCGGCCGAGTGGCTGATCTCGGAAGGGCTCGCCGCGCCCGACAGGCTCGTCGCCGAGACGAACAATGCGGGAGGCCCCGTCGTGGGTGCCGCGGTCATCCAGCGTCCCGACCTGTTCGGCGCCGCGCTGTTCGGCTTTCCGCTGCTCGACTTGATTCGCTACGACGAGTTCACCGGCGGCGCTCGATGGGTGGACCAGATCGGCTCCGTGTCCGACTCCGCGATCGCGCCGAGCCTCGTGCGACTGTCTCCGGTTCACCGCGCGGAAGAGGGGGTCTCCACCGGCCTCACGATCGGAGAGTACGTGCGGCGACGTAGGCTCCTCGAGACGGCGCGCGAGCTGCGGGCACGCCCTGCGAACCTCGCGACCCTCGCGGCTTCAGCCGGCTACTCCGATCAGAGCCACCTCACCCGCGAATTCCGTCGATTGCTGAGCACGACGCCACACGTCTATCGGGAGAGACATCGCGGCCGTGGATCGCCGTGATCTCGGGTCGGCTCGCCCCGGCTTGGTCATGCGAGTCTCGCGGTTCTACCGGTCCCGTGGGTCGGAGTGCCGGACAGTCTTGCGGAGTCGCGGCGGCGGCTGCTGGGAGACGGGCGAGACACCACACGGGTGGTTCGACGAGGCTGTCGGCGACATGTTCGGTGCTTGAGGGCCCGGGTTCGGGTCACGGCAGGCGAACGGGGACGTCGGGCGAGGGAGGCATGATGCGGGCGTGGATCGTCGGAGTCGGGATCCTGCTGCTGGTCGGTTGCGGTGAAGCGGAGCGGGGGGCGGAGCGAACGACCGAGGCTGGCCTCCGGACGCCGGGGCTAGACTCGCTCGCACTCCTCTACGGGCGGCACGACTACTTCAGGCTGCGGGAGGAACTGGGCGAACCGACGTCCGGTGAATCCGCCGCGCTGACCGTGCTGCGAGCGGCCACGGCGCTCGCCTTCAACCAGCCGGCCCGCTCGGACAGCCTCGTCCGCGAAGTTCTCGCCGGCGACCCGGGTTCGGATTCCCTGCGCTACGAGGCCCGGCGGATCGCGTATCGTGCCCGGCTCCGCCTCCACCGCTACCCGGCCGCGGGTCGCGCCCTCGAAGAGCTCCTGGACGACCTGCCGTCCTTCGTCGACTCGGCCCAGGTCCGGGATTACCGCAACATGCGCAAACTGACCACCGTCCTGGCCGGGACACCGCCGCAGCGGGTACTGTCGCGCTCGCCCACGGTTCTCGAACGGGACGAACGAGGCCATGTGCCGCTGCAGGTCGACGGCGCCGCGCGCGCTTACTTGCTCGACACCGGCGCGAACTACTCGGGCCTGATCCGCTCCGAGGCGGAGAGCGTGGGCCTCGAGATCCGTCCTGCGGGCCTCGAGGTGGGGACGTCCACCGACGCAACGGTGACCGCCGATGTCGCCGTCGCCGACAGCCTCCGGATCGGCGGTGTTCTCCTCTCCGATGTCGTCTTTCTCGTGCTGCCCGACGAGGCGCTGACGTTCCCGGGCCTGGTGATCCGGGGTATCGTCGGCTTTCCCGTGATCGAGGCCCTGGGGGAGATTCGCTTCGAGCCGGATGGAGGAATCGAGATCCCGGATCGGATTCCGGAGCGGAATGCGCACAACCTGGCCCTCCAGTCGTTGACTCCCCTCGTCCGGGTCGAATCCGCGGAAGACACGCTGGTCTGCGGGTTCGACACCGGGGCGAACCGAACGCAGTTCTACGAGCCGTTCTACCGGGAGAACCGGGCCAGGATAGAGGAAGAAGGGACGCCCGACACGCTGAAGGCGGGCGGAGCCGGCGGCATCCGCGAGCTGCCCGGCTATCGCCTGCCCCGGATCACGCTCCGCGTCGCGGGCGACACGACCACGCTGTCCGAAGTGCACGTCCACACCCGAAGCCTCACCCGTCTGCCGGAAGAGAACGTCCTCGACTGCAACCTCGGCCAGGACGTGCTGGACGCCTTCGGCGGCTACACGGTCGATTTCCAGAACATGGCCTTCACGCTCGAGTGACTATTTCGTTCTGAGCACGGGCCGGTGGCCGCCCGTATCTCCCTTTCCGGTTTCACGGGTCGCGAGATTCGGCGCGGAACTCGAACACCCCGCTGGCGGTGACTTCGCGTCCGTCGGAATCCTGCACGGAGAACTCGAAGTCGCCCTTGATCAGGTGGCCCTCGAGATCCTCGCCGTCCCTCGGGAACGCCTCCAACCGGAGCGTACCCATAGCGTCGTGCTCGAACGATTCCGTTCGATCGTCCGTGGATCGGTCCACGCGAACCTCGAACGCCGTCCCGGCGTCCATTGGGTGTGCGGAGACCAGCCGGTACGTTCCGGGGCCGGAACCGGCGGGGACGGTGAAGGTGATGCCGATCTCGCGGACGCCGGTGTCGTCCGCGAGGAAGAAGTAACCGGGGACGGAGCCGAAGTTGGCCTCGCTCGGGGGGAGGTATCGAACCACGCCCGGGCCCGTGACGCGACCCTCGACTACGCCGGAGACGTCGGCCTCGAAGTTGCCCGGCCGGGCAATGGTCGCTTCCGAGTTCCCACAGGCGGTGCCCAGCAGGGCACCGGCGAGAAGACAGGCCAGTGGCACGTCTCTACGATACATGCGCCATCCTTCCGTGAAGCTCCAACGGCTCTAACAGATCAGCGCCCAGTCACGCGGGCGGAAGCGTGCCCGCCAGCCCGCGGGCTCGGCCGACACGAGGCCCACGACGTCCTGCGCCTTGGCGCCGAACCGAATCACGTAGTGTCGTGATCCGTGGTAGACGAACCGGGCGAGCGGTTCGGCGGCCGGTAGATTGTAGTCCGCCCAGCTGAGCAACAGGGGCCTGCCGCCCGACGCGAGCACGGCGAAGGAGCCGCAGTCGATTTCCAGCAGCCAGTTGCGGGGCTTCGATTCGCACTGCTCCGCGGTCAGGGGACTCGTGGTCGATCCGCTTCGCACTTCGCCCTCGAAGGCACCGGTCGTGGCTTCCCAGCGGGTGACCTTCACCTGCGTCTCGGCCTCCGGCCACGGGCCCCACAGGAGGGAGACGGCGGTGTCGCTCGCCGCGAGGCTGGCCAGGGGAACCGACGAGCCCTGCAACTGCACGCTTCCGAGATAGTCGGCGAGATCGAGCCGGCCGGGCAGGGCGGCGAGCGGAACGCCGATCGATTCGAGCGGGCCCTCCGGCGCGTAGAGGCCGACCCAATGGCATTCTTCCAGCTCGTCGCCGCACAGACGTTCGCAGCGGCGCTCGGTCCGCTCTCGGGACGCGAACACGAACCCCCGGCTGCCCAGCACCGTCATCCACTCGAGCGCATCGTCGTCCGGCGATGAGGCGCCGGCCTCGGAATGGCCCGGATCACGACCCCGGCCGAGACCGACGACGACCCGGGTCGCGGGGATCGTATCGTGGCGCTCCGTCGTCTGTTCGATCACGTCGATCTGGTAGGGCGCCCGGATGGCCTGCGAGGTCGCAACCTCAGGGGAGAAGATCAGGCCGGCGACGAGCGCGCAAATCATGCGAGGGATGAGAGTTGGAATCGTCGCCTCCGGCAGGTGTGGGAATCCAGACATTCCGTGGTGGTCAGCGGCACGGCCGGCCGGATCGTCCGGGTCGTCGTCTCTCCGGGTTCCCGACCGGGAGCGGGTGCCCGTCCAGTCCCTCCGGTACCCCGAACCCTGCCAGCGCGGCCAGCGTGGGGGCCACGTCCTTCGTCGTCGCGGGCGTCTCCCGGCAACCCGCGGCGACGCCCGTACCGTAGAAGATGATCGGCACCCGGCGGTCGTACAGGTACGGCGAGCCGTGGACGACGACGTCGAGGTCGAGCATCGCCCACGGCTGGAGCCGCACCGCGACGCCTTCACGGGCGACCGCCGAGCGGCCGTTCTCGAACGAGAACACCGGATAGCGCGGGACCCGCGTCGCGGAGTAGCTGTGGCGGTATAGCCGGACGAACGAGTCCTGTGGAGCGGTGCCCGGCTCGGCATCCAGTGCTGTGTCCCGCAGCAACTCGTCGGGGGTCATCGCGTCGGCCACCCACGGGAAGCGCTCCACCGCGATCGCCACGGCGGCCGCGCGCTCGCCCGGGTCCGCCCCGGCGGCGGCCGCCGCCTCCTCGGCGGCGGACAGCGCTCCTTCCACCTGCGTGCCGCTCACCCGCTCGGCCCGCTCGCCCCGTTCCCGCCGCGCCTCGGGCGCCGCCGGCGCCGAATGGTCGGCCGACAGGGCCAGCACCCAGCGGCCGGCCCCCACCGTCTCGTCCAGGAAGTCGAAGAACGCGCCGAGCTCCGCGTCGAGGCGCCACAGGTCGTCGAGCTGCTCGAGGCTCCACGGGCCGTACCAGTGACCGATGTTGTCGATCTGCGAGAGCACGACGACGAGCAGATCGGTGGCGTCGCGCTGGCCGAGCGAGCGCTCGCGAACGGCGTGGCGGGCGAGGCCGAGCGTCGCGGCGTCGAGCATCGGGGTGTTCGAGAACCACGAGACCACGGCCCGCGGATCGGAGCGGTACCGGGCCGGCATCTCGTCGTGGAAGCGGTGCGGAAACGTGGGGTGCGTTCCTCCGCTCTCCCAGGCCGCCGAATCCGCCTGGGCCAGGGACCGCAAGGAATCCGGCGCCGAGAACGTCCAGGCCGTATCGGCCAGGAAGACGGGGAGGGAGTCGGCGTTGAATGCGCGGACCCAGCTCGGGAGGTCGTTGCGGTAGAAAGTGGACGTCAGGTAGCCCGGGAGCCTTGGGTCGAACCAGTACACGTCGCCCGGCGTGCGCGCATAGAGGAGCGACGAGTGGCGTCCCGTCCCGATCGCCACGCGGCGCGTGGCGGACCCGGCCGCCCACTCCCACAGGCCATCGGCGAGGATGCGCCGCGGCGAGGCGCCGTCGGCGGCTGCTTCGCCGTCGAGGCCCAGCAGGCGTTCGGTGCTGTCGGCGACCGCGTCGGTGAAGCGGCGCTCGCCCGCCGCGCCCTCGTAGAACGCCGCATCGACGATCCCGTGCCGCGCCGGGTCCAGACCTGTGCTGAGTGTCACGTGGCCCGGATGCGAGACCGTGACCGCGTGGTCGACGCGGGCGTTCTCGAACCGGGCGCCCTCCCGCAGCAGCCGGCCGAGTCCCCCTGGCAGATAGGGGCCGTAGCGCTCGAGCACGTCGGAGCCGAGCTGATCGACGGCGATGAGCACCGCGAGGTGCGGGGTCGGATGGTCCTCCGCGGGTCGCTGGTTCGTCCCCGGCGTCACCCGGCCGCGGTCCGTCTCTCCCACCGGGGGGCCGTTCTCCATCACGACGATGCCGTCCTTCACGACGGTCCGGGGCCCGAGAAGGCCCGCGGGATCGTCGATCGGATCGCGCTCCAGCAGCACGAGGTCCGCCTTCATGCCGGGTTCGACGGCTCCAAAGCGGTCTGCCATTGCCAGTGCCTCCGCACCGCCGAGGGTGCCGATGCGGAGAACTTCCGACATCGGGATGCCGGCCTGATGGAGCAGCCACATCTCCGACAGTACGGCCTGCCCGGGGTCGATCCAGTCGCTCCCGGCGGCCAGCGGCACGCCGGCCTCGTACAGCTGGCGGACGTAGTCGGCCATGATCCGGTATCCGCGCCGCGCATGCTCGAGTTGATCCGGCGTCAGGTCCGACAGGTCGTCGAATTCGCCGAGCCGCCGCGACGTGAAGGGTGCGAGGCCGAAACGCTGCGCGAAGACGTGAAGTGTCGGAACGACGGTGCTGCCCGTGTCAGCCAGGCGGGAGATCAGTCGCGCCATGCGCGGGTCATCGGGCCCGAGGCGATTGAAGTACTCCATCGCCCCGAGGTAGAAGCGCCCGCGGCGGCGGTCCCCATACCAGGCCGGCAGATCTTCGCGCCATGCGGCCAGGTACTCCTCCCGCGACAATGCCGCAACGCCGAGCGTGTAGGCGTGCTCGACCGAGCGGAGCCCGAGGTCGAGGGCGCGCTCGAAGCCGAGCACCTTGAAGTCGACGTGCCCCGTAGCGTGCATGCCGAGCCGCCGCGCCTCCGTGAGTGCGGCGACGAACTCCGGCTCCCGCAGACGCCAGTACAACTTCACATTGTGGAGTCCGAGATCGTGGTAAGCCTGCACCCTGGCGACGGCGTCGGCGGAGTCATGGACTACCCGGTGTCCCGGATAGGGAATGCGTCCCTCCTCCGGCGAAACGAGCGCTCCCCCGCTCGGATAGACGTCGGGCGCGTCGGCCCGCGGGTGCCGCATCCAATCGACGAGAAGTCGAAGGTCGGCCTCCGAAGACCCGACGTCGCGCACCGCCGTGACGCCAAACGGGATGTACTGGCGGGCATACTCCTGCCGGTAAGCCCGCACGGAATCGGGGTCGCTCGACAGCCTGGTGATCAGACCGCCGCCCGAGCTCAGCGAGTCCCCCAGGAGGTATGAGAGATGCGAGTGGGCGTCGACGAACCCAGGGACCAGCAGACCTCCTCGGCCATCCAAGATTCGGCGGGCGATAGGGTTCGCATCGCTCCGCGCCGCGGCAGGTCGGACGTCTTTGATGCTCCCGCCGTCGATGAGTACCGTGCGATTCATCAGGCGTCGCCCGGAGCGAACGTCCAGCACGTTCACGTGGGTGATGGCGAGGTCGGCGAGCGGGGATACGTCGTCCCCGTTGCTTCGTATGGTCGACGTCGCCGGCGGGGCGACCGAGATGACGCACGCAGCGGCCCCGAGTCCCAGCATCGACGCTCGGAAGGTTCCGCGCCTCGCAAATCCCGCATGTCGCGTGTCCAGCGGTCCCCCCCGCCTCCGGTCCCTCGTTCCCCTGTCGCTTCGATCGTCGTGGTATATGCCCGTCAAATGCAGGGGTTCCCCAGGGCCTTGAATCCCGAGGCGCCATCGACCTGCGAGATGGGTGAGACGAGATTTGTGGCCTACGTCACCGACGACCCGGCGGACGAGATCGCGGCGGAGCACGCCAACGCGCGGGGGACCACAAGACCCGGCGTTCTGGTTACCGGGCTCCTGGAGAGGTGCTATAATTTCAGCACCACTTCGGGACTTCGCATGAAAGGATGCCCACCGTGACGATCCTCCTCTCCCTTTTGCTGGCTCTCGGACCCGCGCGGGCGATGCCGGATACGACCGGTTGCGTGGCGCCGGACTCGGCCCTGCGTGGGGTTCTGGAGACCTCGGCGGAGTACTGGGGCACGGTGGGGCAGCAGACCGTGATCGTCCGGGACGGGCGTCTCGTCGTCGAGGATGTTCGCGGAAAGGCCGACATGGAGGACGGCGCGCCCGTCACGCCGGAGACGCGCTTCTTCGTGGCGAGCGTCACGAAGGCCTTCACCGGCGCTCTCCTGCGCCGGGCGGAGACTGGCCGGATCGATCTCGACGCCCCGATTCAGCGGTATGTTCCGGAGTTTCCGGCTCCCCCAGGGCCATCGATCACGCCGCGCCTCCTCGCTGCCCACCTGGCGGGGATTCGACACTATCGCCCGGGGGAGCAGGACTGGTCGCTTCTGGGCCGTCACTACGACGACGTGAAGGACGCTCTGGAGCTCTTCGAGGACGACTCGCTGGTCTCCGAGCCGGGGACGGAGTTTCGCTATTCCTCCTATGGCTACGACCTGCTCGCCGCGGCCATGCAGGCGGCGGCCGGTAGAGCTTCCGGAAACTGATCGCCGAGCTCATCCTGGAGCCGCTGGATCTCGCTCGCACGCGGTTCGACGACGTCCGCGCTGTGGCCGACGAACGCGCCGTGCGCACCGCCCATGAGACGATCCTGGGCGTCATCGGGAGAAGGACCTGCCGGCGTGGACCTCGCTCGAGGCCGACGAGTATGTCGAGTTCGTAGCGACCTGGATCGAGCTGTACGGAAAGATCGACGGACGCTTGCGGCTCGTGGGCAACGTGTCGAACCTGCGCTGACAGGGAGGATGGGATGAGGAGGAGACGAAAACGGTTGGTCGGAGTTCGAACGGTCGTGATTCTGGCCGCGTGCGCGCTGGCCGCGCCACGGACGATGCCGGCCCAGGTCGGTGCTGACTCGGGTCGCGGCTCGATGCCGCCCGGCGAGCAGGTGGCGGAGAGCCGGCGGCTGCAGCGCGAGAGTGTCCTCGCCTACCGCAACGGCGACGTGATAGCCTTTCGCGTGAAGAACGATTCGGCGCTGGCCCTGCGGCCCGACCACCCGAGCCTCGTCTACAACGGGGCGGTGGGTGCCGCGCTGGTCGGCGATACGGCGGCGGCCGTTCGCTCTCTCGGCCGCCTGGCGGACTGGGGGCTCGCCTATGATCCGGGAGCCGATGCGGACTTCGCCGGGCTGCGCGGGGCTCCGGCGTTCGAGGCGGTGCGGGAACGACTCGACGGCAATCGGGCGCCCCACGGCCGGGCCGGGCTCGCGTTTCGCTTTCCCGGACGCGACGTGATCGCCGAAGGGCTCGCCTACGACCCGGCGGTGGGATCGTTCGTGGTAACCGACGTGCGCCACCGGCGCGCCTGGCGGATCGATCCGAACGGGGAGCGGGCGACCCGGC
>Ga0210123_1000860_pt1 | contig 16967 bp, 11 predicted proteins | sample Muzzi_PWB_D2_FD_185535 | JGI IMG/M metagenome (GOLD analysis project Ga0210123, IMG submission 185535) | Wetland microbial communities from San Francisco Bay, California, USA, that impact long-term carbon sequestration - Muzzi_PWB_D2 (SPAdes) | ecosystem: Environmental > Aquatic > Marine >... | reverse complement strand
CGCGCAACACCTGCAACTGGATCGAGGTGGGGCCGCTCAGCATGAACGTCTCGCATTTGCGCTGGCACCCGGACCGGGGCCGTTTCCTGGAGCAGAGCCGCCATCAGTATCCGCGCCAGGAGCGGGTGCCCTACACTCTCGAGAGCCTCTGAGCGGGGTATGATTTCCCCGCGCGCACTTCCAAGGAGACGACCGCACGATGACCGACTATGCGAACGAGGAGTGGCTCTCGATCAAGGTGATCGACGACGAGGAGGAAGCGGAGCTGATCGAGGGTTTCCTGCGGAGCCAGGACATCCCCTGCCAGCTCGACTCCCGGTTTTCCCACGAGTTTCCCACCCACGTGGGGCAGTTGTCCGAGATCGAGCTCAAGGTCCCCGCAAGCCGGGCGGACGAGGCTCGTGAGCTTCTGGAGGGCCGAGATCTGACCGGCTCGAAGCCGGCGCCGGAGGCGACGGAAGCGGCCGAATCCGAGTCGTGACGGCCTTCGAGGCCGGGCAGACCGTCGGCCGCTACCGCATCCTTCGGCCGCTCGGTGCGGGTGCGATGGGTGAGGTGTACCTTGCCGAGGACCCGCAGATCGAGCGGCTGCTGGCGATCAAGACGGTGCGCGTGACCGGCGACGCCCCGTCGGAGGCCGAGCAGACCGCCCAGCTCGAGGAGCGCACGCAACGGCTGCTGCGCGAGGCCAGGACCGCCGGCCGCCTGATCCATCCCCACATCGTCACCCTGTTCGACGCCGGCGAAGAGCAGGGCACCCTCTACCTGGCGTTCGAGTACGTAGAGGGCCAGAGCCTGGCGGACCGGCTCCGCACAGGGGCGCCGCTCACGGTCGCCGAGGCGCTCCGGATCGCGCGGGAGACCGCCGAGGGTCTCGACTACGCCCACCGCCGGGGCATCGTCCACCGGGACATCAAGCCGGCCAACCTGCTGCTCACCGCCGACGGCCAGCTCAAGATCAGCGACTTCGGCATCGCCAAAATGGTCGGCCAGGCGACCGAGCTCACGGTCACCGGCTCGGTGGTCGGCAGCCCCCAGTACCTGTCGCCCGAGCAGGTGCGCGGCGAGGAGCTGGACGGCCGGAGCGATCTCTTCTCGCTCGGCATCGTGCTCTACGAGATGGTTGGCGGCCGGCGGCCGTTCGAGGGCGAGACGTTCACCACGCTCTTGTACAAGATCCTCCACGAGCAGCCGGAGCCCATTCGCCTGCACGCCGACCTGACGCCGGCCCTGGCCCGCCTGCTGGGCCGTTTGCTTGCCAAGGACCGGGATGCACGGCTTCCGGACGGAGCCGCGGTGGCCGAAGAGCTGGCGGCCCTCGAGCGCGACCTCGACCCGGCAGTGCTGGGCCGCGCGGCACGGGTGGAAGAGGCCGATGGGGTAGGCGACATCGCTCCCACCGCGATCCTCACGCCCGGCGACTTCGAAGGAGCCGCGCCCGCGGCGCCGGCCACCCGGCCCGGCGAGGTCACCGGCCAGCCGCCGGCGACGCGGCTCCCGGCGCTGAAAGGGACGGTCCCGCCACCACCGCCGCCACCGGCTTCGGCGTCCGCCGCATCCGCCGCATCGGCCGCGACCGCTCCGCCGCCGAGCGGCCGGCGCAAGCTCTGGCTCGCCGCGGCGCTCGTCCTGGTGGTGCTCGGGATGGGCGCGGTGGCCGGCGTGCTCGGCCTTCGCTGGCTCCGCGAACTGGCCCCGGCCGAGGCCGGGCAGGTCGCGGAGGCGGACGCGGGAGCCGCTGCCGGGGAGACGGCGGCCGATGCGGTGCCCGAGGGCGACGGCGGCCGGAACGACGTAGCCACGGCGGCGGACGCGGCGCACGTGGGCGCGACGGCCGAAGAGGCGCCGCGCCAGGCCGGCGGGGGCGGCGACGACGAGCGGGCGGGGCCAGCCGAGCATCTGGTACCTCCCCCGGAGGCGACCCCGACCCCGATGTCGAAGGGGGCGGCCACTCCCCGGGCCGCCGCGCCACCCGGGCCGGCGGAGTCCGGGACGAGAGACGAGGCTCCGGGCGGAGCCGCCGCACCGGCGGGTGACGGGCGCGACGGGGAGGGGCTCTCCCCCGAGGCCCGGCGCCTCGAAACCGCGCTCGAGAGGCGGCCGGCCCTGCGCCGGGCGGCCCGTGAGCTGGCCGCGAACCGCGGGGCGGAGCGTGCCGGGGAACCGGTGGACCAGACGCTCCAGACCGGCTTGCGCCTCACCTTTGACGTCGAGCCGCCGGGGGCGTTCGTGCTGCTCGACGGCACGGTCATCGGCCATGCGGTGGAGCTGGATGCCTCCGAGGGTGGTGCGGTCTACACCCTCCCCGGGCCCGGGGAGTACCTGATCAAGCTGCGGGCTCCCGGCATGGTCGACTACCGGGTGCTGGTCGAGGCGGCCGAGGGCGGTCCGGCCCGCTCCAGCATCACCGCCCGGCTCGAGGCGGCGCGCGGCTCGGAGCTCGAGCTCGGCGACCTGCGGCTGGTGCGCGTGCAGGAGGCCGTCGGGTTCGCCATTCTGCCGCCGCCGGCGGAGCGCGGCGCCCGCATCTTGGTCGACGGTCGGCCGGCCGGGCGGGCGATCCAGTTCCCCGGCCGGTTCGCGCGCGCGGCCACCTGGCTCCGCCTCGACCCGGGGCGGCACAGGGTGAGCGTCGTCGCGCCCGGCTTCGTGCGTCAGGACGTGGCCGTGGACGTGTCCGCGGGAGCGACCGAGCGCCGCCAGCGGATCGAAGTCCGCCTGGAGCCCGAGGGCTGAAATGGCGGCACGCGTACATCGTCGGGGCCCGGTAGCGCGCCGGGGCCGCCCGCGCGGCGCGGCCGGCGCGGCGGAAGTGGCCGCCATTCCGAAGCTCCCCGGCACGGTCCGGGTGGAGCACCTGGCGAACGGCCTCACCGTCGCCCTGGTCGACAACCCCCAGGCGCCGTTGGTCACCACCGCTCTGTGCTACCGGGCGGGTGGGCGGGACGAGCGGCCGGGGCAGGGCGGCATCGCCCACTTCCTCGAGCACATGATGTTCAAGGGCTCGAGCCGCTTCGGCCCCGGCGAGGTGGACCGGCGCACCCAGGCTCTGGGCGGGTCGAACAACGCGTTCACCAGCCACGACGCGACGGTCTACTACTTCAACTTCGCGGCCGACCGCTGGCCGGCGGCGCTCGAGATCGAGGCCGACCGCATGGCGGGCCTCACCCTCGATCCCCGGGAGGTGGAGTCGGAACGGCGGGTGATTCTCGAAGAGATCGCCATGTACGAAGACGATCCCTGGGATGCCCTCACCCAGCGGGTGGAAGCGGCCTTCTTCGGCGACCACCCCTACGGCCGGCCGGTCCTGGGGAGCCGCGAGGAGCTCCTGGCGACCGGTCCGGAGGAGCTCGCGGCGTTCCACGGCGAGCGCTACCGGCCGGAGGGCGCCGTGCTGGTGGTGGCCGGCGACCTGGGGGCGGGCTCCACCGGCGGCCCGGACGGGGCGCTCGATCTGGTGCGGGACGCCTTCGGAGGGCTGCCTCCCGGCATCGCCGCGCGGCCGGCGGCGCCTCCGGTGCGGGTGCCGGCCGAGACGGTGCGGATCGAACGGCACCGGGGCGAGGTGGCGCGGCTGTTGGTCTTCTTGCCGGCGCCACGGGCCGAGGCGGCGGACTTCCCGGCGGCTCGGGTGCTCGCGACCGTGCTCGGCGCCGGGCGAAGCAGCCGCCTCTACCGGACTTTGGTCGACGACGGACAGCTCTGCTCCTGGGCCTCCGCCGGCCTGTCCGAGGCTCTCGACCCGACCAGCCTCTCCGTCGCCGCCGAGGTGCTGCCCGGGGTCGAGCCACGGCAGGTGGAGGAGGCGCTGCTCGAGGTGCTGGCCGACCTCGTGCGCCATCCGCCGTCGCCCGAGGAGGTGGCGCGGGCCCGCGAGGTGCTGCTGGCGGACTGGGCCTTCGGCCACGAGCGGATCTCCCAGCAGGGCCTCGCCCTGTCGACGGAGCTGGGGCTCCTCGGCGAGGGGTGGACCGCGCGGACGCTCGAGGCGATCGTCGAGTGTGGGCCCGATGAGGTGCTGACGGTGGCCGGTCGCTACCTCGGCCCGGTGATCGATGAGGGCAGAGCCGCCGTCGTCGGCTGGTCGCTGCCCGCCCAGGGCACCGAGGCGGACGCTCCGAAGGAGGAGGCACCATGAGCGGTGGAGCCGAGGTGGAGGGCGTGGCCGTGGGCTCGATGCCGAAGGTCACCCTCCGCGTGCGGCGGGTACCGGGTGCCCCGGTGGTGGGAGTGCGCGCCTGGGTGGGCGGAGGCGCGCGGATCGAGGAGCACCCGGGGCAGGCCCTGGTCACCGGCCGGTCGCTCTCCGAGGGCACGGTACGCCGCGACTGGCGCGAGATCGCCGACGCCAGCGAAGCTCTCGGCGCGGCGATCGCCAGCTCGGCGTCGTTCGAGGCCCACGGGGCCAGCGTCGACGTGCGCTCCGCCCACTGGCGCGAAGGTCTCGAGTGGGCGGTCGAGCTCCTCACCGAGCCGAGCTTCCCGGAGGAGCGCTGCCGCTGGATGGCCCGCCAGGCGGCCTCCGAGCTCGACAGCCTGCGGGACCAGCCGGAGGCCCGCGCCGGCCTGGCGTTTCTGGAGCAGCTCTACGCCCCCCATCCCCGGAGCCGGCCGCTCCAGGGGAGCGCGGAGTCCCTGGAGCGCCTCGGCGCCGCCGAGTGCCGCGCGTTCCACGACCGGGCCCTCGCCGCCGGTGGCCTGACGATCACCGTCGCGGGCGACTTTGGCCGGGAAGGGGGCCGGGAAGGGGGCCTGGACGGGGGACGTGAGGTGGACGAGGAGCGGGTGGAGGCCTACCTCGGGGAGCTTCTCGCGCGGGTTCCCGTCCGCTCGGCGTGGTCCGCGGGTGCCGGCTCCGCTCCGGTGCCGGCTCCGGCCGAGCCGCTCGGTCTGCCGGAGAGCCACCGTCGGGTCGACCTTCCGCCCGGCGACCAGGCCCATCTCTACGCCGGCTGCCTTACCGTGCACCGCGCCCATCCGGACCGCCACGCCCTGGAAGTCCTGAGCATCGTGCTGGGCGCCGGAGCCGGTCTCACCGGCCGCCTGCCGGAGCGGGTGCGCGAGCGCGAGGGGCTCGCCTACTCCGTGCAGGTCCACGCCCTGGCGGGCGCCGGCCTCGATCGGGGTCGCCTGGTGGTCTATGTGGGGACGTCGCCGGGCACCGTGGCCCAGGCGGAGCGGGCGGTGACCGAGGAGCTCCGGCGCGTGGTGGAGGAGGGGGTGGGCGCCGACGAGGTGGACGAGGCCCGGTCCTACCTGCTCGGCCGGGACCCGTTTCGGCGTGAGACTGCCCGCCAGTGGGCCGATTTGCTGAGCGAAGCGCTCCTCTACGGCGTGCCGGAGGACGACCCCGCGTGGTCCCGGGAGGAGCTAGAGGCGGTCGGGGTGGACGAGGTGGTGGCCGCCGCCCGGAGGCACATCGACCTCGCGCGGCTCAAGGTCACCGTCGGCGTGCCGCGGGGAAGCTGAAGAGCACCCTACCGATCTCCCACCAAACCCCTCGATCCCCTTCCTCCCTCCGGGAGGCAGGGGACGCCGCCGCCCGGTCCGACCGATCTCCCACCAAACCCCTCGATCCCCTTCCTCCCTCCGGGAGGCAGGGGACGCCGCCGCCCGGTCCGTTCCTACGCCGAGCGGGTGGACTGCTGGCCTTCGTCGTCGCCCGTCGCGCCGGGGACTCCGGAGAGGATCTTCCAGCCGATCACCTTCTCGTCGATCTCGCGCAGCCGGTGGGCGATCAGCCGGCAGAGGAGCTGGAGGAACTCGAGCGACGCCTGGGAGTCCATGGACAGGACCTCCCGCACGGTCGGCTGGTCGAGGGCCAGGACCGTCAGCTCGCCGCCGTGGGCGCGGGCGTCGGCGGAGCGGGGCTCGTCGTCGATCAACGACATCTCGCCGAAGAAGTCCCCCCGCTCGAGGATCGCCAGCGCCTCCTCGCCGGCGCCCGGGATGTACTTCGAGATCCGGGCCCGGCCGTCGAGGATGACGTACATCTCGCCCCCCTCGTCCCCCTCCTGGAACAGGTAGGCGCCGCTGGCGAAGCGTTTCTCGGTGGAGAAGGTGGCGAGCGTCATCAGCTCGCTCCGCGACAGGCCCTGCTCGCGGAACAGGCGTACCTTGTCGCTCGGCTCGACCTTCACCCGGCGGCCGCTCTGGACCTCTTCGGCCTTGCGCAGGGCGAGCACGTTCTCGGCGCCCCCCTCGTCGGTGAAGAAGCCGCGGAGCTGCTCGTTGGTGGAGCGGAGCTTCTTGGCCAGGCTGCGCCAGAAGGTCCAGTAGATCTGGACCGCCAGATCCTGGTCCTCGTCGGTCAGCCGGTCGAGCTCGTCGGCGTCGAAGCGCAGCAGGTGGGTCGGCTCCAGGATCACCGCGTCGGCCGAGCGCTCCCGCAGCGTGACGTAGTTGAGCTCGCCGAGGAGGCCGCCGGGGGGGATCTCTCCCAGGGTGAAGGTGCCGTAGTGGGTCGGCCGCTGGACGGCGATCCGCCCCTCCTCGAGCAGATAGAGGTCGCGGCCCTGGTCGCGGTACTCGAAGAGCAAGCCGCCCGCCTCGTGGACCTCCTCGCTGACCACCCGGGTCAGGGCGAACACCTGCTCATCGGTCAGGTTGGCCCAGTGGGGCATGCGCCGCAGCCGCGCCGCCAGGTCGATCTTGTTGCCCGGCGCCGGGGTGGTGGCGGAGGAGGCCTCCGGAAGCGGCTCGGAGAGGATTCCCTCCTCCTCCATGAACCGGTCGCGCTGCCACTCGAGCCGGTCGAAGGCGGTATGGAGAAACTCCTGGCGCTCGTGGAACACCGCGGTCAGCTCGCGGCGCCCCCAGCCGAGGATCTGGCGCAAGGTGCGGATGCGCCGGCGCAGGCGCTCGGCGCCTTCGCGGTCGCCCTCGTTGAGGAGCAAGAAGGCGTGGACGGAGGAGGTCAGCGCTTCCGACAGCTCACGGCACTCGTACTGGGCACGGCCCAGGAGCTCCGCCGTTTCGCGGTCGAACGGGTTGTACCGGAGCGCCTTCTCCAGCTCCTCGCCGGCTCGCTGGAAGTGCTTGCGGCGGAACAGGATGCGCCCGTGCAGCTTGTACGGGCCGGGGTTCGCCGAGTCCTTGGCCTTGGCGACCTCCAGGCACTGGCTGGCGCGGGCGTTCTCGCCCTTTTCGGCATAGACGTGGGCGAGCCCCAGGAAGTGACACGCGTCGAGGGAGGCGCGGCGGTGCTGCTCGCGCAGCCCTTCGCGGAGGCTCTTCGGGCCGCTGCCGCCCTGGTGGTGACGCTGGCGCTTGCGCACGTCGGCCAGGCCGAGCTTGACGCCCACGTTCTTCGGGTCGAACCGGAGCGCGATCAGGTAGAGCTCCGCCGCCTCCTCGAACCGTTCGCGGCCGGCGAGCTGCTCGGCCATCGAGACCAGATCGTCGATGTCGATGGGTGGCGGCGTGGGATGATCGGCCATGAGACAGTCCGGCAATGGAACGGACCGTGCGGAGTCTTCTCGCGCCTCCTCGACCAGTTTCCGGCACGGTCCCACTGGCAGCGCTACGCAGTTCATCGTAGCATGGAGGGGGCGTTCGCGGAGGCAGTCCCATAAGATCCGGAAATGGCGATCTGACTATTTGGCATGATCGCGAGGCCGGGAGCTCGATGAGATGACAGGGAACGCAGAACAGGACAAGTACAGCGCCATCGCTGAGGAGGGGATCCTCCTGTGCCGCAAAGGAGAGTGGCGCCGTGGCATGGAGCTGCTGCGCACCGTGGCGGCGGACGAGGGGCGCCACGGAGAGCTGCCGAGCCAGTTCTACTCGTACCTGGGTTTCGGTGTCGCGCGCTTCGAGCGCCGCTACCGTGAGGGGCTGAGGCTCTGCCGCCATGCGGTCAAGCGGGACTACCAGCCGGAGAACTACCTCAACCTGGCGCGCACCCACATGCTCGTCGGAGACCGCAAGGGGGCCGTACGCGCGGTCGGCACCGGCCTCAAGATCGACCCCAGCTACCCCCGGCTCCGTGAGCTCTGGCAAGAGCTGGGTGTCCGCAAGCGCCCGGTGGTGCCCTTCCTCTCGCGCGACAACGTGCTCAACCGGATCCTCGGCAGGCTCCGGCACTCCTGGCGGAAGGGCGACTAGCCTGGACTATTCATGAGGCGCCGTAGCGAGAGCCGCAAGTGTGTGTGAGATCAGGGCGCACGTAGCGATGCGCGACGCAGGCGTACTCGGCAGTCCGTTGAGGAGCAAAGAGCGAGTACGCCCTGAGATTGCATGCAATTGCGGCTCGCAGTAGGTGACTCATGAATAGTCCAGGCTAGGAGTCTGCGCGGCAGAACCACGCGGCCGCGCGCTCCGTCGAGACGCCCGGGGCACTGACTCGCGGCGAGGTGAGCTGGCCGCACAACGCTGCGGTCATGGGCAGATCCGCCGTCGCGACAGAGCCATCGTGAGCCACCCGGGCTGACCCCGACACCTCGACACCCCCCCTGAAAGGAACCCGTGCGCACTCCGATCCGCTTCCCGCTCCGTCTGCCCCTCGTCGGTCTGCTCCTGGCCGCCGCCGCGCTGCCGGCGCTCCCCGTGCGCGCGGCCGAGGGCGCGCCCGATGCCCGCGACCCCGATGCCCGCGACGACGCCGGCTTCGACGACACGATCACGGTCACCGGCAGCCGCTTCGAGCTGCCCCTGGGCGAGAGCGGCCGCTTCGTCGAGGTGCTCGGCCGCGAGGAGATCGAGGCCCACGGCGTGCGCTCCGTGCCGGAGCTGTTGCAGCTTTTCCCCGGGCTCGACGTCCGCCGCCGCGGGGCCTACGGCGTGCAGGCGGATCTCTCGATCCGGGCCTCCTCGTTCGAGCAGGTGCTGGTCCTCGTCGACGGCGTGCCGGTCAACAACCCCCAGACCGGGCACCACACCCTCGACCTGCCGGTGCCGATCGACGCCATCGAACGGGTCGAGGTGCTCTACGGCCCCGGCTCGGCCCTCTACGGGGCGGACGCTGCGGGCGGAGTGGTCCATATCGTGACCCGGAGCGCCGGCGTCTCCGCCAAGGCCGGAGGGGGCGATTCCGTGCCGCCTGGCGGCGCCCGGGGCGCCCGGGGCGTTCGGGGATCGGCCGAGCTCGTCGGCGGCGAGAACAGCCTCAGCGGCGGCACGGTGTCGGCGTCCTGGGCCCCGTCGAACGGGGGACGCGCCGGCAGCCACCTACTGACCGTCGACCGGACGGAGTCCGCCGGCTACCGGCCGGGCACCGAATTCGACCAGGGCGCCGCCTTCTACCGGGGATCGATCGGCGCCGTCGAGATCGCCGCGGGCGCCTCCGACCGGGACTTCGGGGCCCATGCGTTCTACTCCACCCGCTTCCCGGATGAGCTCGAGTCGACCGAGGCGCGGTTCGCCAGCGCCTCCTGGCGGGGGGAAGCGGGCGGTACGTCCGTTTCGGTCCAGGGCGCGGCGCGCTGGCACGACGACCTCTTCATCCTCGATCGCTACAACCCGGGTCTCCTGACCAACCGTCACGAGGACCGGAGCCTCGACTTCCAGGTACGCGCCGTGCGTGCGACACCGGTCGGCACCGTCGAGGCCGGCACCGGCTGGATCGCCGAGGACCTCGACTCTTCGAACCTGGGCGTGCGGGAGCGGGAGCGCTGGGGGAGCTTCGCCGCCCTGGCGGGGGAGCGTGGGCGCTGGGGGTGGCGCGGCGGCTTCCACGCCGACCGGCTGGGCGGCGGCGCCTCCGGCAGCGACTGGGAGGTGCACCCGACGCTCGTCCTGACCTACGCCGTCGGCGCCGAGCGAGCGGGCCGGGTGCGGGCGTCGGCGGGGAGCGCCTATCGCCTGCCCAGCTTCACCGAGCTCTACTACCTGGACCCGGTGACCTCGGGCTCGGCTGACCTCGATCCCGAGCGCTCCTGGACCTACGAGCTGGGCTACGACCGGGTGCGCGGGGCGTCGCGGCTGGGCGCGAGCCTGTTCGAGCGCCGGGGTCGGGACCTGATCGATTTCGTGCAGGCGCCGGGGGACGACCTCTTCCGGGCGGTCAACCTGCGGCGGGTCACTACCCGGGGCGTCGAGCTGGTGGCGGCCCGGCGGCTCGGGGAGCGGGCCCTGGGCGGCGGCGCCACGGTGACCGGCAGCTACAGCTACCTCGACTCGACGGGCGACGAGCCGGCCGGCACGTCGCGCTACGTCTTCGACTACCTGGAGCACCGGGCCGTGGCGCGGCTCGAGGGGCGGGGCGCGTGGGGCCTCTCCTGGGCCGGCGCGGCCTCCTACAACCAGCGCCACGGCGGGAGCTCCTGGACCCGCTTCGACGTGCGGCTGGCCAAGCGGTTCGCCGGGCTCGGCCGGCGCTCGCCGGTGGAGGTCTTCCTCCAGGTGGACAACCTCACCGACGAGCGCTACGTGGAGATCGGCGTGGTCGAGGCGCCCGGCCGCTGGGCGCTGGCCGGGGTCCGCCTGGGCATGCGCTGAGGGGCCTCCTGAGAGGGGGCTCGGCAGGCTGGAAGGGGCGGGGCGCGTGGTAGCCTGCCTGCCATGCGCGCGCCTCGATCGACCCCGTTCGTCGCCCTGTTCGCCTGCTTTCTCGCCTTCGCGTGCTCGGCCAGCGAGCCGTCCGGCTCCGAGGCCCCGTCCGCTTCTGAAGCCGCGTCCGATGCCGCCCCGTCCTCCCGCTGGGCGCTCGCCATCCACGGCGGCGCCGGGGTGATCTCCCGCGATATGCCGGAGGCCGACCGGGAGCGCTACTACGACGGTCTCGAGACGGCTCTCGCCGCCGGCAAGGAGGTGCTCGCCGGCGGCGGCACCGCCCTCGACGCGGTGGAGCGGGTGGTGCGGACGCTCGAGGACAATCCGCTGTTCAACGCCGGTAAGGGGGCGGTCTACAACCACGAGGGCGCCCACGAGCTCGACGCCGCGATCATGGACGGCCGGGACCGCTCCTGCGGCGCGGTGACCGGGATCACCACGGTCAAGAGCCCCGTCGGCCTGGCCCGGCTTGTGATGGAGAAGTCCCCCCACGTGTTCATGATGGGCGCGGGGGCGGAGGCCTTCGGTGAGCAGCTCGGGGTCGAACGGGTGGAGAGCTCCTATTTCGACACGCCGCGCCGGTGGGAGTCGCTCCAGCGGGCGCTCGAGCGGGAGAAGGAGACCGGGAGCTGGGCGGAGAAGTTCGGCACCGTGGGGGCGGCGGCCCTCGACACCCACGGCAACCTGGCCGCGGCCACGTCGACCGGCGGCCTCACCAACAAGCGCTTCGGCCGGATCGGCGACGTGCCGGTGATCGGTGCCGGGACGTACGCGGACAACGAGAGCTGTGCTCTTTCCGGGACCGGCCAGGGGGAGCAGTTCATCAAGCACACGGTGGCCCGGACGATCGCGGCGCTGGCGGAGTACGGCGGCATGACCTGTGGCCAGGCGGCGCGGAAGGTGATTCAGGAGCGGCTGGAGCCGGGCGACGGTGGGGTGATCGGGGTGGGGCCGGATGGGGAGATCGTCTGGGAGTTCAATAGCACCGGGATGTTCCGGGGGGCGGCGGATTCTGGGGGGCGGTTCGAGGTGAGGATCTGGACGGAGAAGTAGGCAACGCCGGCCGGGGCCCGGGGCCGGGGGGGGGCTCTGGGACGGCTCGCAGTCTGTGAGCTTTGTGGCGTGGTGCTCGCCTGCCCATCGCCCGCGTTCGCCGGGGTTGCCCTCTGGGAGGTTTTCGTGAGGCGCGGGCGCTGAGCCCCGTCGCCGCCCCCGGCCCCGGGCCCCGGCCTCCTTGCCGGTGGGGGTAGGGGGCTCTGGGACGGCTCGCAGTCTGTGAGCTTTGCGGCGTGGTGCTCGCCTGCCCATCGCCCGCGTTCGCCGGGGTTGCCCTCGGGCTAATTCAGCACCCGTGCCGGGTCGATCTTGAGCGCCCGCCGCAGCGGCGGCAGGCAGGCGACGAGGGCGACCGTTCCCAGCACCAGGGCGACGGTGACGAAGGTGGCCGGGTCGGTCGCCCGGACGCCGTAGAGGAGCGCCGCCAAGAGCTGGCTCAGCCCGAGAGCCACCACCGTTCCGAGGGCAATGCCGGCTGCGGCCAGGCCGGCACCGCGGCCGAGCACCAGGCGGGTGACCGACCCCTTGCGCGCGCCCAGCGCCATGCGGATGCCGATCTCGCGCCGCCGCCGCTCGACCGAGAAGGCGAGGACACCGTAAAGCCCGAGGACGCCGAGCAGAAGCGCCACGCCGGCGAACAGGGCGAAGACCGTGGTGTGGAACCGCCGGCGGGAGAGGGCGTCGGCGGCGAGCTCCTCGACCGAGCGCGTGGCGAGGATCGGCAGGTCGGGGTCGACCTCCCAGATCGCCTGGCGCGCCGGCTCGGCCAGGGTGTGCGGGTCGCCGTCGGTCTTCACCAGCAGGGTCATCCAGGACATCCACTCCCAGGTCTTCTGCCGGAGGGGAGCGTACATGGCCGGTGGCGGCGGCGCCTCCGGGTCCTTGTAGCGGGTGTCTCCGACCACGCCCACCACCTCGTACCAGGGCCCCTCCGCGTTGAACGCCAGCCGGCGGCCCAGGGCGTCGTCCTCCGGCCAGTACCTCCTGGCCATCGCTTCGTTGACCACCAGCACCGGCGGTGAGTCCTGTCGGTCCGATGGCCCGAACACCCGCCCCTCGAGCAGGGGGATGCGGAGCGTGCGGAAGTAGTCGTCGGTCGCCAGGCGGTAGTCGACGGTCTCGGCGGAGCGCTGACGCTCCGGATTCTCCTCGAGGATGAACGAGCGGCTGGTGCCGGCTCCGATCAACGGTGGATCGCTGATCGCCGAGGCTTCGACCACGCCGGGCAGAGCGCGGACCCGCTCGAGGGCGTGCTCGTAGAAGCGCAGGTGCTCGGCGGTACCGGCGTAGCTGCTCCGCGGCAGGTCGAGGGAGACCGCCAGGACGCCTCGGAACTCGAACCCGGGGTCGATCCGGCTCAGGGTCCAGAGGCTGCGCCCCAGGAGGCCCGCGCCGATCAGCAGCACCAGGGAGAGGGCGACCTCGCAGACCACCAGCAGGTCCAGGGGGCGCGTGCCGCCGGCGTCGGCCGAGGTCGGAGGCCCCACGTGCAGCCGGTCGGCGGGGTCCGTGCGCGAGGACCGCAGGGCGGGAAGCACTCCGATCAGCAGGCTGGTCGCCAGGGTCAGCGCGAACGCGAACGCGAAGACCCGGGTGTCGACAGCCGTCTCTTCGAGCCGGGGAATCCCCGCCGGGGCCAGCGCGCGGAGCGAGCGGGTGGCCCAGACGGCCATCGGCAGCGCGGCGGCGCCTCCGAGGAGCCCCAGGGCCAGGCTCTCGGTCAGGAGCTGGCGGATCAGGCGTGAGCGAGAGGCGCCGAGGGCCTGGCGTACGGCGATCTCCCGGTCCCGGTTGACGCTCCTCGCCAGCAGCAGGTTGGCCACGTTGACGCAGCCGAGCAGGAGCAGCAGGCCGGAGGCGCCGAGGAGGACGGCCAGGGCCGGACGGACCTGGCCGACGGTCTCTTCGTGGAGCGGCACCAGGTTCACCCCCCAGCCGGAGAGAAACTCCGGATGCTCCTCGGCCAGGGCAGCCTCCAGTCGGTTCATCTGCTCCTCGGCCGCCTCCAGGGAGATGCCGGTCTCGAGCCGCCCGACCACGCGGAGTGAGTGGGACTTGCGGTCGTTGCGGGCGCTCTCGCTGAACTGGAGGGGTAGCCAGACGTCGGTTCCGGGAGTCGGGAACGCCATCCCCGGTGGCATTACGCCGACCACGCGGTGCTCGACGCCGTCGAGCCGCACGGTCTCGCCGAGGATCCCCGGGTCGGCACCGAACCGGCGCCGCCAGAAGCCGTCGGAGAGGATCACCACGTCGGCGTCGCCGTCCTCCCCCTCTTCCGGGACGAACGTGCGGCCGAGGGAGGCGTCGACTCCGAGGGTGGTCAAGACGCCCGGGGTGACCATCGCCGCGGTCACCTGGAGCGGATCTCCCTCGCCGGTCAGGCCGATGCCGACCTCCTGGTAGTAGGCGCCGAGATCCTCGAACACGCGCTCGCGCTCGGTCCAGTCGACGAAGCTGGCGGTGGAGACGACGTTCTTCTCGCTGCGCTCGGGGTGTGTTTCCCAGACGGCCACCAGGCGCTCGGGTGCGGGGTAGGGCAGGGGCCGGAGCAGGATGCCGTCGACCAGGCTGAAGAGGGCCGTCGCCGCTGCCAGCGCGACGGCGAGGATGGTGAGTGACGCGCCGGTCACTCCTGGGGTCTTGGCGAGGGAGCGTAGGCCGTAGCGCAGGTCGAGCAGGAGCTCCTGGGCCCAGCGCACGCCCCAGGCGTCGCGGGTGTGGAGGCGCACGCGCTCTGCGCCGCCGAGGTGGCGCCGGGCGAGGCGGCGGGCCTCTTCCGGCTCGATGCCGGCGGCGAGGTTCTTTTCGGTCTCCATCTCGAGGTGGAAGGCGATCTCCTCCTGGAGCTCTTCGTCGAGCCGGGAGCCCCTAACCAGGGCGAGAGCGCGGAACCAGAGGTCGGTCAGCCAGCGCATGGTGTCGCTCCTTTCAGACGGTCTGGAGCACGCGGTCGACGGCGCGGGAGAGGCGGAGCCAGTGTTCGGTCTCTTCGTCGAGCTGGCGCCGGCCGGCGGCGGTCAGGCGGTAGTACTTGGCCCGGCGGTTGTTTTCGGTGGTCTGCCAGTCCGAGGCGATCCAGCCCTGGCGGGTGAGGCGGTGGAGCGCGGGGTAGAGGGAGCCCTGGTTCGGCTGGAGGACGTCGTCCGACCACTGCTGGATGCGCTCGGAGATGCCCCAGCCGTGCATCGGTTCGAGGGCCAGGGTTTTGAGGATGAGCATGTCGAGGGTGCCCTGGATGAGATCGCCTTTTGTTTTCGCCATGGTGTTCCTCTCGATCGTCTAGAGGAAGTATGGAGGTGTTCCTCTAGATTGTCAAGAGAAGTGGGTACGTGGAATGTGGGCGGTGCTTCGGCGGGGCAGGGTCGGGAGCGTCGCGGGGCTTCCCTGCCGGGGACCGGCCTTCGCTTGCTGGTGGGTTGTTGCGTGGCTCGGCCTCGGTTCAGGCGAGCGGCGGGTCGATTCCGTTCAGGAACCGCCTCCGCGCGCGCTCGCCTTCAACGCCCCCGGCAGGGAAGCCCCGCGCCGCTCCACCGATCGACCGCTCGTTCCGTAGCGAAGCCGTTGGTTGGCGCAGCGAGGTGGTCGGTTGCGGTAGGGAGGCGGCAGGGTCCGGGTCCGCGGTCGGGGTGTTCGGGCGAGGGCCGGCTCGGCCGGTTGGACCCTGTGGCGTAGACCTCTGGAACGCGGCTCAGAGACTCGCAGGCGTTAGGAGTCCGAGCCGGTCTGCCATCACCCGAATCTCCCCGTAATATAATCCTCGGTCTGCTTCTTCATCGGGTTGATGAACAGCTTCTCGGTCGGGCCGTACTCGATCAGCTCGCCCAGGTAGAGGAACGCGGTGTTGTCGGACACCCGGGAGGCTTGCTGCATGTTGTGGGTAACGATGACCTGCGTGTACTCGGCCTTGAGGTCCTGCATCAGCTCCTCGATCCGCGCGGTGGCGATGGGGTCGAGGGCGGAGCAGGGCTCGTCGAGGAGGATCACCTCCGGTTCGACGGCGATTGCCCGGGCGATGCAGAGGCGCTGCTGCTGGCCGCCTGAAAGGTCGAGGGCGGAGTCGTTGAGGCGGTCCTTGACCTCGTCCCACAGGGCGGCGCCGTGGAGGCTTTTTTCGACGATGTCGTCGAGCACGCTCCGCTTGGTGATCCCCTGGATGCGGCAGCCGTAGGCCACGTTCTCGTAGATCGACTTCGGGAACGGGTTCGACTTCTGGAACACCATGCCGATCCGCTTGCGGAGCAGGTTGATGTCGATCCGCGGGTCGAAGATCGATTCGTCCTCGAACTGGATGTCGCCCTCGATGCGCACGCCGTCGATGAGGTCGTTGAGGCGGTTGACGCAGCGCAGGAGCGTCGACTTGCCGCAGCCGGAGGGGCCGATGAAGGCGGTGATCTGCTTCTTCGGGATCTCGATCGAGATGTCGTGGAGCGCCTGCTTGGACCCGTACCAGAGCGACAGGTCCCGGATGTCGAGGATCGGGTCCTCGATTACGGGGCGGAGGGCCGGGTCGCGCTCCCGCGGGGCGGGGAGCTCTGCTCCGGGGGCGATGGCGGTGCCGCCGGTCACTGTGGTCTCGGTCTCGCTCATCTCGGGTCCTCGTCTCCGTCGAACGCCCCGCTCATACCGACGAGCCGGCGTACTTGCGGCGCAGGTGGTTGCGCAGGGCGATCGCCACCACGTTCATCAGGGTGACGATGGCGATCAGCAGCAGGGCGGTGGCGAATACCAGCGGCTTGGTGGCTTCCACGTTGGGGCTCTGGAAGCCCACGTCGTAGATGTGGAAGCCCAGGTGCATGAACTTGCGCTCCGGGTGGATGAACGGGAAGTTGCCGTCGATCGGCAGCGCGGGCGCCAGCTTGACCATGCCGACGATCATCAGCGGCGCCACCTCGCCCGCGGCCCGGGCCATGGCCAGGATCATGCCGGTCAGGATGCCCGGCGCCGCCGCCGGCACCACCACCCGCCAGAGGGTCTCGAACTTGGTCGCCCCCAGGGCGAGGGAGCCTTCGCGAACGATCCGGGGCACCGCCGCCAGGCCCTCTTCGGCGGCGACGATCACCACCGGCACGGTCAGCAGGGCGAGGGTCAACGCACTCCACAGGATGCCGCCGGTGCCGAAGGTCGGCGTGGGGAGCGACTCCGGGTAGAAGATCCGGTCGATCGAGCCGCCCACCAGGTAGACGAAGAAGCCGAGCCCGAAGACGCCGAAGACGATCGACGGCACGCCTGCCAGATTGTTGACGGCGATCCGCACCGCCCGGACCATCGGCCCCTGCTTGGCGTACTCCCGGAGGTAGAGGGCGGCGAGGACCCCCAGGGGGGCCACCGCGAAGCTCATCAGGAAGACCATCATCACGGTGCCGAAGATGGCCGGGAAGATGCCGCCCTCGGTGTTCGACTCCCGGGGATCGGCGGAGACG
>Ga0210123_1000859_pt1 | contig 16975 bp, 13 predicted proteins | sample Muzzi_PWB_D2_FD_185535 | JGI IMG/M metagenome (GOLD analysis project Ga0210123, IMG submission 185535) | Wetland microbial communities from San Francisco Bay, California, USA, that impact long-term carbon sequestration - Muzzi_PWB_D2 (SPAdes) | ecosystem: Environmental > Aquatic > Marine >... | reverse complement strand
GCGCGCTGGCAAGTCGCCCTGCCGGACCTGCGCTCGCGCCTGGCGGCAATTCCCGCCGTGGCGCTGGCTGCGCCCGACGATGCGCTGATCGAGGCGGTCCTGGTCAAGCTCTTCGCCGACCGCCAGCTGCGGGTCGCGCCCGGGGTCGTGCGCTTTCTCGCCGCGCGGATCGAGCGCTCCTTCGACGCGGTGCGCGCCGCGGTCGCCGCGCTGGACAGGGCGGCGCTGGCCGACCGGCGCGAGATCACGGTTCCCTTGGCGCGCGAGCTGCTGCGGCGGCAAGGCGACGCCTTCGACCCGGTGACGTAGAGAGGTTCCATGGATCTCGGACTACAGGGCAAATCGGCGCTGGTTTGCGCCGCCAGCAAGGGCCTCGGGAAGGGTTGTGCCATCGCCCTGGCGCGCGAGGGCGTCGCCGTCACCATCGTGGCGCGCACGCCCGGGCCCCTGGAGGCGACCGCGACTGAGGTCCGCGCCGCCACCGGCGTCGAGGTCACATCTGTGGCGGCGGACATCACCAGCGCCGAGGGGCGCGCTGCCGCGCTCGCGGCCTGCCCCGATCCGGATATCCTGGTGAATAATGCCGGCGGGCCGCCGCCCGGGGATTTTCACGACTGGGGCCGCGAGGACTGGATCGCCGCCATCGACGCCAACATGCTGACGCCGATCGAGCTCATCAAGGCAACGGTCGACGGCATGATCGAGCGGCGCTTCGGGCGTATCGTCAACATCACCTCCTCGGCGGTGAAGGCGCCGATCGACATTCTCGGGCTGTCGAACGGGGCGCGCGCCGGGTTGACCGGTTTCGTCGCGGGAATCGCGCGCAAGACGGTGCGGCACAACGTGACCATCAACAACCTGCTGCCCGGACCCTTCGCGACCGACCGTCTGGCCGGCACGCTGCGCAGCGCCGCCGAGATGAGCGGCCGGCCCTTCGAGGAGGTGTGGAACGAGCGCATGGCCGGCAATCCGGCCGGACGCTTCGGCGACCCGGCCGAATTCGGTGCCGCCTGCGCCTTCCTGTGCAGCGCCCAGGCGGGCTACATCACCGGGCAGAACCTGTTGCTCGACGGCGGCGCCTTTCCGGGGACGCTTTAAGTCCGCGGACCGGCTACCGGCCGAGCAGCAGAATCAGGATACCGGCGACGACCAAGACGATGCCGGCGATCTCCGGGCGCGTCGCGCGCTCGCGGAAGAAAAGCTGCGCGGCGATGAAGGTGAAAACCAGCTCGATCTGGCCCAGCGCACGGACATAAGCCGCGTTCTGCAGCGTCATCGCCGTGAACCAGCCGACCGATGCGACCATGCCGTAGATCCCGACCCAGCCGGCGCTGCGCCAGGCGCGCAGCACCTCGCGCAGCTGGCCGGGCTCGCGCCACGCCAGGTAGACCGCCATCGCGACGGTCTGGAACAAGAGGACGCAGGCCAGCGTAAAGGCGGCCTGCATGAGAAAGCCGGGCCCGCCGAGCGACAATGCCGCCGCCCGGTAGGAGACGGCCGACACGCCGAAACATCCGCCCGACGCCAGACCGACCAGCGCCGTGCGCTCGGTAAAGGCGGCGAGCAGGCGTGACACGCTGGTCTCGCTCTTCCCGGCCGAAAGCGCCACGACGCCGATCAGGCAAACCAGGATGGCGAGCGCCGCGGAGAGCGTGAGGGAGTCGCCGAGCAGGATCAGGCCGAACAGCGCGGTCTGGACGGTCTCGGTCTTGGAGTAGGCCGTTCCCACGGCGAAATTGCGCAGCGAGAAGAGGTGGACGAGCAGCGCCGTCGCCAGGATCTGCGCCAGGCCGCCGAGGATCGTGTAGCCGAGGAAGGTCGGGCCGGGATCCGGCAGGGCGATGCCGGGTACCGTGGCGAGCCCGGCGACGTAGAGGGCGGCGAAGGGCAGGGCATAGATGAAGCGTGCGTAGGTCGCGCCGCCGGTGCTAAGGCGTGACCTGACATGCTTTTGCAAGACCGAGCGCAGGTTCTGCATGAAGGCCGCGCCGATCGTGATGGGGATCCAGAGTTCTATCCGAGGCCTCCAGCGTGTTATCCGCGGCCGCTGTCACAAATCTGAAAATAAACTGTCACAGTACAGCGCAAGACCCGTGCTATATAAATTACCAAAGGGCGGCGAAAGAGCGCTCGGAAATCGGGAGAACAAAGGGGCGGGGACTCCGTCGCTCGAAATCATGCACGATGAGTTCGAGCTCAAGCTGGCGCTTGCGCCGGAGCAGCTTGAGCAATTACCGCGCAATCCGCTGCTGCGCAGCTTGGCACGTGGCAAGCCGGCCACGCGCGAGCTCGTCAGCACCTATTACGATACACCGGCGCGGCTGCTGTACCAGCGGGCCATGGCGCTTCGGGTGCGCGCGGCGGGGGCCGAGCGCATTCAGACCCTGAAGGTCCCCGGCAACGGCGCAACGGGGCTGCAGCATTTCCGCGAATACGAGACTCCTTTGAGCGACGAGCGGCCGGACCTGGGTCAGCTTGCCGACGAGGACATTCGCTCGTTGTTCGAGCGCGAGCGCGTAGCCGACACCATCGAGCCCGTATTTACGACGCACTTCGCCCGACAGGTCATGCGTCTGCGCTTGGTCGACAGCGAGATCGAATTGGCGCTCGATCGAGGTGAAATCCGCTCGGGTGAGTCCAGCGAGCCGATTTGCGAGGCCGAGCTCGAGCTGATCTCCGGCAATCCGGCACGTATCTACGAACTCGCACTCGCGCTGCACGACAGCGTGCCGTTTCGCATCGAACGGCGTACCAAGGCCGGACGGGGCTACGACCTGGCGATGCAGCACCGCCCGGCACCGATGTACGGAAAGAAGCCCAGCCTGCGGCCCGACATGACCCTGGGCGATGCGGTCGGCCGGATCTTTCGTGCTTGTCTGGCACAGATCGAGGGCAACGAGGCGGCCGTACTGGCCGGACACGATCCGGAGGGCGTCCACCAGATGCGCGTCGGCGTGCGCCGTCTGCGCGCCGCCTTGCAGGCGTTCCGGCCGGCCGTCGGGCCGGCCGTGCGCGACATTATGAGGGAAGAGCTGCGCTGGCTGCAGAAGCAATTGGGTCCGGCCCGCGACTGGGACGTATTCGTGACCGAGACGCTGCCGCCCATCGTGGCGCATATGCCGGGGGAACATGGCTTCGAAGCGCTGGCCGCACAGGCGGAGGCGGCGCGCGCGAAAGCCTACGATACCGCCCGAGCGGCCTTGGCGACGCCGCGCTATACCGCGCTCATTCTGCGCCTCGACCTTTGGCTGGAAGAGGGCTCCTTTCTCGCGCGGCCGGTCGACGGTGCCGGCCACATCGCTGGCGGCGCCGTCGAAGGCTTCGCAGCGAAGATTCTTTCGAAGCGCCACAAGAAGCTGCGCAAGCTTGGCCGGCAGCGTCACGAGTTCGACGAAGCCGAGCTGCATGGCTTGCGGATCCAGGCCAAGAAGACGCGCTACGCGTTGGAGTTCTTCCGCAGCCTCTATCCAGAAAAGCCGGTCAAGCGATACCTCAAGGCGTTGGTCGGCGTGCAGGACGCGCTGGGTGCGTTCAACGATGCCGCGGTGACCCGCGGTCTGCTGGAGGAGCTGCGCGTGCGCGTCGCGCTCGGCGGCGATTACGGCAAGCCGCTCAGCGAACGGGTGACCGGTTTGGTCGCCGGTTGGCAAGCCGCCCGGGCGACCGACGATCTGCGCCAATTTTCGCGGGTCTGGCGGGCGGTGGAGAAGGCGCCGCCGTTCTGGACGGCGTGAGGCCTCATTCGACGTCGCGCGGTCGCAGGAACCTTACCAATCGGCCCGCGCCGGGCCGCAATTCCGCCCAGTCGTCGATATCGAACCGGAAGACCGCCAGCGCGCCGGTCGGGTATTTCTCGCTGAGGTGGCGCAGGGCAGCCGTCTTGGAGTCGGGACCGGCCAGTTGCTGGGCCAACCCGGCGAGGCCCGGGTTGTGGCCGAGGAGCAGCGCGGAGGAAACATCAGCGGGCAGGCGCTGCACCACGGCGAGCAGGCGGCTTGGGGCGGCCAGATAGAGGCTGCGCAAGATCTTGACCTGGCTGCGGCCGCCCAGGAACGGGGCGACGAGATCCCAGGTTTCCAGGGCGCGCCGGGCCGCCGAGCAGAGCACCACGGCGGGAATCAGGCCCTTGTCGCGCATGGCTTGGCCGATGAGCCGGCCGGCACGTTGGCCACGCGGTGCGAGGGGGCGGTCGAAGTCCTCGAGTCGCGAATCGCCCCAATCGGACTTGGCGTGGCGCAGCAGGTAAAGCGTCTTGATGGCATCCTCCCGGGAGCGTGGATACTACAGGACCGTCGCCAGCCGTACGATCGACCTCGGACATGCAAATTCTGGTAATACAACTATAATAATGTCCATATAGCGGCCATGCGAAGAGCTTGCACCGCAGTGGATACAAAATACATGGACGGCAGCGCTCCGGCGCCCTGCTGAGAAACCTATGACCGATCGGGCAATCGCGAACGTGACACCAATGGCCGGGCAAGACACCGCGCGGGCCGCCGAGGCCGCCGTGACCACGGAGGCCCGGCCCGCGATCGGCCCGGACTCGCCGGAACGGTTCATAAACCGGGAAGTGTCCTGGCTGGCGTTCAACGAGCGAGTTCTGGAAGAGGCGGTCAACGAAAAGCATCCGTTGCTCGAGCGCCTGCGGTTCCTGTCCATCTCGTTCAGCAACCTCGACGAGTTCTACATGGTGCGCGTCGCTGGGCTGAAAGGGCAGGTGCAGGCGGGGGTGAAACAGCCGAGCGACGAAGGCACGACGCCCGAACAGCAGCTCGCCGCGATCAACGAGGCCTGCGCCGGTCTGTTGGAGCAGCAGCAGAGCGTTTGGCGGAGGCTGCGCAAGGAGTTGCGCAAGGCCGGCATCTCCGTGCTGCGGCGGGACGAACTCACGAAGGCGGAGCACGACTGGCTGTTCGACTATTTCAATAATCAGATTTTTCCGGTCCTGACGCCGATCGCCATCTCGGCGGCGCACCCCTTCCCCTTCATTCCGAACGGCGGCTTCTCGATGGTGCTTAGCCTCTACAGCCGCGAGGAAGACGAACACCTCAATGGACTGGTGCCGCTGCCGTCACAGATCGAGCGTTTCATTCGCTTGCCCGGCGAAGTGATCCGCTTCATCCGCATGGAGCAGGTCGTCCAACTTTATCTCGACCAGTTGTTTCCCGGCGTGGAAGTCATGGGTTTGGGGTTCTTCCGCGTGCTGCGCGACAGCGACATCGAGATCGAGGAAGAGGCCGAAGACCTGGTTCGCGTGTTCGAGACCGCGCTGAAGCGCCGCCGACGCGGCAGTGTGATCCGCCTAACCGTCGACGCCGATATGCCGCAGGAATTGCGCCGTTTCGTCGTCGATGAACTCAGTGTTTCGGCCGAGGACGTCGTCGAGCTGGATGGGCTGCTCGGGCTGTCGGATACCGGACAGCTGATCGTCGAAGAACGCAGCGACCTCCTGTTCACGCCCTATACGGCGCGCTTCCCCGAGCGCATACGCGATTTCGGCGGCGACTGCTTTGCGGCGATCCGCGCCAAGGATATCGTGGTCCATCACCCCTACGAGAGCTTCGATGTCGTGGCGCAGTTCGTCCGCCAGGCGGCGACCGACCCGGCGGTGGTGGCGATCAAGCAAACGCTCTACCGCACCTCGGAAGACTCGCCCATCGTCAAGGCCCTCATCGAGGCAGCCGAAGCCGGAAAATCGGTGACCGCGCTGGTCGAGCTCAAGGCCCGTTTCGACGAGGAACGCAACATTCGTTGGGCGCGCAACATGGAACGGGCCGGCGTTCACGTCGTCTACGGATTCGTGCAGCTCAAGACCCATGCCAAGGTCTCGCTCATCGTGCGCCGCGAGGGCAGCAGCCTGCGTTCCTATGTACACTACGGCACCGGCAACTATCATCCGATCACGGCGCGGATCTACACCGATCTTTCATTTTTCACCTGTGACCCGGTGTTGTGCCGCGATGCCGCCCGGCTGTTCAACTATATGACCGGCTATGCCAAGCCGAAGCCGATGGAAAAGATTGCGATCTCGCCGCTGACGCTGCGCCCGGTATTGTTGCAGCTTATCGAGGATGAGATCGCGCACGTGCAGGCCGGGCGTCCGGCTGCGATCTGGGCGAAGCTCAACTCGCTCGTCGACTCCGAGATCGTTGACGCGCTTTATCGTGCCTCACACGCCGGGGTCGAGATCGAGTTGGTGATCCGCGGCATCTGCTGCCTTCGCCCCGGCGTTCCCGGTCTGTCCGAGAATATTCACGTCAAGAGCATCGTCGGGCGGTTTCTCGAACACGCGCGGATCGTTTGCTTCGGTGCCGGTGCCGGACTTCCGTCGCCGAAGGCTAAGGTGTTCATCTCCTCGGCCGACTGGATGCCGCGCAACCTCGATCGCCGTGTGGAAACGCTCGTCCCGATCGAGAACGCCACGGTGCACCAGCAGATCCTCGACCAGATCATGATCGCCAACCTGAACGACGAGGCGCAGAGCTGGGTGTTGGGACCGGACGGCGAATACCGCCGGGTCGCAGCGGGCGCCGATGCGTTCAGCGCGCATACCTTCTTCATGACGAACCCGAGCCTGTCGGGACGCGGCAGCGCGATCGAGCGGTCGACTGGCGCGCCGCGGCTGGTGTTCAAGAAACTCCTGTAGCGATGGCCGGCGGCGACGACCCGCATACGATGCCCGTCGACGGCCTCATTGCGGTGGTGGATATCGGGTCGAACTCGATCCGCCTGGTGGTTTTCGATGCGCGCGGCCGGGCGCTCTGGCCGATGTTCAACGAAAAGGTGCTGTGCGGACTGGGACGCGATCTCGCCGTCACCGGGGCGCTCAACCTTGAAGGTGTCGGGCTGGCGCTGACCAATCTGGTGCGGTTCACGCGGCTCGCGGCGGCGATGGGCGTTGGACGCATCGACCTCCTGGCAACGGCGGCGGTGCGCGAGGCCAGCGACGGCGCCGTCTTCGTGGCCGAGGTGGAACGGGTCACCGGCCATCAGGTCCGCGTCCTCGACGGCGAAACCGAGGCACGCCTCTCGGCATTGGGCGTGCTCGCGGGGTTTCCGGGTGCCTTGGGCGTCATGGGCGATCTCGGCGGCGGCAGCCTGGAGTTGGTGGATCTCGGCAGCAGCGGCGCCGGACGGGCGACGACGCTGCCGCTCGGACCGTTTCAGCTCATGGCCACCAGCGGTGGCAACGCCGGGGCCATGCGCAAGGAAGTCGACCGCCAACTCGAAGCGGCAGGCTGGCTGGAGTCGGGAAAGACCGGCGTCACGATCGGCACCTTCTACCCGGTCGGCGGCGCGTGGCGCACGCTGGCGCGGATCCACATCGCGCAAAGCAACTACCCGCTGCATGTGGTGCACGGCTACACCATCTCGCGCCGGGACGTGGACTCGCTCGTCCAGGTGATCAGCCGCCTCGGCCAACGGTCCCTGGCACGCATTCAGGGCGTGACCCGGAGGCGCCTTGAGACGCTGCCGGCCGCCGCCGTCGTCTTGAGCCGGGTGTTGCGCCGCCTGGGCTGCAAAGAGGTGTCATTCTCGGCCTTCGGCCTCCGCGAGGGGCATGTCTACGACAGCCTGTCGGCCGCGCGCCAGGGCGAGGATCCCTTGCTGGCCGCTGCCGCCGATATCGCGGCGCGGGAAGCCCGCTTCGATCCAATGGGCGATGCCCTGTTCGAATGGACCGCGCCGCTGCTGGCGGCCGGGCCGAAGGTTCTCCGCCGACTGCAGCACGCCTCCTGTCTGTTATCCGATATCGCCTGGCGGGAGCATCCGGACTATCGCGCGTCGCAGGCCTTGCAGCGCGTCCTCTACTTTCCGTTTAGCGGCGTGACCCACGCGGAGCGGGTTTTCCTCGCCTATACCTCGTTCATTCGCTACGGCGGCGGGCAGTGCGCCAAGGAGGTCTTGCCGTTTCTCAGGCTGCTGCCCGAGGATGCGGCCGAGACGGCTTGGGTTCTCGGACTGGCGCAGCGCCTGGCCTACCGGGTTTCCGGTGCCACCAGCGCGCTGCTGGAACGCTGCCGCCTGACCTACGGCAACGGCGAGCTTTGCCTCATCTTGCCGGGCGACGGCTCCGCCCCCGGGGGCGAGGCGGTCGAGCGCCGCCTGTCGAACCTCGCCGATGCACTGGGCGCCTCCTATCGGATGATCGAGGCTGGTGGAGCGACGCGCGCCGGTACCGGATCGTGACGCTTTCCCGTCATTCGACTCCCCGTCATTCGATCTCGATCGCGCGGACGATATCGACGACCGTGACAGACGCCGCCGCGGGTCCGCGCAAGACCCGGTATTCGCCGCGGTAGCGGCCCGCCGGCCACGACTCGTCGCGCAGCCGGCTCCCGGCGAAGCGAATCCATTGCGCCTTGTCGTGCGGCAGCTCCGCACTCGTCTCGGCCAGGATCGATCCGTCCGGCGCGAAGAACCGCATCGTCTCGCGGTCGCCGGCGCGCAAGCCCCAGGCCGCGGCCCAGAACACCAAGGCCGCCGCGTGGCGCCCCGGCGGTGTTGCATAGGCGCCGTCGAGCGCCGCCCGCAGCTCCGGCGCTTGCGCGGCAAAACCGGCTTCCAACAGACCGCCGGCGCGGTAGGCGAGGGCGTCGCGGGCCGCTTCGTCCCACAGCGCGCCGGCCCGGTCCGCATCGGCCGAACAGCCGCTGCCCGGCGGCCGGCCGGTGAAGGGATCCAATGTCTGGCCCCGATGCCGCACCGAAAAATGCAGGTGCGGAAACTCGGTCTTGCCCGAAAGGCCGACCAAACCCAGCAGTTGGCCGGCGGCCACCCGCTGTCCCGGTTCCACGGCAATGCTGCCCTGGCGCAGATGGCTGTACTGCGTCAGCCAGCCGTTGCCGTGATCGAGGATTACGCCATTGCCGGCCTCGCGGCCTCGGATCGCGGCGGCGTCGCGCTCGCGGAACGAGACATCCGGCATCGAGTCGCGGACCGCCGACACCGCACCGTCGGCGGCCGCGAGCACAGCCACGCGGGGCACCGTTTGTCCCGCGCTCCGGACGCGAATGTCGATCCCGTCGTGGCCGTCGTAGGTGAGCGGCCCGCAGGTGTAGTCCTTCGCCGCTGGGCCGGGATCCTGGTCGACGTAGTTCTGGATGAAGCAGTCGCGCGCCATATCGCAGTCGACCGGTACGCCCAGGCGCGGGGCGCCGGTCTCGGCGGCATGCCCGGGAGATACACCGAACAGGGCGACAGCCAGAACCGCAGCGAAACGCAGGTTAGGCACGCTTCTCGCTACGCCGGCCGGCATCGTTGGACAGCGCCACCACCTGGATCCGCCGGCCTTCGATGCTGAGCGCCAGGTCACCGCTCTTGAGCGCCAGGGCGTCCTTGCCAAAGACTTCGCGCCGCCAGCCGCTCAACGCCGGCACCGGGGCGTTGTCGTCGGCCGCTATCCGTTCCAGATCGGCGCTGTTGGCGACCAGCTTCTGCGCCACCTCGTGCTGCTCGCAGCGCATCTTGAGCAGGACCTTGAGTAGATCCACGACCGGCCCGATACCACCGGGACGCTCGGCTTGCGGCGGCGGCTCCGGGCAATTTTCCTCGGGCAGGGCGAGGCCCTCCGCCAGGGCCTTGAGCAACGCCTGCCCGATGCGGCCGCGTGCCATGTCGGCCGACAGGCCCCTGGTATGCGCCAGCTCCTCGGCCGTCGTCGGCCGGTGCGCAGCGATGTCGAAGAGCTGCTCGTCGCGGATGACACGATTGCGCGGGACGTCGCGGCGCTGCGCCTCGCGCTCACGCCAGGCGGCCAAAGCCTGCAGCACGGCGAGGTAGCGCCGGTCGGAAGAGCGGGTCTTGAGCCGCTGCCACGCGGTCTCGGGCTCGAGTCGGTAGGTCTGCGGGTTGGTCAGCACTGCCATCTCCTCGTCCAGCCAGGCGGTGCGGCCGGTCTTTTCCAGGCGCCGGGCCAGCTTCTCGTAGACGGGGCGCAGGTGAATAACGTCGGACAGGGCGTAGTCGACTTGACGCTTGCGCAACGGCCGGCGGGCCCAGTCGGCGAAGCGGGTCGATTTGTCGATCCGGGCGCCGGTCAGCTTGCGCACCAGCGTGTCGTAACCCACCGACTCCCCGAATCCGCAGACCATGGCCGCCACCTGGGTATCGAAGATCGGCTCCGGCAGCCGGTCCATGAGCAGCGCGAAGATCTCCATGTCCTGGCGCGCAGAGTGGAAGACCTTGAGCACCTTGCGGTTCTTCATCAGGTCGAAGAGCGGCCCGAGGTCGATGCCGCTGGCCAGGGTATCGACCGCCGCAGCCTCCTGGGCTCCGGCGACCTGGGCCAGGCAGAGTTTCGGCCAATAGGTCGTGTCGCGCATGAATTCGGTGTCGACGGCCACGTAGTCCGCCTTGGCCTGGCGCTTGCAGAAGGCCGTGAGCTCCGCGTTGTCCGTGATCAGGGTCATCCCCGGCCATATACACGCAATGCGACGGCCAAGAAAGCGCGCCTCGGTTACGCCGCTATCGGGCCGCCAAAATCGCCTCGGCCAGTTCGACGAAGCCGGTGCCGGCCGCTGCCCTCGTCAGGTAGGCCGGGGCCGACTCCAGGCGATCGAGGAAATTGCGCAGATTCGCCACGCCCACCGCATTGGGGAAAAACGCGAACATCGGCGCGTCGTTGGGCGAATCGCCGGCAAAGACGAACCGCGCCCGCTCGGTCTCCAGATCCACGCCGAATGCCTCGTCCATGAGGGTCCGCGTCATGGTCAGCTTGTCGTAGCGGCCGAACCAGCCGTTGACGTGGATCGAGCTGACCTTGGCCGTCGCGCCTGCCTCGGCGAAAAGTGCCAAGATGCGGTCGATCGCCGCAGGTGGCAGGCGCGGCACGTCCTCGCAGAAGTCGATCGCCAGGTCGGCCTCGCGGTACAGCTGGTCCGAGGCCAGCGCGGCGCCGGGGACCTCGGCCAGGATGCGCTCGCCCAGGGCGGTCAGGCGGCGGCGGTTTTCGCGCCGCACCACTTCGTCGGCCTGGAACCGCTTGATGACGCGGCGCGCCGCGGCGTCGTAGCGGAAGTAGAAGGCGCCGTTCTCGCCGACCACGGCGTCCACCGGCCACATGCGGGCGAAATGGTCGCACCAGCCGGCCGGGCGGCCGGTGATCGGCACCACCAGCAGGCCGGCCGCATGCAGGCGCTCCATGGCGCCGAAGGCGGCGGCCGTCAGGCGGCCCTCTGTGGTCAGCGTATCGTCGATGTCGAAGAACACCCCGCGCAACCCGGCGCGCGCCGCGGCGGGGAAGCGATCGAGGGGCTGCAGGCGCCCGGCGAATCGGTCGGGAACGGGCCGGTCCATGGTCGGCGGCAAGCATGCGCGATCCGTTTGCCGCCGTCGAGCCCGATCCGGTTGGGGACGAAGCCCGGCGAAGGGGCCGCTGCCTTGACAAATCCGGCGGTTCCGTGCCTTTTGCGCGCCGACGCGGGCCCTGTTTCCGCCAGCCGTCCGGCCCCATTTCAGGGACTCTCCATGACCTCGACGACGAGCCTCCAGCATCCCTATCGCAGTCATGTCTGCGGCGAGCTGCGCCTGGATCATGCCGGTCAAAGGGTCCGGCTCTCCGGGTGGGTCCATCGCAGGCGGGACCACGGGCAGCTGCTCTTCGTCGATCTGCGCGACAGTTTCGGCATTACCCAATGCGTCATCGACATCTCCAGCCCGCTGTTCACCGAGCTGGAGTCGGTTCGGGTGGAAAGCGTTATCACCGTGACCGGGACCGTCGTGAAGCGCTCGCCCGAGACCGTCAATCCCAGCCTGCCGACCGGCGCGGTCGAGGTCAGGGTCGAGGCGCTGGCGGTGCAGTCCCGCGCGGCGGTCCTGCCCTTGCAGGTCAACTCCGACGAGGACGCCGGCGAAGATATCCGCCTGCGTTACCGCTATCTCGATCTGCGGCGCGACAAGATGCACGCCAAGATTCTGGAGCGCAGCAAGGTAATCGCCTCGATCCGGCGGCGCATGATCGAGCAAGGCTTCACCGAGTTCCAGACCCCCATCCTGACCGCGAGCAGCCCGGAAGGCGCGCGCGATTATCTGGTGCCGAGCCGTATCCATCCCGGCAAGTTCTACGCCCTGCCGCAGGCGCCGCAGATGTTCAAGCAGCTGCTGATGATCGCCGGGTTCGACCGCTATTTCCAGATCGCGCCCTGCTTCCGCGACGAGGACAGCCGCGCCGACCGTTCGCCGGGCGAGTTCTACCAGCTCGACTTCGAGATGAGCTTCGTCACGCAGGAGGACGTCTTTGCCGCGATCGAGCCGGTAATGGCCGGCGTCTTCGAGGAGTTTGCCCGGGGGCGCCGCGTGACGGCGCCGCCGTTTCCGCGCATTCCCTTCGCCGAGGCCATGCTGAAGTACGGCAGCGACAAGCCCGACCTGCGCAATCCCATCGAGATTCGCGACGTGACCGAGGCCTTTCGCGGCTCGGGCTTCGGAATCTTCGCCAAGGCGATCGACGGCGGTGCGGTTGTGCGTGCCGTTCCCGCGCCCGGCGCAGGCGGACGGCCGCGCAGCTTCTTCGACAAGATGAACGACTGGGCCCGGGAGAGCGGGGCAGCCGGTCTGGGATACATCGTTTTCGCCGCGAACGAGGCCAAGGGCCCGATCGCCCGCAACCTTGATGCCGACCGGGTGGCGCGGATCAAGGATATCGTCGGCTTGCAAGACGGCGATGCGGTGTTTTTCGCCTGCGACAAGCCGAACGGCGCGGCCAAGCTGGCCGGCGCGGCACGGGTCCGCCTGGGTCAGGAGCTCGCCCTGCTCGAGGCGAACAGCTTCCGCTTCTGCTGGATCGTCGATTACCCGATGTACGAGCTCGACGAGGACACCGGCAAGATCGAGTTCAGCCACAATCCGTTTTCCATGCCGCAGGGCGGCCTCGAGGCCCTCGAGACGCAGGACCCGCTGACCATCAATGCCTATCAATACGACATCGTGTGCAACGGCGTGGAGCTGTCGTCCGGGGCGATCCGAAACCACCTGCCGGAGGTCATGTACAAGGCCTTCGAGATCACCGGATATACCCAGGCGGAGGTCGAGGCGCGGTTCAGCGGCTTGGTCTCGGCCTTGAAATTCGGGGCGCCGCCGCACGGCGGCTCGGCGCCGGGCATCGACCGCATCGTCATGCTGTTGGCCGACGAGCCGAACATCCGCGAGGTCGTCGCCTTCCCGATGAACCAGAAGGCGGAAGATCTGATGATGCTGGCGCCGGCTCCGGTCGAACCGGCACGCCTCAAGGAGCTCTCCCTCAAGCTCGATCTGCCGCCCGATTTCCAGACGAAGCCGGCACCGCGTTAACGGCTCATTAACCTTATAAAATCAAGCTTCTCGAGCGGCATGCTTGCATGCCGTGGCAAACCGACTCACGAGTCCGGCGGCTCCAGCAGGGGACGCCGGAGAAAGATCGGGGGACTTGCATGAAGCGCTGGCTCTGGGCCGTTCCGCTGGCGATCCCGCTGTTCGGCTGCGGCCTGCCGCCGGCCGTGACGGTGGCGTCGCTGGTGCTCGACGTCGCGAGCTTCAGCGCGACGGGAAAGACGGTGACGGACCACGGCCTGTCGTTCGCCTTCGATCGCGACTGTGCCATGCTCTACGCGCTGGAAGATGGCGGCCTTTGCCGGAATGCCGCGGCCTTGGCCGAGCTCTCGCCCCTGGCCGATCCGCAGACCGCCTCGGACCAGGCGCCAAACCTCTTGGCATTGAAATACCTCACGGATTCGATGTCGGCACGGCAGATCGCCGCGCTCCGCTAGGCCAGGCGTTGGAGGGTCGCGCGGCCGATTGCCAAGCTGTCGGGCGCTGCCTAGACTCGGGCTCGCGACTCGCCATCCACGATCCGGGGCTAACGCCTGTCATGCCGACACCGGCCGAAGAGGGCTATTTCATGCCCGCCGAGTGGGCGCCGCACGCGCGCTGCTGGATGGCGTGGCCGTGCCGCGAGCCGCTCTGGGGCGAGGGACTCGATGCAGCCCGCAGTGCCTGCGCCGAGGTGGCCAAGACGATCGCCGAGTTCGAGCCGGTCACCATGATCGCCAATCCGGACGAAATCGCCGAGGTTTCGTTGCGCTGTGGTTCGCGCGTGGCGTGCCTGCCGTTGCCGCATGACGATTCCTGGCTGCGCGACAACGGGCCGATCTTCGTCGTCGACGGGGCGAACCGCTTGGCCGGCGTGGATTGGGGGTTCAACGGCTGGGGAGAGAAATACTCCCCCTTCGACAAGGACGCTGCCTTGGCGGCGGCCTTGCTCGATCGCCTCGAGATTCGCCGATTCGCCGGCCCGATGATACTGGAAGGCGGGGCGATCAACGTCGACGGCGAAGGGACGCTGCTGACCGTCGAGCAGTGCCTGCTCAACCCGAACCGTAATCCCGGCCTCGGCCGTGACGAGATCGAGGAACTGCTGCGGACCTATCTCGGTGTGCGGCAGGTCATCTGGCTCGGCCAGGGCCTGCAGGACGACGAAACCGATGGGCATGTCGACAACCTGGCTTGCTTCGTTCGCCCTGGGGTCGTGTTGGCGCTGACGAGCGACGACCCGAAAGACGGCAATTACGAGGTGCTGCAGGACAACCTGGCTCGGCTGCGTGCGGCGCGCGACGCCAAGGGCCGCCACTTGGACGTCATCGAGCTGCCGCAGCCGAAGCGTAAGGAGGGGCCTGACGGGCGCCGCCTGTGCCGATCCTACATCAACTTCTACATTGCAAACGGCGGCATCGTGATGCCTTCGTTCGAAGATCCGAGGGACGACGACGCGCACGAAATCGTCGAGCGCTGCTTCCCCGAGCACGACGTGCGGCAGGTCTCGGCCAGCGACATTGTCGTGGGCGGCGGCGGCATACACTGCATCACCCAGCAGCAGCCGGCGGTCGCGGCTACCTGAAGGGCCTCAGCCAGCGGACCGGCCGGGCGCAACCGGCTTTTCTTGGCTAAATTCGTAACGGACGGTGTTCTGACATTGATCCTGCGCGGCGGGACATTATCTTGCTTTGTAATGCTTTCCGTCGCTTCCTGGAGGCCGGCTCTGGTCCGGCAAAGCCCCCCGACATGATGCCGATTTCTTTGCGATCTCTTGCCGATTCCTGCGCCCCGGCGCGTCTTGGCCTCGCCGCGATCGTCTTACTGAGTATCGTGGTGGCGGCACAGCCGGTCACCGCCGGAATCCTCTCGCACCACGCGATCTACGATCTCAGCCTGGCTAAGTCGCGCAGCGGCGGCGCGGTCTCACAGGCCAAGGGAAAGCTGGAATTCGAATGGGTCGACGCCTGCACCGGATGGACGGTGACGCAGCGGACTCGGGTCGAGCTGGTCTCTGCCGAGGGCCGGGTCATCGTCTTCGGCTGGTCGCTCAACTCGCATGAGTCGCGCGACGGCCTGAATTATCGCTTCTCGATCCGTCGTCTCAACGCCGACATGAGCGCCGAGGACGTGCGTGGCGAAGCCCGTCTCGATGGGCCCGGCGAGGGCGGCGTCGCCATTTACGACGAGCCGGTGCCGCAGCGCGTTGCCCTGCCGCGCGGCACCGTGTTCCCAACCGCGCACTCGCTGGCGCTGATCGAAGCCGCGCACAAGGACGCGTCGCCGCTGTGGCGGATCGTCTTCGACGGCTCCGGCGAGGAAGGCCTGTTCGGCGTCAGTGCGGCGATTTCGCCGTTGGCGGCGACCTCGGGGTCGGATAATCCGCTTTTGCAGGGGCAGGAATCGTGGCGCGTCGATCTCGCGTATTTCGGCATGGACAGCAACGTCTCCGAGCCGGAGCATGAGCAGCGCCTGCGGCTCTATGCCAACGGGGTGGTCGACGAATTGCTGCTCGATTACGGCGACTTCGTCCTGCGCGCCGATCTGGCGGAGCTGAACGGCCTGCCCAAGCTCGAGTGCCCGCCGGGCTGACGCTGGAAGATTTTAATCGTCGTTCGCCTGAGGTGCGGCCGCCTCGTCCTGCGGCCCGCCGTCGTCAAGAGTTCGGCCGCGCCGGATCGCCCGGTGACCCAGCTTGGCCCGTACCAGATCGATCGCGCGTTCGACCTGGCTTTGGCGCAGGCGCGCCGGATCCAGCAGGTCGGGTGGGTCGGCGAGCGCCGCGTCCACGAGGTCGTGCGCCCCGATTCCGATCAGACGGAAGCGCCGTCCATCCGCCTCCTGCTCCAGGAGTGCGGCGGCGGCGCGGTAGAGGATCTCGGCCAGGCAGGACGGGTCGCCCAACCGCCGGCTCCGGGTAAGTAGTTGGAAATCGGCGGTCTTGAGCTTCAGGGTTACGCCGCGCCCGGCTAGGCCGGTGCGCTTGAGGCGGTGTGCCACGGTCTCGCACAGCGGCCAGAGCTGCGCCAGGAGCGGATCGAGCGCACTCAGGTCGCGCTCGAAGGTCGTCTCGGCGGAAATGCTTTTGGTCGGTGCATCGGGGTCGACACGGCGGCCGTCTTCGCCCTGGGCAAAGCGGTAGAGACGCCGGCCCACCGTGCCGTAGCGCGCCAGCAATCGCGCCTCGTCAACGCGGCGCAGGTCGCCGACCTTGTGGATGCCGTCGCGGGCCAAGCGGCGCTCGAGCGCCTTGCCGACGCCCCAGATAATCGACACCGGGCGCTCGGCCAAGAAATCGAGCGCCTCGGCCTGACCGATGACGGCAAAGCCGCGCGGTTTGTCCAGATCGGAGGCGATCTTCGCCAGGAACTTGTTGTAACTCAGTCCGATCGACGCAGTCAGGGCGAGTTCCGTCTCGATGCGGCGCGCCAGGACGGCCAGTGTGCGGGCCGGCGGCCCGCCGTGCAGGGCCTCGGTGCCGGTCAAATCGAGAAACGCCTCGTCGATCGACAGCGGTTCGACCAGCGGCGTGACCGCACGCATCATCTCGCGGATCCGGTGACCCACGGCGCGGTATTTTGCCATGTCGGGCGGGATTACGACGGCGTCGGGGCAGGCCTCGAGCGCCTTGAACATGGGCATGGCCGAGCGTACGCCGTAGATGCGGGCGACGTAGCAGGCGGCG
>Ga0210123_1000855_pt1 | contig 17049 bp, 13 predicted proteins | sample Muzzi_PWB_D2_FD_185535 | JGI IMG/M metagenome (GOLD analysis project Ga0210123, IMG submission 185535) | Wetland microbial communities from San Francisco Bay, California, USA, that impact long-term carbon sequestration - Muzzi_PWB_D2 (SPAdes) | ecosystem: Environmental > Aquatic > Marine >... | reverse complement strand
TGGGTGGCAGCGAAAACATCTGCGCCTGAGGAGATCATCGGCCAGCTCGAGGGCGGTTTCCGGCACACTTTTTTTCGGGGTCTCCCGGAAACTGTGCAGCTCCTTTTCGGCGCCAAAGGACTTTCTGAACAGATTGGTGCTTTTGCCTAGAGTAAAATGGATCGAGCCGGATACCCTGTCGGTAATTTCGGGGTGACAGGGGCCGCAGGTTTCCGCCATAGCGTCGGGGTGGGCGGGCAAGGGGACATATCCCGTATGGGCTTCGTCTTTATCCTTTGCCTTATTGTTCCCCTTATGACAGGAGATGCATGCCTGTTGATGGTTTGTGTCGGTATGAACGGGGTGGCAGTCGACGCACTTATACAGGGCGACCGCTGTCGGTTTATCAGCTTTACAGCCAGGGACGAAAGAGAAAAGCAGTATGAGAAACAAAGCTCTGTTCATAATCAGGACTGCAACCGTTTTTTCCTGAAGTGTCGCCCTGGACGAGGAGGATACCGTACCACGGGATGATAGGCTGATGTTGAGAGTATCGTGTTGTTTATGAATTGCTTATATTTCATAATAGTTGAACTTTCAATGATTACCTGATATATAGGCGACTGAAATCAGTCGGCGGCCTCGGATAAAAGCATCCAGCTGCACCTTATCACCATCGCCAGCATAGCTCAGTTGGTAGAGCGGCGCTCTCGTAAAGCGCAGGCCAGCGGTTCGATCCCGCTTGCTGGCTCCAATTTATTCAGGACTTATAGCGTTTGCTGTGAGTCCTTTTTTTCTCCTCATTATAGCTATCGCAGACCTTCAGCCTGGGTACCATATGTATTTCCTGGTTTCAGGACTCCTTTTGTCGCTCTCAAAAACTTTAGAAAGGCTGTAAATCAGATTGACCAGCGCATCAAGGGCATAATCAACCTGGTCGGCACAACGACGCAAAAAAGGCTGACTTCTTCAAAAGTACGATTCAACTGGATGAACCTTAATTAGCCTTGAAGAAATCGGACTTATTGTATATTAATCTAAACGTGCACCTAACCATACCTGCCCGGTTTATCTGTTTTTATGATCTGGCAAATTTACAGGTATTTTAGATTGTGATTATAAGATACTGTATTCTTTAACCTCACGCTTAAAGGAGCTAAAATATGATCTTGTCATACACATTAAACAGCCGAACTGCAGATAATAAACGTATCTTTGGCAATGTGATTTTCGACTGCAAGGCGAAAATTTCTCCTCAGGGAGATCTTAATTTTTCAATACTTTCCTTCAATATTTATTGTCATGGTGTGGCGATCTGTGGTTGCGGAAATACTGCAGATACAATGAGATTTCCACCTGGACCGACAGGTTCTGATACAATAGTCACCGGCCTTGGTCTTTGGTCAATGGGAGAATGGAATAATGGCGGTTGTGGTATATGGTTTGAAAACGCGGATCGCACCAGATACGAAGAACCTGACATATCTTTTGGCAAATTAGAGCAATACAGACATCTTGGACCAAGAATTGTATTATGCGCTGATATGGTGACACAGGGTCCGTTCCAGCCGGTAGAAAATGTTTGGTTGACTTGGGATCCACAGCTTTATCTGCACGACGGACATACTTTAGCACCGCCTGAAGGTGTTACAATTAAGTCCTGATACATCAATTCCAAATCATTTCCGGGTGGTACCAGAAAAATATCGGGAAAGGCGCGGAACTGCTCTTGCCCTCGGGCATTGCACTGGGTGGTTTGACTTGTCATTCACGATATCCTGACAGTTTAATGGTATCACTATGTCCTTGAAATATGTATTTAGGAGTTATAATCATGTAGTAGCAGTTGGGTAGTATCAGAAATCGTGAATTATTCGCCACCAGATGAAGTCGGTCATACTGCAAACGATGTCCCCATCCAATCCAGTGGTCCCGGGCAACGTATTTCAGAGCTGCAGCGGAAAAGCTGAATAGACCGAGCCATTAATCGTTGCAGGTGGCGATATACCAGATTGTGTTACTGATCTTCGGTCAGTAAATCCTGTTATTGAAATAAATAAATGATTTTTTTAACATATTTTACAAAACACTATTCGTAATCTTTTTTCATTCAACCTGGCTCCCGATCGTCAGACGAAGTATATGTAGCGCATTGATAATAAACAATATCACTGCTGTCCCACAAATAAGCTTGAAATAACAAATAAATAAGGCTAGGAGAGCTTCTTGTGTTATAATGAATGTGCGAAAAACAAAACAACATCAAGGAGATCCGAGCCATGGCACATTCTAACACTATCCTCAATCAAATTGCCTCATTTTTCCCGAGACATGATTTTGAAAAGCTTGCGGGCATCTATCACACTGGACAAAAGTTTCGCTCCTTTAACCATTAAGGCAATCGGCACGGCAATGGGCAATCGGGGTCGAGACAAGATATATGTCTGAATTTATTGTGTAATAGTGATAAGAAGCGTTCGTTTCAGCTCTTAGAGAGCCCTTTTGGGTGGCAAATAGGATCCTTTAAGGATAGAGTTTGTATTACTCATCCTTTAATGAGAGAAGAAGGGGACAATCCTCAACTTACTGGATATAATGTTTATAAGTTAGGGCGCCCCACGTTACTATACTCTAATTTCTGCCGGCAATTTCCCCTCATTACTATCCCAAATAGCTCCGGTTACCCAGAAGGCAGCATCGGAGAGCAGGAAAAAAATCGTAAAAGGGATCGCGTCTTTCCTTGACTCATATCATATGTAAATGTCTCTAGGTGTCGATTTACCATAGTCCCTGTCTCTCATTTCTACCTAGAAATACAGATTGGAAGTATGGGGACCGTCTAGAAGATCCCAGCGGAATCGCTAAACAATCATTTACAATTGATCGAAATCATAATCCATGCACAAGATGAGACCGCCTGAAACTCTCCCAAAACTCCGTCTCTGTTTTTTTCAGATTTGTAATGATTATTTGCTTGTCCATGTTGCTTTCCTACATAAATGTAATCTTCGTTAAGACTCCCTGATCTTTGTTATCCACTCAATAAGCTGATGATATGATACTTATGATTATTGGCACGTAAGTTGCTCTCCTTGAATGCGCCTGCAGGCGGACAGTAGTCTCTTCCTGTACCTTTGATTCATCCGGTTGCAGGCGGCTTCAGAAGGTTTTTATATATTTGCCTTGCTGAGCAATTCGATTCAAAATGCTTAAAATTTATTTGGTGAAGTTAGTAAAGCAGATTTTCCCAGGAGTAGAAAAATGATGTTTCAACCATTAGATGTACCGATGCCTCGCCAACAACCACACACGGTTGACCAAGCAGTGAAATTGTTGTACGACGATCTGTCACTGAGGGACAAAGTTGTTGTCGCCAATCTTTCAGAAAGTGATCTGGATTTATCAATTTATGCGGCTGTAGCTAAAACAATCAGGAAAGAATTCGGAATATACAATGGCAACGTTGATTTGCTTAACTCATGTTGCCGATATATTGGCAGGAAATACGAAAGCCACGAAGACCCTGTTATGATAATAATAAAAGAATTGTGGAAGAAGGCCAAAAAATCCCACCTCCTGCATGTAGTTGATACATCTTCTAAAGCGACTTCAAATTAGCTGCATCAAAACACGATAGGGGGCGGTTGCCATAAGTCGCCCTCTAATGCCTAATCTGGAAAGAGATAGTTTCCGGGCCGAGGTGCGTCTTCCGGGGTAGCCCAAAATATCGGCCATGTGAACTTCCTGGTAAAAAAACTCCTATGCCACGAGCTGCCGCTTAGTTTGTTGCCATATTGCATTTCATCCTGCCCCGCTCTTGGCATTATTTATACTTTTTCATGTGTTCTCCGCCACGGTAAGATTTATGTAAGTTTTCGATCGTATATTCTCTTCCTAAGAAAACAAATAAATATAATCTACCAGGGAGATAATCATGAACAAAGAACAGCGTGACGATTTGATTATAGAACTGAGTCTCTACAGCCCTTTGCAGGTCCGCGAAATAGTTGATGATTACCAGCGATGCCGCAAGCAAAAAGATCGAGACTTCCCCTTTTACGATTACTTGAAAGAAAAGCTTGAGATCGAAGGTTATTGGAAAAAAGTGGGATTGACCTAGCCTTATTCACCGTCAGGATCCGGTTATGCATACACCATCGCAAGATGAGTAACCCATTTCTTTTTGTCCTCAACTTTATCGCCTGAATGTCGGATCAGATCAGAACTGTTCAGCATATGATCTGAAGATCCTGGCAGCACGAACAAATCCTGAATTTCGCCTCCTACTTAAATCAACGCACCTCTTATCGGCTTGTTGTTATCGAATTATCCGATATTATCTATTTATAAAAATTGTTGATCTGCTAAACTGGCTGTTTAGTAACACGGGAGTAGGGGACAGGGAGGCAAGCAGTGCCTGGCACGTAGGTGAGCAAGCGTTGCAGAGAAAGGCACCATGTCTCAGGAAATGTGTAGCAAAGGACTCGCATGCAGTACTTCCTGCCTCTGACCTGTCCGCCGGCAAAAATCCACCTGAAGAATAATGACAGGAATTTGTTTTGCTGCAACAGGGATACGTCAATAAAGACCGATCTGAGTCGGTCCTGCACCCCTTCATGGAAGTGATGTGTTGTACAACTATAAAAAATGGCTACATTTTAAAGCCGTACGATGTTGAATCGATTTTTGCGGCAATGAAAGGGACTGCGCACCAGTACTGATTAGTTGGCCATCAGTCAGCAATCACCCCATCACTTAACAATGGAGATACCATGTACACACTGTATACTATTCCCGGTTCATGTTCTTCTGGCATCACTGTCCTTCTTGAAAAACTTCAACTTGAATACACGCCTGTCAAGCGTGAAGACGTACCGGATTACTCGGACATCGTGCCGACTAACCAGGTACCCGCATTGAAATCACCCGATGGGCAAATTATTACGGAAGGCGCTGCAATTGTACTCTATCTCCTTGAGAAGCATAATTCACCGATGTTGCCTTCCGACCTGTCCCGCAAGGCTGATTTTCTGCGGTGGCTCATGTTTGATTATGCAACGCTGCACCCTGCCTATGGAAAAATGTTCGCGATTAACTACAGAGTACAAATAGATGACAATGTGAAAATTAGCTTGTTGAGACAATTGGCTGACCAGGTCTCCAGTTTATGGGCAATTCTCGACAAGGAACTGGAGAAGAAGCGATTCATCACCGGCGATGAACCGACTATCGTGGACTATCTGGCAACTATTTACACGAGCTGGGGAAATAATTTCCCGGACATCAAGATCACCTTTGGCAAGAACGTGGAGAACCTTGTCGAGCACGTGTCGGCACTTCCCGAGTTTCAAGCGGGCTACAGAAAAGAAAATATAGAATTTAAGAAGGTCGTGTAAATGCCCGTTCCGGCACTACCACCTCTTTCTGTCACCCGGTTGCCCGCGGTGTTTTGATCCGCACCGTGTTCATGTACAAGGGTATGAAAAGAGAAACAAGCAAGCGTTTAGGGATAATCAGTTGTTCCATTCTGCGGATGGAACTGACGGAACTATTAAGAAAACTGAACTGGCAACCGGAAGTTATTTATCTGGATTAGGCGCTGCATGTGAACCCGGATAATATGCGGACGGAGCTGGTTCGGCAGATCGGTGAAATGGCAGAGCGGGTCAATGCGGTTTTTCTTGGTTATGGCTATTGTCAATCACCGAAAGGCATTGAGGCAGAATGCACTATCCCGGTCCTCCTGGCCCAGACGGATGACTGCATTTCTCTGCTGTTCGGCCCAAAACGTTATGCCGAGGAAGTGAAAAAGGAAACCGGCACCTGGTTCATGACTCCTGGCTGGGCTGAGGTGGGAGCGGAGATGGTCATAAAGGAACTCCAGCTCGATCGGGTCACCAGGTATGGCAAAGACCCGATGCAGATGGCCAAACGGCTGTTCGCTCATTATCGTCGTGGGTTGTTCATCGATATAGGAGTAGGAGACAGGGAGGAAACCCTTGCCTTGGCTTGTAGGTTCTGCAATGATTTCGAACTCACCCTCGAGCGGACCGAAGCCAAACCCCAGATGCTTGAGGAGTGGTTGCTGAAGGCCAGGGAGCTCGCTTTTGAGAAAAAGGACCCCGAAGCAGTAACTGATTCCCTCATCTCAACCAGCACCGGGGTCGGCCCGACCGCTCTCTAACTGGGCGGAGATCTCTTTCCGGTGACGGGGTGATTTAATATTTATCCAGCCTTGAGAGCGGACAAAGCGTTCAGCTATCTCCGTTGCCTTCTCGGTAACGGGCTGGAGTTATGAGTCGCTTGAGTGATGTATTGTCAGGGCTGCGGTCCCTGGCCATAGCGGTCATTGCCCTGACATCAAAAAGAAGTCCAAGTGCGACTATCACTTCGACCGAGCCCCGACTGATGACGAAGCAAAGGAAGTGGAGGCAGCGGTCAACCGGATGATTTCCGCGAACCTGAACGTCACCGAAGAAGTAGTTTCTCTTGAGAAAGCTGCGCAAAACTTTAACCTCACACTGGCTGGCGCTGTGCCTTGATTTTAATCCCCGGCCAAAATCCAGCAGGAACCGGGAATAAACTACCGGCAGATAATTACATGATAGTGTAATGTATAGATAGCTTGAATGAGAACATTTGTCCTTGATGGACTGTTCCGATGTTTCAATAAAGCTCGCTTTCAGTTGTCTTCTATCATCTACCCGGCAGTGAAATCGCCGCAATGATCCTATAGGGATAACCTATTGACCATCCCTGTTAGATTCGATCAATCTATTTGTCCTTCCTCCGAGATAGGGGTATTGTCGGTTTTTTGATGTCTGACAATAAACTAACTTTGATATGGAGGAAAATGATGAAAAGAGCAGGATCAGTTGCTGTGATTGTTGGTCTGTTTTTTATGTGGGTAGTATCTCAGGCTCTGGCCGGAAGTTATGGAGTTCTAGATCATGTGAAGATGAAAGAGCTTGTCGATGCCAAAGGACAAGACTTCACACTCATTGATGCCAGAAACCCTGAGGAGTACAAAGAAACCCATATTTTTGGTGCCATAAACATTCCCCTGAAAAAATTTGATAGCTTGGTGAGCATGTTGCCCTTAGATAAGAGCAGAATGCTGGTTTTCTACTGCAACGGTGTCAAGTGCGGTAAAAGTAAAAAGTCCGCCACCAGGGCAATGGAAATTGGCTACACCAATGTCTATGTCTTTGCCGAGGGGATGCCGGTGTGGGAGGAACTTGGTTATCCCTTCTATAAAGGCGATAACTATGAAAAACCCATTGAAACGACCAAAATTAAACCGTCTGAGTTACAAGCTCTTATGGAAGCTCATCCTGATACGATCCAGTTGGTTGATGTCCGAGATCCGGAAGAATTCATGGAAGGGCACATCCCGGGAGCCATTAATTGCCCACTTAAGGATTTTGCCCTGCAGTCGGAAATCCTCGATAAAAAGAAAAAGGTAATTGTCTATTGCAACTCGGGAGGGAGAAGTTACAAAGCCTATCGCAAACTGATGAAACTTGGCTACTCGGATATCGGCCAGACTCTTTTTGCCGACTGGAAGGAAGCCGGGATGAAGCTTGCTTTGTAAGTAACAACAACCTTTGAGACAAAACGGGAAGGCAATTCCGACTGTCCCGTCGGTTTTCCCTTTTCGCTTGCGCCCCCAGAAATTTTTTGCCTTCAATCGATAATAACCAATTCGATTGAAGGCCTACTCCGTGAAGAAGTGAAAAATCACCCCGGCAAAATCATGTCGAGGTGATTTTCTTTTTTTCTCTTCGTACCTTGGGAGAAGAAAAACGGATTCTCCTGCTTTTCTCACCCACATAGGCGTAAACGCCGTCGGAAACTTTTTCCAGTGCAGCTTAGGGCAGATGTCCCCCCGGCAAGCAAAGCCACCGGCAGTCCCAGCCAAAGCGCAAAGAATACCCTTTTCTTCATCCCCCCCCCATTTGTAGATTATCTGTATCGTTTTTCGAAAAAAATATATTTATTCAACGCGTTAAGGACATTTTCAATTTTCAAATTATGGATTCAATTGGCCCCGATGGCTCGTTGCTATCCGATTCTCTCAAGGTTCGATCACCTCCTTGATTCGTTCCATCACCTCGTTGAGCCGATGGCGGCTTACCGGCAGTACTGCATCCGATTTCAGGTACACCCTGCAGGCACGTGTCTTTGTGTCGAACTGGCGTATCGCAAGTGCATTGACCACGTGGGATCGATGGATCTGGATAAAATGACTCCCGGGAAGCTTCTCCATGAGGTCAGCCAGCGATGATTTGACGAAATAACTTTTGGTCTCATCCTCTTCCAAGGTATGGATGCGGCAATAATGGTCCTCTACCGTAACATGACTGATAGAACCATGTTCCAGGATGATCTGGCTGTTGCCTGACTGGACACAGAGAGATGGTGTCTTCCGGTCAATCTCTCCATTCGATACCTTATTGCGCAGCGCCGCCTCTTTATCGAACAAGGCTTGTTCCATCGACACCAGAGCCATGCGCTCTTTTTTCAGTCCGTGCTGTCGTACAAAGGCAATCAGCCAGAGTAAAAGAATTGTGCCGATAAAAAATGGCAGACAGAAAAGAAAATGGTCCAGAACCCTTGGCCGCATTTGGGGAAATTCTTCAAAGTAGTGATAAAGGTCCAGGGCGTAGTATTGCATTCCCTCAAAAACGATTGTCCGTTCAACATAAAATGCGGCAACAAAGCTCATTCCCCAGATCAGAGCCTGTTTTCCCAGGGTCCTGTTGTCAAACCGTCCCCACTGTCCCGTCAAACGTGCCAGCCACTCGTCTGCCAGATAGAGGCAGAATCCAAAATTTATCATGGTCTGCAGCATATAATTGCCACGGAAACTCATTGAGGTTATTCGCCAGGTCATCCAGCCATAAATCTCAAAGCCAACATAAGTCCAGACGCCGATTATGATATAAACAGCAAAGTAGAGCAGATAGCGATGTGTCCACTGTGCATAAAAAAGACCGACGGAATAATTGGCAACAACCCCGAGAAGCTGCTTCAGAAGTATGACGAGTTTTCGAATCATAGAGAATTTTTCGTTGTAAGGAATGAAATACCATAACACTTAGAAGGCTTCTAATAAAAGCCATTTTTTAGATGGTTTTAAAAAGCTCAACCCATTCACGAACCCAGAGGCCCATTGGCGAATTGAGACTTGAAAACAATCCTTACCGGACCATAAATAGATAAAGTAACAAGAGAAATGAGTTTGCAACCGGTCTATGCCAAGGGAACGAATTTGAAGAATCAGCTGAATCAAAACCAGGAACTGAAGCGGGAAATGGGGCTTTTTTCTGCCACTGTGGTAGTGATTGCCAATATGATTGGCACTGGTATCTTTACCTCCGCAGGCTTTGTTATCGCCGAGGTCGGCAACCCGGTCGCCTTCGGGTTGTGTTGGCTGGTCGGCGGTCTGTTTGCCCTGTGCGGGGCGCTCTGTTATGGCGAACTTGGGGTGAGATTCCCCAAAGCCGGAGGGGAATATATCTATCTGCGTGAAGCCTTCGGACCCTGTCTCGGTTTTCTCTCCGGCTGGCTCTCGCTTATCGTCGGCTTTTCAGCTCCTATCGCCGCGGCTGCCATGGCCTTTGCGACCTATCTGCTGCCCAATGCCGGGCAAGCCATCGCCACAATGACCGCTTGCAGTGTCATCCTTGTCATCACCCTGCTTCACTATCACAGCCTGAGGCTCGGCACCCGGGTGCAAAACGGCCTGACCTTGCTCAAAGTTGCTATTATTATCGCATTGGTGGCCGCAGCCCTTGTCTCAGGCCGTGGTGACCCCACCCATTTTCATGCCGGTTCATGGACCGGTGACCTGTTCAGCAGGCACTGGGCAGTCGCACTGGTCTTCGTTTCCTTTGCCTATAGCGGCTGGAATGCGGCGGGCTATCTAGGAGGTGAGATCCGCAGACCGGAATACAACCTGCCTCGTTCCCTGGCGATTGGTACAGTGATCGTGGTGGTTCTCTATCTCGCGCTCAACGCTGTTTTCCTCTATGCCTTAACTCCGGCAGAGATGGCTGGGCACACCGATATTGGCGCCAGGGCGGCAACTGCTCTTTTTGGTCCCGCCGCCGGCCGGTGGTTGGGACTGGCAATTGCCGCAGGCTTGTTGTCGGTCCTCAGTGCCATGATCATGACCGGACCAAGGGTCTATTACGCCATGGCCCGGGACGGTGTTTTCTTTCGTGCTTTTGGGCGCCTGAGCGGACTCCATCACACTCCGGCGGCATCTATCTTCCTCCAGGCAGCTATCGCAATTGCTATGGTGCTTACCGCCACTTTCGATGCTCTGTTGCTTTATATCGGTTTCACGCTGTCGCTCTCAGCCATGATGACTGTCGGTGGCATGATGCTGCTCAACCGGCTCAAACCCTTGCCCGCAGGGAGCTATCGCACCCCAGGCTATCCAATCGTCCCGGTTTTTTTCATCCTCGGCAATGGCTGGATCATCGTTTTTGTTCTCAAGAGTCAGCCGGTAGCTTCTTTATTCGGCTTGGCAACTATTGGTCTGGGGTTTGTGGCCTATGCCGCCTTTCTTTTTCAATCAAAGCGTCTTGAGGCTGTTGAATAATCCATCTCATCCAAAGTAGGAGGTTACCCATGAAATCCAAAACATATTGGTTTGCCGGTTTCCTGTGTTTATCCCTGGCATTCTTGTTCACCCTTCCAGCGGTTGCTGTGGAGAAGGGCAAAACCAGTACCACTGCCGAAGCAGTCTGTGCCTTTCGTTCCATAGCCGCTTTGGACCCGGATCCGAAAACCCGCAACCCGGATTACATGGCCAAGCATTTCGTTAATCCTGCCATGGTTGGTATCATCCCCGGTTTGGGGATGAAATTTGACGGTGCCAAAATAGCCATCGACACAATGGACACCGGTGTTTTTTATTACGTCAATGCCCGCACCCATCATATGGACAACATGCTGAAGCAGGCACTTGACGATGGAGTCTCCCAGGTCGTTATTTTGGGGGCCGGTTTTGACAGCCGTGCCTACCGTTTTCACGAACACTATCCGAAAGTTCGTTTCTTCGAGATCGACCTGCCCACCACCATACAGGATAAGCAAAACCGTGTAGAAAAGATACTTGGACGCAAACCCGATTGGGTTACCTATGTTCCCATCGATTTCAATACCCAGACGCTGGACGAGGTGTTGACGAAAGCCGGAATTACCAAGGATAGGAAAACCTTTTATATCTGGGAAGGCGTAACCTATTTTATCTCCGGGATGGGAGTGGATAACACCTTGAATTTCATTGCCGAACATTCGGCGCCTGGGAGCCGGCTCGTGTTCGATTATATGTTGGAGGATGTGGTGCAGGGGCTTGACTATTCGCCCTACGGCGCACGGATGACGGTCTTCTGGGTGGCCATGCAGGGCGAGCCCTATGTGTTTGGCATCGCACCGGAAAACCTGGAGAGCTACCTCAAACATTATGGCTTGAAATTGCTCTCGGATCTGGGTCCCCAGCAATTGAGCAGGCGTTACCTTATCGACAGCCAGGGCCGGCCCAGAGGCAAAATAGCAGAGTTTTTGCGGATTGCCCATGTGGAGGTACCGCAACCCGGTGAAAGGGAAAAGCTGGTTGGCCAAACTTCGCCTTCCCCGGCCAGGACGGAGAACTCTTTTGTACAGGTTCAAGAGGTTGAAGTCCCGGATGGGGTCCGAAAACTTATCGACCAACAGGTCCGATGTTTTAAAACTAAAGATCTGGAAGCATTAAAAGACAACTATTCAGAATCGTATTTTCACAACGGTCACGGTAAATCCGATCTTATCTTCTTTGTCAACCGAATTTTCCGGTCGGCCAATTTCGAACATTACAATATTGTCCTGACCCGCTTTGACCGGGAGGGGGATCGGGCAATTATCGACGGCTTTGTCGATCGCAAAGACTATCGCACTCCATTTGTGGTTCAACAAATCGCCAAAGAGGCCGATGGCCGGTGGAGATGGATTGGCAATCAGCTGTGAGCGTGACATAAAAGGTAATACGGGTGGGAGGGCAGTCCGTCTAACCAGCACATTTTTCGGCACCTTCTTGATTTATTCGCTTCCTTTTCCCTTTGCAGTTTCGATCTTAATCGTCAACAACTAAAAGAAGGAGGGGAAGCGTCCAACAGTGCTTACTGTTTATTTCTCATGGAATTTGTAATACTACGAACTGTTCAAATGGATTAGCCCAATACCTTTGAGGTTTGTAAATGACCAGAGAAAGCAATGACATTAATCAATATTTATTGTCTGATCTCATTGACATACAAGCTTTTCAGAATTTGACGGAAAGTTTTAGCCGATTAACTGGAATCGCTACTGCGATATTGGATCTTGAAGGGAATGTATTGGTTAGTAGCGGATGGCAAAAAATCTGCACCGAATTTCACAGAAAACATCCAACTACTGCGAGGAGATGTTTAGAAAGTGACACTATTTTGGCAAATCAGCTGAATCAGGGGGGGAAATACAATGTGTACAAGTGTAAAAATGGATTGATTGATGTTGCCGTGCCTCTCCTAATAGACGAGATGCATGTCGGAAATATGTTTACAGGTCAATTCTTTTTTGAACCACCCGACCTTGAGCTTTTTGCTCATCAGGCTGAAGAGTTCGGTTTTAGCAAAAATGAATACTTGGATTTATTGAAGGACATACCTGTGCTGCCAGCAGAGAGAGTGGAACAGGCCGTGGCATTTTTGTCCAATCTAACTGCTATTATTAGCAAATCAGGTCTTGATAAGAAAAAGCTTCTTGATTTCAGCTTGGAGTTAGAGAGACAAGTTGAACAAAGAACGAAGGAGATATTGTCCGAAAGGACATATTCGGAATCTCTTATAAAGAGCTTGCCTGGTATTATGTACGTCTTTGACAAATTGGGCTGTTTCAAGAAATGGAATCATAACCTTGAGGTTGTTTCTGGGTATTCCGCCAACGAGATCAAAGATCTGAATCCTCTCGATATGTTCACGTCAGTTACAGACAAGCAGCGAATTATGCAGGCTATTGACAAGGTGTTCCGTGAAGGAAGTGCAACTATCGAAGCTGATCTATCACTTAAAGACGGAAAACAGATTCCCTATATGTTTACAGGGTATAAGTTCACCCTGGATGATACCCCCTATCTGGTTGGTGTTGGCCTTGATATTTCAGAACGGATCAAAACAGAAAAGGAAAAAGAGGTTCTTATTGGCAAATTGCAGGTGATGCTCTCCCAGGTGAAACAACTAAGTGGGTTTTTGCCCATCTGCGCATCTTGCAAAAACATTCGTGACGACGAGGGCTATTGGAATCAAATCGAAACATACATACGTGAACATTCTGAAGTGCAGTTCAGCCATTCAATATGTCCTGATTGTGCCAAAAAGCTGTATCCGGAGTTGAATATATTCCAGGATAAAGACTGATTCTGGGCTCGCAGTATTCACTATTGACAACCAAAGAAACAGTTCAATAAAGAGGGTGGTCTGGCTTTAACTTTGACTTGGCTCAGTGTGATTCGTCTTATGGTCATTTGTTGCTATTGAAGGCTTCTTGAAACTGCTGAAACATCTTTAAACTTACTGTTTTCCAGGTTTTTAAGATAACGTGATCAGTCCCATAAGGTCGCGGGTATTAATCCCACAACATCTGCCAGTTGCCGCAAGTTTGAAACCAATTCTGCAATTTTTTCCCGCAAAATAATCTGGAACAATCTCTGCCGTGAAGAAGCTTGAACGTTGCTCTGTTTGGATGATTGATAAGTAATATCGTGGCAGGCGCTTAGTTGCCTAACAAAATCGACCCACTAAGCAGGTAAAAAGAGAGTCAGATCAACCCCTGCAATCTCTCAATATCTCGCGACATATTGAGAGTGAATCAAATCACATAAGATCTGTTTCAAAAATTTACATAAAAAAGGCCGATAAAAATGGCTGCTTCCAGCCTGAAACGTCAAATTTGAATCACTTTGGGCTAGTATATACACCAACAATTATTGTGTAATTTTAACTTAGACCCTCCTTGTGAGGGTTTGTTTTTTGGGTTTGTTTTTATGTGGTTTACACTATAATATGTGCAAAACATGTAAAGGACACTTATGATTGCTACTAAAGTTAATGCCAAAATCGTAGAGGATAATAGCGGTATCTCAACCGAGATTCCCGTCATCCTCACTGACCAGGGTGTTCTTCAACCCGTGGTTGACTATGTGCTATTCCTCCAGCTCCAAGGCACATCTCTATCAACGCTAAACAAGCATATTCAGTCGATCATTCTGTTAATTGACTTTTTAGCAGCTAACGAGGGCATGTTTAAAGACCCGTCAAATATGTTCGAGGTGTTTGTCAGACGACTATACAGCGGCACTATTGGTGATAATGGTTTAGATCCTTCGGGGTTGTACTGGATACCTGCATCCACAGGTGTTGTGAGTCGCCATATTAGCCACATTACTCGGTTCACGGACTGGATGGCTGATAAGGGTCTTGGTGTACAGCTCAACAAGCTGATTAAGGCCACACCCCATGAAGAACGACTGGCTTATGCGGCGTGGTTTAGAAAGAATCAAAATGACTTCTTAGGTCATATCAAAGACAAATCTATTAGCACCATCATAAAGAGAGCCAGAAGCATCAAGGGTAGAATATCTTTATCAAATACCAATGATGATGCGATTGCTTTTCCAGAGAAAAGGTTTCTTGAGTTTTTTCAGCACGGATTCGGTCAAGCAAAAGATCCTCGCGTTGCGCTCAGAAACAAACTCATTTTATTGCTTATGCATGGTGCGGGATTCCGAGCTAGTGAAGCGTTGACTCTATGGGTTACAGATGTATTTGAAAACCCTCAAAATCCAGACAAAGCAATTGTACGAATTTACAACGAAATTGATGGAACAGCACCCGAAGGTTGGAAATCGCGACAGGGGATAAAGACGCGAGCGGCCTATCTAAAAGAAAAGTTTAAACGCATTCCAAGAAAGAATATGTCACGAACGGGTCACCTGGGCTGGAAGGCAGTCGTGTCAGATGGCAAGGATGGCTATCTAGAAGCGTATTTCTTTCAAGCCGAGTATGCAGAGCTGTTTATGTCACTTTGGCGGGTGTACTCAAAATATCGTGCCCTCATTGATACGAATCATCCCTATGCATTTATAAGTTATTACTCAACGGTATTGGGTCGCCCATTCACAAAATCGGCTTTTGATAATGCCTACGAGCGAGGACTCAGAAAAATTGGTCTAGAGCCACGCAAAGCAGAAGGATTAGATCCACATGGACACCGTCACAGTTACGGTAGACGGCTTAGGGCAGCAGGTATAGATTCAATGGTTATCAAGAAGTGTATGCACCACAAAAGCATTGAGTCACAGGTTGTTTATACACTCCCATCCAACCAACAAGTTTCAACAGCATTATCTCAAGCAGAGAGGCAATTAAAACTCGGGCAGGATGCGACGAAAAACAAAATATCTTTTGATTGGAAAAGCTTGGCTGAACAGGGTTTTAAAGATATTGACCCGAAAGGTTACTACACCGGTAAAGACCCTGTGTTAGGGAAAAGATAGTTATGGCGAAAAAATTGGGTTACACCACAGACTTGAGTTGCTCTTGGATAACTAAAGAGCACGGTGAAGAATGGCTGCAGTGGCAACAGTACATCGCTGAATGGTTGCAGGGGCAAGATTTCAGCATATCATTTAAACTGCATATGATTAGGCACTTCATGTGTTATTTATCTAAATATGTTGGCTACAGCTATGATGTTGTCAGCATGTTCAGAGGTCACTCTAGCGGACATAAAGTATCTTCAGAAGAATTTAATCAGCATCTAATTGAAAATGGTGCTAATGCTCAAAATCCCGCTATCATCTTATATACCATGCGTCTCTGTGATTTCATTCTCAAAGAACACTTTTCAGAAGAGGATGATAATGGTGATGTGATTCTTTTATTCAAAAATCCGTTTGTTAAATTGGTGCGGACCTACAAGACCACGGAAACAGTTCACTCCCCGCTTCCCTATCGATACATGCAGCAACTGCGACACATTCTCTGCCCATACAAGAAGAGTCAAGAAGCAAACACTTCTCCATGGAGGAATCACCATTTTAGTGACTGGACATGGGCAATAGAAAAGCTTGAATTCGGTAATTATGCGTGGATGGAAGTGGCAGAGAGCCTGATTGATGTGAATGACCCTGACTGTATTTGGCGTATGCGTAAAGCTAATCGTAAAATTGACAAACTCAACAAGACAGTGACAATTTACGAAATTTGGTCGCCTGTAATGGCTATGTTTTTGTTAACCAAACTTCATTTGCCTCTGCGTTCTTATCAGGTGCGATTCCTCGATTCAGGTGAAGGTGATACATGGCGATACGAAAACGGTAATTGGGTAAAGAATTCCAAATACCGTTTTACGTATGGGTCCGAAAAACGTCCTTACTCCAAGGGAGTTTTTAAGCGTATTTATGATTCGATGTCGGAGTCCTATTCAACAGGTTTATATATTACAACCAATAAAACAGCTGACCGTAACAGAACTGAGGTAGACCGTGGTTACACAATTCCGTGGCAACATGAAGAACTGTTGTATTGGCTGGAAAAGCTTCGTAATTGGCAGGAGAAATATAATCCCATCCACGATCTAACTCCAGCTATGAAACTAAAAAAGCAACACTTCGGAGATCTCAAATCAAGAGTTCAAAAGGAGGCGATGGGGGAATTTGCATTTTTGTTCCGAAATGCTTCAGCCAGACCAGCTGAACGAAGTTTTCCAACCCCAAAAGGGAAAGAGAATAATCCATGGTATCGACTACTCAGCAAGCTAGAAGAGGATGTTTTAGCATCAGGTCAAACCTTGAGTGACGGCACAAAGATTCAATTTGTGAAAGATTATGGTGATGACTTTAAGGATCTCTCTCACATGTGCGTAACGAAGTTTCCGTTGCACAGCCTGCGAGTTTCACTGATTACCTGTTATACGATGGATACGGATTTGCCCTTACCTGTGATTTCAAAATTACTGGCGGGTCATACCCGCTTGCTTATG